>ENA-UOUL01001717-UOUL01001717.1-bioreactor-metagenome-genome-assembly--contig:-NODE-1717-length-28806-cov-5.042744_pt1 | contig 28806 bp, 25 predicted proteins | sample MGYA00249838_ERZ747220 | MGnify/ENA primary metagenome ERZ747220 (study PRJEB28778, sample SAMN05720191) | bioreactor metagenome | isolation source: Anaerobic biogas reactor | place: USA:Washington...
AGGGCCCGAAACGTTCCTTTGCGGACGCCGGCGGCGTAGACCTGCCTGAGCTTCGTCTGCAACGTGTCATGAACCTCGACCGCCGTTTCACTAAAATGGGCTGTGCCGATATTGGCCAACGGTCCCTGATTGGCCCGGAGAAACAGACGGATCGCCGCCGAGTTCTCGCGAAAGACGAGAATGCTCGCTCGGATGAAGCCGGCGAGCTTCTCCTGCTCGTCCGCATTGCTTTCCAGGATCGGCCTCACAAGCGACAGAACATTGTTGGCCACCTCATCCATGATTTCGCGGTACAGCGCCTCTTTGCTGTCGAAAAAATTGTAGATCGTTCCGATGGCGAACTCGGCCTCGGCCGCGATCTCCTGCATCGAGACGTTGTGGAAGCCCTTCTCGGCGAAGAGCTTCATCGCCACGTCCACGATCTCGGTCCTATGCCGCTGACGTTCTCGCTGTCTCCGCGAAGCCTTCGTCTTCTCGGCCATGACCTGCTCCCGCAAAGATGAATATGTAGTCATACGGACATCCACATACTCATATTATGAATTCATATTCATTTCACGCAAGACAATTTCACACAAACCCCCTCTTTCTACGCCGTAGGCATTTTCATAACAAACACTTACGACGCATTGAATTTCGTTATGCCGGCATGGATATTCGGCTCGTGGCGGCTTTTTCTGCTTGATGGGAATCGGCCGACCGTTACAATGGCGGGGTATGGGTCTAGCCGCCGGGTATACTTACCGGGGACCGGCCTTCACAGAACGCAGCACGGAGAGGTGTCGGAGTGGCTGATCGAGCTGGTTTCGAAAACCAGTGTGCCGTTTACGGTACCGCGGGTTCGAATCCCGCCCTCTCCGTTTTCTGATCTTGAAACGCAGGCTGGAAAGGACGAGTCGTCTCGTCTGCGTATAAGGCGTCTTCCCAAAGGCCGGCAGGTTCGGCGGGCACATGTCCATCGGCGGCCCAGCAATCCAGAAACGCCTCTCCGATCGCGCTTCGGTCGCTGTCGATGTCGCCTTCGAGCCATGCCTCCACGCCGTGCTCGGGACCGAACAGGCTGACCCCGACACGGTTGCCGTCGAGCAGACCGAACCAATCGACCTCCAGGACATCTCCATCCGCGAGCGTCAGGCGGCCTCGATGGCCCTCGAAGCGGACCCCGTCGAAGACGAGTACAAGCTCCCCGATGGGGGCTGAACCGCTGTCCCGGACATCATAGGCTCGCCTCAAGAAGAGTCCGTCAAGGCTCGTCATGTCCCATTGGAGTGCCTCACGCAGGCTCATCAACACATGCACGTACACCTCCAGATGCGGCTGGGCGCTCGGCTCGATGTACGTCAGCTCATTGGCCTGCGGGTCTGTCCCTTCAGGACCGTTTTCCAAAGCAACGTACTCAATCGCATCGATCCAGCAGTTGATTGCGTCAAGCCAGTCCTGCCGGGCATATGCGAACGCCGCTGCATTATCGAACAGGTGGTCTTCGGCTGCCGCGGCCATAAGGCGCCGGACCTCTGCAAGCAACAGGCCCGCCCCGGCTGGAGCGTCGTCGAAATCAAACGGACCGACGGTCTCCCTGTAGACGTAAGGCTCGCTCGTACCGGCGACCTGCATCGTCAACATGCCCCGATACGCCAGGAGCAGGCCTTTGAGAATCACCACGTCCCCGTAGTCGATCTCAAGCCCGCCCGTCACGCCCGTCTCCTCAGCACGCATGACAATCGCAAACGCTCCAGCCGTCTGGTCAATCGAATCCAGCTCGGAAAGGATCGACGCAAACTGCGGCAGGATCGACTCGGCAAGCACCCGGCGAACATGGTCCGGGTCGTGTTCAGGAGGCAGCAGACACGGGCCGATCTGCCGGCACGACGCTCCGGCACCGAGACCCTCGAAAACACCCGGCACCAGCGCGACCCCGCACCCTTCGGCCAACTCGAGCAGATCGCGGGAAACCAGGACGTCGTTGTGATCGATGAACAGCATCGCCACTTGCGCGACAGCTCGCAGGAAGACCAATTCGCAGTTGCCCCGGCAATCGGGACAGTCACCGTCATCGATCGCGGCGTCGAAGATCTCATAGGCCTGCCGCACACCGGTTGCTGTCCCCTGGCTCAGATGCATGCGACCGGCCAGAGCATAGTCCTCCGCCGACAGGCCGGATGCCGTCCCGGCAAGCCCGCAACATGTCAAAACGATCCAGGCTGCAACCCGTTTGCCCATCCCTGATCCCCTTCTCTATCCGATGAACCTACGCCAGCGGGCCTCAGTGTGGCACGGAAGCGTCCTCCCCGCCCCATGCGTGTGGCCCCGCCGTACCGCAACGTGTAACGCCCGGGCGCGTAGATCGACTCGTTCGATACATCGATTTCGATGCAGTTGCTCTCAAGGACCGCCTGCGACATCGTTAGCGTGACGCGGCCCCGCAGTACCATGCGGGACCAGTCGCTCCGCAGCACGGCATGCTGAGACCGAACGTGAAAGACGGTGCAATCGTCCCGCCGGACCCGCCAATCCAGGCCTCTGACCCGGACTTCCCCGGTGTTCGACATATCCACCGGCATCGACCAGTCTGTATTCTGCTTCTGCAGCTCGTCGAACAAACCAAGTGAACCGGCGTCTCCGTGGCCATCCCGTCGCGGCGCAAAGAGCCCGTGGAAGTCCCGCAGCCCGGCGTCCGCTCCATTGCCCTGTGAGAAAAACGTAGCCTGGAGGTTGTCGAGATACACGATCCTGGACGAAGCGGTTTTGAAGACGCCGAGATTGCCGTTCTCGACGCGGAGATTGTCGAAGACAACCTTGTAGGCCGGCCGAGCCTCCGGAGACGGCCCCCTTTGCCATACCGTCAGCGCGCCGGTTTGATCGCTTGTTGAGGCAGGAAGGTCCGCTTTCAACGCGGCCGGACCGTCCTGCAATCGTCCCGACAAGACCGTATAGAAGGCGAACAGGATGACGCCCGCCAACCAGAATAGTCCAAGCCTGACCAGGTTTCGCCGGCTCAGACAGTCCGAGAATGTGCTATCGATAATTGCCTTCCAGTCCATTCTACCTGCTCTCACGTCCTTCCGAGCCGAGCCGGACCCAAGAGGACCATATGATCTTAAATCCATTCAAGAAAAGAGCTTATGCCCAGACTGCGGCAAACTGACGTCCAATCCGGTTCTACCGTCTGTATCGGCAATTCGGGTTGTATCAAATTAGTGAATCTGGCGAAGCTGCGTAATATAGCATAATACAATTCGACTTGAGTTGCCGGCAGCACCCCGCAGGAATGTGGTCTGCACATGGCGGCCTTGACATAGACCCTTGGCAGGTCTATGCTTGCGCGATCGGCCGCCGCAATCGCTTCCGAAGGAAGTTCCGACGGTCGATCGAGCGCAGCCGCACAACAGAGTGATTGGGCCGTCCTGCAAAGATGCCAGAGACCTTCACAGCCGCATGCCGGAAACACCGGACGATCCTCACGAACTTCTTTTCGCTGTCCGTCCTCCAGTTCGCGACGTATCTGGCGCCGCTGATCACGTTGCCATATCTCGTCCGCATCCTCGGCCCGTCCCGATTCGGCCTGGTGGAGCTGGCCCGGGCCATCAGTATGTACTTCATCCTCGTCACAGATTACGGCTTCGACCTGTCCGCCACACAGGAGATCTCCGTGCACCGGGACAATCCACGGAAGCTCTCGGAAATCTTCTCGGCGGTTTTGCTGCTGAAGCTGTTCTTGACCGTGCTAAGCTTCGTCGCCCTGGCGGCGGGGGTCCTGGCGGTGCCCAAACTGCGGGGCGACTGGCCCGTCTACCTGCTGGCGTTTGGGACCGTCGTGGGGCAGAGCCTGTTCCCGGTCTGGCTGTTCCAGGGCCTCGAACGGATGAAGTACACCGCCGTTCTGACCATCCTCTCGAAGCTGGCCGTCGTGGTGGCGATCTTCGCGTTCATCCGGCAAGGCAGCGACTACATCTACGTCCCCGTGGTGTACTCGGGGGGGACCATCGCGATGGGCGTGGCCGGACTGCTCGTGGCCCTCTGGGTATTCCCCGTCCGGCTCATCCTGCCTTCGAGAGCCGTCCTGAAACGGGAACTTGTCGACGGCTGGCACCTGTTCGTCTCGAGGATGTCGGTCAGCCTCTACACCACAAGCAACACTGTCATCCTCGGCCTGTTCGCAAGCAATACCGTCGTCGCATACTACGTCGCGGGAGAGAAGATTGTCCGGGCGATCCAGGGCCTTCAATTTCCCCTGGCGCAAGCCGTGTTTCCGCACATTGGCAGGCTGGCAGCCGAGTCGAAGACGGCGGCGCTGGCCTTCGCCTCTCGCATGACTCGCATCGTGGGCGCCGTCACGCTGGTCATGTCGGCGGGCCTGTTTCTGGCAGCCGGACCGCTGACCCGAGTCGTCCTGGGCGAGCAGTTCGGCGACAGTGTGCTCGTGGTGCGCATCCTGTCCCTGCTGCCGTTCCTCGGCAATCTGAGCCATATCCTCAGCATACAGGTGATGGTCAACTTCGGACTGAAGAGGACCCTGACCAGGATTCTCGCGATGGCAGGCGTCGCCAACATCGTTCTGGTCTTCGCGCTGGTCGGTCTGTGGCAGCACATCGGCGTCTGCATTGCCGTGCTGCTGACGGAGGCGGGGATCACGGCGGCGATGTACGTGGCCCTGCGGCGAAGGGGACTGGATGTGTTCCGGCGTTATCCGACCAGGGAGGCCGAGGATGGTGTATGACTGCCTCATCGTCGGTGCGGGCTGGGCCGGGTGCGTCCTGGCGGAGCGGCTGGCCAACGAACTCAATCAGAAGGTGCTGCTCGTCGAACGCCGCGCCCATATCGCAGGCAACGCGTACGATGGCCTGGACGAGCACGGGATCATCGTTCAGAGGTATGGCCCGCACATCTTTCACACGTCGGCCAGACACATCTGGGACTATGTCGGCCGGTTCACATCGTGGAACGGCTACGTCCATCGCGTTCTGGCGCAGTTGACAGACAAGGCCGTCTCTCTGCCGATCAATCTGGACACGATGGAGCGACTCTACGACCGCCCGTTCACGACCGAGCAGTTTCGCCACTTCCTTGAACAGCGCCGCATGCCGGTCGAGATGATCGCCAATGCCCGGGACGTGGTGATCTCGCAGGTCGGTTCGGAGCTGTACGAGCTGTTCTACAGAAACTACACGAAGAAACAGTGGGGGCTCAGCCCTGAGGAACTGGCGCCCGAAGTCACCCGGCGACTGCCCGTTCGGTTCGACAGGGACACGCGGTATTTCGATGATCCCTACCAAGGCGTCCCGGAAGACGGTTTCACTTGCCTGTTCGAGCGCATGATCGATTCGCCCAATATCACGCTCCGGCTGCGCACGGACTATCGATCGGTTGCCGGGTCCGAGCGGTTCGGCCGGCTTATCTACACGGGCCCCATCGACGAGTACTTCGATTGCGCCTACGGCCGACTTCCATATCGGAGCGTCACGTTTCGCTTCAAGACCTTGAACATGGAGCGCTTTCAGGAGGCGGGGGTCATCAACTATCCGGGCGAACAGGACTACACTCGAATCACCGAATTCAAGCACCTGACGCTGCAGAAGCATCCGAAGACGACGATCTGCTATGAGTATGGGGCGGCGGAGGGCCCTCCATGCTACCCCGTCCCGACCGAGGCCAATCGGAGACTGTACGAACGGTACAGGGCCAGGGCCGAGGCGCTGGAGGGCGTTCACTTCGTCGGCCGGCTGGCCCAGTACGAATACCTGAACATGGATCAAGTCGTCGATCGCGCTCTGGCCGTGTTCGAGGAGATCCGGACCCGTGGCTGATCGCGAACGACAGACCATCGCCGCCGTCGTGGTGACGTACAACCGCAAGGAGTTGTTGACGCGGTGCCTTGATGCCCTTCTGGCGCAAAGCCACCGACCCGACGCCATCTATATCATTGACAACGACTCGACGGACGGGACGTATGAAGACCTGCTGGACAGAGGGCTGATCGTCGCGCTTTCGAGCAGTGAAGAGGGCATGCGAGAGTCGGTCAGGACCATCGGAGCTGACTCATCGGGCAACCGGCCTGTCACGATCCACTATGTGAGAATGCCTGAGAACACCGGGGGCGCAGGCGGTTTCCACGAAGGGATGGGCCGCAGTGCTGCGGCGGGCTTCGACTGGCTCTGGCTGATGGACGACGATCTGGAGCCCTTCGCCAAGGCGCTGGAGGCGCTCGTCGCCAAGAAAAGGTTTCTCGAAGAGACATCGCCCCGGCCCTTCCTGCTGAACTGCCTGGTCCTGTCGCAGGACCCGGCGGACGGCGACACGCTGGCCTTCCCGCTCCAGGAGATCACCCCAAAGGGCTATCCCCGATTGGGCGTGTATCATTGGCGTCTGTCCGAGGTGGCCGAGAAGGTCTGCAACGGCCTGTACCGCTGGGCCTGCCCCTTCAACGGGACATTCCTTCCCGCTCGCATCGTGACCGAGATCGGACTGCCGAACAAGGAGCTGTACATTCGGGGCGACGAACAGGACTACCTCTGGCGGGCCGCAAAGAAGCTGGATCTGTACACGGTCATCGACAGCCGGGCCTACCACCCCCGGCCGCGCGTTGACGCGTTCGACTGGAAACAGTACTATCACATCCGCAATATGTTCGTGGTGAACGGCCACTTCAACTTCCGGTGGCTGAGAAACCTCAAGTTGCTTGTCCTGAGCCTGGCGCTGGGGTTGCGCCATGGCCGGCGCGGCACGGCGTTGGTCGTCCGCGCGATTGCCGACGGACTCGCCGGCCGTTTGGGCAAGAGAGAACAGGTACACCCATGATGCGATGTCTCGTGAATCCGCTGTTTCTCTATCTGGCCGTATGGGGCCTGGTCGTCGCCCTCTACGTCGAGGGACTCAACGTCGAGTTCTTCCCCCCGGCGACGCCCAAGGTCTTCTGGGCGGTCGGGCTGAATGTGGCGGCCTTCAGTCTCGGTTACTTGACGTGGGTCCTGCTGCGACGGACCAGGACGAGCGACGGCATGCTTCACGCGCCGGCACTTGCTCCGCTGAACGCCCGATCGCTTCGAACCTATCTGCACGTCACGCTCTTCTTCGGTTTCCTGGCCGTCGTGATGTGTGCCGTGCGGGTCGTGGTTCTCGCCAGAACGCATGAGATCGATCTGTCGCGTCTCATCACCGATTCGCATCTGTGGCGACAGACCCTCACCCTGCGCATCACCCCGGACATGATGGCCGTTCGGCTCTGCACGATCGCCATCACGCTGACGTGCAGCGTCTTCTCCATCGGCTTCGTCCTGCTGGGCGCCCTGCTCTACTTCGGGCGCAGTCGATGGCGATACGGCACCGTGTTGCTGTTCCTGCTGGCCGCCCTGGGGATCGGCCTGCTCAGCATCGCGAGAAAGGAAGTCACGATCAACCTGCTGTTCATGGCGCTGTCGTACCTGTTCCTGCATCAGCAGTATCGCACCCGACGGACCATCGAGGTGGTCGGGCACCTGGTGGCCCCCCTTGCGGCCCTCGCTGTGCTGTTCCTTCTGGTGGATGCCCTGCTCCAGAAGGGCGCCAATTACGACCCCTCCAGTCGGTTGATGGGGTTCCTCGTTTCGGTGTACTGGTACATCGCCAGCCCGCTGGCGGCGTTCGGCGAGTTCCTCAAGACCCACGACGGCAACTGGCGCCTCGGGCAGAGCGTGTTCCTGCCCATCTACAAGTGGTTGGCCCGGGCCCATCTGGTTCCCGTGCCCGATTCGATGAGCATCATCTACATGGAGAAGATCCACATTCCCTACATGGCCAATGTGTACACCTATCTGCGCAATATCTATGAGGATTTCGGATTCGTCGGTCTGGGTGTCATTCCCTACCTGCTCGGGCTTCTGTCGGCCGCGGTACAGAGCCGGGCCGGGCGGTCTTGTGGGTATCTGAATCTTTACATGATCGTCTTGATCGTGATCGTCTTCTCGTTCTACGACCACCTTCTGATATCCAACCAGTACTACTTCCAGGCATTCTTCGGGTTTGTGTTCTTTCGTTCTCGCCTGCCCGAGATGGATGCCGAAAGTCTCTGACACTCCATGAACGGCCGACTGAGAGTCCTGAGGTGCATTGCCGACCCCCGTTTCGGCGGACCGCACCGCTTGAGCTTTGCGATCGCCGAACGCCTGCAGGCCGAGGGCATCGAAACGGTCTTCCTCTTCGGGCCCAGAACCAAGGAACCGGGGCCCCCGTGTCCCTTCGAGCATTTCCATCTGAGACACCTGCTGTTTCTGCGTCGCCGAAGACCGTTGTTGAACCTGCTGGCGTTTCTGTTCTGGTTGCCCTGGAACCTGTTGCGCATACGGAAGATCGTTCGGTCCGGCCGAATCGACGTCGTCGATGTGGATGGGGCGCTGAATCTGGTGCCCGCCGTGGCGGCCCGCCTATGCCGGGTACCGGTTTTGTGGTGCTACAACGATCATCTGCCCGGTCCGGTCCAGTTCGTGCTCCTGCCTCTGGTGGCTCGGCTCGCGACCCGCATTGTTATCCAGGGCGAATGCCTTCGCCACACGCGTACGGCGTCGCACCCCCTGCTGCAACAGAAGGCCGCTGTGCTCCACACCGGGACCGACACGACGGTGTTCGACCCGGACCGCTATGGCCCCGAAGCAGGGCGCCGCGTGCGAGAGCACTGGCACATCGCCCCGGCCTGCCCGCTCATCGGCACGATCGGCAACGTGAATCCGTTCAAAGGCCACGAGGACTTCCTCCGGGCCGCCGCCCGGATCAAGAAGCGGGCCGACGACGCCAGGTTCATCATCGTGGGGCGAAGATTGACGACCGCCCCCGGCTACTGGGAGCGATTGCAGCAACTGACCGTCGAGTTGGGCCTCAAAGACGACGTGATCTACACCGGCTTCTGCGACGATATCCCCTCCATGCTGGCGGCGCTCGACGTCTTCGTGCTGGCATCGATCTGCGAGTCGTGCCCCAATGTGGTGCTGGAGGCAATGGCCATGAAGGTGCCTGTGGTGGCCACCGACGTCGGCGCCGTCTCGGAACTGGTCGCCGACGGTCGGACCGGGACCATCGTGCCGCCGCACGATCCCGATGCAATGGCCACAGCGGTGCTCGATCACCTGGCGAGAACGCCCGAGCAGGTCGTGGCCATGACCAGTGCGGCCCGCCAGCGCGTTCAGGCCGAATTCTCAATCGACCGAATCGCCTATCAGCAGCATACGCTCTACACCGCCCTCGGCCGGGCCAGAAAGAAGTGAGGTCGCTGTTTACGGGACCCTTGGCCGCCGATATACTGCGTTTTGTGATTCTGCACCGGTCGGATCGTGCGAGTCCGGTCCATGACAAGCTGGATCTGAGGAGAACCTCGTGCAGAGTTTCCTCATCAGGATATCGACCGATGTGGTTTCCGAGCACGGTGTGGGCGTATTCATCCATCGGAGGCATGAATGAAGGTGTTTATCAGCGGCGTCGCCGGCTTCCTCGGGAGTCATCTGGCCGACGCCTTCCTGGCCGACGGCCATGAGGTCGTCGGATGCGACAATCTCGTGGGCGGCTATCTCGACAACGTCCCGGCCGACGTCGAGTTCCATCAGTACGACTGCACCTACCACAACTCGATGGTCAAGATCACCCGAGGCTGCGACGTCGTCTACCACTGCGCGGCCAGCGCATACGAGGGACTGAGCGTCTTCAGCCCCTTCTTCGTCACCAAGAACATCGTTCAGGCCTCGGTGTCGATGATCAGCGCCGCCATCGCCAACGGCGTGCGCCGGTTCGTCTTCTGTTCGAGCATGGCGCGCTACGGGACCCAGGACACCGTGCCGTTTACGGAGGACATGGTCCCCCGGCCCCAGGACCCGTACGGCATCGGCAAACTCAGTTCCGAGGCCCTGCTGGAGAACCTCGCGCGCGTGCACGGAATGGAATACGTCATCGCGGTCCCGCACAACATCATCGGCCCGCGGCAGAAGTACGACGATCCCTATCGCAACGTCGCCAGCATCATGGCCAACCTCATGCTCCAGGGCCGCCAGCCGATCATCTACGGGGACGGCAACCAGAAACGGTGCTTCAGCTTCATTCAGGACGATGTGAAGATCCTCAAGCGGCTGGCCACCGAGCCGGCCGTCAACGGCGAGGTCATCAACATCGGGCCGGATGATGAGTTCGTCACGATCCGGGAACTGGCCCGGACCATTGGAGAGCTTCTGGACTTTGATGTCAGGCCCGTGCACGTCCGGAGCCGGCCGCAGGAGGTACTGCTGGCCAACTGCTCGGCCGACAAGGCCCGAAGGCTGCTGAACTACGAGACGCAAGTCAAGCTGCGAGACGGCCTGGCGGCGGTCATCGAGCACATCCGTCATCGCGGCCCGAGGCCCTTCAAGTATCATATCGACCTGGAGATCATCAACGACAAAACACCCGAGACCTGGAAAGATAAGCTCTTCTGATCGCGGCCCATGTGTATGACCCAAAGCAAGTCTTCTATCTCCATCGTAATTGTCAGCTTCAACGTCGAGACGCTGCTGAAGGAATGCCTTGAGTCGCTCTATCGCGAGACGACCGAGGCCGCCTTCGATATCTGGGTCGTCGACAACCACTCGCGCGACAACAGCGTGCAGATGGTCAAGGACAGCTTCCCCGACGTCCACCTGATCGAGAACGACCGGAATCTCGGCTTTCCCAAGGCCAACAACCAGGCCGTCGTCCGAAGCACCTCGGACTATATCCTCTTGCTCAATCCCGATACGATCGTCCGGGACGGCGCTATCGACAAGATGGTCCGTTTCATGGACGAACACCCCGACGTCGGCGTCTCGGGCTGTCGCGTCCTGAACGAGGACGGCTCGCTCCAACTGGCCTGCCGACGAAGTATCCCGACGCCCCGGGTGGCGTTCTACCGCCTCACCGGCCTGAGTCGATTGTTCCCCAACAGCAAGACCATGGCCCGGTACAACCTGACCTACCTCGACCCGAACGAGCCGCACGAGGTCGATGCCGTCTCCGGCGCGTTCCTCGTGATCCGCAAGAGCGTCGTGGACGTCATCGGCGTACTCGATGAGAACTTCTTTATCTACGGGGAAGACATGGACTGGTGCCTCCGCGCCAAGAAGGCCGGATGGAAGGTGATGTACTACCCCCACGCACAGATCCTGCACTACAAGGGCGTCGGCTGCAAGACCAACAACCTCAAGACGACGTACGAGTTCTATAGGGCGATGGTCCTCTTCCACAGGAAGCACTTCGCCCGCGAATGCTCCCTGCTGACGAATCTCGTCGTCTACATCGGGATCGTCCTGACCGCACTGCTCGCCTGGCGCCGCTGGCTGTTCAGCGCCAAGCCAGGCGCCGGCAAGTGATACCGTCTGATCGGCGCACACGCGGATCAAAGGCGCCTGAGGATGGTTACTGCCTTTCGCCCGTCAGAATCGAGCGGAGTGGAGAAGGCCTGGACCCAACCCGACGGCGCCGCGTCGGACTCGCCGGGACTCGGCAGCACAAGGATATAGTCCACCTCGCGCAGGTCCACAGACCGCTCGTAAGGCACCTGCGTCCGCTCGGCGTAGAACCCAATCCGCCGATCGTTCGCGGCGATCACCTCGTCGGCGGTGGTGTTGTCCCGGAGCCAGCGGACCGCCGCACGATAGGCCCTCTGCTTGTCGTCATCGCGCGACAGGAGTTTCGGAATGCAGATTCCCACGCCAAGAACAATCAACAGACAGAACCAATGTCGTTGCCTGATCTGCTCAGACAACGCCGGCCGGCCCGGGCGCTGGACGAGCCGGGCAAGCCACCGCGCGATGGTATCCAGACCTACCGGCACATAGGCAATGGTCAGGGCGATCAGTCCCAGACTGTAGCGTCTGGCGACGACCGGCTGAATCCACAGGTACCGAGCCAGCATCAGCAAGACGTTCACAACCACGATGGAAACCATCAACGTCCGTTCGTACGGTCCGGCCTCACGCCGCAGACGGTACCAGAGCCCCAGGCATAGCGGCACCAGGAAGTACTGCATCAGGTTGTCACTGACGCTGCGGAAGATCGCATTCGCCACATGCACAAACGCCGCCAGGGTCCCGCACAGGCCGACGTCAGGAACGCCTGCACGAACCGGCTCCGCGTCGCCCACCTCGATCTGAATCAACTGCCCGCCTTGGAGGCGGCCGTCATCCACAATGACGTTCAGTTGATGGACGCCCTGTTGGTCCGACTCGGGTCGCCACCGAACGACGCTGCCCTCAACCGCCAGCCCGGCCGGTGGTGGCGAGCCGGCATGGGCATACCATGCAAAGGCATCGCTCACCAGATCCGCATCGCCCTCAACCGCCCAGACACGGTGTCCTTCCCGGCTGCGGAATCGATAGACGGCGACCGCGTCGGCCGGCGGACAGTCCGGCCCAAACGCATAGAATGCCACGCCTTCGCTGTGCCATTGGTTCTCAGGCTCATTCTCGACGATCGCTTCTCGCTCCCTCTCCAGGAGACTGTAGAAATGGCGGTCGAGCACAGGCGACCAGAACCCACAGACCGGCAGAAGCCCGGCCGTCGCATCTGGCTCGGCGTAGGCGTAGCAGCCAATGCCGTCGTAATGCCACACGCCCGGCCGGTAGCGCGTCAGAAGCAGGCTCCTCTGGTGATCGGAGATCGTCCAGAGGGTATCGCCCGTTCCATTCAATCGAAGACGATAGACGGGTCGTACGCCGACGGGCACGGCAATCACGGAAACCGTCATGGGGTCACCATCGGGATCGAACGCCTCGATCGGCATCTCAAGGAGCGAGCCGACGGCGGCATCGAATCGCAGCGGCTCGGAGCGGACGGCCAGACCGCCCACGGACATGATAACCGGCGCCCGGTTGAATGCAGGCGGGTCCAGCTTGCGAGCGGTCGGCAGTCCCGCCCAAGCTACGTACGGTGCCGCTGGAATCGCAAAACCAAGGAGCAAGAGCACCGCTGATTCAACCACCGTTCGGCTGCGCGCCCGCGAGGGACCTCGTGATGCGGTCAGGGCGACAACGGTCAGCCCGACGAGGCCGTAGGCGAGCAGTTGGGCGCACTCCGGACGAATCAGATAACCCATTCCGGCGTCCAGACCAATCAACCCGAACAGCCACCATCGCCCGGAACGAAGGGCCACGAACAACAGCCACACGCCCAAGGCCAGAAACAGCAGAAACGGCCATTCCCTCAGCACGTCGCTGCCATTGTGGGCCGGATAGGGCAGAACGATGAGGATCAGGACGGCCCAGAAGCCCCTTCGCGAGCCCACCAGCAACCGCGCCAGCAGATAGAGTGGAATCACCGCCATCAGCCGGAACAGAACCGTCACTGCCAGCGAGGAGGAAACCCAGGCAGCCGCCGTCTCGCCCGCCCCAAGCAAAACGCCGACGCGATGGGCCAGACACAGCAACAAAGGGTAGCCCGCCGGATACGTCTGCGCCGTACGCAAAGGATCGTGCGCGAGAGTCTTCGCCAGGTTGATATAGACGACACCGTCCCTGGAGATCCATGCGTTGTCGGCCGCGAGGTAGATGCCCAAAGCCAAGGCCACAACCACAAGCACGGCGAGGTTCAGACCGTCCCGATCGAGCAACCCCTGATGCTCCGTGGCGCAGGCATACGGGCAGTTCTTCATATCAGTGGCGTCTGTCCGGGGACCGCAACCGGCCGGACCGGCAACGGGCCGAACTCGTACTTCGGCGGGCTCAAGTCCAGCTTCGACTGGTTCAGCGCCCAGCTCCACTTCATCGCCCGGCCCGTATACGCGCTCATCCTTCCCGCAACGGCAGCCATCGTGCTCTCGGCGACCTGCACGCCCTCGTTGATCGGTTTGCCCGCGCGGATGGCGCCAATCCAGTCGGCGTGCTCCTGGACATAGGGATTGGGCGAGGCCGGCGGCTCGTATGGATGCTCGCCGCGGATCCAGCCGGTGCTGCTGTCGATGTAGACGATGCCCTTGGTCCCCACGATGTGCTCGGAAACGCGGTCGGTGCAGCCGGAATGGTGCCGGCACATGCTCTGGACGCGCACCCCGCCCGGATACTCGAACTCGACGGCGAAATGGTCCCAGATGTTGCCGCCCCGTCGCACCTCGCGACCGCCCATACCCATGATGAACTCCGGCGGGCCCTGCATCGCCCAATGCATGATGTCGATGTTGTGGACATGCTGTTCGACGATGTGGTCGCCGCAGGTCCAACAGAAGTAGTACCAGTTGCGGACCTGCCACTCCATGTCGCTCATGCCCACCGGCTTCTGTCGTGTCAGCGAGCCGCCGCTGCCATTCCAATACACCTGGGCCGCCCGAATCTCGCCGATGGCGCCGTCGTGGACGCGCTTCATGATCTCGATGTAGTGATTCTGGTGCCGTCGCTGCGTGCCGGCCACGACACAGAGGCCCTTGCGCTCGGCCTCTTTGGCCGCCGCGATCACCGTGCGGACGCCTATCGGATCGACCGCCACGGGCTTCTCCATGAACACGTGCTTACCCGCCTCGACGGCCGCCTGGAACGTCACGGGTCGAAAGCCCGGCGGGGTCGTAAGGATCACCATGTCCACGCCGCTGGCCAGCAGTCTCTGATAGGCATCGAAACCGACGAACTTGCGCTCCTCGGGCACATCCATCTGCGCCGCCAGGCCGGCGAAGGCCACGCGGTCATAGCGCGCCTCGGCGCCGTCGTGGAGCATGGTATAGCTCTCGTCAAGTCGATCGCGAAACAGATCCGCCATCGCCCAGAGCTTCACCGGGGTCTTCGTCGACATCAAGGCCTGGGTGACGGCGCCGGTGCCGCGTCCGCCGCAACCGATCAAGCCGAGCTTCAACTCGTCCGACCCGGCCGCATAGGCCCGGCTCGCCAGTTGCGAGGCCAGGGTCACAGAGGCAGCCGTCGCGGCTGAGTGTTTCATGAAGTCTCTGCGGGACAACCTCTCGTCCGCGCGCGTTCGAGCCGATTCCTGCTGCATACTCATCCCTTCCATACTCAACCCAAGCCATAGGGCTCAATGAGTCTTTCGTGGGGTTTGAACTGGAACTGACATTCTTCGGCCGGCGTGCCCAGGACAGTGACTTTCGCCAGATCGCCCTGTCCCTTGCCTGCCTCGGCCAGCGAGGTCAGATACATGATCTTGTTCGGGTCGAACCCCATCATTTTCGTCGCCAGTACATCGAGCGCCAGCGAATCGAGGCTGGCCAGCGCCACCCGCGCATCAACCGGCGTGCCGCCGACCGGGCCGTTGCCCTCCATCGCCACGAACCCGTCGATCACCCCGAGATCGGGATAGATCTCCTGAGCGAGGTGGAACATATTGAAATGGATCAGCGCTTTGGGCGAGAAGTTGTACTCGGCGTGTGTGAGCCATTTGTCGTTGGTCTTGTAGTCGTTCAGCGGCGCTGCCAGCAGAACGTTCTTGAGCGAGAGCGTCGTCACAGCGCGGTCGTGCGTTTTCATCTTGGCCGCCGAGATGACGTAGGTGTCCGGATCGAGGAACGTCGAGATGATGCGGATCGGCGTCGGCTTGTGGCCCTTGCCGAAGACGTAGCGGTATACCCAGGGCTGCTCGTTCAGATCGATCAGCTTGATGTTGTATTCGTTCTCGAGGGCAGTGTAGCCATAATTGACGTAGCCCTCGCGCGTGCCGCCCCCGAAGGCGGTCGACTCGCCGATCGTGATCTGCTCCTTGTAATGGGGCGTGAGAAAATCGAGGATGCCTCTGACCGCATCGACGTGCGTCGCGCACAGCTCGCGGCGCGTGCTGACGAAGTTGGGCTTGATGAGGATCCTCTTCTTGCCCTCGATCGACGCCAGAACCTCGTCCTCGATATGCCTGAGCGCCTGATAGACAATATCCCGCCGGTCGTTGCCCCTGACCAGCCCGACCCGGGCGGGTGGCGCCGATTGCGCAAACAGCTTCCCGCCAAGCACTTGCGATGGCTCGGCCTGTGTCTGGGCCTGGCCGACTCGTCCTTTCAGACCCAAGGAACCGAGGGTGGCCGCGACGGCTCCGGCGCCGAACCCCCTGAGAACCTCACGACGATTGATTTGATGGCGACCCGTCATAGAAACCTCCTGACCCGGTTGCGAATCGATTCTGTCGAGGCATTCATTCTACAGGATCGCCCTCATCCCCACAACGCCCCTGTGGGCTCAGGCCGAACCAGCCGAAGAGTCGTGGGTTCTCGCTCGACGGACGGACGACGACAAAAAAGATTGCTACGCCGGCACAGACCGATAGAATAGGGCCCCTGTAGAGCATCCATTCCCAGCGTTCGGTGGGAGACTGCAAGAGCAACTGCCGCCGGGCTTTCGGTGCATAGGGTTCTTTGGAGTCTCGTTCGGTGCGAATCGCTCTGGGTCAGTTCAACGCCGTCGTCGGCGATCTGTCAGGCAATATCGAGAAGATGAAGTCGATGTGGGCCGGGGCCGTCGAGTCGGGCGCGGACCTTGTGGTCTTCCCCGAACTGGCGGTTTGCGGCTACCCCCCCGAAGACCTCGTCTACAAGAGGCAGTTCCTCGAAGACAACCGGACCGCCGTCGAGACGCTGGCGGCCGCCTGTCCGGCCAAGACCCTCGTGGTCGGCTTCGTCGAGAGCGTGAACGGCACCGCCTTCAACGCCGCCGCGGTGATCCAGGACGGGCGGATCGCCGAGACGTATCAGAAGCGCGAGCTGCCCAACTACGGCGTCTTCGACGAACGCCGCTACTTCCGGCCCGGCAATCGACCCGTCCTCGTGGAACTGGCCGGCCTGAATATCGTCCTGACCATCTGCGAGGACATCTGGGAAATCGAATGGCTCAAACGATTCTACACGGAATCCGGCCCCTTCGATCTGCTGCTCAATATCTCGGCGTCTCCCTTCCACATGGGCAAGTTCGACGAACGGGGACGCATCATCACGCGATGCTCGACGGCCTTCGGCTGTGCGGTGGCCTACTGCAATCTCGTCGGCTGTCAGGACGAGCTGGTCTTTGACGGCCAGAGCATCCTGACTGATTCGAGCGGCCACATCGTCACCAGGGCCAGGGCCTTCGAAGAGGACCTGCTGATCGCCGACGTGACGCGGGCCGAGGAGAACGTCACCGTCGCGCCGACGCAGGCGAACGTGGCGCTGGCCCAAGACCCTCTCGATGAGATCTATCACGCGCTGGTCCTGGGCACCAGGGACTATGCAAGGAAGAACGGGTTCAAGAAGGTGCTGCTGGGCCTCAGCGGTGGGATTGATTCGGCGGTGACGGCGGCTGTCGCCGTCGCGGCCCTCGGCGCTGAGAACGTGCTTGGCATCACCATGCCGTCGCGCTTCAACAGCCCGGAGACCAGCGCCGACGCGAAGAAGGTGGCCGACAATCTGGGCATCGAGCTGCTGACGATCCCGATCGAGCCGATCCTGACGCCGTTCAGCAAGTCGCTCGAGGCCGACCCGCGCTGGGACGACAAAGGCATCGCCTACGAGAACCTTCAGTCGCGCATCCGCGGCACGATCCTGATGTCGCTGAGCAACCAGATCGGCGCGCTCGTGCTGACCACGGGCAACAAGAGCGAGACGTCCGTCGGCTACAGCACGCTCTACGGCGACACTGCCGGCGGCTTCGCCGTCATCAAAGACGTGCTCAAGACCGTGGTCTATCGCTTGGCCACGTACATGAACGTCAAAGCCGGTCGCGAGCTGATTCCGTCCGACGTCATCACCCGGCCGCCCAGCGCCGAACTTCGACCCGACCAGAAGGACGCCGATTCGCTGCCCGATTACGATCTGCTCGATGAGATCATCAAGGGGTACGTCGAGAAGGATCTGTCCGCCCGCGAACTGGTCGCCTCGGGCCTGCCCGCCAAGGATGTCGAACGCGTGATCCGCCTGATCGATCAAAACGAATACAAACGCCGCCAGTCCCCCCCGGGCGTCCGCATCACCCCCAAGGCCTTCGGCAAAGACCGTCGCCTGCCCATCACCAATCGCTACACCACCACCATCCCCAGACCCTGACCGCATTCCCATTCCGCCCGCCCGCCGAGGCCGCCGAGCCCCAGCCACAGGAGCGTCCCCTTCTCCACCCCATGTATTCCGACAGATTCCGGGTTCTCGGGCCCGTGCGGAGTGAGTGGTTCGGAGGCGGCTTCTTTGCGAAAAACACATCGAATCCTTACCTGCCGGAAACAGTAGGTGGCGAGAATGGAGTGGTGAGAATCTATGAGAAATGTAGCCGAACGGCATCAGGAGGCATGTGCATGGTTGTTTGTACCGAAGTATATGACTGCGACCGCGTCGCCGAGAGGACCCTGGAACTGGGGTTCTTCACGGAACAGGAACTGAACGCCTTCTCCGTGTTGATCCATCGCCGTCGCTGTCTGCCAATCTTCCTCGGCGACGGTTGGCGTTGCCCCAGTTGCGGATGCGAGCGCAGCGACCTTGCGGGGATGGCGAACCACATCCTGGCGACCCATCCGCCGGAACCATTCAACGAAGAGGACCTGCTGGAGCTGCGGCCACGTCGCTGTGCATAGGCGCCGTTTAAGCCCGCGGATCGAACGGCAACGGCAAGCAGAACCGTTGCCCGAAGGCGGCAGTCTGCGAGACTGAGGGGTTGCGATTTCGTGCGAGATCTGGTAGGCATTGCTCCCAGTGCGTCCCGAGCCGGCGTCTGTGGCCCGGGTCACCAGGCACGGAACACCGATGAGATCGAAAGGAGACCCTCGTGAGCGTTGAACTCAAGAAGGATTGTCCCTATGCCTTGCTCGTACCGACCAGCATGGGGGCCCGCCTGACGCCCGATAACGGCCAGCCGTTCCATTGCAGCCGGCAGTTCACCCTGCAAGCCACCAGCGCCGAGACCAACGTCGCCAGCGTCTCGTCGTATCTGGGCCTTCCGGTCAAGGTCCTGACGACATTCGTCAAGGGCAGCCCGATTGCCCGCTTCATCAAGGACGACCTGGCCGGTCGGCACATGGACGTCGAGGCCAGGGAGGTCGATCAGGGCGGCCCGTGGGGCTACCGGCACCAGCTCAATCTGGCCGACTCCGGCACCGGCTCGCGCGGCCCTCGCGTCTGCAACGACCGGGCCGGCGAGGTCGGACGGACGCTGAACGTCAAGGACTTCGACCTCGAACGGATCTTCGGGCGCCAAGGCGTCCAGATCGTGCACCTCTCCGGCCTGATCGCGGCGTTGTCGCCCGAGACAGGGACGTTCTGCCTCGAGATCGCACGGGCCGCTAAGAAGCACGGCACGCGAATCTCGTTCGATCTGAACCACCGCGCTTCGTTCTGGAAGGGTCGCGAAAAGGAGCTGCGGGCGATCTTCCACGAGATCGCCGGCGTCGCCGACATTCTCGTCGGCAACGAAGAGGACTTCCAGCTCGCCCTGGACATCGAAGGCCCCGAGGCCGGCGGCAAGGGCCTTGGCAGCAAGATCGACAGCTTCAAAGGCATGATCGAGCGGGCCGGCAAGGCCTACCCGAACGCAAAGGTCTTCGCGACCACGCTGCGCGAGGTCGTCAACGCCAATACGCACCTCTGGGGCGCGCTGCTGGCTGAGGGCGGCCGCTGGCACGCGATCGAGCCGCGACAGATCGGCGTGCTCGACCGGATCGGCGGTGGCGACGCCTTCGTCGGCGGCATGCTCTACGCGATCCTTCGCGGCTGGGAGCCCGAAAAATGGGCCCAGTTCGGCTGGGCCACCGGCGCCCTGGTCGTCACCCTGCTGACCGACTACGCCCAGCCGGCCGACGAGGACCAGATCTGGAGCATCTGGGAAGGCAACGCCCGCGTCAAACGATAGACGCCGAAGAGGCGACTTACGGCTTGTCGAGCGGGTCTTCGGAGTCGGCGCGTTGGGTGGCGAGGAGAGCGCGGAACTGGGCCGAGGGCAGCCATTCGACGGTGCCATTGAGGCGCAGGGCGACGAAGCCGTCGTCGAGGAACGACGAGGGATGCCGCTTCTCGGAGTAGGCCAGGATTGTCTCGTCGGGGGCGCCCGGGCCAATCCAGAGCGCGCGGTAGCGCACGTTGCCGATCCGCACGGCGCCGTCCACCTGGTTCTTGACATCGTCGATGAACGATTGCGGAGGCAGCGAGCCGTGTGTGGAGCGATAATCGAGAATGCGGCCGCCCAGTTGCGTCATGGCCCGCATTGCCTCCGAGCGGTTGACATAGTCCTTCAGGTGCATCAGGCCGACGACGGCGGCTACTGTCGCCAGCAGGATGACAGCAGACTGTATCAGAAGCGATCGTTTGTAGCGTGTCATGGCATGTCCCCGCCCCGGCGGTCGCTATGCTCTGACTCTCACTCGATTGCCTTCGATCCGCAAGCGACCTGCGGCAAACAGGGCGATGGCCTGCGGATAGGCGATGCACTCCTGCTCGAAGACCCGCTCGGCCAGCATATCGGGCGTGTCGTCGTCCTCGACCGGGCAGGTCCGCTGCACAACGATGGGCCCGCTGTCATAATCGTTGGTGCAGAAATGAACGGTGCAACCACTGACCTTGCAGCCGGCCGCGATCACGGCCTCGTGGACGTGGTGGCCCCACATGCCTTGGCCGCCGAAGCTGGGCAGCAGAGCCGGATGGATGTTCAGGACCCGATTCTCGTACCGTTGGGGGATCTCCCAGAGGCAGAGCCAGCCGCCCTGCACGACGAGGTCCACCTCGGCGGCGGCAAGCACCTCTTCGATCCTGCGGCTGAAGGCGTCGATGTCCGGATGGTCCTTCTTGCGGACGATCTCGACCGGCAGTCCGACGTCGCGCGCCCTGGCGACGCCGGCCACGGTGGAGCGGGAGCTGATCACGACGGAAATCTCGGCGTTGAGTCGGCCCTGGTGGATTTCGTCGAGGATGTTGGTCATGGTTCGGCCGCCGCCGCTGATAAGGACGCCCAGACGGAGGGGTTTGGCCGAAGGATCGGGCAACTTCGCATCGGGCCGGCCGGTCGGCATCTCGTCGACGTCATGCCCGGCATCCAGCGCCAGGTTCACCAGCCGGTCGGCGTCCTGGTTCTTCTCGCGTCGAACGTGCAGGATGTTGCAGGCTTCGAACCGGCCCATCAGGGTCCGGACCTCGTCGAAGAGGGGCCGGATCAGGTCGCTCTTGACCTTGTACCGGCCGCCGATCTGCCTGACGAGAAGCTCGCTGTCGCTGAAGACTGTAATCTGCTCGGCCCCGAGCCCCACAGCCGCTTCCAGCGCCCGAATCAGGGCCGTGTACTCGGCGACGTTGTTCGTCGTCTCGCCTAAGAAAAACGCCCGCGCCGCAAGGCGACGCCCGTTGGAATCATCGAGAACGAAACCGGCGGCCGCAGGACCTGGATTGCCCCGGCTGCCACCATCGGTGTGGACAATCAGCTTGGCAGACAACGGCATTCCTCCCCAAGAAAAGCGATTTAGAGGCCGTATCCGATCAATCGGGAGACTCGCTGAGCACCAGAATCCTCGTGCAGTTGGGGCAGCGAATCAGTTCGTCCCGCGTCATCAGCAGATTGACTGACTCAGCGGTGATCCCCATGAAGCAGCCGCCACAGCTAAAGGCGCCGGAGCGGCCCTCCTGCTCGTCAATCTTCACAACCGCCTCGCCATCGTACGTGTCCGCCACCCGGTTGAAGACTGCCAGCGCCGCAGCGGGAATGACCTTGGCGACTTCGTCCCACTCGCTCTGAATTCTGGCGATCTCGACTTCGTGCTCGGTCGCCGAGCCGTCGGCCTTCTTGCGGATGTCCTCGAGAAGCTGTTTCTGCTCCTCGATCTGCTGCCGGATGCCCGCGGATTCCTCCTCGTCGGATTCGATCGCCTTCATCAACTCCAGGATCTGCGTCTCGATCTTCGAGTTGTCCGCCTTCGTCGTGTTCAGCATGGTCAGAACGGCGGCGTATTCCTTGTTCGTCTTGGCATTGTTCAGCGAGGCGCGAAGCTTGTTGACTTCGGCATCCCGGGACTTGAGTTCCAACTCCAGGCGATCGCACTGCACCTTCGTGAGCTGGGCCTCCTCCTTCTTGGCCTCCAGGGCGCTCTGAAGGCTCCGAACCTGATTCTCTTGAATGATGACGCTTCTTCGACAACGAGCCAGCTTGGCCTTGGCGGCCCGCAGGCGATTTTCCACACTCTGAAGTTTTATCAACCCGTTCAGTACAGGTCCCATCGATGCTCCTCTGGTCGGCTCGACCCAACAACCTTTTAATCCTGTATTATGGGTGGAGTGGGCGCGATCGGCAACAGAAACATGGCGGGTTTGAGAGATATTTTTGGGCTCGCCGTCCAATCGGCCCGTTCCTTGAGGCCATCGAACGAGGCCGGGGCACGAACGGTTGCTCCCATATGAACTGTTGCTATAATCGGCAGACCATGAAGGAACTGCTCAGACAACTGATTCGCGCCCGGTCCACACTCGATGCCGGGGAACAGACTGCGGCCAACGTCGTCGCCAACCACTTCGAGCGGCACGGGATAGGCTGTCGGATCGACTCGTGGGACCCGAACCGGGCCAACGTCGTCGCCCATATCCCATCGGCAGGAACACGACCGGGCCTGCTCTTCGTCTGCCACCTGGACGTGGTCGGACCGGGCGAAGACCCATGGATTCATCCGGCCTTTGAAGGCCGGGAGGTGGATGGGAAGATCTATGGACGCGGCACCGTGGATATGAAGGGCGGGATCGCCTCGACCGTCGCGGCAATCTGCGAGGTGGTCGCCTCCGGCGTCGAACTCCAGGGCGACATCGTCTTCGCGGCCACCGCCGGGGAAGAGACAGACAGCGCCGGGATCGAGCGATTTGCGGCCGACCTGTCCTGGCTGGGCAAACCGGCCGGCGTGATCGTGCCTGAGCCGACCGATTTCGCGGTCATCACGGCCCATCGAGGCCTGTTCTGGCTGGAGATCACCACCAAAGGCAAAGCCGTTCACAGTTCCGTGCCCCAGCGTGGGGTCAACGCGATCCAGTCGATGCGGCGGGTCCTGGAGGAACTCGAACGCTACGAGGTGGACTTCGAGCCGCATCCGGAGCTTGGCAAGTGCTCTGTGAGCGTCAACACCATCCGGGGCGGAGAGGCGATGAACATCGTCCCCGACCGCTGCGCGATCGGCGTCGATATCCGCACCCTGCCCGGGCAGAACGGCGACGCGATCCGGTGCGACCTCGAACGCATGCTCGCCGGACTCAAGGCCAAAGTCCCTCACTTCGATGCAACGATTGTCGTCCAACGCTCGGTGGGGGCCATGGAGACCGATTCGGACTGCGAATTCGTCCGGACTTTCTGCTCGGCCGTGGACGTGGACCAGACCAACGCCATCGGTTTCACGACCGATGCGCCCCATCTGGCGTCCCTGGGTGTCCCGATCGTCATCTACGGACCGGGCCAACCGGGCCAGTGCCATCAGGTGGACGAACACATCACCGTCGCGGACCTCGAACGCAGCCAAAGGTACTTCAGGGACATCCTCCTGCGCTTTCTTACGTGATGGAGCCGGGTGCGAATGCCGTAGGAGAGGCGCCGCCCATCCTCCAGACACCCGCGACTTGAGAATCCCGTGTCTTTTTTCCGTTTTTTCGGCACTGCCACTTGACTCGGATGAGCCGAGTCTATAAAGTTGATGGTTGTCTTTGTTTTCGACGAGATCAAAAGCATGATCCATCTTGGGACGAGCGCAGTCAGGCATTTCAGGGGTCACGATGTGGCCGGGCGGAAAGACGGTGCGCGCATAGCCGTGGCGACGTCGGTCATTGTAGCCAGGGCCATGTGCTTTCTGGAGGGCGCTGCCTGAGAAGGATTCCTCATTGGATTGTGAATCAACCAGCGAAGCCTTTCAGGGAGCACGAGCCTCTGAAAGGCTTTTTTCGTGTATGTGGACCCGCAAGACGACAGGCTTTGCGAGGACGTGAGAGGTTTGTCAGATGGTCAGGGGAACAGAGATGGACACCGAATACGGCATGCACGACGCGGACAACTTCGAAGCCGCGCGCCGGCCGGCATGGCTCTACGACGAGACCAGGCCCTGTGGCGTCGACTACAACAATACGACGCTTGCCAGGCACTACGACAGCCATCACCGATCGTTCAGGGACTATCGGAAGGAAGCCGACGACATTGTCGCCCGCCTGGGCGTGGATTCGTCGTCAACGGTCATCGATATGGGCTGCGGCACCGGGGCATTCGCCCTCTGCGCCGCCGGACGCTGTCGAACCGTCCACGCGGTCGATGTCTCGGCCGCCATGCTCCGACGCGCCCAGCGAAAGGCCGACAAGATGGGACTGAAGAACATCGAGTTCCACCGTGGCGGCTTTCTGACGTACGACCACAAGGCCGAACCGGCCGATGCGATCAGTACGGTCGCGGCCCTGCACCACCTGCCCGACTTCTGGAAGCTCGTCGCCCTGCGGCGTCTGGCGTCAATGCTCAGGCCCAACGGCCGGCTCTTTCTGTTCGACGTGGTCTTCTCGTTCGACATCGGTGAATACCAGCGCCGCATCGAGCAATTCATCGCCAAGACCCGCGAGCAGATGGGCCCGAATGGACAAAGCGAATCCGAAGCGCACGTGCGCGAGGAGTACAGCACCTGCGACTGGATCATGGAGGGCCTTCTGGAGAAAGCCGGCTTCCACATCCAAGCCGCTGACTACCACGACGGATTTCTCGCGAGCTACCTGTGTACGAAGGCGGAGCAATGACCATGCCGCACAGAAACAGGGCGACAAGAATCGGAGGCGACATGCCATGATCATCCGACCAGCCCATGTCGATGAGATACAAACGCTGGTGAGCCTTCTACGACATGCGTGTGCCACCGTCGCCCAGCGCTTCGGCCTGACGGAGGAGAATTGCCCGAAGAGCCCGGCCTTCTATACCGAGGACCGCGTCAAGGCCGACCTGGAACGAGGCGTGCGGTACTACTTCCTCGAAGAGGACGCCGAGGTCTGCGGGTGTGTCGCCTTGGAGAAGGTCCGTCCCGACGTCGGGTACCTGGAGCGTCTGGCGGTGCTGCCGGAGCATCGGTCGAGGGGGTTTGGCAGCACGCTGGTCCGGCACGTCCTGGCCCAGGCCCGGTCGATGGGACTGGAGCGTGTCGGAATCGGCATCATCGCCGAGGATGAGCCGCTCAGAGAATGGTATGGCCGGTTCGGCTTCGTCCTGACGGGAACCAGGGGGTTCGATCACCTGCCGTTCACCGTCGCGTTCATGGAAAAGGAACTGCGAGAACCATCGGGCCTGGATGCACCGAATCGAATTGTCTCTGCTGAAGAGGAGCCATGATGACATCGCCGTATGCGCCGAGAATGGGGACGATCCCCAGGTCGTTCGTTCGCGAGATCCTGAAGGTCACGCAAAACCCGGAGGTTATCTCGTTTGCCGGGGGACTGCCGAACCCGCGATTCTTCCCTGTCCAGGGAATTGCAGAGGCCGCCGCGGACGTCCTGATTCGGGCGGATGGATCGGCTCTTCAGTACGGCACAACCGAGGGCTATGCGCCCCTGCGGGAGTACATCGCCCAGCGATACCGCAAGACCGAAGGCCTGGACGTCTCGCCCGACGAGATTCTGATCACCAACGGCTCCCAGCAGGCCCTGGACCTGGTGGGCAAGGTTTTCATCGATCGACAGGATACCATCGCGATCGAGCGGCCCGGTTATCTCGGCGCGATCCAGGCATTCTCCGTGTACCAGCCGCAGTTTCATCCGGTGCCTCTGCTGGAAGACGGCGTGGACGTCGACCGGCTGGCCGACGTGCTGCGAACGCACCGGGTCCGGTTCTTCCACACCGTGATCAACTTCCAGAATCCCTCGGGCATCAGCTACTCGATCGAGAAGCGCCGCGCGCTGGCCAAGATCGTGAAGCAGCATGGCACGTTCCTGATCGAGGATGACCCGTATCGGGAATTGCGTTTCGAGGGTACGGCCAAGCCTTCGATGCGCCACGAGCTGGGCGACAAGGCCGTGCTGCTCGGATCGTTCTCGAAGATCGTCGCGCCGGGCCTGCGGCTCGGCTGGGTTTGCGCCTCGCGCGAGACGATGGCCGCCCTCGTGGTCGCCAAGCAGGCCAGCGACCTGCACTCGAACTCGTTCTGCCAGAGGATGCTGCACCAGTTCCTTCTGACCCACGACATTGACGAGCACATCGCGCTGATCCGGGCGGCATACAAGCGACAGAAGGACATCATGCTGGCGGCGCTGGAAGCGCACTTCCCGCCCGAGGTCACCTTCACCCGGCCGGAGGGTGGGATGTTCATCTGGGCAACGTTGCCCGAGCGGCTCACCGCAATGGACTTGCTCGAACGCGCCGCCCAGGAGAAAGTCGTCTTCGTTCCGGGAACGCCCTTCTTCGTCGACGGCGGCGGGACGCACAACATGCGGCTGAACTTCTCCAACGCCGACGAAGGCCGCCTCGAGGAAGGAATCGCCCGTCTGGGCCGGGTCATCAAGGAGATGCTGGCCTGAGCGGGCTGCCGTCGCAAGAGGAGAGCAACATGCAGATCGCCGATATCGTGACACGCTCGCACCAGCCCAGACCCTGGGTGGATGCCGACAAGATTCCCTGGCACGAGCCCGAATTCAGCCGGCGGATGCTGCGCGAGCACCTCTCGCAGGAGCACGACCTGGCCAGTCGCCGGTTCGTCATCGTGGAGGAGCACGTGCGATGGATTCACCATCACGTGCTGCGGGGCAGGCCCGCGCGGATTCTCGACCTCGGATGCGGGCCGGGCCTGTACACGAGCTGGCTGGCGAAGCTCGGGCATTCTTGTGTGGGCATCGACTTCTCCCCCGCGTCGATTGAATACGCAAGAGAACAGGCGGTCAGGCGGCAACTGGACTGCACCTACGTGCACGGCGACATGCGGACGGCGGACTTCGGAACCGGATTCGACTTGGTGATGATGGTGTTCGGGGAACTGAACGTCTTCCATCCGTCCGATGCCGGACCGATCCTGGCCAAAGCCAAACGAGCACTGGTGCCAGACGGCATCTTGCTTCTGGAGCCGCACCGGTTCAGCGCGATCGAACAATTGGGCAGGCAAAGCCCCTCATGGCACACCGTCGAGTCGGGACTGTTCTCAGACAGGCCGCACCTCTGGCTTGAAGAGAGCTTCTGGAATCCGCAGAGCCACACGGCGGTTCAGTACTTCCATGTGATTGACGCCGCTACGGGCGACGTGACGCGGCACGGGCAGACGATGCAGGCTTACACGGACGAGCAGTATCGAAGCCTGCTTGCTGGCTGTGGCTTTGAGTCGATCGAACTGCTCGCCTCTCTCGGGACCACAGACGAGGCGCCACAAGGCCATCTCATGGCGATCGTGGCACGTTGAAACCACAGGAGGCCGATCATGGCTGAACGCCCTTTCTATATCGTGGACGTGTTCGCCCAAGAGAAGTACGCGGGGAACCAACTGGCGGTGTTCCGAGACGCTCGGGAACTCTCGGATGAGACGATGCAGAGAATCGCACGCGAGATGAACTTCTCGGAGACGACGTTCATCCTCTCGGACCAGCCGCACGACGGCGGATACGAGGTGCGGATCTTCACGCCCGTCGCGGAGGTTCCCTTTGCCGGCCATCCGACCCTGGGGACCGCCCACATCATCCGGCACGAGATCATCGGCAAAGACGTCGAGCACATCAACCTGAACCTGAAGCTCAAGCAGATCCCCGTCACGTTCGGACAGGAGGCGGGCCGCAGCATCCTGTGGATGAAGCAGAAATCGCCCGACTTCGGAGACACGAGCGATCCTGCGGCGATCGCGGACCTGCTGGGACTGGCCGTAGAACAGATCGACACGCGGTTCCCCATCCAGGCGGTCTCGACGGGGCTGTGGTTTGCCATCGTTCCGTTGAAGGACCTTGACGCGGTCAGACAGGCGCGGGTCAATCGCGACAAGTACTTTGCGGCGTCGCGACAGGAGCATGAGGACGGCATCCTGGTCTTCTGTCCCGAGACGTACGATGACGCGAACGATCTGAACGTCCGCGTGTTCGTGCCCTTCTACGGCATCGAGGAGGACCCGGCCACCGGCAGCGGCAACGGCTGCCTGGCGGGCTACCTCGTCAAGCACCGCTATCTTGGCGGCGACCGGATCGACGTCCGCGTCGAGCAAGGTTGCGAGATCGACCGACCCTCACTGATCCGGCTGAAGGCCGAGCAACGGCAGGACACCATCGACGTCAACGTCGGCGGCAACGTCGTCATGGTCGCCGAAGGCCGCTTCGTATGAAGACGCTCGAATGACCACCGGTCGCCGCAGCGACAGCAGCCCGCGTCGATTGGGTCTTGTGGCGGCCGGGCGCCGGCGGTAGGATGGCCATAGCGACGCGTGAGCGGACTTGCGGCCGCCCGGGCGGCTGAGCATATGTGGGCGATGTCGGGAGGAAATCGAGATGGCAGAACAAATGAAGGAAGACAACGATATCGGCGAGAAAGAGGATCCCGCAGTACCGGTGTGCATTCGGTGCTTCCAGCCGGTTGATCCGCAGGCACATTACTGCCCCAATTGCGGCGCGGCAACAGGGCAGCTCACGCACTATCTGCCCTTCGTGAACATCCGCTGGCAGGCGAGCGTCTGGGGCCAGGCCTGGCGTCAGATCTGGTATCGCGACGTTTCGATCCCCGGCCGGCTGTTCCGGCTGCTCATGATCGTATGGAACGTCCCGATCCTGCTGATCGGTCTGCTGTTTCGGTCGAGTCACCCGGCCGGCGACGACCACGCCAATTCGGTCAAAGAGGATCCGTGAGACGCTTACGGTTTGCATTTCGGTCGTTTGGGCGTAAGATGGGGCTCGAATGAAGAATTCTTCTGGGGCAGGTGAGAATGGACGTGGATTTCAAGAAGTATCATGGGTTGGGCAACGACTATCTGGTGATCGATCCG
>ENA-UOUL01001718-UOUL01001718.1-bioreactor-metagenome-genome-assembly--contig:-NODE-1718-length-28794-cov-4.341818_pt1 | contig 28794 bp, 20 predicted proteins | sample MGYA00249838_ERZ747220 | MGnify/ENA primary metagenome ERZ747220 (study PRJEB28778, sample SAMN05720191) | bioreactor metagenome | isolation source: Anaerobic biogas reactor | place: USA:Washington...
TATATTATAATAAGGGATGATGGGGCAGGGTTGAATAAGGAGAAGATACTGGAACGAGCCCGAGCCCGAGGTTTGATGCAAAAACCCGACAGTAATTTGTCTGATGGAGAAATATACTCCACCATTCTACTGCCGGGTTTTTCTACTTGCGAAGAAATAAGCGAGTTTTCCGGGCGTGGTGTGGGAATGGATGTGGTGCATAAGAATATTGAGGAAGTTGGGGGAACGGTGCTGGTTGACAGTACTCCCGGACAGGGAACTACTATTACTATGAAAATACCCCTGACCCTGGCCATTATAAATGGTATGCGGGTAAAGGTAGGGAACTCCATTTATATACTTCCCATTACCTCCATAAAAGAATCTTTTAAAGCAAAGCCTGATACTATCATAGTTGATCCTGACGGCAACGAAATGCTCATGGTCAGGGGTGAGTGTTATCCGGTTCTGCGCTTGCATCAAAAATTTCAGGTTGAGTCAGCATTAAAGGAGATTACGGAAGGAATCATCGTTATTGTGCAAAACGATTCCGGAAGCATATGTTTATTGGTTGATGCCCTCTTGGGAGAACAACAGGTAGTAGTTAAGGCTCTGCCCAAATTCATTGGCAAAATAGCCGGTATCAGTGCTTGTACCCTACTGGCGGATGGCAGAGCTTGCCTTATTATTGATGTGGCAAACCTGATTAATCCCAGCAAAGGTTAAATGACTAAAAGCAATGAGTTGGGGAAGTGAGTTTATTAAATTATGGAGAGGGGTGGATGTTGTGTCAGAAATACTGGATGAAGCAGTACTGCAGGAGGAAGATACTCAAAAGGGTAAGTTCTTAACCTTCCTGGTAGGAAAGGAGGAGTATGGAATCGAGATAAAATATGTTACTGAGATAATAGGTGGCATACAAGCCATTACTGAAATACCGGATGTACCGGAATATGTTAAAGGCATAATCAATCTTAGGGGTAAAATCATTCCTGTTATGGATGTAAACCTGCGCTTTAATAAAGAAGCTCGTGACTATAATGATCGCACCTGCATAATAGTTATCGATATTGACGAACTTTCTGTAGGTCTTATTGTTGACAATGTAGCGGAAGTGATATCCATTGCTGATGCAGATATAGTACCCCCACCTGATGTTCGCGCAGGTTTTCATAACCGTTATATAAAAGGTATTGGGAAAATAGGCAGTGAGGTCAAGTTGATTCTCGATTGCCAGCGCTTGCTCAGTACTGAGGGACTGGAAAACCTTGACTACATAAGTTAATAGGCATAAGTGGAAGAGAAGTTTAGTTATGAAATCATCGAAACTGGAGAGGAGGCTGAATTTAAAATGGCTGGGAAAAAAAGTAGCATGAATAGCTCAGAAGAGAAAAACAAAGAAGAAGTGATTGGAATAGGCAGTGTCCAAAAACAGGATATGGGCAAAGCTTTGCCCGAAAGAACTACAGGGGAATTGCAAGAGGAAATCAACCTGCTGGTTGAGGCAATAAAGGCAGGGCGTTTGGATGTTCGTGCGAATGTGGGAAAGGCCAGTGGGCTTGAAAAGGAGTGCTTGCTGGGAATAAATCAAATGCTGGATGCGGTTATAGGGCCTCTTAATGTGGCGGCAGACTATGTGGAGCGAATATCGCAGGGTGATATCCCCCCAATAATTATGGATAGTTACAATGGTGATTTCAATGCTATAAAAAACAATTTGAATACCTGCATTGCAGCGGTGAATCTGCTGATAGCTGATGCCAACCTGCTGGCCCGGGCTGCGGTTGAAGGACGGCTGGATACACGGGCTGATGCCTCCCGGCATCATGGTGACTTCCGGGCCATAGTTGAAGGTGTGAATCATACCCTGGATGCGGTTATCGGGCCTATGAAGGAAGTATCAGCGGTGATGAGAGAAATGGAACAAGGCCACCTGGGGGTTAATGTTAGGGGAGACTACAAGGGAGATTTCAAGCTGGTAAAGGACACACTCAACAGTACCATTGAGGCCCTTAAGAACTATGTAAACGAAATTTCCAGCGTTTTAACCCAAATGGCCCGTAATAACCTGGATGTAGAAATTAGCCAGGATTTCCGGGGCGATTTTAGCGCTATCAAGGATTCACTTAATTATATTATCACTTCCCTAAATGAGACCATGAGCGGTATCAATATGGCTTCTGATCAGGTAGCCAATGGTTCGGCCCAGGTAGCGCGTTCCAGCCAGTTTCTAGCTCAGGGGGCAGCCGAACAATCCAGTGCTATTGAACAGTTAACTGCTTCCATAACCCAGATAGCTGCTCAGACCAACCAGAATGCAGCTAATGCCAACCAGGCTAATGATTTAGCCTTGACTGCCCGTGATAATGCCATAAAAGGGAATGAAGAGATGAAAAACATGCTGGAAGCAATGGAAGCCATAAATGAATCTTCCAACAATATTTCCAAAATAATTAAAGTAATTGACGAAATCGCCTTTCAAACTAATATTCTAGCTTTGAATGCAGCGGTTGAGGCGGCCCGGGCAGGACAGCATGGTAAAGGTTTTGCGGTGGTGGCCGAGGAAGTGCGAAACCTGGCAGCCCGCAGTGCTAGCGCCGCCCGAGAAACTACAGATATGATAGAGGGTTCTATTAAGAAAACCGAAGCCGGAACCAGAATAGCCAACGAAACCGCTGAAGCCCTGGGTAAAATTGTGGAAGGAGTCACCAGAATGGCTGCTCTGGTGGGAGATATCGCAGTTGCCTCCAATGACCAGGCTACCGGTATATCCCAGATAGACAAGGGAGTAGAGCAGATCTCCCAGGTAGTGCAAACCAATGCTGCTACTGCTGAGGAAAGCGCTTCTGCTGCCGAGGAATTGTCCAGTCAGGCCGTTTTAATGAAGGATGAAGTCGGTAAGTTTACCTTAAAGAAGAGAAATGAGCGTGCTATACAATTGTCCGACCTGAGCCCGGAAATGTTAGCCATGGTAAAAGAATTGCTGCAAAAACAGAAGATAATGCAAGCGGTAGAAAGTAGAGAGCCCAGAGCTATAGAAAATGCTTCCCGGGGTAATTCCAGGCTGCAAATCTCGCTTAGCGATAAGGAGTTTGATAAATACTAGATTTCGATACAATGATCCCAGGCAACTTTTTTCTGCAGCGGGGGTTTATATGAAAAGTAGGTGATAGTATGATTAAATTATCGCAACATGAGCTTTATTGGCTGGCTGACTATGTTTATAATTATTGCGGCATTGATTTGAAACAGAAAAAACACCTGATTGAAAGCCGTTTGAGCAATTATTTGCTGGAAACGGGGTTTTCCAGTTTTGCCGGGTATTATAGACACTTGCTGCAGGATTCCAGTGGGGAAAGCATTACCGCTATGTTGGATCGTATTACCACCAATCATACTTACTTTATGCGGGAAAGCCAACACTTTGACTTTTTCCGGGATAGGGTACTGCCCGAGCTGTTGAGCAAAGTGAAAAACCGGGATCTCCGTATCTGGAGTGCCGGTTGCAGTAGTGGTGAGGAAGCCTATACCCTGTCTATGGTAATTAGTGATTTCTTTAGCTCTCAACAGGCAGCATGGGATACACGGATATTGGCTACCGACATTTCTACGCGAGCTCTGCAAAAAGCTAAGGAGGCAGTTTATACGGAGGAGCAAATAGAAGCTTTGCCCGCCGGTTGGAAACTACGGTATTTTCAGGAGATTAACCGGGATAGTTTCAGGATAAGAGAAAGAATTAGAAGACAAGTCATTTTTCGCCGGTTCAACCTGATGGAAAGCCCCTTTCCTTTTAAAAAAGCATTTCAGGTTATTTTTTGTCGCAATGTTTTGCTATATTTTGATTCCAGCACCAGGAGCAAGCTGATTCAGCGTTTTTACGACTCTATTGAGGATGGTGGTTATTTTTTCATAGGGCAGGCCGAGTCAATTAATTGGGATAATAATAGGTTTAGCTATGTGATGCCAGCCGTTTATAGAAAGGAGTAGTTGCTTCTTGCGGCTCAGAAGAATAAAAACGCTGATAGTGGATGATTCTCTTCTATTTAGGGAAACCCTGGCGCGTGGTATTTCCCGTGATCCGGCTATAGAGGTAGTGGCTACTGCAGTTGATGCCTTTATGGCCAGGGATATGATTATCAAATATAAACCTGATGTAATGACCTTGGATGTAGAAATGCCGCGTATGAGCGGTATTGAATTCTTGCGGCGGCTTATGCCCCAATACCCATTGCCGGTAGTAATGATCAGTGCTCTCAGTGAGAGTGTTTTTGATGCTCTTAACGCTGGGGCGATAGACTTTGTAGCCAAACCGGATATGAACCGGAATCGGGATCTGGACTCCTTTTTCAGCGAGTTGATTCTTAAGATTAAGATTGCTTCCGTAGCCCGTTTGGGACGGCGAGCGGAGGTTTCAAAACTACTGCCAACGGGAAAATCACAGGCCGACCAGGGTTGGGTTATTGCTATCGGTGCATCCACCGGTGGACCTGAAGCTATTTACCAAATTGTTAAGAATTTTAACCAAGACACTCCTGGAACAGTAATAGTGCAGCATATGCCCGCCGGATTTACCAGAATGTATGCAGAGCGCTTAAATGATACGTGTGTGGTCGAAGTCAAGGAAGCGCAAAATAATGACCAGGTAAAAATGGGACAAGTGTTAATAGCCCCGGGGGAATATCAAATGCGCCTGAAGCAAAAAGCTGGTGATTATATGGTTGAATGTCATCCGGGTGAAAAGGTAAATGGTCATTGCCCAGCGGTAGATGTACTATTTGATTCAGTGGCCCAAAGCGCTGGAGCCCGGGCGGTGGGAATCATATTAACCGGTATGGGCAGTGATGGAGCCCGGGGACTACTGGCCATGAGAAAGGCGGGAGCCAGGACAATTGGCCAGGATGAAGCCTCCTGTGTGGTTTATGGCATGCCGAAGGTGGCTTATGAATTAGGGGCGGTAGAAAAGCAATACCCCTTGAATTATATAGGACAAGCGCTGTATAAGCTCATAAACCAACTATAACGAGGTGAAATATGTCCCCCATTTCTTTAAACGGTTAAAGTTCCTAACAAAACAGGCGGCGGGTTCTAATCCCCTGCCTCGTTGCAGCGCTGTTTTGAAACTTCTCCGCAGTTTCTTTCTATGCTTAAATTTATAAGGGTGATGTTTGATGTTGGAAGCAGAAAAACGTGAATATGCGAAAACCATAAGCAGGATTCTGGAGGAAAGAGATCATTTACAGATTATCCTGGAGAGTATAGGTGATGGTATCATAACTACTGATATGGAGGGTAATATAAGTATGATGAACCCGGTGGCTGAAAAACTGACCGGTTGGAGTCGGGAGGAAGCCCTGGGAAAACACCTGGATGAGGTTTTCAGGATTATTGATAATACGAGCAAACAGCCGTTGGAGAACCCTTTTGATAATGTCTTTACTCGAGGTTTGAGCCAGGGCCTAATTAGAAATTCAGCATTGCTCGACCGTGATGGAGAAACGCGATTTGCTTCTGCCTGTGCTTCGCCTATTATAGATAAGAATCAGAAAAGGGCGGGCATGGTAGTGGTATTTCGCGATATTGACCGGATTAAGAAAAACGAGGACGAGATTCGTTGCCTGTCCTGGGTTTTGCAGCTTAGCTCCAATGCCATAATTATCTTTGATATCCAGGGCATAGTCCAGTTCATAAACAGCCGTTTCACCCAGTTGACTGGCTATGAAGCATATGAAGTGGTTAACCGGAATTTGAGACTTATCAATAACCTGCCATTAGATGTTGAAAAAATATTTGCCCGGTTGCGGGCAGGTGAAGAGTGGCATGATGAAGTTTTTTTCCACAACCGCCAGCTGGAACCCTGCTGGTGGTCAATATACTGTACTGCGGTCAGAGACGAGGAAGATAAGATAACAAGTTATTGTAGTATTATTCAAGATATAAGCGAGCATAAGCAAGCTGAAGAAAACTTGAAAAAGGCCAAGGAAGCGGCGGAGGTGGCCAATCGCGCCAAGGCCGAATTTTTAGCCAACATGAGCCACGAAATTAGAACTCCCCTGAACGCTATTATTGGCATGACCAGTTTGAGCCTTTTATCCAATCCTGAACCAGATCAGAAAGAAAACCTGGAAATTATCAAAATGGCCGGTGATACTCTATTAAGTATTATTGATAATATTCTAGACTTTTCTAAAATAGAAGCCGGCAAATTGACTGTTGAAAAAATTAATTTCAACCTGCATGAACTGATTGAGAAGAACATTACCATACATAAAGCACGAGCACAGGAAAAAGGTCTGCTTTTGCTCTATTACATAGATCCCGCCATACCAGTCCAGGTAAACGGAGATCCCTATCGTCTGCAACAGGTTTTTAACAACCTGATCGGCAACGCCATCAAGTTTACTGACCATGGAGAAGTTGAGGTGCGTTTAAAACTGCTGGATATATTTGATGATCATATTGTTTTACAAGCATCGGTGGCCGATACCGGAAGAGGTATAACCGCTGGCCAGCAAGAAAAGATGTTTGAAAGTTTTTACCAGGGGGATAGTTCAATAAGCCGTACTTATGGGGGTACCGGCCTGGGCCTTAATATCTCCAAAAAAATTGTGGAAATGATGCAAGGCAAGATTTGGCTGGAAAGCGATATCGAGTCAGGCAGCACCTTTTATTTTACGGTTGAATTGGGAATCCCGGAATCGTCTAAACTGGAGGCTGAATCAAACCAAGCAATTAATCAAAAAGCTGATACCGAAAAAAACCCATCCCTGTTCATACTGGTGGTTGAGGACAACGAAGTAAACCAAATGGTGCTCTCTAACTTGCTCCGCTCTCAGGGTCATCAGGTGGAGGTGGCTGCCAATGGGGTCGAAGCCCTGGAGCTGCTGGATAAAAATAACTATGACCTGGTTTTTATGGATATATTAATGCCGGTAATGGATGGACTGGAGACAACCCGCCGTATTCGTGAACAGGAAGAAATAACTGGATTCCATATTCCCATTATCGCTATAACCGCTCATGCTATACATGGCGACCGGGAGAAATTCCTGGCTGCGGGTATGGATGATTACCTCGCCAAACCGGTTCAAATGGAAGAACTTAACCAGGCCATAAGCAAAATAATTAAAAAGGCCAGGTCAACGACAACAACCATCAATCATTTGGATATAGAACCCTTAAGCCCCAAAGATCTTTTTTTTAAGGTTGACAGCAGCTTTTTGGATCAGGTTGAGAAAGCTATTTTGAAACTCGATCTGGCATTATTGAGCCTTGATTTGCAGCAGGTGGAAAAGTGGGCTCATGAGATAAAGGAACTGGCCTACCAAATGGATGAGATTACTATTAAGAACCTGGCTTTTAAGATAGAACTTGGTGCCCGCAAAGGGGATCTGGATCAATGCTGGAGTCTCTTGCGGAAACTGCAGGAAATATATGATTATCTTTCTTCTATGGGATCTTGATATTTATAAAATTATTGTGATGGAGGTTTAATAATGAAGGTATTAATTGCCGAGGATGATTTGGCCAGTCGCAAATTCCTTTATAAATTCCTTTCCCGATACGGTAACTGCGATATTACCGTAGATGGTATCGAAACCATAGATGCTTTTTTGTTGGCCCATGATGAGGGCCAACCCTACGATTTGATATGTTTGGATATAATGATGCCCAAATTAGATGGGATAAAAACCCTGAAAACCATAAGGGATTTGGAGAAGCAACGTGGATTGCCAGACTCAGAGCTGGTGAAAATTATAATGACCACCGCCCTTAATGAGCCGGAAACGGTTTTTAATTGTTTTGATTCAGGATGCGAAGCTTATGCAGCTAAACCCATTGACACTGATAAGCTCTTGGAGGCCATAAAGCGCTTGGGATTGTTGGACTAGAGGAAGCACGACGGGAAAGGCAGAGGGGGAAGGGTATACAAACTTGCGCAGCCAGGTTTTTTGATGGATAATTGTTTTCAGGATTCTGCTGCGGAGGAAAAGATTTTGACTGCACCTATAAAAGACATCATGGAAAACAGCATTGCCGGGGAAATGGATATAGAACCCGGAGATAAACTTTATAGCATTAATGGTAATGAGATAAATGATATCCTTGATTACCAATTCTATTCCCAGGAAGATTATTTGCTGGTGGAAATTGAAAAGGCCAATAGCGGGGAATTATGGGTCCTGGAGATTGAAAAAGAATATGATGAAGAATTGGGCCTGCTTTTTGATGGGCTTATTTTTGATAAGATGAAATTGTGTCAGAACCGCTGCCTATTTTGTTTTGTAGACCAGCTTCCGCGCAAAATGAGAAAAACCCTCTATGTAAAGGATGACGATTACCGCTATTCATTTCTGCTGGGAAACTTTATCAGCCTGACCAATCTGAATGAAAAAGATTGGGATAAGATCCTTTCTATGCGACTAAGTCCCCTTTATGTTTCAATACACTGCATGCAGCCTGAACTAAGAGCCCGTCTTTTCAACAATCCCCGGGCGGCTAATATAAAAAGTGAGCTGAAACGTCTGCAAGAAGCCGTAATAGAAGTACATACGCAAATAGTGCTCTGTCCCGGCATTAATGATGCTGAAGTTTTACAGCATAGTATATACGAGCTGGCCCAGTTCTTTCCATCAGTTGCTTCGGTTGGGGTGGTTCCAGTGGGCTTAAGCGGGCATCGCCAGGGGCTTGCCCCTCTTCGGGGATTTAGGGTGGATGAAGCTATAAAGACCATCGAACTAGTGGATAGCTTCCAGGATGAATTCCGACCCCGTCTGGGACGAGGGTTTGTTTATGCCGCTGATGAGTTTTACCTAAAAGCCGGAAGAGATTTTCCGCCTGCTCTTTATTACGATGATTATTGCCAGGTGGAAAATGGGATAGGCCTGGCTCGTATATTTTTAGATGATTTTGCTGAAATCGAGACCAGTTTGCCTATAGTGGTAAAAAGTCAGGAGGTCTATCTGATAACCGGTATTTCGGCTGGACCAGTGCTGGAAAAAGTAGTCAGACGGTTAAACCGGATCGAAGGGTTGGAGTTGAAGATAATACGTGTAACCAACCGCTTTTTCGGTGGCGGAGTTACAGTTACCGGTCTCCTAACCGGTGCTGATATTATTGCCACCCTGGGACGGGATTTTGCAGGTAAAAAGCTAATAATACCCGAAATAGTATTTAAAGAAGGACAAGATATTATGCTGGATGATAGCAGCCGAGAAGAACTGGAAGAAAAAACTGGAGCCGAAATAATTACGGTTGATGGCAGTGCTCGCTCTCTGGTAAGAGCAGTGCTATCGCTTACGGAGGTATAACAATGAAACCGGTTGTCGCTATTGTAGGACGCCCCAATGTGGGAAAATCCACTCTATTTAACCGCCTGGCCGGAGCCCGGAAGGCCATAGTGGAGGATATACCCGGGGTAACCCGGGATAGATTGTATGATAGTTCGGATTGGAACGGCCGGGAGTTTATCATTATTGACACCGGGGGTATTCGTTTTAATGAAGGGGATATTTTTGCCCGCGAAATCAAGCTGCAGGCTGAGCTCGCTATTGAGGAAGCCGATGTCATAGTACTGGTTCTGGACAGCCGTGAGGGCATCACTGCTGAAGATGAACAGGTGGCCAACCTCCTTAGAAAGTCCAACAAACCGGTAGTACTGGCGGCCAACAAGGTCGAAGAATTCAAAAAACAATTGGATTACTACGAGTTCTATAAATTGGGACTGGGTGACCCCATACCGGTTTCGGCTATGCATGGTTATAATACCAATGAACTGCTGGATGCGGTAATTTCCCACTTTAAACCTGCACTTGAATATGAAGAAGAAGGGGACGCAATTAAAATTGCCATAGTGGGGCGTCCCAATGTAGGAAAATCATCACTGGTAAATGCTTTATTGGGAGAAGAAAGAGTTATAGTCAGCGATGTGCCTGGAACTACCAGGGATGCAATTGATACCCCTTTTCAATTTAAGGGACAAAACTATCTATTGATTGATACTGCCGGTATGAGAAGAAAATCGCGCATCAAAGAGACAACGGAGAGATACAGCGTTATTCGGACTCTAAAAGCGATAGAACGGGCTGATGTAGTGCTGATTATGCTTGATGCCACTGAAGGGGTAGCGGAGCAGGACAAAAAGATTGCCGGTTATGTGCATGAGCAATCCCGGGCTAATATAATAGTAGTAAACAAGTGGGACCTGGTGGAAAAAGATGGGCAAACCACGAATCGCTTTGATAAAGATATTCGCGAGGAACTCAAGTTTCTATCCTATTCTCCCATAATGTATGTATCTGCCCTGACCAAAAAACGGATATTTCAAGTATTGGAGATAGTAAACTTTGTGGCAGAACAGCACCACCGCCGGGTAAATACTGCGGAGCTTAATCAAGTGATTAATGAGGCCATGATGCTAAACCCCTTGCCCGGAGGAGGCGGCAAAAGAATAAAAATACTATATAGCACTCAAGTCCGTGTCGCCCCACCTACTTTTGTTTTCTTTAGCAACAAGCCGGAAATGGTACATTTCTCTTATTTGCGTTATTTGGAAAATGCACTGCGCAAGAACTTTGGTTTTGAGGGAACTCCCATTCGCCTGTTGCTGCGCCAGAACACGGAGCGCGATAATTGATAATATAACTTACTTTTCATCGGCTGGTTGCGGTCCCCGTGCCATGGGGGGGTAGTAAGGAAAGTGAGGAGTGAGGGGTAAGGGGTTATTAGTCGTTGGTTGTCAGTAGTCAGACTTCAGACGGGAGGGAGTTTTCTAACCCTCTTTTTATAAACAAGCGCATACTAACTCGCTTTTCGTCACTAGTTGTTGCTCTCGGGCCATGGGGGGGAGTAAGAAAATAGTTTTTGACGCTGAAGATTTGAGATGTCAACAACCCTGTCCCCATATCACGCGCGAAGAATCAATAACTTGGAGGGGAGATTTATTTGCAAGAGGCAGCCTTACTTGTTTTATGTTATTTGTTGGGCTCTATACCGTTCTCTTACTTTTTCACCCGCATGCTTACCCGGCAGGATATCCGCAAGAGGGGCAGCGGTAATGTTGGTGCCACCAATGTCTTTCGTACTTCAGGCCCCGGGGTGGCCCTGCTGGCTTTTCTTGGTGACTTACTAAAAGGACTCCTGGCGGCCTGGATTGGCCAATCCACCGGCAGCCAGCTTTTGCTGGTTATCTGCGTTATTCTGGCCGTAATAGGCCATATTTATCCCGTCTTCCTTGGTTTTAAAGGAGGGAAGGGAGTAACCACATCGGCAGGCATCATCCTTTTCCTGATGCCCGATGTAACCGGCATATTATTATTGATTTTCCTGGCCATAGTCTATTTTACTCGCTATGTTTCTCTGGGTTCGATTACTGTTGCTTGTCTGCTTCCTTTGGTAAGCCTGGCTATGGGTAAGCCCTGGTCTTATGTAGTAATTGGGATTTTAATGGCTGCTTTAGTAGTCTATCATCACCGGGAAAATATTGACCGGCTTAGGAATGGCAGTGAAGCAAAGATAACTGACAAAGCCTAGTAAAACGGAAGACGGAGGACGGAAGGCGGAGGGCGGGCACAACTGATGCTCCCTACGGTCGCTATTAAGGAAGCACCCTGCGGGTACAACTGATGCTCCCTGCGGTCGCTATTAAGGAAGCTGAGCGGTATATTTTTACAAGCGATATTAACAACTTTTTGCAGTACAAGCTTAATTTAAATAATATGAAAATAACGGAGAGTGGGAAATGCCTAAAATATGTATTCTGGGGTCTGGCAGCTGGGGGACAGCCCAGGCCTTGTTATTGAGCAGTAAAGAATTTCAGGTAATTCTTTGGGGACGGATTGAAGATGGGGTAGATAGCCTGCAACAGGATAGGGAAAACCGGCGCTTTCTACCCGGGATTAGGCTTTCGGATACCATAGTGGCCACCAGTGACCTTGCCCGGGCTCTAAAGGGAGCTGATATAGTGGTTATGGCGGTTCCCTCGCAATCGCTTAGAGAAGTCTTGGAAAAGGCCCGTCCTTACCTGGGGAAAGACAGCTGCCTGGTAAATACCGCTAAAGGGCTGGAGATAAGCAGCGGGATGAGAATGAGCCAGGTTGTGGAGGATGTACTCGGTAAACAAAGCAGGGAACGATATGCCGTTTTATCAGGTCCCAGCCATGCTGAGGAAGTAGCCAGGAATATTCCGACGGCAATAACGGTAGCATCCTACCACAAAGAAAATGCTTTCCTGGTACAGGATCTATATATGACTCCCTTTTTTCGGGTTTATACCAATCCAGATGTAGCCGGGGTTGAACTGGGCGGAGCCTTGAAAAATATTATCGCCCTGGGTACAGGAATCGCTTCTGGCTTAGGATACGGAGACAACACCCAGGCGGCTTTATTAACGCGGGGTTTGCATGAAATAATTCGCATGGGCGAAGCTATGGGGGGGGAAGCCCGGACTTTTTCCGGGTTGAGCGGCATTGGAGATTTAGTGGTAACCTGTAGCAGCAGGCATTCACGCAATCGCCAGGCCGGTGTCTTAATCGGCCAGGGATATAGCCTGGAAGAAACCCTGATGCAAATCGGTATGGTGGTAGAGGGTGCCCATACCATAAGAGTGGTCCATCGTTTGGCTACCCAATTAAAAATAGATATGCCTATTTGTACTGCTTGTTATAATGTTTTGTACGCTAATAGAAAAGCAAGAGATGAAGTCGATGATTTAATGCGACGACAAAAGAAACACGAGATAGAAGAGATAGTAAAAAGAAAAAAAGGATGGTGAAAAGTGGGGTGAAAACCACACTTTTTTTCTTTTCTGGTTATATTACCGAATATTGATAAATATACTTATAGTGTTATAACGCAGCTATGGTTTAAGGTACTCATAATCGAAGGGAGGGTGCCTTTTAAAAGTCTAAATCAAGGGAGGGAAAATGAGAAGTGGAAGGAAACAACATCTTAAAGGATATTGCCGAAAGAACTGGAGGTGATATCTATCTGGGTGTGGTGGGGCCGGTTAGAACGGGCAAGTCAACCTTTGTGAAACGCTTCATGGAGTTAATGATACTACCTAATATACAAGACATTTTTGAGCGTGATCGGGCTAATGACGAGCTCCCCCAGAGCGGATCGGGTAAAACCATTACCACCACTGAACCCAAATTTGTACCCAATGAAGCAGTGGAGATAACCACGCAAAATGGCATAAGCCTTAAGGTAAGGCTTATTGACTGCGTGGGGTATTCTGTTGACGGGGCTCTGGGTTACGAAGAGGATGAAGAACCTCGCATGGTTAGAACTCCCTGGTTTGACTATGAGGTTCCCTTCGAAGAGGCAGCCGAAATAGGAACCAGGAAGGTTATTACTGATCATTCCACTATAGGTATAGTAATTACCACTGACGGGAGCATAAGCGATATCCCCCGGGAAAATTATGTTTCTGCTGAAGAGAGAGTTATCAATGAACTTAAGGAACTCAACAAGCCTTTTATCGTTCTCTTGAATTCGACCCGTCCGTATGAAAAAGAAACTCTTAATTTGGCTGAGGAACTCAGCGAAAAGTATGAAGCCAGCATTATCCCTGTGGATGCTGCTAGAATGAGTACAGAGCAAGTATATGGTATCTTGGAAGAGGCATTGTATGAATTCCCGGTTCAAGAGGTTAATATCAAGCTGCCGCAATGGGTGGACGAATTAGAAGAAGACTTCTGGTTACGCCAAAATATGGAGACCTCTATCCGTGAAATTCTAAATGCTATACGCAAAGTCCGTGACATCGACCGGGCCGTAGAACAGCTTTCCGACATGGAGAATGTCAGTTATGTCAGCCTGGAAGAGATGAATTTGGGTACAGGAACTGCCAGGATAGAGGTAAGTGTACCGGAAGAGCTTTTCTATCAAGCATTGAGTGAGGTTAGCGGTTTTGGAGTGGAAGGAACCCACGACATTATGCGTATAATGAAAGACCTCAGTGTGGCCAAGAGGGAATTCGACAAGATTTCCTCAGCTTTGGACGAAGTGAAGGAATCGGGTTACGGAGTAGTTACCCCGCGCCTGGAAGAAATGTTCCTGGAAGAGCCGGAACTGATCCGGCAGGGTAGCCGATTTGGAGTCAAGTTAAAAGCCAAGGCACCTTCCTTACACATAATAAGGGCTGATATAACTACGGAAATTACCCCTATTATCGGAACAGAAAAGCAGTGTGAAGAACTGGTCCGCTACATGCTGGATGAATTTGAGGAAGATCCAGGCAAAATATGGGAGTCCAATATTTTTGGCAAATCACTACATGATCTGGTAAGAGAGGGAATCCAAAACAAACTGCACCGTATGCCTGAGAATGCCCAGCACAAACTGCAGGACACCTTACAGAGAATTGTTAACGAGGGCAGTGGTGGCTTAATCTGTATCATAATTTAAGGATTTTAGTAAAACTTTATAGTGTTAATAAAAAAAGCCGGTATTACAACCGGCTTTTTTTAAAGAGTTTAATCTTCTAAGCCTCATCTCTACAGCCTATGCGGTCAAATGTTATAACGAGGTGAAATATGTCCCCCGCTTCTTTAAGCGGCCAAAGTTCCTATTAACAAAAAAAGCACTGGGTTCTAATCCCCCGCCCCATTGCAGAGCTGTGTTGAAACTGCTCTGCAGTTTTTTCCGATACTTACAAATATCACTATTTTGCTTGATTATATTAAAATAGTAATCTAATATAATATAAATAATTAATACCTAAACAATTATTGTAGGATTAGAAAATGTTCCAGTGTTTTACGGTTTACGCTCAAGTATAATTCTATTGTCAAAGCCCTCTTTCTTCTAAAACCGTTATACGGCAAAAAAGGAAATATATGGGAATAATACGGGTAAACACCTATAATTATTTCCAGAATACTACTAAGCGCTGCAGGATTTTCCTGATAACTGTCGAAGGAATACTTATGCTATCCATCAAGCTCACCACCTACCTGCTAATATTCGCTGTATTTGATCATTTAGATATATAACAATGTGGTTCTGTAAGTTATCGTTATGTTTTTTAGCTTTGGATCAGGAAAGCTTAGTATTTTATTTTAATCAAACAAGGATGTGTTTATTTGATGCCAAAGGACAGGCCTGCTATGGAGTTCACGAACAGCTCGCAAGAAATTAAGCTGGAACCGATTAATAGCGGGCTTTATATATTGGAAAGTATTAATGGACTAATCCTTTGTTGTAACAGAAGCGGCAGTTTAACTTTTGCTAACAAAAAGGCCCGGGAGATGCTGGGTATTAAGGTTGAAGAGGTACCGGAGTTAAAGATTTACGACTTTGTTAATCCACAGGAATATAATCTGCTAGAAAAAATACTATTTACTGCCTTACAAGAACATGTTTCATTATCTTTTGAATCCTGTATTTTGGATGCCAAGAAAATCCCTAGAATTCATCGACTGAATATATCAGTACCGGTTGACGGGAAAAAAGATGAAGATGAAGTTCTTATACTCCTGGAAGATCTAAGTGAAAGAAGGCAGATGGAAGAAGCCTTCGTAGATTCAGAACACCGCCTGGCCCACATAATTGATTTTCTGCCTGATGCTACCCTGGCTATTGATTGTAATGGCCGGGTAATAACCTGGAACCGGGCCGCTGAAGAAATGACTGGAGTCAGAGCCAGAGAAATTATAGGAAAAGGAAATTATGAATATGCCCTGCCTTTTTATGGTTATCGCCGTCCGCTTTTGCTGGACCAGGTGCTGTCAGCCAGTGCAGAGTGGCAGCAAAGTTATACCGTATTGGAGAAAAAGGATCGTATCCTGAGTGTGGAGAACTTTTATCCCGCCGTTGGGGAGTGTGGAGCCTATCTCCGGTCTACGGCAGCGCCTTTACTGGATGCCGATGGAAAACTTATCGGTGCCATAGAATCGATTCAGAATGTGACTCAGAAAAAACGGGCAGAAGAGATTACGGCTATACAGCGGGACCTGGGTATTTCTATGATAGCAGTTAATGGAATGGAAGAAGCTTTGTCCATTTGTCTAAACTCGGCATTAAAAATCAGCGGAATGCATGCTGGAGCCATATTTCTGGTGGACAAAGGAGGCGACAAGTTGACTTTGTCGTTGCACAGAGGTCTTTCTCCAGGATTTGTTGAACAAGTAAAGACTTGCGATTTTAATACTGAATCTTCTCTATATACCCAGGCTTTATATTCCTCGGCAGATGAACTGACTGCATATTTTGGCGATATTATTCTCCAGGAAGGCTTAAAAAGTATGGCGATTATACCCATATTTCATAAAGATAAGATGCTTGCTTCTTTGAAGCTTTCTTCCCGGATAATTAGTGTGGTTCCAGAGCATAGCCGTCAGGCCATAGAGAATGTGGCTAATTATATAGGAACCATAATAGCTCGACTGCAGGTGGAAGAAGAGTTGCGGGAGAGCGAGGAGAGGTATAGGCAATTGGTGGAGGTGTCTCCTGATGCTATTGCGGTTCATATCAACGGTCGGATAGTTTTCATCAACCATGCCGGTGCCCGGTTGCTGGGTGCAGAAAAAGTTGAGGGTATTCTGGGTAGAAGGATAATAGAGTTTATACATCCGGAAAGTCGCCAGGTTTATATTGATTTGATGGAACCTTTGGCTGCTAATGGAGTATTCCCTTTAACGGAAATGAAAATAATCTTGATTAACGGTAGAACAATTTATGCAGAAGTTACTGGAGCCGCTCTGGTATTTGAGGGTACGCCAGCTGTGCAGATTATTGTGCGTGATATTACAGTGCGTAAAAAAGCACAATATGACCTTTCCCGGGAAGTATATAAACTTCGGGTGCTATATGACCTGGCTGTAGCCATGTCTTCCAGTCAAAGCATGGACGAAACCCTGAAGCTTACCGCAGACAAGAGCAGGGAGCTTTTCGCGGCTGATTGTATCTTTATATTCTTGATAGATGAAAGTAAAAGTGAAGTATTTCCCCATACTCTGTCCGGCAATAAACTGACAGAATGGTTAGAAGTCAGTATACCTTATGGAAAAGGCCTGGTTGGTATGGTTGCCGCCAGTGAAAGTGGATATATCATAGAAGATTATATCACTAGTCTTCTTTTTACCCACATTTTTGACGATCTGGTGCTGGAAGAGGGCCTGATTTGTGGTTTGGCGGCTCCTATTATAATCGGAAATGATTGCCTGGGAGTATTGGTGGTAGGCCATAGAAAACGAACTGTGTTAACCGAAGCCAATCTGGACACCCTTACCTTGATTGCTAATCTGCTAGCAGTGGAGATTACCCGCGATCGGGCTGAAGAAAGCCTGCAAAAGAGTTTGGAACATTTAAGAACAGTGTTTGAATGTACAGTCAACGCTCTTTCCATAACTGCAGAGAAGAAGGATCCCTATACTGCAGGGCACCAGCGCAGGGTAGCTTCCCTGGCCTGTGCTATTGCCCAGGAAATGAAACTTCCCCAATACTATATTGATAATGTCAAGACCGCTTCTATTTTACATGACATTGGCAAGCTACAGATACCTACTGATATACTTACCAAACCCGGAGGCTTGACGGAAATAGAAAGATTATTGGTAAAAACCCATCCCCAGGCAGGATACGAGATTGTTAAAACTATTCCCTTTGCCCAGGCAATATCCACTGCTTTATTGCAACATCATGAGCGAATGGATGGCTCTGGCTACCCCCGGGGCTTATCCGGCGAGGAGATTCTTTTGGAAGCAAGAATACTGGCTGTAGCTGATGTGGTGGAAGCCATGGCGTCCCACCGGCCTTATCGACCTGCATTGGGAATTGAATCAGCCCTGGAGGAGATAAGATGCGGAGCTGGAATAATATATGATGCAGAGGTAGTGGAAGCTTGCTTGAAGGTTTTTTCCAGTAAAAATTTTTCTTTTTAACAGCAAATATATTTCTAAAATCTATTCTCTATTTTTGACGATAAATCATGAGTGATTCTACTGCAAAAAGTTATTATATTTATACAACCCTTATGCAACAAAAGGGGTTTTTGTAGTGGAGCCATGGGTTTATTATAATACTTTAGATCCTGCTAATTATTTATGAAATTTTTATCTCGGTAATAGGAGAAAACTTTATTGTCCGGGGAGGTTGCGAATGATTAATAGGGCTTTGATTAATAATGCCAAAAAGTTTCTGAATATTCTGGCAAGTATTGAGGATGGCTATTATGAAGTAGATAAAGCGGGAAACCTGGTTTTTTTCAACCAATCTTTGCAGGATATGCTCGGCTATTCCAAAGAGGAACTGCTGGGTATGAATTATAAGCACTACATGACAAACGAGGATGCTAAAAAGGTATTTAAAACCTATAACCTGGTCTTTCGTACCGGAGAGGCGGCTAAAGGATTTGACTGGCAACTCATAAGCAAGTCAGGAAAAAAGCTCTATGTTGAAACCTCGGTTAGTCCCATTTTTGCTGCTGATGGGGAAATTACCGGTTTTCTGGGGATAATTCGTGATATTTCCGAACGAAAAAGAACGGAGCAGCAAATAAGGGAGTCAGAGCGCCGACTGGCGGATATTATCAATTTTCTGCCTGATGCCACTTTTGTCGTTGATATAAAGGGCAAGGTTATTATTTGGAATCAAGCAGCCGAAGAAATGACCGGGGTCAAGGCTGAAGATATAATAGGTAAAGATGACTATGAGTACGCCATCCCTTTTTTTGGTTATAAAAAACCCATGCTAGTAGATATTGTAATAGAAGAATCGACTTATGCTCATAACTTAATACCTGGTATAGAAAGGAAGGGACACACTCTTATCCAGGAGATATTCTTCCCGTCTGTAGGCGATTCCGGTCTTTATTGCTGGGCCACAACGGCTCCGCTTTTTGATGGCGAAGGCAATCAAACTGGTGCCATAATTTCATTGAGAGATATTAGCCGTCGTAAGCAAACCGAAAATGCTTTGCAAGAAAGTCTTGAAAAAGCGCAAACTATTCTTAGGAGTACAGTTAATGCACTAGCCATAACCACTGAAAAAAGGGATCTTTACACGGCAGGGCACCAGCGCCGAGTAGCCCAATTAGCTACTGCCATTGCCCGGGAAATGCAATTTCCCGAAGATATAACCCGGGGTATTTATATGGCAGCTACTTTACACGATATCGGTAAAATGCAGATATCTTCAGACATTTTAAGCAAGCCGGGTGAATTGAACGACATAGAAACGCTTTTGGTAAGAACTCATACCCAGGTAGGTTATGAGATAGTTAAAACTATTCCTTTTGAGCTACCGGTAGCCGATATGGTTATCCAACATCACGAGAGAATGGACGGCTCCGGTTATCCGCAGGGCCTGGCCGGATCTCAGATTATGCTGGAAGCTCGTATCTTGGCAGTAGCTGATGTGGTTGAAGCCATGTCTTCACACCGGCCTTATCGCCCAGCTCTGGGTATAAGCCTGGCTCTGGAGGAAATACGGCGCCATCGGGGAAATTTATATGACCCGGATGTCGTAGATGCCTGTTTACGACTTTTTGCCCGCGGGAAAATCGATTTTCTATAAGCTTCTTCTTTATTCACCTTTTTTAGCCCACTACTTTCTTCATTGACTAGCTTATGTTACTATTTCTTTGAGTATCGATATTAAAGCCTCCATAGAACAGTTGGCAAAACGATTGGAATAAGTGCCGGGTTTTGGTTCAAGTTTGTATTATCAGTAAAAACAGGAGGAAATCAAATGATTGGTGTAGCTTTGCTCGGATGCGGTACTGTAGGCTCCGGGGTAATTAAATTATTGCAAAAGAATAGTGAAATAATTGACAAAAGAATAGGGGAATCGATTGTAATTAAAAAAGTCCTGGAAAGAGACACAGAGAAATGCCGGTTGCTGGAAATTAAAGATGAGCTGATAACTCAGGATATTCAGGAGATTCTCGATGACCAGGATATTGCCATAGTGGTTGAGTTAATTGGGGGAATAGAACCTGCCTTCTCCTATATCATGGCAGCTTTAGCCCGGGGAAAGCATGTGGTAACAGCCAATAAGGATTTGATAGCAATAAAAGGGAAAGATATTTTCGACCGGGCCAAGGAAAAAGGGGTAGATTTCTATTTTGAAGCCAGCGTTGCTGGGGGAATCCCCATAGTATATCCCATGAAACAATCCCTGGCTGCCAACCAGATCCAAGAAGTTATCGGCATCTTAAACGGCACAACCAACTACATACTCAGCAAAATGAGCCGGGAAGGTCGTGATTTTAATGAAGTTTTGGCTGAGGCTCAGCAACTGGGTTATGCTGAATCTGACCCGTCTGCAGATGTAGATGGACTGGATGCGGCTCGCAAGATTGCCATTTTATCATCCATTGCTTTCAACAGCAGGGTTACCCTGGATGATGTATATGTGGAGGGAATACGATCGATTACGGCAGCTGATATCCAATATGCTAAAGAATTAGGTTATGTGATTAAGCTTTTAGCTATTGCCAAGGAGAACTCTCAGCAAAAAATTGAAGTTCGGGTGCACCCGGCCTTTCTACCCAGATCTCATCCCATGGCCGGTGTAAACGATGTATTTAACGCTGTATTTTTACGCGGAGATGCTGTGGGGGAAATTATGCATTACGGGCGGGGAGCAGGACAAATGCCAACAGCCAGTGCAGTATTTGGGGATATTATTGAAATCGCTCGCAATATCTTGCATCACAGCAATGCGCGTATTGGTTGCAGCTGTTATGCAAATAAGGCAATTATGGACATCAAAGAATTGGAAGGCGAGTATTATATAAGAATGATAGTAGAGGACCGGCCAGGAGTTTTGGCGGGCATTGCCGCTGTTTTTGGGAATAATAATGTCAGTATCGCGACCGTCTTGCAAAAGACGAGCAAGCAAGGTTGGGCTGAGCTTATTTTAATTACTCACCGGGTTCGGGAGATACATCTTAGGGATTCACTTACTGTACTCAAAGGGCTTAGTATAGTAGGTGAAATTAAAAATGTAATTCGTCTGGAAGGAACAGATAGAGAAGTAGACTAATATTATACAAGAAGGAGTGCTATGTTTACTGTTAAGGTTCCGGCCACAAGTGCCAATCTAGGACCGGGCTTTGATACTTTAGGTTTGGCCCTGCAATTATACCTGGAGCTCAAGGTGACAATAATTCCGCAAAGCAGAAGGATTAGATTTTTTGTCGATGGAGAAGAATATCCAGAAGAAATCTTCGGAGATAACCTGGTTTGCCAGGCTATGAAAAAAGTATTTGCGGAAGCTGCTGTTATAGAAGCTCCTGGACTGGAGCTTACTATCAATAGCTCAATTCCACCGGGAAAAGGCCTGGGAAGCAGTGCCGCTGCTATTGTTGCTGGCTTATATGCGGCCAACGAAATTCTGGAGAGAAGATTTACCCAGGAGGACTTAATTAGCTGGGCGGTGGAAATGGAAGGGCATGCTGACAATGTTGTTCCTGCAGTGGCGGGAGGACTTACTACCGCTATGCTATATAGAGGAAATGTATATTATCAGCAATTTACTTTTCCCCCGGAATTAAAGCTGGTTGTTGCCGTACCTGATATCCAAATATCCACTGATGAATCAAGGCAGCTGCTGCCGAAAAAGATTGATTTTATGGATATGGTAAATAACCTGCAACGAGCCTCCTATTTGTTGGCCAGTTTGATTAAACATGATTTTCGTTATTTGCCAGCGGCAATGGATGATGTGATTTTTCAGCCCCGGCGCAAGCAATTAATCCCCGGTTTTGACAGGGTGTTTTCCCAAGCCCTAGGAAACGGGGCAGTAGGAGTTGCTCTCAGTGGTTCAGGATCTTCTATCATCGCTTTTTGCCAGCAGGAAGAAAAGAGAGTGGCAGAAGCTATGCAAGATGCCTTTGCTGCATCCGGGATCCAAAGTCAGTTAATGATATTGGCAGCTGATCCGGATGGAGTAAAAGTTTTAAGGTAGTGTAATCTTATGGATTTAGGAGTGAATTATCTTGTCACTAATAGTAGCAAAGTTTGGTGGAAGTTCAGTTGCATCAATAGATAAAATCAAGCATATTGCCGGACGGATTAAAGGAATGCGCGATAAAGGCGATGATATAGTTGTAGTTGTCTCCGCCATGGGTGATACCACGGATGAGCTGATTGAACTGGCCAGTCTCACCGGTCATGATTTATGCAAACGGGAAATGGATATGCTTCTAGCTACTGGAGAGCAGCAATCAGCTGCCTTACTGGCTTTGACTCTAAATAATTTTGCTTGCTCGTCTATTTCATTAACCGGTTGGCAGGCTGGAATAAAAAGCGATGACAGCCATAGTAAGGCTCGGATTACCGGAATTGAAACCGGTCGCATAAAAAATGAACTGAAACAGGGTAATGTGGTTATTATAGCCGGTTTTCAGGGCCTGTCTCCCCAGGGTGATATCACAACTTTGGGGAGAGGGGGTTCCGATACTACTGCAGTGGCCCTGGCTGCTTGTCTTGATGCTTTGCGCTGCATGATATTTACCGATGTTGAAGGAGTGTTTACCGCTGATCCCCGAATAGTAAAAGAAGCTAAAAAACTACCCCAGATATCTTATGAAGAAATGTTGGAAATGGCCAGCCTGGGAGCGGGAGTACTACAACCCCGGGCGGCGGAATTTGCTATGTTGTATAATGTTGATGTGGAGGTTCTGAGTAGTTTTAGTCATAATCCTGGAACCATAATAACGGAGGTAGCCAATATGGAAAATCATAGAGCAGTAAGTGGGATAGCGCATGATTTGAATTGTGCTCGTTTTGCCTTATTTGATGTGCCCGACCAACCGGGCATAGCCAAAACCTTATTTAAGACCCTGGCTGCTGAAAACATTAATGTAGATATAATTATCCAGAGCGCTATGAGAGATGGACGCAATGATATTGCCTTTACCATTGAGGAAAAAGAGCTTTCCAGAGCTATTCCCGTGGTGGAAGGATTGGTAAAAAAAATCTGTGCTTCGGGTATGACCTACGGAAATGATGTAGCCAAGGTATCGATTGTCGGAGCGGGTATGCAGAGTAATATTGGCGTAGCCGCTGCTATGTTTGAAGCTCTGGCGGACGAAGGTATCAACATACATATGATAAGCACATCAGAAATCCGCGTTTCCTGTGTTATTGACGAGTGCCATATCAAAGCTGCGATTAAAGCTCTACACCGGAAATTTGAGCTGGATAAGATAGAGTAAATATAGGGTTTGGAGTTCTTGACGAATACCTGCTTCTGTTATACAATATTCTTTGCGTCGGGGTGTAGCTCAGTTTGGTATGAGCGCTACGTTGGGGACGTAGAGGCCGCTGGTTCAAATCCAGTCACTCCGACCATTTTGTATTTTCTGGGCTTTAAAAGCAATTAGGGGCCCAATTTAAATATTTAGTCCGGCTTCGCGTAACTTTGTTAGCAGACTACTGGAAGAAGGCAAATCGTCCAACTTAATTATCAGGTAGCGAAGGCCAGCCGTTTTTATGCTCCGTATACTTAACTGATCAGGTTCCGCTTTTTTGTTTTGTGAGTTATTGGTGAGGATTAATAACAGCGGCTTTAGGTTTTGCTTTTCCACTATTAGCAGGTCTACCGCTCTTTCCCGAAGACGACGTTTGTATTCCGCCCGGTTGGGGATATTGGGGTTTGGGGTTAGCAGGTCAGCCAGTCTAACTTTGGGAAAAACCTTATAATTACTATCGAACAGAATGCTATCAAGCATCTGAAAAAGCAAGATTTCCTCTCTGGAAAGCAGGCTTTCGCGTTGGCGACTGGAGATTTGATTCAAGTCTACCCAGGCATCACCCAGGTCTATAATGGGTCCTGAAGAAGAAGCTTTTTTGCTACTGCTGCTTATATTTTCCTTGACAACATCTACGATTAACTTGGCTAGAATCAGTCCCAGGACGGCGATAATGGCTTGTCCCATAGAAATTACCTCCTCTGAATTCAATTCCAATGCTCCTGCCCAAAGCTTCATGGATAAAGGTGATTTCGCTGCCAAAAGTTATAATTATGCATTAGCTTGCATAAATATACCGCTTGCAGTCTACGCATGGGCGACACCTGCGGCTTGTCTCGCGGCTCAAGGGGTGCCGCATCCATGCTTCGCCAACGCTCGCTTTGTATATTTATGCAACCCTTCTGCAATAAAAAGAGTTTTTTTGCAGTGGAGTCAATTAAACGCTCTCTTTTTACGGTCAAGCTACTTAAAAAATTTCGTTTACATTTACCTGTCGGGTTTTTAAGTATAGAATATAGAACAGAATTCTCTTGACATCTGCGGCAGGAGAAGAACTACTTGTCTCTTCTCCTTATGTTTCTTTTTAAGCATCGGAAGAAACTGCGAAGCAGTTTCAACACAGCGCTGCAACGAGGCGGGGTATTAGAACCCGCTGCTTGTTTTAATTAATGGGAACCCGAACACTTAAAGAAATGGGGACCTATTTCGCCTTGTTATAATAATTATACTGATTAGTATATCCTTTTCCCAGGAGAGTCTTGAAGGAGGAAAAATCGTGAAATATAAGAGTAGTCGAGGAAAATATCATTCCGTCACCGCTGCAGAGGCCATAAAAATGGGGATTAGCCCGGATGGAGGTCTTTTTGTTCCTGAATCTATTCCCCATCTGGATGACAAGCAATTAACTGCCATGGCCAGTAGTTCATACCAGGAAAAAGCTTTTCATATTATCAGGCAGTTTTTGAGTGATTTTAGTGATGATGAGATTAAGAGCTGCATTAATGGAGCTTATAATCAGGACAGTTTTGATAATGAGAAAATAGCACCTTTGGTAAAACTTGATACAGGAGTCTATATTCAAGAACTGTGGCATGGCCCTACCGCTGCCTTCAAGGATATGGCCTTGCAGATGCTGCCGCACCTTTTGACCATCAGTGCTCATAAAACGGGAGAAAAGGCGGAAATAGTCATCCTGGTGGCTACCTCTGGGGACACCGGTAAGGCAGCTCTGGAAGGATTTAAAGATGTGGAGGGAACGAAAATTATTGTCTTTTATCCGGATGAGGGTGTCAGTGAAATACAAAAACGTCAAATGCTGACCCAGGAAGGCAATAATGTTTATGTGGCTGCAGTTCGTGGCAATTTTGATGATGCCCAGAACGGGGTTAAAAGGATATTTTCCAACGAAGAATTTGCCGCTCGGCTGCTGCAAAACGGGCAGAAGTTGTCATCAGCCAACTCCATTAACTGGGGGCGTTTATTGCCCCAAATCGTATACTATGTGGCGGCCTATCATGAATTGAAGGCTGCTGGGATACTTGGGGAAGCGGAATCAATAAATATAGTGGTGCCTACAGGGAATTTCGGGAATATTCTGGCCGCTTATTATGCCTCCCGGATGGGGATTCCAATAAAAAGGTTGATCTGCGCATCAAATGCTAATAATATCTTGACTGATTTTATCCGCAGTGGCATCTATGACCGCCAACGCAAGTTTGAAAAGACTATATCCCCTTCCATGGACATTCTTATCTCCTCCAACCTGGAAAGGCTATTATTTGAAGTAACCGGTCATGATTCCAGGCGAGTTGCTGCCTGGATGGAAGACTTGAAGGATAGGGGAAGATACAAAGTAGATGCTGTTACTCGCGATGCCGTACAGGACATTTTCTGGGCAGATTTTTGCTCCGACGAAGAGACCCTTACTGCTATCCGCCAGACCTGGAGGGAACATAGCTATTTACTGGATACCCATACGGCCGTGGCAGTAAATGTTTATCAAAAATACCGCTCTGAAACCGGGGATAATACTATAAGTATTATTGCCTCTACCGCCAGCCCCTTTAAATTTGCCAGCAGCGTGGCTCAGGCTGTTTTGGAGCCTGAATTGCTGCAGGGCAAGGATGAATTTGAATTAATGAACTTACTCTCGCAGTATACCGGTATAGCTATACCGGTAGGGTTGAAAGAGCTGGATAGAAGGGAAATCAGACACCACAGCATTTGCTCCCAGCAGGGGATGGAAGAAGCGCTTATGTCCTTTTTGCAGCTGGGATAAACCGCTTTGTTAGGTAATTCTATACTAGCAGGCATAAGTCGCAATGAAAACAGAGTGAGGGCTAAGGGGAATAAGGGGGAGCTGTAGTTAGGGGAAATTAACCTCTTATCGCTAGGTGTTTCCCTCACTTTTGCTTTCAGTTATTTTTTTAGCTCCTTTATAATTTCCCGCGAATAAAAAAATCCATGAGCTCATGGCCCTGCTCAAAAATCATACCCTGACTGCCATTAATTTCATCATAAACCGCCGCTGGATTTTCCTGCGGATGGTTCTTGTCAAAAAACAGGAAAGGTACGGGTTCGGATGAGTGGGTCTGGATGGACAGGGGAGTGGGGTGATCCGGTAGAATCAATACCCGCAGTTCCTCGAATTCATCCATATCTTTTACTACCAGAGACACCACCTCTTTATCGAGCTGCTCAATGCTCCAGATTTTTTTCTCCAGACTACCCTGGTGTCCGGCTTCATCAGGTGATTCAATATGCAAATAGACAAAATCCTGTCCTTGTTTCAATTCGTCTAAAGCGGCTCTGGCCTTACCGGCAAAATTGGTTACTATGCCACCGGTGGCTCCTGCTACCGATACCGGTTTAAGCCCGGCGGAAATGCCCAATCCTTTTACCAGGTCTACTGCTGCTACTACTGAGCCATGAAGAGCGAATTTCTCTTGAAAGCTCGGTAGTGAAGGTTTACTCCCTTCCCCCCAGAACCAGACCGAAGTAGCCGGATTATGTCCAGCCTCCAGGCGAGACCGGTATAGGGGATGCTGCTGCAGGATAAGAGAGCTTTTTCTCATTATTTCCAGGAGAGGGGCGGAATCGCGTCCCTGAGGCAGGTAGTCTTTAATTGGGCGTCCGGAAATATCATGGGGGGGAGTTAAGATTATTTCCCGGCCTAACCCGTTTTTCCATAGCAGTAAGTGTCGGTAACTGATACCGGGATAAAAATGAAAACTATCGCTGCCTAATTCTTTTTCCAGGAGCTGCAACAGTATGGCAGAATCCTGGGTATCTATTTCACCCGCACTGTAATCAAGCATCTTGCGCTCACTATATTCTGCTTCGGCTGACAGGCTTACCAGGTTACAGCGTAAAGCCAGGTCTTCATCCCCCATTTCCACCCCCATGCTTACTGCCTCCAGGGGGGATCTTCCTGTATAATAACGGCAGGGATCATAACCCATTACTGAGAGATTAGCCACATCGCTTCCCGGGGGAAAACCGGGTGGAATGGTATTGACCTGGCCGATAACGGCTTTTTGGGCCAGCGAATCTATATAAGGGGTATGGGCATATTGCAAGGGGGTTTTATCCCCTAGTTCGGGAATAATATAATCAGCCATCCCGTCTCCCAGGATTACCAAGTATTTCAAAGCCTATCACTCCTGTAGCTTTTTTTATTAGAGTATAACATTATTAAGGAAACAGTTGAAAAGATTGTTGAAGAAAGCCGTAGTCGGGTATAATTAATAACAAATTAAGGTGTGAGGGGTAAGGTGTCAGGAGAGGAACATCAGTGTTTTTGTCCCTGGGCTATAATGAAGTGAAATATGTCCACCGCTTCTATAGGCGGCCGGGTTCCTATTAATAAAACAGGCGGCGGGTTCTAATACCCCGCCTCGTTGCAGCGCTGTATTGAAACTGCTCCGCAGTTTCGTCCGATCTTAAATTAGGTTAATTAAGTTGAGTTGATATAGATTAATTTATGGGGGTTATTATGCAAAACGAATTTTACGATATAACTATACTGGGATGTGGCCCGGCGGGCTTATCTGCAGCTATAAATGCGACCATACGAAACAAAAAAGTACTGATAATTGGGGCGGAGATATGCAGCCCGCCCTTACACAAGGCCCAGAAGATTGACAATTACCTGGGTGTTCCTGGAGTCAGAGGAGAAGAACTGCTAGCCCGCTTTATGGAACATGCTCTGGATATGGGTATTGAAATCATCAGCACTAAGGCAGAAGCCATAAATGAAGCTGAGGGAGTATATAATATACTGGTCAAGGAAGAAATGGTAAAGAGCAAGGCCATTATCATAGCCACGGGCATCCCCTATAAACCTACGCTGCCCCGGGAGGAAGATATGCTGGGTCGGGGATTGGGTTACTGTGCTACCTGCGATGGTCCCATTTATCGGGGCAAGGATGTACTGTTAATAGCACACAGCAGTGAAGCGGAAAGTGAAGCCAACTATATGGCGGAGATCTGCCGGAAGGTTTATTATTTACCTCTCTACCAGGAAACAATGGAACTCGACCCCAGAATAGAGATTATAAACGGAAAACCAGGGGAAATTATTGGCTCTGACTTTGTTCAAGGGTTAAAATTAAAAGATGGTAGTGAAATAAGAGTTGAAGGTTTATTTGTTTTGGGCGGAGAAACGGCCCCTGATCGCTTAATTCCTGGCTTGGAGATAAGCAATAAACACATAAAGGTTAACCGGCAACAGGAAACCAATCTTCCTGGAGTATTTGCTGCCGGGGATTGTACCGGTCCTCCCTACCAGGTGGCGAAGTCAGTAGGAGAAGGACAGGTAGCTGGCCTCAATGCCAGCAAATATGTGGGTAGGAAATAATCATAGTAGCGGAGATAACAAATATCGCTCATTGTCATAAAGGCAATTAGGGCTTTGATCTCATAAGCAAGAGATAACAGTCAAATAACTATGTAAAAAGATATAATGGCGAAGTCGATCTATACTACAATCATAGAATTTAAAACAAAGTGGGCTGTTAATGGTTGACTAAAATAGAGGCTGATGCTATAATAAATTTCGTTGCGGAGCCGTGGTGTAGCGGTTAACATGCCGGCCTGTCACGCCGGAGATCGAG
>ENA-UOUL01001719-UOUL01001719.1-bioreactor-metagenome-genome-assembly--contig:-NODE-1719-length-28789-cov-6.114133_pt1 | contig 28789 bp, 27 predicted proteins | sample MGYA00249838_ERZ747220 | MGnify/ENA primary metagenome ERZ747220 (study PRJEB28778, sample SAMN05720191) | bioreactor metagenome | isolation source: Anaerobic biogas reactor | place: USA:Washington...
CTTCACCGGCCGCCAGGAGGTCGTCCACTATCTGGAGGGCCTCCTTTTCTTTCATGTTGGCCATGGCTTCGACTAGTTGATGCATGGTGCCGTCCTTTCCGACCGGGTCCTGAGGCGCGACCCTTTTTTTGCGGTCTATGATGTGAGTAGTACGTGGCCCTCCGCGACTCCACACCACAAAGTAGCGAAACCACGGTCACCTTGGAGGCACACGACACCGCCGGTTTCGTGAGTCGCCGGGGCCGGCGGCGTCGCCGCCGGCCCCAACTGTCATACGATGCTGTCCGCCTTCACTACGCGAATGTGGACGTGAGGAGTGTTCTCTAGTTCAGGACCTTCATGAACTCGAACTGACCACCCTTGATCACGAACTGGACCATGGAGCCCTTGACGCCCATGGAGTTCGCATCCGGCGAGTAGTCCTGGATGCCCTCATAGCTGACCACGTTCTTCAGATTGCTGAGAGCTTCAGCGACTTTTGCGCGGTCGTCCGCGCCACCGGCCTGCTTCATTGCTTCCGCTGCAACGAGAACGAGGTCGGCGCCGAAGGCTGCGAAGAAGTCGGGCATGGTGTTGAACATCGCCTGATAGCGCTCGAAGAAGTCGAGCTGGATGGCCTTCAACGGGAAGTCGTCGGGAAGCGCGTACGGGTTGACGATGCCGCCCGCGTCGAGAACCATCAGACCTTCCACGGCCTCCGGGCCGACGATGCCAAAGATGGCCGGATGAGCGGTCGCCGGGCTACCCAGGATGGGCACGGTCACGCCAAGAGCGCGCAGGCCCTTGTAGAGGGGGCCGGCTCCACCGAAGTTGGCGTAGGTGAGGATCGCGTCTGGATTGATCTTCTTGATCTCTTCCATCATCCGGTTGAGGATGGGCTGGAAGTCGGTCTGATCAAAGCCGAACTGGTCGGGCATCTTGGTGAAGGTAAAGCCGTTGGCAGGCCCTGCTTCAACCAGCAGATCCATCGTCTCTTGGTGGATCGCCAGGATGTCGCCGATACCGAGAACGTTCTTCCAACCATTCTCCATGATGACTTTCATGACACCGTCGGCCTGGACAGGCGGCCCTGCCGAGTTCATGACGCTCCATTTGTACTGGGTGCCGGCCAACTGCTCGAGTGTGGCTGGACCACCGCCGACCATGGGGACCTGCATCTCTTCCGCGATCTGCCGGGCGGGCTCTTGCATATACTGAGCGAACGGGCCGATGGTCATGAAGACATTGTCTTCTTGGATCATCTTATTGATATTCGCAATGGCGTTGGGTACCTCGGAGGCGTCGTCGTACTGGACGATCTCGATCGGACGGCCGTTGATGCCCCCGTTGGCATTGACGTAGGCCACCTCGCAGGCCACACCCTGGGCGAACGAGCTACCCGGAGCGGCGCTGGAGCCGGTAAGGCTTGTCGAGAGACCGACCTTGATGGGTTCGCCTGTTGCCGGGCCGGTCGCCCCAGTGGTGTCGGTGCTGGGAGCAGCCGTGGTGTCGGTACTCGGAGCAGCCGTGGTGTCGGTGCTAGGAGCAGCCGTAGTGTCGGTGCTAGGAGCAGCCGTAGTCGTGGTTTCCTCTTCCTCGCCGCAGGCCGCCGCCATCATGGCGACCACCAGGAGCACGACGAGGAGCCCGATGGCTAGATAGCGCTTCTTCATTTGTTCCTCCCTGATTCTGCATTCCAACTGCATTGACGATCCTTCAACTGTCTTCCCCTGCCCCTTGCCTACCTGAAAGCGTGGCCTGCTCCGAAGACGATCCTAGGTAGCTGGCGCGCACGCGTTCATCCGACCTCAGCTCCTCCGCAAGGCCCGACATGACGACCGACCCGTTCTGGAGGATGACCGCTCGATGGGCGAGGGAGAGCGCCATTTCCGCGCTCTGCTCGACCATGAGCATGGTGAGTCCTTCTTTGTTGAGAGTGGCCAAAGACTCGAATATTCGTTCGACTATCAGCGGCGCGAGACCCATGGAGGGCTCGTCCAGCAGCAGCAGTTGCGGTCTGCCGACAAGCGCCCGTCCGATGGCGAGCATCTGCTGCTCACCTCCCGAGAGAGTCCCCGCCGGCTGCTTCCTTCGCTCGCCAAGCACTGGGAACAGCTCATAGACGCGGGCGATGTCATCCTTCAACGTGCTCCGCCAATCCTTCACGCCCGAACTGCCGACTATCAGGTTGTCCTCCACCGAGAGATCTCTGAAGAGCCGGCGGCCTTCGGGAACCTGGCACACCCCCAGAGCAGCGATCTTGCCTGGAGCCAGCCGGGTGATATCGGAGCCTTGGTAGGCCACCGATCCACTGTTCGGCCGAAGCAGCCCGGAGATGGTGTGAAGAAGCGTGCTCTTCCCGGCTCCGTTTGCGCCCAGAACGGCGACTACCTGTCCTTTGGGAACCGTCAGCGAGACTCCGCGCAGAGCCTGGATCGCGCCGTATGAGGTGCTCAGATCGTCGACCACCAGCATGTCCTCCGGCTGGGGGCACTCCCCGGCGACAAGGTCGCGAGTCTGGCAGAGGTCGCTCCCTCGCTCGTGTTTGACTCCAAGGTAGGCCTCGATCACCGCCGGGTTGCTCTGTACGCTCTCGGGAGAGCCCTCCGCGATGAGGCTCCCGTAGTCAAGGACGTAGACGCGTTCCGATATGCCCATGACCAGCTCGATGTCGTGTTCAACGAGGAGGATGGTGGTACCCGAAGCATTGATATTGCGGATCTGCTGGACCAGGTACGCACGCTCCGCGTCGTTCATGCCGGCGGCAGGCTCGTCGAGCAAGAGAAGGCGCGGCTCGGAGGCGAGCGCCCGGGCTATCTCGACCAGACGCTGTGACCCGTAGGGCAGGCCGGCAGCCGGCAGATGGGCGCTGTCCTGCAGCCCGACCATCGCCAGCGCCCGCATCGCGCGCTCCCGAGAGGCCTTTTCTTCCCTCCGCTGATGAGGAAGCCCAAGCCCTGCAGCCCACAGTCCGGACCGTTCGTGATAGTGACAGCCGACCAGAACGTTCTCGAGAACCGTCATGTTCACGTAGACGCGCAGGTTCTGGAAGGTCCGCGCCATCCCAAGGCGGGCGGTGTTCGCCGCACTCATCCGAGTGACATCCTTGCCGGCGAATGACACAGAACCGTCAGTCAAGCGCTGCAGCCGGCTCACCGCGTTGAAGAGAGTGGTCTTGCCGGCCCCATTCGGGCCTATCAAGGCGACTATCTCACCCTCACGGACCTGCATGGAGACTTCATCCACTGCCTTGAGTCCACCGAAATGCACCGAGAGGTTCTCGATCTCGAGCAGGGGCGCACCGGTGGCTGGGGAGGACCGGTGTTCCTGGTGTTCGACGGCCGCAACAGTGCCCGGCGCCTCAGCGCCTGCGGCCGCCGGGACTGGCGCGCCCGCGCCCGGTGGCACCGCGAGGGGAAGCCCCACTGAGGTCTCGCACTGACCCATGGGTTGATCTTCCTCGGCAGCCACTAGGCATTCCGTAGGCTCGCGCAGGCGTTCCCGCCGGAAGAACGCCTTCAGGCGAGCACGCTGGTCCGGCCGCAGAGCGAACCCCGCCGGGAGGAAGATCAGGAGCACGATCATGATGAGCGAATAGATCACGCCCCTGTACTGGTCCACACTGGTGAATCCGTTGATGACCCAGGTCATGGCGACGGCCCCTACAACGGCGCCCCAGACGGTGCCTCCGCCCAGCATCATCATGACGATGGGAAGGATGGCCGTGGTGAACGTGAACCCGCGTGGATCGACGGCCATGGTCACAAAGGCGAAGAGCCCACCGGCCAACCCACAGATGATGGCGCTGGCCACGAAGGCGAGGAGTTTCCAGTTCGCTGTGCGCACGCCGAGGCTCGATGAGGCGATCTCACTGGTGGCCACAGCGCGCAAAGCCCTCCCGGCCCGATACTTGAGGGCACGGTCGACGAACAGCACGACGATGAGCGCGACGATCCAGACCAGATAGTATTGCCGGAAGTTGGTGTTGACCATGAAGCCGAACAGATTCAGCTTGGGGACGGGTGCCAGCCCCGTGGCTCCACCGGTGATCGACCGCAATTGCAGCACGAGGACCAGGAAGATCTGGCCCAGCCCGATCGTGGCCAGGGCCAGATAGAAGTAGCGTAGTTTGAGCACCGGCCGGCCCACGATGAGGGCGACGAGGCCGGCAACGAGTGCCCCGATGACGAGCGCGGCCAATGACGGGACCGGGAGCTTCATGGTGAGGAGAGAGGCCGTGTACGCGCCGATGCCGTAGAAGGCGGTATGGCCGAAAGACAGCTGGCCGGCCTGCCCCAGAACGATCACCACCGCGACGGTGAGCATGGCATAGAGTCCGCCGGTAGTCATCACCCTCAGGCCGTAGGCGCTTGAGAAAACCAGCGGCCATACCAACAGGATCAGTGCCACAACGAGTTTGAACCAGAACTCCTTGCGTCGGAGCCACGCGTAGCGGTCGCTGCCCGGTGCAGCCGCCGAGCCCGCCATCAGGCTTCTCCCTCACTCGAACGGACGCCAAGCAGTCCGCTGGGCCGGAAATACAGAACCAGGATGAGCACCGCGTAGGCGATAGCGTCCTGATAGCCCGCGGGAAGAAAGCCGGTGACCAACGACTGGATGATACCGAGAGCAAGTCCTCCCACCACCGCCCCGGCGCTGGATCCCCATCCACCCAGGATGGCCGCCACGAAACCGCTCAGCGCATAGATGCCCCCGGAGAGGTAGGAGGTCTGGTTTATGGGGGTGATGGCAATACCGCCAAGCGCACCGATGGCGGCCGAGATCACAAACGCAAGAATGATCATCCGCCCCGTGTTCACCCCGGATAGGCTGGCCGCCTGCGGATCGTTCGCCGTGGCGGTCATCTGCTTGCCGATGCGGGTGAAATTCGCCAACAGATGAAGGCCGACGAGTACGAGGATCATGAGACCGATGACCCACAAGCTCTGGCGGAACACCGCCACGTCACCGATGAAGATGGCCTGGTCGCCGCTGAAGGCCGGCACGTTCTTGCCGTAGCCGCCCCAGCGCAAGAGGGCGAGGTTCTCGAAGAGGATGCTGAGCGCCATGGTGGCAAGAATGATGGAGACCAAGGAGACCTTGATGAGAGGTCTGAGCACGAGCAGATACATGATCACGGCGACGACGGCCACGCCGATGATGCCGAGTATGGCGGAGAGCCAATAAGGCAGACCCAACTCGCTGAGGAACGAGTAAGTGAAGAAGGCGCCGAACATGACAAAGGCGCCCTGGGCCATGTTGACAACGCGAGACGTCCGGTAGATCGTGACGTAGCCAAGCGCGATCAGAGCATAGATACTGCCCATGGTGACGCCGGTCACCAAGAGTTGGACCCACTTGACCACGTACACCCCTTACTGCGCTACGTGAGGACTACATCGGCCTTTCGCTCGTCACGTAGCGTCCATCCTAGTCATGCCGCCAGCGGTTGTCAAGTATTTAGCATGATATTTATTATTGTAATGTGCTATTGCTCTTGTCAGTACTCTACTATCGCTGAGACAGCCGGTCGCGCTGCCGACAGCCATCGGATGCAACTGACTTCCTGCTTGTTATCCCCCCGTATCGTGGACCCTGAACACGAATGCTGTCATGATGGTCGTAGCCGGAAGGGGTACAAGCCCTGGCAATCACGGACGCGGCCGGGAGAATGAGTGTGAGGGTAGCCGTCATCGGTGCAGCCGGTTCTGTGGGCGGCCCTGTCGCTTTCTACCTCGGCGCATCGAAGTCGGCTGATGACATGCTCCTCGTGGACGTGCGCCAGAACGTTGCAGAACAGCACGCCATGGACATGAGCACGGCCTTCTCCTCTTTGGATGTGGTGGTGAGGGCCGGAACGCTGGAAGACCTGGCCGGCTCGGACATCGTCATCAACACGGTAGGCGCCCCGCAGGGCGTCATCACCGACCGTATGGAGATGCTCGGGGAGAACATCCCGCTGGTGCGCGACATCGCCGTGCAGATCGAGCGCCAGTGTCCCGCCGCTCTCGTCATCACTGTCACCAATCCGGTGGACCCGCTGAACTATGCGGCCTGGCGCGCCGGCGGGTTCGGACGCCACCAAACCGTCGGCTACACGCTCAACGACTCATTGCGCTTTCGCGAGATGGTGGCACGCGCGAAGGGGGTCCAGCCGAGGGTCGTGGAGGCCGTCGTCATCGGGGAGCATGGCAGCACCCAGGTGCCCCTGTTCAGCTCGGTTCGCATCGGTGGGCTTCCCGCCGCTTTCAACCGGGAGGAGAAGGACACCATCCGCGCCGAGATGCGCAGCATCTTGAGGCGTTACGAGGATCTGAAGTCCGGCCGGACCGCGGGCTGGACCTGCGCAGTAGGCATGGCGGCACTCGTGCGCGCCGTCCGCGACGATACCGGGGAGGTGTTCCCCTGCTCGGTGGTCTTGGACGGTGAATACGGCCTGCGCGGGCTCAGTATGTCGGTGCCGGTGGCGCTCGGCCGAGAAGGCGTACGAGAGATCATCGAGTGGGAGCTTGCGCCCGACGAACGCGAGCAACTCGACCGGACGGCGGCCGCGCTTGTCACGGCGGCGCGAAGCGTGGACGAGACTTTTGGGGTGACGACAACATGAGGAGACCGATCACATGACCCAGAACTTCGAGAGACTCATGGAGCCGGGCATGATCGGCCCGGTGAAGACCCGCAACCGCATCATCAAGACGGCCAACGGCACCTCGTTCATGGAAGAAGACCAGACCGTCGGGCCGCGCATGATCGCCTATTACGAACGACTGGCGAGAGGCGGCGTGGGCTTCCTGGTGGTGGAGTCATGCGGCGTGGAGTATCCGCTGGGCATCCAGCACGTACACTACTTCGCCGACGGCAGCTACGAGGGCGTGCAGTTGCACTTCGACGACGACCGCTTCATCCCCAGCTATGCCCGGCTCGCCGAGGCGGTGCACAAGCAGGGTTGCCCGGTGTCCATCCAGTTTCAGCACGCGGGCCCGTGGAACCCCACCGGCCTCATGCCGCGCGACATGAAGATCCGCGACGTGAAGTGCGCCTCGGCCCTGACCCAGGACGAGCTGCCCGGGCCGGACTTCCTACCCTGCCGCGCGATGACCAAGCAGGAGGTCGAGGACCAGATCGACCTGTGGGCGTCGGCGGCCGAGCGGGCCTACAAGGCCGGCTTCGACGCCTGCGAGATCAACCACGGCACCGCCCACCAGGGCAACACCTTCCTGTCACGCATCTGGAACAAGCGCGACGACGAGTACGGTCCGCAGTCATACGAGAACCGCACCCGCTTCATCCGCAACATCATAACCGAGGCGAAGAGGCGCTGCGGCCCCGGCTTCGCTGTCCACGCCCTCATCAACGCGGCGGAGTACAACCATCCCCTCGCGACCACCCTTGAAGAGGGCGCCGAGATGGCCACGCTCATCTGCGAGGTGGCCGATGGCCTCAACGTACGAGCCGAGCGTTACGGCCATCGCGGTGGGCTCATCCAGCCCGACCGCCTCATGTACCCCGAGCCCCCCTTCGATCTGCCGGCCGATCTCGATTGGAGCCGGCGGGGTGACGGCGCCTCCGTGCCCCTGGTCGAGGCGATCAAGCGCAAGGGAGCCAAGGCGCCCGTGTGGACCGCGAGCCGCATCGACGCCGAGATGGGCGAAGAGTATCTCCGCAAGGGCAGCCTTGACTTCGTGGGCATGACCCGCCAGCTGCTCGCCGATCCTGAGTACCCAAACAAGATCCGCGAAGGCAGGGTCGACGACGTACGGCGTTGCCTCGGCTGTCTGCACTGCTTCGAGATGCGCAATCGCAACAAGAAGCTGGAGTGCCGCGTCAACGCGACCCTGGGCCGCGAGATCATCCCCGAGTACCAGGCCACGCCGGCCGAGAAGCGCAAGAAGGTGCTGGTCGTGGGTGGAGGCCCCTGCGGCATGGAGGCCGCCCGCGTCGCGGCGGAGAGAGGCCACACGGTGGTGCTCTATGAAAAGGGCACGCAGCTGGGCGGGCTGGTACCCCTCGCCGCTATCGTCAAAGACTGCGAGACACCCGAACTGCTCGACTTCGTCCGCTACCAGAAACGTAAGCTACGCAAGGCCGGCGTCACAGTCCACAAGGGGAAGGCGGTCACGCCCGACATCGTACGCACGGAGAAGCCCAACGCCATCATCGTGGCAGCCGGCGCGGTGCATCCCGAGGTGGAGCTACCCGGCTACAGCCGGAGCAACGTGATCCGCACCGATAAGCTCTATCGCATGCTCAACGTAGTCCTCAAGTTCTTCAACTCCGGGCGACTTCAGCAGTTGACGCATCTGTGGATGCCGGTCGGCAGGCGCGTGGTCATCATGGGCGGCACGCTGCACGGCTGCGAGCTCGGAGAGTTCCTGGTGAAGCGGCACCGGCGGGTGATCATCGCGCACAACGGCCCGGCCTCCGAGATCGGGGACGAGATGGGTCGCGACGATCTGGCCAACCTCCTGCCCTGGTTCAAGCAGAAGTATGTGACCCTCTGGCCGGAGATCGAGTACTTGGAAGTCACGGCCGAGGGACTGAAGGTCGAGCAGCGCGAGAAGCGCAAGTATGTGCTCAAGGGCAAACACATCGTCAATACGCAGGACTGGGCGGCCAACACGGCCCTGGTGGAGCAGTTGAGGCCACTGGTGGACGAGATCATCGTGGCCGGCAGCGCCCGGGAGCCCGGTCTGATGGCGGACGCCGTCCGTGAAGGAGTGGCCGCCGGCTGCGCGGTCTGACGCCGGCCTACGCGCCCTCGCGAAATCGCTAGCGCCTCTCGCCGAAGTGCCTGAAGATGGCCGGGCTGTTCTCCACCATCCTCTCCGGCTTGTAGATGGCGGCATCCATAGTCGCAAGGTCGGGAGCGATCTCGGGGACGAACTCCATCTGACCGAGAACGTCCCTCTGCAGATCGATGCCCGGCGCGATCTCGGTCAGGACGACCTTGCCGTTCTGCAGCTTGAAGACGGCCCGCTCGGTGACAAAGACCACCTGCTGGCCTTTCTTGGTGGCAAACTCGCCGCTGAACGTGATCTGCTGCACCTCTTTGCGGAACTTCTGGGTATGGCCGTCTTTGACGATGGAGATGCCCGTGCCGTCGATGTCGAGGCAGGTCTCACCGTTCATGAAGGTGCCGCAGAAGACCACGGTCTTGGCTGTCTGTGAGATGTCGACAAAACCACCCGTGCCGGTGACCCTCTTGCCCAACTTGCTGACGTTCACGTTCCCGACGGCGTCCACCTCGCCCATCCCCAGAAACGCCATGTCCAAGCCACCGCCGTGGTAGAAGTCGAACTGCGAAGGCATGCTCATCATGCACTCGGGGTTCCAGGCGGCGCCGAACACGATGCCTTTGGTCGGGACTCCACCGACAACGCCCATCTCGATACTGAAGACGAAGTCGTGGATGATGCCTTCTTCGGCCGCCACATTGGCGACGCCATCGGCGATCCCGATCCCCAGATTCACAAGCGCGCCGGGCCTCAGTTCCAGAGCCGCCCGGCGGGCCACCAGTTTGCGGATGCCGAAATCGAGGGCGTTGATGTGATCCAGGGGAACCTTGATCTCACCGGTGAGAGAGGGGTTGTATTCCGACTCCCATGTCTGCCACTGGTCGGGGTCGACCACCACCGCTTTCACCATGTGAGCGGGCACTCGGACCAGCCGCGGGTCGAGCGTGCCTTTCTTGGCGATACGCTTGACCTGCGCGATCACGATCCCGCCGCTGTTGTACGTGGCCTGAGCCGCCGCCAACAGGTGCAGGTCGAGCCCTTCCTGTTCCACCGAGATGTTCCCGTCTTCGTCGGCCGTGGTGCCACGCACGATGCTGACGTCTATCGGAAATGACTTGTACAGGAGCATCTCGCGGCCCTGAAAGTCGACAAGCTCAACCAGGCTCTCGTGAGCTTTCTTGTTCAGCCGTCCGCCGTCCTGCCGGGGATCGATAAACGTGTTCATGCCGACCGTGGTGAGCAGCCCGGGCCGGCCGGCGGCGATCTCGCGCATGAGAAGCGTCATGACGCCCTGGGGCAGATTGTACGCCTCGATCTCCTCATCCAGCGCCAGTTGACCCATGTTCTTCGACCAGAACCAGTGCCCCCCGACGACCTTCTTGATCAAGCCTTTGTGAGCAAACCGGCCCAGGCCGGTCTCATCCCCACTACCCACGCCGGTGACATGCACCAGCGTGAGATTGTTGGGCTCCCCGGTCTCGAGAAAGCGCTCTTCGACGCCCCTATAGATCAGATCGGCGTCTTGATAGCCACCGCCGGAAGCTACGATGTTGACCGTATCGTAGTTCTTGATCAAGCTCACTGCTTGATCGACGGAGCAAAGCTTGTCCACGAGCGAATCCTCCCACGGTTACGCCGACTTGGGATCCACCTCCCTCACCGGTCTTAGCAGGATTGTAGCGCCTGCTTGATAGCACTGATATCTTACTGGGTAAGGGGTAGGACATGTGAACGAGTCCGCCGAGACGACAAGAAAAGGATGTCGAACATGGCCAGTAAGAGAAAGGTGATCATCACCGTCGCCCAGACGGGCAACTTCCAAGGCAAGGCCGCCAACCCCAATCTGCCCGAGCAGCCGCAAGAGATCATCTCCTCGGCATACGACTGCTACAACGCAGGAGCGGCGATCATCCACATCCATGCCCGTGACAAAGAGGGCAACTCCAGCAACGACCCCAACATCTTCGCCGAGATCAACACCGGTCTGCGCGCCAAGTGCCCCGTCATCATCCAGAACTCCACGGCCCCGGCAACGAAGCCGGGTTCCGAAGCCGACGACGGTATCGCCCTCCTGGACATGGAGGATAAGTCCTGTCTGCCCGAGATGTGCTCTCTCGACACGTCTCTCATCACCACCGTGTGGGGCGACCTCTCCTTCATCTACAGATGGGAACGCCCCTGGCTCATCAAGACTGCGCAGCGCATGATGGACCTGGGCATCAAGCCCGAGATCGAGGTCTTCAACCCCTCCAGCGTAGAGGACGTCTTCAACGTGCTCGTGCCCGCCGGCGTCATCGCCGACCCCCCGTCGCTCACCTTCGTCATGGGCATGAACAAGGTCAGTCAGGGCGCCATATCCTTCAGCCAGCACAACCTCGACTTCATGATCAGCCTGCTGCCCACCGACCGCTTCGTCAACTGGTCGACCATGGCCATCGGGGCCAACCAGCTCCACGGCATCACCTACGGCCTGCTCAAGGGAGGCAGCGTCCGAGTGGGCATGGAGGACAACATCTACTACCGCTATGGCGAGCTGGCCACGAGCAACGCGCAGTTGGTGGAGCGGATGGTCCGCATCATCAATGAACTCGAGATGGACGTCGCAACGCCCGAAGAGGCCCGGGAGATCCTTGGACTCCGCCCCCTCAAGTAGGTCGAACACTCACATCATCAAAGGAATGGACGCCCTATGAAGCTCGCCAGTGTGAACCACATCGGCATGATCGGCGCCGGCATGATCGGGGACAGCCTGGCCGTGCTCGCGACCGGTCACGGCTACCGAGCCACCTGCCTCATCCGCCGCCCGGAGATGATCCCCGAGTATAAGAAGACCTACGACAACTACTTCCAGCAGATGATCGAGCAGGGCCTCATGCCTGAGAACCAACTGGACATCTGTGAGAAGTACCTCACATACACCACCGACTACGGCGACCTGGCCGACTGTGACGTGATCTTCGAGTGCGTGCCCGAGGTCTTGGACCTCAAGCACGATATCTACGCCCGTATCGAGGAGACCTGCCCCCAGGTGAGAGCCATCTGCTCGGTCAGCTCGTCGTTCGTACCCGACCGTCTGGCCGAGAAAGCCACCAAGTACAAAGACCGTATTATCGTCACGCACCCCTTCAACCCGGCTCACATGGTGCCGTTCTTCGAGCTGTGCGGCGGCGCCGATACCGACCCCGGCGTCCTTCAGTTCACCAAGGAGCTCCTCGAGTCTCTAGACCGCAAGCCGGTCATTCTCAAAAAGCCCGCTCCCGGCTTCATCGGCAACCGTCTGCAGTTCGCCCTGTGGCGGGAGGCTCTCAACCTCATAGAGAGCGGCATCGCCGATCCGAGGGACATCGACACCTGTCTGATGTACAGCTTCTGCCCGCGCTACACGTCCATCGGGATCTTCGAGCACTTCGACAACGGCGATCTGACTCTCAACATGCGCACCTGTGACGTAGTCTTCCCATCGCTCAGCACTATGACCGAGGCTCCCCCGGCTATCAAGGACAGGGTCGCCAGAGGCGATCTGGGCGCCAAGACGGGCGTGGGCTTCTACGATTGGCGCGACGTCGACATGGTCGCCTACCAGAAGCGGGTCAACGCCCCCTACTGGCGCTTCATCAACTGGGATATGCCGAAGGAGTAGCCATGATCTATGACAACAACGAAGGCGGAGACTACGGCAAGTACTTCGTCCAGCAGCTGCAGGAACCCCCCAGCATGGGCACTCCCGAGTTCCGCGAGCTCTACAAGCAGTTCGCGAAACGCATATTGTGGATGGACGGCAGTGTCTGCGAGGGCGCCTTCCAGATGAACACCGCCTGGTACTTCGCCGCGGCCCCCCGGGACCCCATCTTCACCGAGCATGTCCACGACTACGACGAGCTCATCGGCTTCTACGGGAGCGACCCCGACGACCCCTATGAGCTGAACGGCGTCATCGAGTTCACCATGAACGGCGAGGCCCACCGGCTCACCCGCTCGACGATGATCTGGGCCCCGGCCAACGTCCCCCACAACCCCATGCGCATCCTGCAGGTCGACCGGCCCATCTTCCACTTCTCGGTGGTGATGAACCCGACCTACGACGGGAGGGCTACTTACAAATAGGCGCGGGTCTTGACGTACTCGGCCACGTCCTGCTCGGTCACCAGTACACGGCCACCGAAGCGCGCCGCCTCGTCACGCCAGTAACGCAGCAGGAGGCGGTACGAAGTCGATGCAGTCGAAGTACTCCCGGTTACCGGCCAAGATCACCTGGCCCCGTTCTCTCAGCCAGCCCAGCAGCACATTCTTGGGTTGGGCCGTCATTCTGTCATCTCGTCTGCAGACTCGTCTACCAACGCGCCTGCTGCTCCTCGCAGGTAGCGACAAGCCCATCGATCTGCACGGCGGCGCCCGGCAGTGCGATCGCGCCGGTGACCCGCCCGGAGATCTGGTCCAGCTTGCTGCGGATAACGAACGCGTCGACGTTCAGGCGATGGTGATAGAAAGGCACAACCTCCAGGTCGACCGTTCGGCCTGCACTGCTCGCATCGTCGGATCTGATGCGCCATGGTTTCATGAGGTCGCACCGATCATAGTCGAACTTGACGATACAGCCGATCTTGTGCGCCACCCCGTCCACGATCACGCCGTTCTCCGTCATCGGCGTACCGTCGGTCCATCCGGCGCCCAGGTTCAGCCCGACCACGCGGCCCAGGGCGTCGCGTCCTGAAGCTGAGATCCAGTTCCAGGTTGAGTCGTAGCGCCAGACCCCGCGGGCGAAATCCAACGCAGCGAAGCAGTCGGGGCCGTCAAGGGTGTAGGTCTCGCCGCCGACGCGCAACACGCCGGAGGCCGGGATGGCCGGTTGTTTCGACGTGAAGTGAAAGCGCTTCGCCGACCAGGGGATGGTCACGTTGATGGACTCCTGGCCGGGGGTGGCCTGAGCACGAAGTTCCGCATGCAGGTCGCCACCGGGGAACCCGGGCCAGTCAACGAGGATATCCACTCCACCGCCACGAGGCAGCATCTCGATGCGCTTGCCGCGCCACCCGAACACCACGTCGTCATCGACCCGTCCGCCCATGCGCGGGCGGGCGAGCAAGGGCAGTGTCAGCCGCCCCCCACGCCACTTCAGGTCAAGCAAAGTCAGCAGGTCCACGAAGGCCACCCGCATGTAGTCGGCGTCTACCACCGCGGCCACGAACTTCAGCTCTGGTGTGCCGAAGCTCCAGTAGTTCCAGCGCTTGCGACGGCCTGCGGGACCGGCGAGCGTGGCGTCGCACAGTGGGAGCCGCGACCAGCCGACCGCCTCCGGGTTCAGACGGCCGTCGGGTCCGACAAGCGAGTAGGGAGCGGTCAGTTCACGTTCGGGCACAGCCTACCTCCCCAAGGCCAGATCAGACGCCCGTCATCAAACAAGACTCTATAGCCGTCCCCGGGGGCCGTCAAGTGGGCCGGTGAGCCCTCGCGCGTCTCAGCCCTCTGCTCCGACGATCCCAAGCACGCGCGACCTGTCGTGGGGATCTCCAGGCAGACCACCGGAGACGGTCGCCTGGTTGGTATCCGTATCGAGGCGAAAGAGGTGCATATCGGTCAGATATTCGCCTTCAGCGAGTACCGGGCGGGCCTCAAGCCAGAAGACACCCGAGCCTCGCTCAAAGCCTATCCCGTCGATGATCTCCATCGATTCATCGACAGCATACAGCCAGCTGACCTCCCAACCGGTGTCCCTCAGCTTCAGCACTTCGAGGCACACGCACGCCTGCTCAGGTGGCGGGGTCCAACCCCAGGCGACGATGGTCTTCCCATCATCGGAGATCCAGCCGAGGGTGCTCAACGTCTCCAGTCCGGGATCCCTCGGCAGTACGACTGACTCACCGTCGCGCCACAGCACCAGCCGCGCCGAATCTGCCTGACAGTCGTAGCCCAGTACCTGACCCTGGGGCCCGACGTCCATGACTATCGGCAGCCCAGCGAGTTCCTCCGACTCTCCCGTCGAGACTTCGTAGCGCCAGGACCTATCGCCCCAGCCCGTCAACTGGCTGTCGAAGGTCACGTAGATGGAGGTCGAGTCCTTGTCCCACACGAGAGAGTAGATGTCGGCTCCTCGTCTCGCGCACCCGAGTTGCCCCCAACTCTCCAACTGCTTCGACTCCACGTCGATAAGGTAACCATGGATCGCCCAATCGGCGACGCCGGCGGGATCAGTTTCCGATCTTTCTGAGCGCACCAGGGCCAGCGTGCTCTCGTCCGGGGAAAGGGCCATCCGGTCCCAGAAGATCCAGCCGCCGGTCGAGGCCGGCACGGGGATCTCTTCAACCGACCCCTCGTCCGAGTTCCAGAGACGGACGTTCCCCGAAGCCGAATCGGAGCACGCGACTATCGAGCCGTGTCTCCCGACTGCTACCTCCTCCGAGTAGAGCCCCCCTCCAAGGATGACATCGGTAGTGCAGATCCCGCCGGGTCCCCAACGCCAGAGCACGCCCGGACCGGGTTCGACAGTCGCGGTCACGCCTACCACCGCCTTGAGCCCCTCCGGCGGGGCGGCTGCCGCAGCAGGCATGACCGTCGCAGCCGTCGTGCCCGCCGACATCGCGATCGTCACAGACGTAGACGTGTCGCCGCCCGACATACTCACGGAGCCACGACCGTCTGATACCGTGCCACACGCCGCCACCCAGGCGGCCAAGACTGCCAGCAAAGCCACTGAGAAGACCTGGGTTCGATTCATCACTCCCCCCGCTGATCCGTCCCACCACGTTACGGTACTCATCCTCAGTCTTAGCCTCTTGCATCACAGTCGGCTCACGGCCCGGTAACGTTTGTGTTACAGGTCCTGGTGCTAAGCTTGGAGACGCGTAAGGCAACAAGGAGGATCGAAATGTCGGATGAGCTCGAGAGCATGCAGAAGGAGTACCTCTTCCCCTGCGTCTCTACCTATTACGAAAAGCCCCTCACCCTTATTCGTGGCAAGGGCATGTACCTCACCGACTCCCAGGGCACCGAGTATCTTGACTTCTTCGGGGGAATCCTGACGGTGAGTGTAGGGCACTGCAACGAGACGGTGACCCAGGCCGTGGTAGAGCAGAACCAGACGCTGCAGCACGTCTCCACGCTCTACATCAACGAGCCGCAGGCCAGGCTGGCCAAGAAGCTGGCCGAGGTCACGCCGGGCGATCTCCACAAGAGCTTCTTCAGCTCATCGGGCACCGAGGCCAACGAGACGGCCGTGCTCTTTGCCAGGTTGGCCACCGGTCATTCCGACATCGTCGCGCTCCGCCACGCCTACTCGGGACGCAGCGAAGTCACCATGAACATCACCGCGCACTCAACCTGGCGCCCCATGCCCAGCAGCGTCGCCTATATCAAGCATGCCCACAACCCGTATTGCTACCGGTGCGCGTTCGGGCTCACCTACCCCAACTGCGATATGCGCTGCGCCCGCGACGTGGAGGAACTCATCCAGACCACCACCAACGGGCAGATCGCCGCTTTCATGGCCGAGCCCATCCAAGGTGTGGGTGGGTTCATCGTGGCGCCCAAGGAGTATTTCGAGGTGGTGCTGGAGATCGTGCGCAGGTACGGCGGGCTCTTCATCTGCGACGAGGTGCAGACCGGGTGCGGGCGCACGGGCAAGACCTTCTGCGGTATCGAGCATTGGGGCGCGCAGCCCGACATCATGACCTTCGCCAAGGGCTTGGCCAATGGACTGCCCATGGCCGCCACCATCGCGACGCCGGCGGTGGCCGACAGCTTCAAGGGTCTCTCCATAGCCACCTTCGGCGGCAATCCGGTGAGCACGCGGGGCGCGCTCGCGACCATCGACTACATCCAGGACGAGCGACTCGCCGACAACGCCGACGTGCAGGGTAAGCGACTCCGCGAGGGCCTCGAGGCGCTCAAGACCAAGTACCCGTGCATCGGCGACGTCCGAGGCATGGGCCTGATGCAGGCTCTCGAACTGGTCGACCCGGCTTCGCTCGACGGCAAGGCGCCTGACCCCAAGAAGGTGCTGAAGGTGTTCGAAGAGACACGCCGCCTGGGGCTGCTCATAGGCAAGGGCGGCCTTTACGGCAACGTCATCCGCCTCACGCCGCCGCTGATCGTCTCGGCCCGCGAGGTCGACGACGCCCTTGCACTGCTCGATAGGGCATTCGCCGCCGCGGAGTAGCGCTGCCGGTGCCATCGGCCGGCGAAGGGGTCGCTCACCGGCAGAGGCCTACAGATTGAAGGTTTGCCCGCCCGAGTGTAAGGCAAGAATGGAGAAGACGGAACCCAAGACGACTGGAAGGGAGCGCAGGTGGCGACGGTGGAGATCGACGCAGGAGTGTGTGGGCACAAGACGATCGTCACGGCCGCTCGGGGCGAGGGATACTCTGTGCGGCTCGACATCAAGAGCGACTGCCCGCAGGTACAGGCTTTGGATGCGCAGGTGAACGAAGTCGACGCCCTCAGGCAGATCAGCTCGAGAGGCGGACTGCCTTCCGTTCTCGAGACGGCCTATGCCGGCTGTGCACACGCTGCCTGTCCGGTCCCCTCAGGGTTGGTGAAGGCCATTGAGGTAGCAGCCGGACTGGCTCTACCTCAAGACGTGACTATGCGTGTGAGCCGAGACTGATCGCCACCAGATATCCCTGCCGGCCGGCAGGGATCGTGGCTACTGGTACTTCTTGAACCGATACTGCGCCGCGAGCGTGGCCTTCTCCTCCTGGGGCAGAGCGGTGAAGTACTTCTTCCATCCGGGGCAGAAGTTGATATGCCAACGCCAGAGCCTGCCTCCGAACGACTTGGGATTGGCGTCGTACTTAGTCCGCATAGGGCAGCTTCCGCAGCCTGGTTCCGCCATCTCACACCTCCACGATCAGTCTGACTCGACATGATGACATTGGCTCTCTGAACCTAGCCGGTATCAACCGTCTTTGCAAGTTCGCTGCCGCGGCGCCCCCGCTACCCCTGTTATTGTTTATCAGGAACAAGTGCATAAACGGGAGGTATGACAATGGATCTGGACCAGATTGAAAAAAGGCTCAGGGCTGTCGAGGCTACCCAGGAGATACTCAACCTACATAACGAGTACCTGTTTCTTCTCAACCAGAAGCAGTGGCGGGAAATGGCCGACTGCTTCACCGAGGACGCGGTGGCCTACATCCACGAGAAACGGGTGGGCCGCGAGGACATCTTCCGGCTGTTCACCGATGTCATAGCCAAACTGAACGCAGGGAAAAGCCGCGACATACACTTCGCCGTGCAGCCGGTCATCCAGGTGGATGGAGATCAGGCCAAAGGCCACTGGCTGATCTACATCTTCATTTCGGATGCCGAGACCGGCAGTGCGAAACGGTGGATACCGGGACGTTACGACTGCGAGTACGCTCGAGTAGAGGGGAAATGGAAGTTCAGCTCACTCACGTATTCCAGTCCCTGGCCCGATGAAGAACAGTAGTGCAGCCCAGTTCATCGGTGTGGGTAGTCGTCGTCAGACCCCCGGCGCGTTCTTGATCGCGTCCAGCATCTGCATGGTCGAACTGCGGAAGCCCTTCAGCAGGTCGCCGTGGACCTTCTCCTTGAGTTCGTCCACGGTCCAGCGTCCGTCCGGCCTCACCAGGTCGCCCACGAACTCCATCTCGTCGTAGAGCATCACGGCCGACCCGATGACGAAGAACACGCAGCCGTTGATGTCCGCGGCGTCGTCGGTGGCGAGATAGCAGATGAAGGGCGCTATGTCATCGGGGGGTGGGCTGTCGGCTATCGGCAGCCTCATGCTCTCGTGCGACCAGGGGCCCCTGCCCTCAGGCATGGCCTTCTCGTAGGCGTCGAGCTCAAAACCCGCCCGGGTCCGCGCGCCCGGCGCAAACGCGTTACACGTGATCCCGTAGGTCGCCACCTCTTGGGCGACGGCATGCGTGAGCCCGACAACGCCGGCATTGGCGGCCGAGTAGTTGGCCTGCCTCATGCCGCCCCACTTGAAGGCCCCGGACGTACAGTTGATGATGCGCCCTGACCTCCGCTCCATCATGAACGGCAGAGCGTGACGAATGCAGTTGAAGTGCGCCTTGGGCTTCACGCCGTGCACCTTGTCCCAGGTCTCTTCGCTCATCTCCCAGATGGGGCTGAACGCGAACGTCCCGACGACGTTGACGAGGATGTCGATCGTGCCGAACACGTCCACCGCGGTCTGGATCAGACCGCGGGCCGTCTCGAAGTCACTGACGTCGCCGAAGAAGGCCTCGGCTCTGCCGCCGAGGTCCCGGATGGTCTGCGCCGTGGTCTCAGCGTCACCCGTGGCGTCGGCGGCTTCCCTCAACAGCGCCTCCCGATCATCGTCGCTTAATCGCTTGACCAGTTCGTCGTTCATGATTGCAAAGCCCGTGGAACCCGGTCTGCGGTTGTTGGTGACGACGCTGGCCCCCTCCGCCGCCATGGCGATGGCTATCGACCTGCCGATGCCCTGACCGGACCCGGCCACCACCGCGACTTTGCCTTTCAGGTTGTCACTCATCGGCTGCCGCTCCTTTTGAAATAGGATCTGGGGGGACGAGACATCGCAGAAGCCGGCCGGCCGCCGCAACGCCAGGCGATCGACTGACTCTATCCGCATGCTCACAGCGCGTCAAGCCGGAGTGGACGGCCGGTCAGAACTGCACGTACATCACCGCCACGGCCAGGGCGTTCATGGCTGCGTGCATGATCATGCCCGGCCATACCGAATCGGACCTCTGGTAGAGATACGCGAACACACAGCCCAGCACGAAAGCAGGGATGAAAAAGGTGAGTTGCAGGTGGGCGGCCGCGAACAGAGCCGCGCTGATAGCTGCCGCCCATCGCCAGTCGCAGCGAGCGCGTAGACCGGCGAACACGAAGCCGCGGAAGAACACCTCCTCCACGAACGGAGCAACGAGCACTATCGTGATGATGAGTGGCCACGGAGTCGATAGTTGTTGAGCGAGGGGGGTCAGGTCGGTTTGGACCTCCAGACCAAAGAGATCGAGCAACCGGCCATACAGACCGCCGAACAAGGAGTAGCCAAAGAGGAGTCCGACGCCTATTGCCAGAATCAGCGGTCGGAAGCCCACAAACCCGAGGGCCTTGGAAGGATTGTCGCGCTTGCGTACCGCATACCACCATACCGGCACAAGAAGGAGCAACTCGAGCAGTATCGGAATCAGGGCGACCCAGATATCCAGGTCGATCCGTGGCAACGAGACAGTCACCAGATAGACGATGAGCCACGCGACGCCGGTGAGAACCGCGGCCGCAAGCACGCCCAGCCAGACCTCTCGGACACTCCAGGGCACCGACACCCGGCCTAGTCCGTCCGCCCGAACAGCATGGTTCCCCACGAGCTGCTGCAGACGCCCCCGCCGCTCCCTGAAGAACAGCACCCAGTACGTCACGTCCGGGTTCACATACTCTTGGGCGACCTGCCACTCTCCGAGTGCGCCAAAAGCATTCTCGCACTCACGCTGTGCTTCCGCCGATCGGGCGATCCCAGCGCCATAGACGATCGACCCCCGCCTACCCCAGAGCTCGCCGGACATCAGAAAGTCCCGCACGTCCGCATCCGAGCCTTGGAGCACGAGGTCGACCCGCTTCGCCGACGGCAACCCGTGTCGGCGAAGGACGTCCCGCAAGGCTGCAAGCTGCGCCCGCGCGGAGGCTGCTGACTCACCCGTTGTCAATACTTCGACCCCGATCCCCGTGGACCCACATACCCTATCTGTCACCCGCCGCGTGGGGCTACAGCGGTCCTCTACCATACAGCACTAGGCGGATGGACTGCTCCTCCGGGACGGATCCGGACAGTCCCACTTGCGTATGCACGCCCCCACCTGCCATGATGCGCCTGGCGGGAAAACAAGTGGGTTTTGGGTGCTCCGCTCAGTGAAGGGGGGCGATCGACAGATGAAAGCCTGGCGGCACATCGGTTGGCTGGTGGCGATTGTCATCCTGGCGAGTACCGTAGTCCTCGGTTGCGGCGGCGGAGACGACCAGAGCGACCCTGCAGAACCGGCAGCGACGACCACGCAGACCGAGAGCGCCGCGCAAGCCGACAGCGCCGTGGAGTCCGACGGCGCCGCGCAAACCGAGACTGAAGTCACCGGCATGCCCGCCGGGTTCCCGGCGGATGTCCCGGTCCATCCGGGTACGGTGACCGCGTATGACCCCACGGAAGTGACAGAGAGCACGACCGTCCATCAGCTCACCGTCGAATCGGTGGCATCGTTCGATGACGTCATCTCGTGGTACGAATCACAACTCCCGGAGGGCTGGTCGGTCGGTTTCCTCGAACAGGAGGGTGAGGACGGCAGCCGCGAGGGGAAGATCGCCCTGAATGGCGGAGACTACGCGCCCGCCAGCCCGGACGGACGTGGCGGCGGCGTGATCGTCGGCGTTTTCGAGGGGGACACGACCCAGATCGTCACCACTGTGACCGTGATGGGACAGTGATCGCGCGGTGCTGCCGAGTTGGTACTCAATCCACAGGGACAAGAGACGAAGCCATCTCGGCGAGCTGCTCCTCGCTCATGTAGCCCGCCGTGTCGGTAAACCCCAGGAACATCACTTCAGTAGACCCCCTCTGAGCCACGTAGTAGAGGATGCCAGCGGCGCTCGCCCCCCGGTACACCCGGTCGCGATGGCCGTCCACCTGCATCTCGCGCACCAGTTCCCAGCCGACATAGGGCTTGTCGTGCTCCAAGACCCAGGAGCCGTATTCGCGGATCTGCACGGTGAGCATGACGCCCTGCTCCGGTCGGCGATACCCGATGCCGACCGTGAGGCGCTCATCGTCCCCATCTGCGCGGACATCAGATATCGGTGCCCCTCGGTATTCGGCCCCCAAATAGTAGACGGTGAAGGAGGCGGAGGCGGCGACCTCGCGGAGTTCGTCGAGCAAGGCGTTCGTTGACGATCCGCAGCCGGCGATGACGAGGGCGATCAGTTGAGCCGCGGCGGCGACAGCCAGCGACCGGGCTAGTCTCCTGAAGCGGGTCCGCCTCACCGGCACCTCCTTCGCGCCAAGAACTACAGGCCCCACAGACAGTACGGGCCGGGTGGTGAGTTCCAGTCGGCGCGCTGCCAGGGTGCCGGCATGCCGTCGGAATACTCTCCACTGCCGGTGATCTCGGGGTCTCCCTTGTAGTAGGTCTGCGGGGCAAGCGTGTAGGACGTCACCCCATTGGCATATGGATCGTTGGAGAAGACTGTCCATGGCTGGACAGTGCCGTTGCCATAGACAAGCGTTCCATTTCTCGCCGTGATGTAGCCGTCGTACCTGATCCGCACCCCGTCCTGGTTGTTCTTGTCGTAGACGAAGGCGTGGGAACCGCACTTGCCGCCCTCTCCCTCGATACTCAGCTTCAAGTGAGTACCACCTTCAATCAGGCCGTCCAATTCGAACTGCGCCCAATCGAAACTCAGGAACGCGTGATGATTACTCAGTCGCACCGCGACCGGCTGGCCGTACCAGAAGTAGACGTAGTACTTCTCCCAGTCCTGGTCGTGCTGTGGATACAACCAGTAGTCGGTGGGGTTCACGGCGTAGTAGAGCCAATACTCATAGGCGTGCCAGCCACTGTGGCGCCGGCCGCAACTCGGGCACGCGAAAGCCGAAAGGTCGCGTTGTCTCCAATACACCGCGGGTCGTTGGTTGCTGGGATGCAGAGAGCTGATCCAGTTGTTCTCGTAGGAGCGGCCGGACGCACTGCTACCGATGTAGTAGGGGATGTAGGTCTCGCTCGCATCTTCGACATCTACCGCGCTGTAGCCGTTGTAACCACAATAGGCCGCGTAGCTGTTGATGAGACAGCCCGAACTGCTCCGAACGGGAAAGCAGCCCTCTCCCCGATCGTTGTTGTCTCTGCCGTCAAAGCTCAGTGAGGCCATCCATGACGCGGGACTGTGGTAGGTGTCGGCCTGAGCCGCTCCGGCGAACCAGAGCGCCGGGAGCGTTGCCATGGCCAGGACGGCCGCCACCGTCATCCGCTTGAGAAGGAGCTTCATCGGACCGCCTCCTTGAGAGCGTCTGCGGCTTCTGCGAGAGCATTGGGATCTGGATTGACGAACATCGTCACCATCAAGGTGGTGCCCTTGCGCTGCGTCATGATCAGAGAGCGGTTCTGCCCTGCCCCTCTCCTCACCTCGTATCGCGATGCGCGCCGAGCGTCGTGACCGACGACCGGATACGCTGCTCGGAGCTCGCCGATGTGGGTGGCATTGGCTGCTGTGGAAAACTCTCTGATCAGGAACCCCTCCCAGTTCGCGGCCTCTGCTTCAGCCGAAGAGGGGTCGAACCTGTAGTACAGATAGAGGCTGTTGTTCCTCACACGGATCTCGGTCAGGGGATAGCCGCCGAAGCTGTCCCCCAGAGAGAAGACTTCGAAGTCGAGTTCGCTTGCCGCCTGCTCGACTGACGATCTGAGAGTGGCATCCCAGAGGTCCTCCGCCTCGTGCGTCTCGTCTCCGGCAACGCTGGTCACGGTGGGGGCAGCGGCCAGAGTGGGAGTGGCGGTCGCAGTGGGCATGTTGGTCACGGTGGCGATGGTGGAACCGGGCGGCTCCGCCATTGCCGCCCCCGACTCAGGCAGCAGGCAGGCTGCGACTGCTATCCCCGCCATGGCGACGCCCAAGATGGCCGCCCACCAGCCCCTGCGGCTCCTTAGTGAAGTACTCAAGGTCTCTCCCTCCCTCGCTCTTCAGGACCATCCAGAGCGCGGGTGAGGGTCCCCGACCCGGCGCCCGCGTCTCCGTTGCATCAACGGTCGCACGCGAGCAAGCCGGTTACAGTCAGACCTTGGGTGGACGTTGGAGCGCGGCAGCCGCCCGGTCCCCGACAGCGTTTCTCAGTGCTCTCCCATGCACCAGGCCTTGGTGACCCGGGCGTACTCCTCCACTTCTTCGTCGGTGCGGAAGTCCTCTACACCGCAGGCGTCGTAATGCACCATCTCCGGGAGGTCCCGGACGATCTTGGGACCGGGCGAGGCCGCCGGATAACCGAGTACCATCATGTCGTAGATGGTGAGAGCCTCCGGGATGCCGACGATCTCCCTGATGGCGCGCTCGGCGCCGGGACGCGAAGTGGACGTGTACCACTGGGAACCCAGCCCCAGAGCGGTGGCTGCCAGGTGCATATACACGAAGGCGTTGGCCATGCTGGACTGGTAGAGGGGAGCCGCCTCCTCGTTGGTGCGGGGGGCATACGGCAGGCCGACCTTGGCCCGCCAATCGCACAGCGCAAGGATGAAGACCGGCGCATCGCGGAAGCTGCTCCGCGGTTCGTCCTTCTTCGCCGGGTCTTTGATGGCCGGACCGTGCTCGTCGAGGGCCGCCACGATCTTGGCCTTCGCGGCCGGGTCTTTGGCGACCACGAACTCCCAGGGCTGAGTGTGAAAGCCCGAGGGAGCCCAGCGCGCCACCTCGATGATCTTGGTGATGTACTCATCCGGCACGGGATCCGGTTTGAATTGGCGGATGGTGCGCCTCCTCGTCACCAGGTCGAGTAGGCAGTCGTATTGTTCAGTGCTCTCCATCTAGGCCTCCACCGCAAAGCTGTCGAAATATCCCTGGATGTGCACCACCGGGGTGCCTTTGTCGCCGCTCCCCGAAGTGAGGTCGCACAGCGAACCGATGAGGTCCGTCAGCCACCGGGGAGTGGTGCCCTGGGCCTCCATGACACCGGTGAGATCCGCATCCTTGCTCCGGATGTGCCCCGTGATGGCCTCGTGAAGCTCCTGGCCCGCAAGGCCGGCGAAATGATTGTCCGCCAGGTACTTGATCTTCACCTCATTGGGAGTGCCGGCCAGGCCGCAGGTGAATCCGGGGCAGACGACTGGATCCGCCAGTTCCCAGATCTTCCCCACCGGGTCTTTGAAGGCGCCGTCGCCGTAGATCATCGCCTCGACCACTTTGCCGGTCTTCTCCTTGAAGAGCTGCTGCACCCGGTCGACCACCTGCTGGCAGTCGCGGGGGAAGAGCTTCACGGTCTCCTCGGTGGCCTTGTTCGATCCCAGCAAGCCGTATTCCGGGTGATAGCCACTGCCGTCCACCGATGACGTCAGGATGTCATCCAAGCCGAGCACGGTCTCCGCGCCCGCGGCCAGCAACCGCTGTTTGGTCTTCGCCCGGGTGTGGATATCACAGGCAAGAACGCTCATGGTGTGCTCCAAGATGACCTCGGGCCGGTTGGAGAAGAGGATGGTGCAAGAAGCCCCTTCCGCCTCTACCAGCGCCCGATAGTAGGCGACGTAGTCGACACCCGTGAACGGATGGACGGGGTTGCCGAAGTGATGCCTGAACTGGTCCTCCGACAGTAGGTCGGCCCACGGATCGATGCCGTGCCGGTCCAGAAGGTCGGGGTCGAAGAGCTGGTTGCCTACCTCGTCGGATGGGTAGCTGAGCTGCAGCACGAGGTCTTTCGCGCCGCGCGCTATGCCTTTCAGCAGCATCGCATAGCGATTCCGGCTGAGTATGGGGAAGACGACGCCAAGACGACCGCCACCGAATCTCGCCCTGACGTCGGCAGCAATGGCGTCGACCGTCGCGTAGTTGCCCTGCGCACGGGCCACGACCGACTCGGTGACACCCACCACATCCCGGTCGCGGATCGAGAAGCCCTCCTCTTGGGCGGCCTCCATGACGCCCTGCACCACCATCTCGTCTATGGCGTCACCCGTGCGTATGATCGGGATGCGGATCCCTCTCACCACAGTCCCTACGCGGCGTCCCACGTGTCTTTCTCCTCCCTAGAGCTCCTCGGTACTCGGGTCGTGCAGACCGCGCTCAACCGCTTCCTGGCACAGCATACGCGCTCGGAGCCTCGGCTTGAAGCACTGAATGGAGAAGAACGCCGAGGCGACGCCGGCCCACGTGCCTGACGCGTGCTGCGTCGTCCGTGGTGACGGCCCTGATGAGTCCGAGTCCGCCCGGAGCTTCCCTATCCCTCGAAGCGATACGCCTGTAAGATGAGTTGTCGAACAGAGCACCACGGGGCGGGGAGGCTCGCCGGAGAACCACCCCCCGACGGAGGTCGACGTGAAGAGCAACGGCGTGATGACGGAAAGAGAGCGGGTAGAGGCGCTTCTGAACCGTCAGACCCCCGACAGAGTCCCCATCTGGCCGTTCGTCCCCAACGGGTTCGCCGTCCGCTACAACGGCCTCTCCATCGTCGACGCCTACACGAACCCCCAGGGACTCTATGAGTCACTCCGCAAGACCGCGCGGGACTTCGGCTGGGTGTTCGTACCACGGATGGTCTACGCGGCCATGGGCGCATGGGAGTTCGGCGGCGAGGTGCGCATGCCCACGGGGGAATACGACCAGGCGCCGGTGGTGACCCGTCACCCGGTGGAAAAAGACGAGGATATCTACAGCCTCAAGTGGCCGGGCCCGGAAGCAGGCTTCTATCCCATGATGAGGCAGTTCGGCGAGATCGCCCGGCGCGAGCGGCTGGACAACGAACCGTTCAACGCTTTCATCGGCGCCGGCATGGCCTTCAACGCCTCCTGTCAGATCGTGGGGCTGGAGAGGTTCTTGAAGTGGTTGGTGAGGAAACCGGATCTCGCTCACGACTTGATAGAGAAAGTCTCCGATTGGAGCCTCGCTTCGCTGCCGGCCCAGAGGGAGGCGCTGGGTATCGAGGGGGTGCTCGGTGCGGGAGGGGGCGCCATGACTTCCAACCAGCTCATCTCGGCGAAGCAGTTCCGGGAGTTCGCCCTGCCCGACATCAAGAAGGGTCAGTCGATGTTGAGAGACCTGGGGTACAAGACGACCTATGCCCACATCTGCGGCGAGCAGAACGACAACCTTCCCTACTGGGCCGAAGTGGATTTCGGCGACCCGGGCATCATCGGCGTGGGGGCTGAGATCAGTCTCGAACGAGCCGCGGAGTACTTCCCCGACGACATCATCATCGGCAATGTCGACCCGGCCATAATCCAGACAGCCGGGCCTCAAGAAGTGTACGACGCAGTGAGAAGGACGGTCGAGACCGGCAAGAAGATCAAGGCCGGCTACATCTTCTCTCCCGGCTGTGACCTGCCGCCGATGGCGCCGGTGGAGAACGTCAGGATGATGACTCAGGCCGTGAACGACTTCGGCTGGTACTAGGAGAAGACTCGATGGCGACAAGCGAGAGAACCCAGCAACTCATATCAGGGCTCTATGAAGCGGTCTTGAATATGGACGAGGACACCGCGAGGGAGGTGAGCCAGGCGGTGGTAGATGAGAAGGTGGACGCCTACTTCGCCATCACCAACGGACTGACGGCCGCCATGGAGAAAGTGGGCGAACTGTACAGCACCCATGTCTACTTCGTTCCCGAGCTCCTGCTATGCGCCGATGCCCTGTACGCGGGTCTCGACATTCTCCGGCCTCATATCAAGAGCGCCGATACGCAGAACAGACGACGGTTGATCATCGGCACCGTCGAAGGCGATATCCACGACATCGGTAAGAATCTGGTCCGGATCATGTTCGAGGCGGCAAGTTGGGAGGTGGTCGATCTCGGCAGGGACGTCCAACTCAGGCGTTTCGCCGAGGAGCAGGAGAAGTTCCACGCCCATGTCGTCGCTCTTTCGGCCCTCATGACTACGAGCATGCTCGCCATGCCGAAGGCCATCGAGATGATCAAGGGCGTCGATGACAAGGTCGCCGTCCTGGTGGGAGGAGCGCCCTTGAACCGGCATATCGCCGAGAGTTATGGCGCCGACGGCTATGCGCCCGACGCGGGCCAGGCGGTCCAGGAGGCCAGCAGGATCCTGAGCCGATGACCCCGGCCGAGCGGCTCCGGGCGTTGCGGCGGGGCGAGGCGCTCGACCGCGTGCCTCTGCTGTACTTCATCCTTGGCTTCTGCGCCAAGAATGTCGGCTACCCCGTGTCGTCGGTGTATGGCGATCCCGAGATGAGCCTCGATGCCCAGTTGAGGACGCAGGAGCAGTACGGCTACGACAGCGAGCCCTTCTTCGGGTACGCGTCCTACGGCGGCTACGAATTCGGCGGAGAGATCAGGCTGCCCGACGGCGAATACCAGCAGGCCCCTGCGCACGTGCGCTTCGCCGTGGAGGACGAGAAGAACGTGGAGGATCTCACGCTGCCTGATGCCCGTATCGCCGGCATGCTGCCGCTCGCGATGCGGTTCGCGCGTCTCCAGGTAGAGCGCGGGATGACCCCTTCCGTAGTGGTCGGCGGCCCCTTCACCGTCGCCGGGAACATCTGCGGCGTTGACAGATTGTGCCGCTGGATGCTCAGGAAGCCGGCCCTAGTGGACCGTTTGCTCCGGCTGGCGACCGACCATCTCGTGGATGTAGCCCGGCATTGGATAGACACGTTCGGGGTCGGACGGGTCTACATGCAGATATGGGAACCACTGACCTCCAACCAGATCATCTCGCCGCGGCATTTCGGGACGGTGGTGCTCCCCTACCAGATCGAGCTCCACCGGAGGGTGCTGGAGATGGGCATCGGCCATCTCCTCTGTCATATCTGCGGGGAGCAGAATCAGAACCTACCCGCGTGGGCGCAGGTGCCCATGGGCCCTCAGGGCATCGTCAGCATCGGCAGCGAAGTGAGCATATCCAAGGCGATCGAGTACTTCGGTGACGACTGCGTCATAGCCGGTAACATCGAGCCCGCGGCACTGCAGACCGGCACCGCGCGCGAGGTCTACGAGTTGTGCCGGCGGGCCATCGAACAGGGGAGGCGTGCGCCGCGAGGTTACGCGCTGATGCAGGGGTGCGAGGTGCCGGTGGACGCTCCGCCCGACAACCTCCACGCGATGAAGCGGGCGGCGGAGGACTTCGGACGGTACTAGCGGGCCGCGAGGCTCACTTCGTCCCCGGGGCGACTCGGATGCCCGGAACGGGGTTCGGGCAAAGCCATATCTCTACCGGCCCACCGACGGCATCCCTGAATCGAGCCCTATCGGGCTCGCCTACCGTGTGGAATAGGTGACTCTGACAGCTGCAATCGCTGCAACCAAACCCTTTGATGAGAGTCATGCCCGCCATCCCCGCCAACGCCTGTGCCCAGCGATGCTCGAGACGGGCCGGATCGTCGCTGTACCACGCCAACACAGGATTCACGAAGTCTCGGAGGTGGTC
>ENA-UOUL01001720-UOUL01001720.1-bioreactor-metagenome-genome-assembly--contig:-NODE-1720-length-28739-cov-7.316726_pt1 | contig 28739 bp, 22 predicted proteins | sample MGYA00249838_ERZ747220 | MGnify/ENA primary metagenome ERZ747220 (study PRJEB28778, sample SAMN05720191) | bioreactor metagenome | isolation source: Anaerobic biogas reactor | place: USA:Washington...
GTAGTTGCCGCTGAAGGCGATCAGCCGGCCGTCGGGCGAGAACTTGGGGAACATCTCATTGCCCTTGGGCGAGCTGAGCCGCCGGGCCGTGCCGCCTTCTCTGGCCACCGTCCACAAGTCGCCCGCATAAGAGAAGACGATCATCTCGGCGCTGACGTCGGGAAAACGCAGCATGCGGGCGTCGGGCATGTGGGTCAGCTCGTCCAGGCCGGCGGCGACGCCCCCCAGCGACAACAACAGAATCAAAGCCAATGCGGTCACGGTTTTCATCAGTTCCACCTTTCCCCTCGACAGAGTATTTCGGCAGCTTGGCGCGCCCTCAATGCAACAGATTCCCGACGGCCGGAACCGGTCGGGACGACCATCGTACCCGGCGGACCGGCCCGAATCAAGGCCGCCGCTAAATCATCTGTCCGGCTCGCCCGCATCGGCGCGGCGATTTCTTCTTTGATGCCGAGGCCGCTGCCCTGTACCATGCCGCGTAGGGGCGAATCATGATTCGCCCCTACATGGAATTGGCGAAAGGTACGAAAGGTGTCCGGTACCTTTTTTCGATTCCTCCTCCAATCGCTGGTCGAAAAAAGGTATCGGACACCTTCAGGTTCCTTATGGCCAAACGTGAGTATCTGACCGCCCCGTTGCCGTCGGCGAAGATGCCTACCGGCATCCCCTACATCCTGACCAACGAGGCCGCCGAGCGATTCGCCTTCTACGGCATGAGTTCCATCCTCGTCGTGTTCATGACGAAGTACCTGATGGGAAGCGACGGCGTCCTGTCCGTCATGGGCGACGAGCAGGCCAAGAAGTGGTTCCACCTGTTCACCGCCGCCGTCTACTTCACGCCGTTGCTCGGCGCGTTGCTCAGCGATGTCTGGCTGGGCAAGTATCGCACGATCGTGATCTTCTCCATCGTGTACTGCGTGGGCTTTGCGGCGATGGCGTGGGACCACACGCGGGTCGGCCTGGGCTTGGGGCTCGTGCTGATCGCGCTGGGCTCGGGCGTCATCAAGCCATGTGTCTCGGCCAACGTGGGCGACCAGTTCGGCCAGAGCAACAAGCACCTGATCTCGAAGATGTATAGCTGGTTCTATTTCTCCATCAATCTGGGCGCCTGCATCTCGATGCTGGCCTGTCCCTGGCTGCTGGACAAGTACGGCCCGGGCGTCGGGTTCGGCGTGCCGGCGGCGCTGATGGTGTTCGCGACCGCAGCGTTCGTGGCCGGAAAATGGAAATACGTCCACATCCCCCCGGCCGGCGAGAGAATCATCCGCGAGGTGCTCCAGAAGGAGACGCTGAAGATCCTGGCCCGTCTGTGCGTGATCTTCGTGTTCGTCTCGATGTTCTTCGCGTTGTTCTATCAGTCGCAGTCGGCCTGGGTCTTGCAGGCCGAGAAGATGAACCTCCGATGGCTGGGCGTCAACTGGCTGCCCGCGCAGGTGCAGTTCGTCAACTCGTTCTACATCATCCTGATGATCCCGCTGTTCAGCTATGTGATCTATCCGGCTCTGAATCGCGTGTTCCCGCTGACGCCGCTGCGTAAGATCGGAATCGGCATGTTCGTCACTGCGCTATGCTTTGTCGTGCCGGCGTGGGTCGAGAACCGAATCGCCGAGGGCCTGGCGCCGAACATCGGCTGGCAATTCTTTGCCTACGTGCTCCTGACGGCCGGCGAGATCCTGGCCTCCATTCCTGTCCTGGAGTTCGCCTACACCCAGGCGCCCAAGAAGCTCAAGACCTTCGTGATGAGCCTGTATCTGCTGGCGATCTCGCTGGGCAACGTCTTTTCAGCCCTCGTGAACCACTTCATCCAAAACGAGGATGGATCGAGCAAGCTGCCCGGCGCCAGCTACTACTGGTTCTTCGCCGGCGCGATGCTGGTGACTCTGGTGCTGTACATCCCGGTCGCCATGCTCTATCCGGTCAAGGAATACATCCAGGACGAGAAGGCATAGATACCGCATGGGCTACCGGATGATGCCGAGGTAGCGGCCCATCCAGTAGGGCAGAAGGTAGACGTCCCCGCTGAACTCGTATCGGCCGCCCGCACCGCCGTCCAGCCGGAACGCATTGCCGTTGTGCTTGCTCATCGGCCGTTCGTCGGGCGGCAGGACCTCGGCCGTGGACTGCTGCCGGAAGTTCGGCTCCAGAAACGCAAGGTCGCTGCGGCTGCTGTTGCGAATGTCCCAGCCGATCAGATCGAGCGGGGACTGTTTCAGCGTCCAGATCGACTCGGCCAAGTCGAACTGCTCGGCCCCCGTGTCGGCGTAGATGAAGTTCCACAGCGGGTTCTTCTCGGGCCGCTCGATCTGCCAGTGCCCCTCGATGGCCTGGCGATACCGCTCGCGAAGCGCGTCGTCGAAGGCGTAGCGGTACAGGTTCCAGTAGCTCAGGAACGCCAGCTCGTCGTCGGAGTGGTTCCATTCCGTCGTCAGATCGACGCCGGGCACGTGGCCGATCTCCCAGATCGGGATCATGATGTTGTCGAGGTAGCCGTGCTTCTCGAACAGCTCGAAGGCCTTTTCTCGATAGAGGTCCTTGCCCGTGAAATGCCAGGCCGTCTGAAGAAACGCGATGATCTCGACGGAGTTGAGCCGCCGGTCGCCCACCTGGCGCGGGAACTGGTTGACGTATTCCGGGTGCCAGCGGCCCCACAGCGTCGGCTTGCCGTCGTAGTCCACCAGATACCAGTCGTTTCGCACGATGTGGTCCATGATGGCGTCAATCAGCGCCACGGCCCGGTCGCGCCAGGCCTTCTCCGGCACGATCTCGGCAAAGATCGCATACGCGAAGAAATGCCCGACGATCTCGTCGCTGCTGGTGGTCGCCTTCCAGACCCAGTGGGCGTCGCTTGCCGGCTGCCATCGGCTTTTGTCGGCCACCTGATAGCCGGCGCGGTCGAACGAGCGGGCGGGAAAGCCCGCCATCGGCGTGATCTCGGTGAGCCGCTCCATCGCCTCGAAGGACTCGTAGCAGTTGCGTAGCGCCTCGTCCGACCGGGTCACCGCGTAGCGAAACAGCTCGCCCGCCAGGTACATCGACGTCCAGAGCCCGTCGTTGTCCTCGTCGATCAGCGTCCCGGTGGACTTCTCGCCCGGCTCGCTCATGACAAATGCGCTGTTGAAGCCGTAGCGGATGTGCCGCTGCCGCGTGAGCCGGTCGAAGTGTTCGGCCTTCTGCGCCAGCGTCATCGGCTCGAAGTGGATGATGCTCAAGCCCGTGCGCGAGAGCAACAGCACCGAATCGCCCGGGCCGGGTGCGATATCGACAACGTTGTCATCCACCAGCCACCGCTTGGACGCATAGTAGTCGATCGTGCCGTCAGGATTCACAGCAAACGCCCCTCGCGGCGTTCCGAACCACGTCTTGTCCCCGATGGACGTGATGCAGCGAATCTCCGTGCAGGGCAGCTTCGTCTCGATCCCGGACCGTCGCTCGAACGACACCGGATCAAGATGCAGATAGCCTTCCGACGTGCCAATCAGCAAGACATCGTCCGTCAGCGCAAGGCAGTTCATGTTCTCGTGCCCAAAGACAGCTGTCCTACCTCCATCCGATGTCACGCGCCACAGCGTCGAGCCGGCGAGCACGAGGAAGTGCCCCCGTGATGGGTCGAATGCGATCTGCTGGATGCCGTCACCGATGGGCAACTCAAAGGTCGCATCCCGTCCGTGAACGAGCGTGGCACGTTTACCGGCGGCGACGAGGAAGTCGAACTCCGCTCCCATCGCCAGTTGTGTGGCGTCGGGCGTCTTGTGGCGCACGAGGAACCGGCCCGCCCAGGCGTTGCTCAGGGCCGCCTCGTCCGTCAGGTAGACGAACTGGCCCTGGTGTACGCCAACGTCTCTGATCCGCATATCGGCCAGCGGCCGGTGCAGCCTGTCCGGCTTGAGCCGGCCTTCGTGCACTTGCAGAAGCCCCTTGTCCGAGAGCGCGAGGATTCGCCCGTTGCGGTCGGCGCGGACCTTCATCAGTCTGGCCCCATCCAGCTCGCGCGCGAGGGGGACCTTCTCGCTGTAGTCCTGGATAAAGGGCTGGTCGTGATGGACGATCCCGGCTTCCTTGGCGACGAGGAAGCCGCCTGCCACCAGGACAATGCACTGAATCGCGATCGACTTCTTCATGCCGAACCTCCGTTTCTGCCAGCCGTTGCGCCTGCCTGGCCGCGTTATAGTGGCCCGCCCGGCAAATGGCAAGGCCCGGCTGCCAATGGGACGCAGGAATCACTGGCGTGGAGCGCGGCGATCCGGCATAATCGGTGCATGTCGTTCGATGTCTGTCTATTCGGGGCCGTATGAGCCCGTTCTTGTGGGAGGTGATCGTGACTGGACGAACGATGGGGTCTGTTGTTGCGTTGTTGTTTGTTGCTTCGTTCTGTCGTGATGTGGCCGGGGCCGTTCGGGCCGGCGCCGCTCGCGTCGATATTACGCCGCCGGTGGGCGTGTGGCTGTCGGGCTACGCGGCCCGCGACAAGCCGAGCGATGGCGTGCTCGACGAGCTATACGCCCGGGCGCTGGTCGTCGGCGACGGCAGCGAGACGGTCGCCCTCGTGGCGGTCGATCTGCTGTGGGTCCCTCTGTACCTGACGAACCAGATTCGCGACATGGTGACCAGCCGGACGGGCATCGCCGGATCGAACGTGATGATCTGTGCCAGCCACACGCACTTCGGCCCGAGGATCTATCGTCAGACGAAGCTCGGACCCGACGTGGAGGACAACCGCGTCGACGACGCCTACGCGCAGGTGCTCGCCCGGAAGATCGCCGACGCCGTCTACCTCGCCCACAAGGACATGTGCGAGGCCCGGCTGGGTTCCGGCCGGACCGAACTGGCCGAGGTCTCATACCACCGCCGCCCGAAGAACGCCGACGGGTCCGTCACGATGGCCTTCAGCCTGCCCGATGAGGTCGTCGCGACGCGGCGAATCGTCCGCGAGCCGGACGGCGCGACGCGCGTGACATTCCGCTATCCTGCCGACCAGCCTCAACGGACATTCGGGCCTATCGATCCGCAGGTCTGGACGCTGCGCGTCGAGGACGCCAAGGGTCGGTTGCTCGCCTCGATGGTCAACTTCGCCTGTCACGCGGTCAGCGGCAGCGCCGATCCCAACGGCTTCTACTCGATCTCGGGCGACTATCCGGGCGAGATGGCACGGGTGGTCGAGCGGGTCGAGGGCGGCGTGTGCCTGTTCACGTCGGGCGCCGCCGGAGACATCGTCCCGTTGCGACGGGGCCTTGCGCCGCGCCGTCAGATCGGTCGCGCCGTAGCGGGGGCAGCGGTGCGCGGACTCCAGCTCGTGCCGATGTCCGATGCGATCACGGTCGAGGCCCGGACGATGGCCGTCGAACTGCCCCTGAAGGAAGAACCGGCCGGAAATCGCATCATCGACGCCGATGCAGACCAAGAACTGCTCAAGACGGAGATCCAACTCCTGCGGCTCGGCGACGTCTACCTGCTCGGCCTGCCGGGCGAGATCCTTGTTGAGATCGGTCTGGAGATCAAGAGGCGTTCGCCCGTCGAGCGGCTGATCGTCGCATCGCTGAGCAACGACGTCATCGGCTATGTCTGCCACGCCGACGCCTACGATGAGGGCGGCTATGAGCCGGTTGACGGAGCCAACCTGGCCAAAGGCGCCGGCGAGCTTCTCATCGAGCGCGCCCTCGAACTGATCGAACAGGTGAAGCGATAAGCCGCAGTCGATCGCTCAGCTCACCGCGATCGGCTTGCTCGATTCCCACAGGCCGTGGATGTTGCAGTAAGCCAGTGCGTGCAACACGCCCGGCTTGGCGATCTTCAGCGTCGCGGTCGCCTCGTGATGGGCGTACACCGGGCCCTGGTTCGGCCCTTCGGCCGATTCGCCGTGCGCGTTGAACTCGATGTGGGCGACCTCGTGGGCGAACTTGCCGCCCTCGTCGTGGTAGTACAGGGTAATCCAGCGAATGTGATGCTCGGTCGTGTTCGGGTGGGCCACTTCCTTGCCCAGCGTGACCTTCACCTGGAAGATGTCATTGGCCTTGACCGATTCCGGGCACTCGATCGCGGGCACGTGCTTTTCCTTTTTCCAGTCCGCTTTCTGGATGTGTTCGCCAAGATTCCCCATCGCTGCTGCTCCTTTGTTGTAGTTTCCATTTTTGGGCCGGACAGGCTACAGCGGTAGGATGGGCTTTAGCCCATGCTGTAGCTTCACCTCGCGCCAAGCCATATCGCACAACGTACGCTCGCCCGCCGTTCAGGGTTTGCCGTTTCCCAGATACTTGGACACGATCTGGCTGTTCCACGCCAGTTGGGCCCCGATATCCTCGCCGGCGGCGATCATCAGGACCTCGGTGACCTCTTCCTTCGTGGCCCCGGCCTCGAGCGCGCCTCGAACGTGCTGTTCGGCATTGTACGCCGAGCGTGACGCGCATGCCATCACGAGCATGAGCAGTTCCTTTGTTTTTCTGTCGAGGACCCCGCCCTTCTCGCATCTCCGGCGGAATTCCACAAACGCCTGTCCGATCTCCGGGGCGTTCAATACGAACCACGGCGTCGTTTTCGTTGCGTTCATTGCCTGACTCCTCGCGACCCTGCTTGCCCAAGCGGCCGGATGGGCCTTCGCCCATGCGGCGGATGATATGGTATGGGCTCGAGCCCATCCGGCAGCTCGATGGTAGATCGGCGTGCGGTCGGGTGGAATCGGGGGATTTGCTTGATTTCCGTCAGCGAAACCCGCAGGGACCGGCCGGATCGAGCAAAAACCTCTATCGCCCATCGTGACGGCGGGAGTATAAACAGATACAGGATCGAACGATGAGCCCGGCCGGAGCAAGGAGACCGAGCAATGTTGCGGAGTATCAAGGGCTTACGAGGTTTCACCATCGAGGCGGCCGATGGCCACATGGGCAAGGTCCACGACCTGCTGTTCGACGGGCGGACCTGGGCGGTGCGGTACCTGGTCGTCGATACAGGTTCGTGGCTGCCCGGACGCAAGGTGCTGATCGCGGCTTCCGCCTTGGGCCGGCCCCGTTGGGCCGAGCATCTCTTTCCCGTGGCCCTGACCACCGAGCAGGTCCGCCACGCGCCGGACATCGACACCGACAAACCTGTCTCGCGCCAGCGCGAGATCGAGCTGCACGCCTATTACGATTGGATTCCCTACTGGGGGATGGGCCATGACGGGGTCGGTGCCATGCCCGTCCCGACGCCCGTCGATCGCAAGACGGTCGAGGAGACAGCCCAGGGCGACCCCAACCTGCAGAGCGCCCGCGAGGTGACGGGCTATCACATCGGCGCCCAGGACGGCGAGATCGGCCACGTCGAGGACTTTCTCGTCGGCGACGGCGACTGGGTCATTCGCTATCTTGTCGTCGATACCCGGAACTGGCTGCCCGGACGCAAGGTGCTCATCTCGCCCAAGTGGGTCCGCCAGATCAGTTGGGAGCAGCGTGAGGTGTGGGTCGATGTCTCCCGTGAGAAGATCCGGCACAGCCCGCTCTACGATCCGGCCGTCACCGTCGACCGGGATTACGAGGCCCGGATGCACGACTACTACGACCGCCTCCCTTACTGGCCCTGACCGGTCGCCGCCTGTGGCAGAGGCCCAATGCGATTCGCGCATGTGGCGCTTGGTTCGACGGCGTGTGGCGGTATAATGGGCCGATGTTGATCGGATTGAAACTGGAGATCGGCTTCTCGCAGGATGAGGACTACCGGCGTCTGTACGGCGGGCGCCCGATTCTGCCGTTCCTGCGGGAGCTGGGCGTCGAAGTGGCGGAGACCCCCATCGGACCCGAGACCCAGCCGGACGCCCTGCGCGAGCACATCGCCCGTTGCGTTGATGCGGGCCTGCAGGTCACCATGCACCCGTATTCCGAGGGCAGCATCTTCAACCTGGCGTACTTCTGCGAAAGCGACGACAACCCCTGCCGGCTCCTGCACGAGCGGTTCTTCTCGCTGGCCGCCGAGGCGGCCGAGCGGCAGCAGTCGCCCACGCTCTTGAACATCCACGGCGCCGCGGGCACTGCGACCGAGTCCCGCTCGCACCTCGTCGAGCGGTCGATCGCCTTCTTTACCTGGGCCCGCGATTGGTGTCGTCGCAACGCACCCGAAGTCAGCGTGACGGTCGAGCTTCAGATCCGCCCGAATCCCGATGAGCCGAGGCAGCGCATCGGCGACCGGTACGACGAGCTGCTGGAGGTCGCGACCCAGAGCGACGTGCCGGTCTGCTGGGATTTCGGGCATGCCTACTGGAACGCGCACAACTACGGCTGCCCGATCGAGCCGCTCGAAACCCTGCTGCGCCGGATCGGCCACGTCCACTGCCACGATGTGAAAAAGGACGACCATCAGCCGCTTCTTTACGACGCCGTGCCCTGGCGCCGCTTCATCAAGCTGCTGATCGACCACGGATTCGACGAGCGGATCATCCTCGAAGTCCCCACCGCCTCCTTCCTCGACGCCGGAGGTATCGAGACCGTCACCGCCAGCCTCCAGGCCCTCCGTGCCTGGCTGCAGCACTGCACGGCCACGCGGTAGGTTGTGGATGGGCTCTGGTCTGTGCGGATCAATCCACACGGGCCCAGGCCTGTCCTACGAACTTCGTACCGGCCGATCGCGTAGGCTATGAGGGTGCGCTGGACGCCTCTTCCTCGTCCGCAAACGCGATTCCTGTGCCGCGTGCACCTGCGCATCCGGTGGCGGCGGCATGATGGCAGGGCGCTATGGTCAAGACCAAATGCATTTACGAACCGCTCGACGCCTCGGATGGATATCGCGTCCTGGTGATGCACTACTGGCCGCGGGGCGTGGCGAAAGACAAGATCGACGCCTGGGAAAAGGAGCTTGGCACGCCGCCGGAACTCATCGAGCGATGGAAGAGCAAGCGTATCGGATGGCCTCAGTTCCGACGAGAGTACATCAAGGCTCTGAAAGGCCAGGAGGACAAGATCGCGGAACTGGCGGCGCTGGCGAAGACGCGGACGCTTACGCTTCTGTGTAGCTGCAAAGATGCGCCCCATTGCCATCGCACCATTCTTGCGGAGCTTCTGGAATCGCCCGCCGGTTCGCCATCGCGTCGATAGCCGGCAGGCACGGTCACTCGTGACGCAGGGCTTCGATGGGGTCGAGACGGGCCGCCTTGAGGGCGGGGAAGTAGCCGAAGATGACCCCGACGGCCGCCGAGAACAAAAAGGCGATGATCGCGATGCCCGGATCGAACACGAAGGGGACCTGCAGGACGCTCTTGAGGCCGAACGACGCACCCAGACCCAGCAGGATTCCGAACAGGCCGCCCAGCGACGACAGCGCCACCGCCTCGACCAGGAACTGCAGGAGCACCTCGCGCTCCAGGGCCCCGATGGCCAGCCGGGTGCCGATCTCTCTCGTCCGCTCGGTGACGGAGACGAGCATGATGTTCATAATGCCGATCCCGCCGACCACCAGGCTCACGGCCGCGACGGCGCCGAGCAGGCCGGTGAGCACCTGCGTTGCCCCGGTGAGCATCGTGCTGATTTCCTTGGTGTCCATCACCTGGAAGTTGTCTTCCTCGCCCGCGGCCAGCCGGCGACGGTCCCGCAGAAGCAGTCGAATGGCTTGTTGCGCTTTCTCCGTCGCGTCGCCGTCGCGGACGGAGACCTGGATCAGCCGGACGTCCTGGTTCCCGGAGATCCGCCGCTGGAAGGTGCGCAACGGCACGATGACGAGGTCGTCCTGGTCCTGGCCCATGCTCTGGCCCTTGGCCTCCAGAAGACCGATGACCTGAAACGACAGGGCGCCCAGGCGGATCCGCTGGCCTATCGGGTCCTGACTGCCGAAGAGCTTCTCTCGGACGGTCTGGCCCACGATGCAGACCGCGGCGCCCGCATGCGCTTCGCTGGTGGTGAAGTTTCGCCCGCTCTCGAGAGCCATGTTGCGCAGAGCAATGAACTCACTGGTGGTCCCGGTGACCGAGGTGGACCAGTTCTCATTGCCGAAGATGGCGGTCGCCGCCCCGGTGGATACAGGCGCCACCGCCGAGACCGACCCGATCTCGCGAGCGATGGCCTGGGCATCCTCGTTCTTGAAGGCCGGCGCCATGCCCTGTTGGCCCGGGCCCATGCGCCGGCCCGGGGTGACCATCAGGAGGTTGCTGCCCATGCTGGCGATCTGGGTGGTCACGTGCTGTGTGGCTCCGTTGCCCAAGGTCACCATGGTGATCACCGACGCGACGCCGATGACGATGCCCAGCACCGTCAGGAAGGACCGCATGACGTTGCGTCGGATCTCTCGCAGGGCCAGCAGCAGCGTATTCCAGAGCATCAGTCCGTCCTCCCATTCTTCTGGTCCGACTCGATCCGACCGTCCTTGAAGTGAACGATTCGCCTGGCATACTCGGCCATGTCCGCTTCGTGCGTGACCATGACGATGGTGATGCCGGCCTCGCGGTTCAGCCGACACAGCAGGTCCATGATCTCCTCGCTGCGGGCGGTGTCGAGGTTGCCCGTGGGCTCGTCGGCCATGAGGACCGATGGATCGGCGATGATCGCGCGGGCAATGGCCACGCGCTGCTGTTGGCCGCCGGACAGCTCGCTGGGGCTGTGCGATTCCCAGCCTTCCAGGCCGACCGCCGCCAGCGTCCGACGCGCGATCTGGTGGCGCTCTCGCGCCGGTACGCCGCGATAGATCAGCGGCAGTTCCACGTTCTCGATCGCACTGGTGCGCTTCAGCAGGTTGTAGCCCTGGAACACGAATCCCAGATAGTAGCGACGCAGCCTCGCCCGCTGGTCGCGGGTCAGTTGCGAGACCTCGACGCCCTGAAAGCGATAGGACCCGCCGGTGGGCGAATCGAGGCACCCGAGGATGTTCAGGCAGGTGGATTTGCCCGAGCCGCTGTGGCCCATGATCGCCACGAAATCACCTTGCTCGATTCGCAGATCGATCCCGGCCAGCGCCCGCATGGCCGCCTGGCCCTCGCCATAGACCTTGGTGACGCCCTGAAGCTCGATCAGGGCCGTGCCGTTCGTTTGCGTAGAGGCGACCATGCTTATCTCCCTGCGCTGATCGTATCGACGATCAGAGGTGTGTCCGAGTGAATCTCGCCTGAAACGATTTCCGTCATGGTTCCGTCCGAGACCCCGATGGTCACGGGCACTGCCACGGGTCCGCCGTCCTGCAAGACCCACACGGTCTGCTGCCGTTTGCTCGTATCCACGATCTCCCCGGACGGCGCCGGCCGGGGAGGGCCGGGCAGCAGCATGGCCAGACCGCGACGCCGTGTCTGCTCCTGAACCGGCGGCGAGAAACGCAGCGCCGCGTTGGGGACCAGCAGCGCGTCGGCCACCTGCTGGACCGTGATGTTCGCGGTCGCCGTCATGCCGGGACGCAACGACAGGTCCGCGTTGTCCACCTTCAGCACGGTCTCGTAGGTGACCACGCCGTCCACAGTCTTGGGCCCGAAGCGGGTCTGCACGATCCGCGCCTGGAAGATGCGGTCGAGATAGGCCGCGACGGTGAACTCGGCGTCCTGGCCTTCCTTCACCTGCCCGATGTCTGCCTCGTCGACGTTGACGCGCAGCTCCATCTGCGTCAGGTCTTCGGCCAGCGTGAACAGGACCGGGGCCTGAAACGCGGCCGCGACGGTCTGGCCTGGCTCGATGCTGCGGGTCAGCACGACCCCGTTGATCGGCGAGCGGATGACCGCCTTGGCGATGTCCGTCTGCGTCGCTTCGAGGGTGGCCTGAGCCTGGGCGACCGCTGCTTTGACGTTGGCGTCGTCGGCCTTGGCCCGTTCGAACGCTGCCTCGGCGGCATCGAATTCGGTCTGCGAGGGCACCTTGCCGTCGCTCAGCTCCCGCACGCGCTGAAGCTGTGCGAGCTTGTTGGTGGTCTCGCGAAGCGTCGCCTGGGCCTGGAGGACCCTGGCCTTGGCGGCCTCCAGGGCGGCCTTGTGTTGTGTCTCCTGCGCTTCGAGTTTGGAGGTGTCGAGCCGGGCCAGCACCTGATTGACCTCGACCTCGTCGTTGTAGTCGGCATCGACGCTCTTGACGATGCCGGAGATCTCGCTGCCCACCTCGACCTGGTTGGTCGGCTCCAGCGTTCCGGTGGCGGTGACGAGGACGACCAGATCGCCGCGCCGGGCCGGCTGCGTGTCGTACTGCATCGTCTGGCCCGAGCCTTTTCGCATGGCCAGGAACGCCAGCACCGCAACGGCCAGCAGGATGATAATGACCCAGCGCTTCAGGTGTCGGCCGCGCTTGGCGGTATGGTCTACGCCCAGGGTCTTGGCGATGTCCGAAGGTGCATGTGATTTCGCACTCATGTAAGGTCTCCAGATGTTAGAGTTGTTCCGCTGGCCCTTGTGTCGCCGCGACCGCTGTCATCGGGGTCCATCCACCGCCGAGGGCCTTGTACAAACGAATCACGTTCGATGTCACGGCCCCGTCGCTCTGACGCAACTGGTCCTGGAACGACAGCAGCGAGCGCTCCGCGTCCAGGACGTTGCCGAAATCGGTCAGGCCCGCCTGGTACTTGTACTGCGCCAGAGTCGCCGCCGACTGGGCCGCCTCCATCGCCTCTCGCAGGTTCTCACGCCGCTGCAGTTCCTGGCCATAGGCGACCAGGGCGTTCTCGACCTCTTCGAGGCACGTCAGAACGGCCGCCTCGTAGCGGATCAGGGCCTGCTCCTGAAGGGCCGACTGCACCTCGATGTTCGGGCGGATGGTCCGATCGAAGAGCGGCAGAGTGATGCGCGGACCGCCGCTGATGCTCCACGTCCGCTCCGACAGCGGATCGCGCAGCGACGTCGTCTCCAGTCCGATCGAGCCGTTCAGCGTCAGTTGCGGGTAGAGATTCGCCATGGCCACGCCCACCCGCGCCGTCTGGGCCGCCAGCTCGCGCTCGGCTCGTCGCACGTCGGGCCGCCGTCGCAGCGTCTCGGCCGGCACGCCGACGGCGATCTCGGCCGGCGGCAGCGGGATCGCCCGGGGTTCAGCCAGCTCCGCGTGAAGGTTGCCCGGCGTCTCGCCCAACAGCACGGCCAGGCGATTCATCGCCTCCGATAGCCCGCTGCGAAGACTGGGGATTTGAGAGCGCGTGTTTTCGAGATTGTACCGGGCCTGGTACATGGCAAGCTCGTCGTCGAGGCCCGCCTGCGAGCGCCACTGCGTCAGCTCGTAGCTGGCCTCCTGAGTCGCCAGACTTGCCTCGGCCGCCGTCAGCCGGGACTGAAACGTGCGCAGCTCGACGTAGTTCAGTGCCGTCTCGGCCAGCAGCGAGACGAGCACGTCGCGCAGGTCCTCCTCGCCGGCCGCCAGGTCGGCCTCAGCCGCCTCGATGGAACGACGGACACCGCCGAAGAGGTCGAGTTCCCAGCCGGCATCGAAGCCCGCCGAGTAGACCTCGCCGTGCGAATCGAAGCCCACGTTCGTATCGGTCCGCCGCGATGTGGCCGAGCCCGAGGCGTTCAGAGTGGGGAACAGTCTGCCCTCGGCCATGCTCCGGCGGGCCCGCGACTCGCGAATCCGCGACTGCGCGGTCTTCAGGTTCAGATTGCCCGCCACGGCGCGCTCGATCAGGCTCGACAATTGCGGGTCGTCGAGGGTCGTCCACCACGATGCCAGCAGGTTGGGGTCGGTCGGTTCGCCGATCAGGCTGGTCGGCAGTTCACTGCGCCAGCCCGCCGGTGCCGCCGGCCCGGGCGCGACGTGGTCGGGCCCGACCTTGCACCCGGCCAACATCACCAGCGCCATCGCCCCGTACCGCCATGACAACGGCCTGATCGAGCCTGCGTTGCGAATGGTATTCATAGACTACTCCCGTCTCAGGTGGGGGCGAATGCTCATTCGCCCCTACGCGATCGTCGCGTCTTGCCGCTTGTGCTTGCGTTCTTGCGATTCTCGCGAATCCCGTGGATCCCCGCGAGGGTGAATTGCACGATGTGATCGGCCAGTTGCTCGACGCTCAGGTCGGCCAGCGGCGCGGGTGGACGCGGCATACCGGGCGGCATCTTCCGGTGCCGCAGGTGCAGCATCGGGCCGAAACACTGGCTCATCAAGCTCATCTCACAGAGACACACCGCCTGCTCGCTCACCTTGGCGCCCAGCAACTCGCGGACGAGGGCCAGCGTGCACTGACGCTCCGACTCGATGGTGCGTTGCATCGCGCCCATCAGGAGTCCCGTGGGGTTTGCCATCTCCTTGTGAACCATCTCGATCTCGTGGTTGTCCGGATCGGTGATTCGGTGCATGAACGCCAGAATCCGCCCGTACAGCCTCTCTTCAGGTGGGGCCTCGGGCGACACGCCGCCGTCCGGCGGATGGACCCGCATCGATTCATCGTGCGAATGCTGCCATGCCTCGACGTACAGGTTCTCCTTGCTGCCGAAGTGGTAGTTCACCGACGCCGTATTGGTGCCGGCGCGCTCGCAGATCTCCGCGTGCGTCGCCACCCAGTACCCCTTCTCGGCGAACACCTCGGCCGCCGCCGCCAACAGCCGCTCCCGCGTCGCCTGCGCGTCCTTTCTCGGTTTCTTCTTCATGCTCTGGTCCTTACTGGTTCACAATCCTATCACATAGTTTAACTGTAAAATTGAATTAGTCAATAGAACAATCCGGTTCTTCGCGAAAATCCACATCGCCCGCCGTGCGTCCGGACTCTATGGGTGGTAGGGGCGACGCATGCGTCGCCCTTTGGCACACGACCTGATCATTGCTTGTGCAGCAGAAGGGTCTGTGGGTGTGTTCTGGCCGCTGAGCAACTCGATATGCCATGAAGACGTATGCAACTCGGCGCCTACGAACACGCCGTGCGCCTGGGCTCTGTGGGTTCGGCCAAAGGGGCTTGCAGAGGACGGCGGGGTGCTTTAGCATGCGCGGGGTACGGTACCGAAAATCGATCTGCGATAAGGAAGAGCCATGGCCGACGACAGACTGCGCATCCACGACAGTCCGACGTTTTCGAATCCCCGGCTGGTCGTCGGGTTCTCCGGATGGATGGACGGGGGCGACGTCTCGACGGGGACGATCCGCATCCTGACCGAAAAGCTGGGGGCCCGGCGGTTTGCGGAGATCCAGCCGGAGGGATTCTATATCTACAGCTTCCCCGGCGCAATGGAGCTGACCGCGCTGTTCCGGCCGCACTGCCGGATTCAGGGCGGCCTCGTGCGGGCGTTCGATCTGCCGGAGAACGCGTTCTTCGCCGCACCGGACAGCGACGTGATCCTCTTTCTCGGCAAGGAGCCGAACCTGGCGTGGCAGGACTATGCCGACTGCCTCTTCGGGCTCTGTGAAAGGTTCGGCGTCAAGACGGTCTATTTCGTTGGCAGCGTCTCGGGTCTGGTGCCGCACACGCGCGACCCACATCTGTTCTGCTCGGTGAGCAGCGAGTCCCTCAAGCCGGTGTTCGCGGCGTACGGCATCCGCTTCAGCGACTACGAAGGGCCCGCCAGCATCGTCACGTATCTGACGACCCTGGCCCAGCAGCGCGATGTCCAGATGGTCAGCCTCGTGGCGACGGTGCCGGCGTACGTCCAGGGGGGCAATCCGAAGTGCATCGATGCGATGGTGCGCCGGGTGGCGGGCCTGTTGAGCCTGGAGCTGCACCTGGACGACCTGCGGGCGGCCGCCGACGACTTCGAACGCCGACTCACCGAGGTCGTCAACGAGCAGCCCGAGCTGGCCGAAACCGTCACCAAGCTCGAACAGGACTACGACAACGAGATCTTCGACAACCAGATGACCGATCTGAAACAGTGGCTCCACCAGAAGGGCGTTCGCCTCGATTGAGCCGCGTCACTCGCCCACCGGCCGTGAAGAACATCCCAAGGCCCCATCGCAGCCAAAACACAAGGCCGGGTCACATCGGCAGGTTGACGCACCGTTCAGCGTCGGCGATCCCGCCGGCGCGCGGCCTTCTTCTTGCTTGTCTTACCAGCAGTGACGCGTTCCTTCTTCGGGCTCGTTGTCTTCTTGGCCTTCGCCCTCTTGCGTCTGCTCTTTGGCCCTTCACTGCGTCCCGCCGCCTTTGCCTCGGCGCGGACCTGCTCCCGCCGCTCCTCCGGCCATTCCTCCGGGAAGTTCAGGCGGGCGAATTCCCCAAACAGCTCGACAGCCTTGCGGTCATATGCCCGCGCCGCCTCGGTCTCCTCTGCAAAACAACCCAACCAGATATGATCGCCCTCGAAGTAGATTCTGGCGCACCACTTGCCGGTCCTCTTGAACAGGTAGACGCCTTTGAACTGGGAACTGGTGCCGGTGCGTTTGCTCTGGTTGCGCATGTTCTCGTTCTGCGTGCAGAATCGAAGGTTGGCTCGACAGTTGTTGGCTCGATTGCCGTCGATGTGGTCTACAAACGTTCCCTTGGGCGCCCCCATGATCTGGCGGTGCATGAGGATTGCCTGTGCCCCCTCGCGGCGCACCGGATAGCCGGAACCGTTGAGGCACCACGTGTACTGGTTCAGCCATTCATAGTCGGCGGCATCCACGAGTGCGTAGCGGCCGCCGCTGAGCGGACTCATGGGGTAGCCCCGGTAGTAGGTGTCGATCGAGGTGGCGGTGACGGAATCCGGGTTTTCATCGCCCGGCAGTTTGGCGAAATCGCGGCGATTCAGGTTGCTGAACAGTTCGATGGCCGTGATCTGGTTGGTGCCGCCGGCCCGGGGTTCGACGATCACGCTGATGTGTTCCTGATCGCCCCTGGCTTCGTCGAGGAAGAATCGGCGCAGGCCGTAGTTGGCGTCGTTGGTGCTGTTGTTGACCACCGTCCACATCTGGGGGTGGCCGCCATCAAAGTTGCCGTCGCCGTCCTCATCGCGGATGGATGCGATCGGAACCCGCAGGATTTCGAAAATCTCGAGATTGCTGTTGTCCTCCCACTTGGCAGGCACCTGGGCGACAAGCGGATCGCCGTCGTTGTTGGCATAGACCCCAACGGTGATGTAGATCGCCGGCGGGACCGAACCGAACTGGTCGACGAGGTCGATGACGCCTTCGAGGTAATTGTAGGTTGCGCTGGAGTTCGAATTAGCGTTGGTGGTGGCGCCGGCGGCATTGAACCAGCCGCACCACTCATTGCCGCCCTCCGCGGCCAGATAGGGGAAATTGGTGGGCAGGAACACATAGCCCTGTTTCATCCATGGCGCCGCCGTGGCGTCACCGAGTTCCTTATGGAACATGATGAAGTGGTCGTTCTGGATGCCGGAATGCGGGCCGGTACCCCAGGTGGCAAGATAGAGCTTGGTGCCGCGGACGGCGGCCCAGAGTTTCATGCCGTTGTATTCGGCGATCTCAAAGGCCTCGCTGTCAAGGGCCGCATCCATGAGGAAGCCGGGGGCGGGGGCGCCGGCCACGACGAATTGCCAGTCGCGCCCGTCCCAGATTGAACCGCCGTCGAAGAAGGTGACATCCACCGAACTGGCCGTGGCGGGCACCCCGTAGGTGGCGGTCCAGTTGGTGCCGCTCTTGGTCATGGGAGTGTCCTGGACGGCCTGCCAGGAACCGGTGGTGCGCTTGGAGTGGCCGATGTGCATGACCACCTGCGCCGCGCCGGCGAGGGTGCCTTCGTTGGGCGTATAGGTGATCGTGATCGTCGCCCCCGTCATCACGGCCGTCGGAGAGACGATGCAAGTCGAAGGGAGGGTGCCCGGGTCGCCGGAGGGCTTGGAACTCCCGTCATAGATGTTGTACTTGTAGATGTTGCCGTCTTCAACGTAGCCGGCATAGACCTCGTCGTAGTTCGAGTAGCCGTCGCCGTCGGAGTCCTTCCGGTCGTCCCATTGCAGCTCGAAGAAGGTCGAATGGTTGTAAGGGTTCAGGCGGGTCCAGTTTTCCCCGGGGTCGGGCACAAAGTTGTAGTTGCTGTCACCCGGCCAGGGCTGGTCGGCGCCCGGCGCGCCCTGGTCAAAGAACGGCATCTCGACATTGTCGGGCAGGCCGTCGCCATCGGAGTCGATGTGGTTGCCGCCGTACAGATTCAGGACCACTCGCTTGACGACGGTGTTGTCGCCATCCTGCAGAACGAAAAAGTGCGCGCCGTTGATGAACGCGCCCCAGAGACGGTTGGTGACAACCCGGCCTTCGTTGTCGCGCTGGACGACCTGGCCGTTGAAGACGTTGGTGTAGTTGCCGCTGTTCCAGGGCAGTTCATACTCCTCCCAGTGCAGGCGGGTGCTGGCGGAGGCGCCGGCGGCCCCCAGCTTGAAGAACGGCAGTTCGGCCACATCGTCGCCGGGCGTCTTGTCCGGGCAGTCCAGCACCAGTGCCAGCGCGGGATTGGTCCGGTTCTGCACCGTGATGTTCTGGGTGGCGGTGCTCTCGTTGATCTTCGCACGTGGATTGGCGTAGTTGTATTCGGTGGCGCGCACGGTGACGGTGTGGGCGCCGGCGGAAAGCCCGGAAAGCGCGAAGCGGAAGGTGCCCTTCATCATTTGATCGGCCGGTTGTTCGGCGCCGCCATCGACGGAGACAAACACCTCGTAGGCGGTGAAGTCGGGGTTGTGGATGGTCAGCAGGGCATCGCCCTTGAAGGTGGCCGGACAGTCCAACACGAGTTCGGGCCCGTGCCGGTCGATGTACACAACCTTGGTCTGGGTGTTGAAAATGGCGGCATAGGCGGGATTGCGCTGGGTGAAGGCGCGGGCCTTGACGACATGCAGGCCTTCGGTCAGGTTCGTGGTGGGGATGGTCATCGTATAGACGCCGCCGGAGGCGGGGCGGTTCATGTTGTAGAAACGCCCGGAAACACGGCCGCGGTTCACGTCGAACCAGTTGGTGATCCCCAGCTCGATCCCGGCGCCCCACTTGAGCATGATGTTGTCCACGGTGATGCCGGCAGGCACATCGGTGGCTTCGGATTCGACCGTGATCGAGTCGCCGGTGATGCGCACGACCTGCTGGGTGCTGTCGGGGACGTTGTTCGTGGCGCCGCCGGGATGGACCCACGCCATGGTGGCGGCGGGAGTTCCATTTTCCTTGAACACCAGGCTGACGCCATCGGCGCACAGCGGCGCATACACGACCCAGCCCTGACCGTTGTTGCCCGGCACGCGGATGTTGGCCTTGCCGCCGCTGACCGTGACCTGGTCCCCGTTGTTGCCGGTAAAGTCTTTCAAGACGGTGCCGTCGGGGAAGGCGCAGTCCAGGTTGTGGGTGATGTCTCCGCCGGAATCATTCAGGGCCAGGATCATGATGCCTTCGCCCGCGTTGGGCTGGCCGTTGCCGTTCAAGTCATCGTAGCGCTCGAGTGCGAAGAAGTCGGCGTCGTTGTCCCAGCGTTTCTGTTCATTGCCGCGGGCGAAGTTCTGGTTGATCCAAACCAGGTTGGCGAGGGCGCCTTTGTCGGGAAACTCGTTGAGGGCGTAGTCGTCGTAGCCGGGATACATCCAGGTTCGCGGACCGCCGGGAGCCCACGCCACACGGCCGTAGTCGGCCCAGGAGATGTTGTTGCCCGTGTAGTACACCATGGGCACCCCGACGTGGCAGAGGATGTAGGCATAGGCGAGATTCGCCTTGGCGCCATCGGCCAGGACGCTGTCGTGACCCCAGACATAGGTGACCCCGGTGGAGGGCCCGAAGTCAGAGCCGAAGGCGCCGAGTCCGGACAGGTTGCCGGTGAAGCAGGAATCGGCGGTGCTCTTCATCTGGGCGTCGAGGAAACGCATTGGATTGCCGGTGCCTTGGCGGTACCAGTATTCGATCTCGGACCAGGGTGAGAGAATCTCGGCGAAGATGAAGGCGTTGGTGCGGTCGCGGTCGTTGGCGAAAAGATCAGTCGGGTTGCCGCCGAAGGTGTAGCTGCGGCGCTGGGCATAGTTCCACTGGGCCTCGTGGAGGAAGCCGGCGCCCCGCCAGCCGAAAAACTCGTAGGGGGTGTGCTTGCCGGCGTCGAGTCGCAGGCCGTCGTAATCAATGGCGTTGCCCAGCCAGACAATCCAGCGGTAGAGCATCTCTGCAGCGGTTTCATTGGTGTAGGCGTAGGGATAACGGTCGTACTGCCCGACGTGGCGCAGGTAGCAGGTGCCGTCGACAAAGTTGAAGCTCTGCCCGTCGGAGTCGGTTTTGGGACCGGTGAAGCGCTTGGGATCGGGATTGAGGGGGTGGTCCTCGGTACGAATGTCGGCCAGGTTGGCCAGATCCGTCCACATGGTGGCGCCGTAGCCCTCGTGGTGGTACCACCAGTTCATGCGCGGGGCGCGCTTGTAGTTCAACGTGTTGACATAACCCTCCTGCCACTGTACGTGGAAATCGGTGGCTGTCATGCCGGGATACTCGCGGAAGTCCGGACCGTTGCCATTGTGGTTCATGACAATGTCGGGAATGATCTTGATGCCCAGCCGGTGCGCGTTGTCCACCATGTTTCGCAAGGAACCCCGCGACCCGTAGCGGGTTTCCCGGGTGCCGCGCTGGGGCACGTCGCCGAGGTCAAAGCGGTCGTAGAGGCTGTAGCCCACGTTGCCCCATTTGGTGCTGGTGCCCGTTGGCGCCTTCGTCGGCGGGGGAATCCAGAGGCTGTCGTAGCCGATCTCGGCCACCTTCGGCAGTTTCTGGTACATCTCGTCCCAATCGGTTTCGAACCACTGGAGCATGACCTCGGCTGGCGCGGGACACGCAAAGGACAGAACGCAGAACAACAGGAATGTGCGCAGGAGCAAGGCGAAACGTTTCATACTACTTCTCCAGAGGGCATGATGGAATGGACCGCGGTGGCGCTGGGGAGCCTACAACATGCGCAGAACCTACGCAAAAACACAATAGAGGTAAAGCGTTATTTCCATGACACGCGCGGCGAGGGAAGAGACGACCGGCAGCCTGCCGGACAGCCGCGCTTGGTTCCGAACCCCCTTGCGCAAATATGCTTGCAGAGGATTATTCCCCGTGCGATTCTACTACAGCAAGCAACGGTACGGATTCATTCCGACAGGTCCGAAACGGGAACCGCTTGCTGAGAGGAACAGCCCTTGTTCGAGGAGTGGAAACAGGCCCGACGCGACATCGTGGCGCGGTACGAATTGAAGTATCTCGTTCCTCAAGATGTTGTTCCGGAAGTCCGCCGCTTCATTTCCCACTTTTGCCTCCCGGATCCTTACGCCCGCGGAACGCCCCCGGAGTACTCGATCACAACGATGCAGCTCGACAATATCCAGTATGCGCTGCACCACGCCAAAGAGCGGGAACTGCTTAACCGTTTCAAATTACGCGTGCGAACCTATGGGGACATTGGCTCCACCCCGGTCTTCACGGAAATCAAAGCCAAGTTCGAGAACGTTGTTCATAAATGGCGCGCAGCCATCCCGTTCGAGGCCTGGCATCCGACGCTCCTCACTGAGCCGTATATACCCCGAATCTTTCGCAGCCAGCGCCAGGAGATCGACTTCCTGCGCTTTAAGCGCCTGGTCCGCGAGCTGGATGCCCGCCCCGTCGCCCTCGTGCGCTATGTCCGCGAATCGCACGTGGGCAAGATGGACCGCTATGCCCGGGTCACCTTCGACCGCCGGTTGGAATACCAGATGACGGACTCCTGGACAGGGTTTGGGCGCGGCGGCCGGTGGCGCGGCATGGATTCCGCTACAGCGCAGGATGCCGGACTGCCGTTTTCCGCCGTGGTGCTGGAAGTCAAAACGCTTTCGCATCCCCCCCTGTGGGTGATTGATCTGGTGGAGCGGTTCCAGTTGAAGCGGTCCGGGTTTTGCAAGTACTCCACCGCCATCTGGCGCGAAGGCGTGTTCCGCCGCTGGCCGGAAATGGGACACCTCACGGCGGAGGAACTGGCCCTGGCATGATCGATGCGCTCTCCATGTTTTTCGGGCCCCAGCCCGTCCTCACGCCCGCCCTGGTGGCGGGCAACCTCGTGCTGAGTTGCCTGCTGTCGCTGGTGTTCGCCCTGGTCTACCAGTACACCTTCCGCGGCTTCACTTATTCGCGTTCCTATATCCATACCATGGTGATCGGCAGCATGGTCACCTGCATGCTGATCATGGCCGTCGGCAACAACCTCGCCCGCGGCATGGGCATCCTTGGCACCCTGGCCATCATCCGCTTCCGCACCCCCGTGCGCGATCCGCGGGACGCCATGTTTCTGTTCGCCTGCCTGGGGGTCGGCATCTCCTGCGGGGCCGGCATGCCGCTGGTGGCGGCCATGGGCACCGGAATCATCAACCTTGTCGCGCTGTTCCTGCACTGGACGCCCTTTGCCTCGCGCCGGGAATATGAAGGCATGCTCCGCTTCACCATGCCGGCCCAGGACGATCAGGCCGAACGCGATGTTCAGGACATCCTGGTCCGCTACTGCTCTTCCTTCTATCTGCTGGGCATGCGCGACGCCGAACAGGGGAATTGCCTGGAGTTTTCCTATCAGGTGCGGCTCCTGGATCCGGCCTACCAGAAGGATCTGGTGGAAGCGTTCAAGCAATCCAACCGCTTTGAAGATGTGGTGCTGCTCATGCAGCGCACCACCATCGAACTATAGGGGCTGGAACCGTGGTCAGCCGCGAATTCAGGCGCGAAACCATGCGGGTGCCATGGCGTCTCCAGTGGCGACGCCTGGCCCGGTGGAGCTTCCTCCTGCCCATGCTGGCGCTGATTCCTTTCCTGCTATGGTTTTTAATGGCCGCGGACGGCAGCGGTGGCGACCGCTTTCTAGGCCTGGTGGAGGCCGAATCCGAAACCGTGGGCGCGGTCGGTACGGTCCGCATCCTTTCCATCGAAGTCCGCCCCGGACAACACGTTGAACCCGGCGACATCCTGGTGCGCCTGGATCCCGCCGGTCCGGCCCTTGATGCCGCCGTACAGGAGGCCCGGCTCCTGGACTATGAACAGGGAACTGTGCGCTACCGCCAGACGCTCCAGGAATCCGAGCGCCGTTGCCGCCAGATTGTTCAGGAAGCCGCCGTCGCCCTCGAAGCCGAACAGATGAACCGCGCCCGCGATGAAGCGGAATTGGCCGGGCTCAAGGCCGAGATCGTGCGCCTGCAGCCCCTGCTCGAACAAGGCCTGGTCGGCGAGATCGAATTGTCATCCCTGCGCCCCAAGGCGGCGGCGTTGGAACAGACCGTAAGCCGCTACGAACCCTTGATGGCCGCACTGCAGACCCGTCATGAGCAAGCGCTCCAGGACTTGGAGGAGGTGCGGGCCCTGCTTGCGGAGGCCGGCCAGATTCTTCCGGCGACGGCATCCGCCCCGTCGCGGGAAACCGCCCCGGGCACCCGGACCGCCAGCATTGCTAACGAGGCTGCTGTACTCCGAGCCTCTCGCGCGGGCGCCGTCTCCCGCATCCAGTACCAGGCGGGCGATGTCGTCGTGGGGGGCGAAGCCATTGTACGCATCACCGCGGAGCGTTCCAACTACATCACGGGCATGCTGACCCAGCGCCAGTTGCTGCGTGTCGTCATCGGCGACCGCGTCGTGGTGTCCCGTACTGCCGATCCGGCCCATCCACCCCTGGAGGCGGTGGTCGAGTCCATCGATCCGGAAGTCATGGACCTGCTCGATCCCTTCAATCCCGCGCCGCGCTTTCCCATCCGCGGCCGCCGGGTGCGTCTGCGCCTGGTCGATGCAGAAGCCCTGCTTGTGCCGGGTGAAACCGTCACCTTGCGCTTGCGGCGTTCCGGAGTGCCCTGGGCGGAGTTCTGGCCCTTCAGTCGCTAGCGAGCCACGGCGCCTGGGCAGCGTCCCCGCCCGCGGATGGGCGGCTCATTCCGGCAGGGGAGCGCCGCAGGCAATCCAGAACCCGATGCGCGCCTCCAGGTAGGCATGTTCCAGGGCGCTGGTTTCAATGGCCACATCCGTAATCTGCTCCAGAATCTGGATGGTTTCATCCGGCCGGAGCAGCCGGTTGCGGCGCAACAGATTCAGTTGCCGGGCGAGTTCGGTTACGGCGGGATGAAGGGTTTCCTTGAAACGCTCCAGGTCGTCACGGGTCTTGCGCAGCAGCCGCAGGCGGGTCCGCAGGTCGTGCCGGGCGGACCGCCGGGAATTCTGCAGATCGGCGCGGGCGGCCTCGGCCAGCCCGCGGGCTCGGGAAGACTGGCGGGACAACCACTGAAAGACGGGAATTTCAATCGCCGCCTGCAGACTCCACTCCTCGGCGTGCTGGGAACCGGTCTCGCGCCCGGATTCCTGTTCCCGGAGACGGGCTTGTTCATGGGAGGATTCGCGGGAAGAACGCAGCGTGCCATCGGCGTAGGCGGTTTGCGTCCGGGATTGTCCGCCGGCGGTTTCCCGGGCGCGGGAGCTGGCGTCAAAACCCGCGGAACGGTTGCGCCGGTCACGGTCATAGGCCAGATCAACGCTTTGGATCCAGGGAATGTTTTCCGCCCGGGCGGCATGGTGTTCGGCGATCAGTTCACAGGCCTGCCAATAGGCGCAGGCGATGTCGGGCCGGCGGGCATGGACTTCGTGAACGAGGGGTTCGATGGCCTCCCGGGTGATCTCGCCGACCGGCAGCCAGTCCCACTCCGCCTCGAGGGCGTTGGGGTCGATCTCATGCCCGGTCAAACGGGCCAACTCGGAGAGAAGGTCGGCGCGAACATGTTCGGCCCTGGCCAGGCGTGTTTGAATGCCCAGCGTGCGGCGCAACGCGTCCGCCTGGTCCGTGACCGGCCGGTTCGCCACCTGGCCAAGTTCTTTCCGGGCCACCGCATCCAGACGAAGCAGGAGCTGGATCTCTTTCCGGACCTGCAACAGGCGCGCCGCCAGGACCGCGGTTTCTTCGGTGATGTCGAGCTGCTCCTGGCCCAGACGGGCGGCGGCGGCGTGGAACCGCGCGTCCGCCAGGCTGACCTGGGCCGCATAACTCCAGGGATTGGGCGGATACAGCCGCACGCCGACACTCCACCCGTCGTCGCTGTAGTTTTCCCAACTGTAGCGTTCGCCCGTGGTTTGCCGCCAGGACGAGGATTCCCGGATTTCCTGCTCGCGGGATCGGGGTTGGTTGATGGGCAGGATATCCTGCGTAGCGCCCGTCCGCGTTTCCCGGCTGGAGGTCGAACGGGTTCCGGATTCCGTGCGGTGATCGGATCCTTCCGCGTCCGTCTGGCTTCCCCCGGCACGGATTTCCGGAGAACGCAGGATGCGGGCACGCCCGGCCTGCAGGTCCATGCGGCGCAAATCATGAAGGCGGTTGCGGATGGCCGGGTCGTTGGCCAGGGCCGCATTGATCAGATCCAGCGGTCCGGTCGGACCGGCCGGGGCAGGGGAGGCCTCGAACAATTCCTCGAGGCTGGCCGCATCGGTATAGAGCAATGTCGCTTCCGGACGGGGCGGGGCAAAAGCCGCGCAGCCGCCAGCGAACAGTCCCAATCCCGCCAGCAGGAGCCCCCGCCCGACGCCATGTACGCCCGGCCGGATTGTCACCGGAATGATCATGCTCCATCTCATGCGCGAGGCGGGCGTGCGCAACCGCCTACTCGGCCGCCGCCGGAACGGGTTCTGGCGCAACCTCCGCCCCGGGCTCCTCCTCCGGCTCTGCGGACCCGGCCTCCGGCCTCCATTCCTCGTCCCCCTCTTCCTCCAGCGGGGAAAAATCGTCTTCCTCGTCGAACTCCATTTCATCAAACTCCATCATCTGTTCCATCATCGCGGCCATCGCCTTTTCCCGGACTTCCTGGATCTTCCGGACGACCGCTCCGATGTCGTCCAGGCGGAAACGCACCCGCGACATCATGCCGCCCATGGCCTTGTAGGACAGGCCACCCAGGCTGCCGGAGCCCGCCGGAATGAATTCCGCATGCCGGCTGCCGGTTTGGGAGTCGAAGAGCTTCGTATACGCGCGCATCGCATCGAACAGCGCCGCATGCGCCAGATCCACCAGCTCCGGATCCGCCACCGGGAACAGGGCTTTCCATGACGCCATCTCGGCCACCGGCGATGCCACGCCATCGAGAGCGCGATCCACCACGGCGTCCGTCAGAGCGGAATCGCCGAGGCAGGCCAGCGCGCCACCGGGAATCCAAGCCAGTTCAACCGCCAGTTCCGTCGACAGGCTCTTGGGCCAGGCATCCTTGATTTCATCCCCGGGCATCAGGCGGTACACCAGGCGGTCCACGGGAATATCCCGATAGGTGCGCGGTTCGCCGGTCACCAGTTCGAAACGGACGGGCATCACCTCGCTAGCCGTCAGGGACTGGAACATTTCGTTGACGCCCTGCAACAGTTGCGCCGTCAGGGCGCGCGCAGCGACCGGATCTTTCAGCGCGAAGTACTCGGCCAGGCGCAGCGGATTCTCCAGCGTCGGCGGAAACAGGGCAATGCCGAAGTCGCCGCCCATCTGCTGCCAGTAAGCCTGGGCGAGATCCATACAGGCGTCCAAGGCCTCGGGGCTCATGGTACCCGGCACTAGGTTCATCAAGGCCTTCACATAGCGGAAATAGGCCGGGGCCAGCAGATTCAAGTCGCCCAAATGCAGGGTTTCCACCATTAACGTTTCGGGCAGGTTGACCACGGACGCGGCGGCCGATGGCGCGCCCACCGTTGTGAACCAGTTGTGGAACGTTGTCCCGGGCACCGGAACCACCCGCGAATGGACATTCAGGTTCCCATCAGCTACCCCGACACTGATAACGACGGATTCCATTTGCCGGGCGACCGCCAGATACGCCCGGGCATACAGATCGCTTATCTCCGCCACGGGGGCGGGGACATCGTCATTCGAGCGGTAGACCCGGCCCATTTCCTCAAGAAGTTTCTCCCCGAATTCCGCCGCCAGCGCCGTGGGATGCAATTGAATCGCCACATCCCCCTCCACGGGCAGGATAGGGGGCAGGTCCGCCATGGCCGCGTCGGCCCGGCGGACATCGTCGGCCGTCAGGCCCGCAATCAGGATGCCTTCGCGCGGCAGGAAATACATGTCCTGCCAAGGCGTGCCCGCCGCCGGATCGGCCTGGTAATACAGGATGCCGTCAGCGGTTTCGGCAGCCTGCTTCCAGCCCGTATGTCCCAGGCCTTCCAGAAACTCGGCGCCTTCCTTGTCTACCGGCAGCAGCACGGCCACGCTCCCTTTGTCCGTGCGGCCCGCCAGCCATAACGCCCGCACCTTCTCGTAGGGCTGGATCCCCATGCCCGGCATCGTGCCCAGGGCGCCATACAACATGAGCGTCAGCGATTCCTTCGGTATCGGGTTGCCCGTCGCCTTGCTTAATTCAAATCCGGCCGCGGCCAGGCTGTCCAAGCCCCGCACCTCGAGAATGCCCAGGACCGCCGGGGCCGCCGTCGCCGGCACGGAAAAGGCCGCCAAACTCAACACCACCACCAGCACCAGCAAGATGTTCCATCGGTTCATGATTGCTCCTCCACGGTTTGTTTGCCCATCACTCCATCTGTCGCAGGCTTGACGGGGCCGGCCTATTCCTTTGACGGCCCCCAGTATAGGCCTCGGCGTCTCCCGGGGGAAGAAAAACCGCACCGGATCAAAAAAAACGCTTGCATCCTGAACGCCGGTTCAGTTATTCTCCCGCTCGAACAAACAGACTGCCGTGGAGAAACCGCCATGCCTCGTGACATCCGACTTGCCGAGAAAATCCTGCTCCTGCGCCGGTTCTGGCGCCGGGAACGCCGTCCGCCCACCTATGCCGAAATGCTCGACCTCTTCGGCTATAAATCCAAGAACGCCGTCTTCGGCCTCCTGGCCCGGCTGGAGGAGGCCGGCTATGTCGCCAAGGACGCCAACGGCCGACTCGCCCTGCTGCCCCGCCTGACCGGCACCGTCCGCATCCTCGGGTCCATCGCCGCCGGTTTCCCCACCGCCGAGGAAGAACAGGAAACCGACGCCATTACCCTCGATGAATTCCTCGTCAAGAACCCCGACCGCACCTTCATGCTGACCGTGCGCGGCGACTCCATGATCGATGCCGGCATCATGGCCGGCGACATTGTGCTGGTGGAGAAGGGGCCCCGGCCCAATCAGCACGATATCGTTGTCGCCCGGGTGGATGACGAGTGGACGTTGAAATACTATGTCCAGGACAAGGCTGGGGTGCGCCTCGAACCCGCCAATCCCAAGTACAAATTCATCCGCCCCCGGCGGTCGCTCGAAATCGGCGGCATTGTCCGCGCCGTCATCCGTAAATATTGACCCCCGCATCTCGGGATTTGGCCAGACACCCTTTGGCCACGTCTTCCGTCGGCGGTAACAGCCGCCAGTAGGGCTCGCCAATGAGGATCATCCCCCCGGGGCGAAGGCTTCGCGCCAGAAGCGCAACTGTGCCGGCCACGCCCCCGGCGATCCACGTGGCCCCGACACAGGCGGCCGCCCCGCAGCACCCCCGGACTATGCCCCGATCACTTTTTCAAAAAATCACTTGCCTCGTAGAAGGCACTCTGGAACCCATTGTTCGCATCATTGTCATTATTCGTTTTGGCGATGGCCTCGACCTTCGGCCAGTCGATAAACGATTTAGCTAGGGGCCATTACGCTTTCATTCTGCGGAACCAACCAGCTTCCCGGGCAAATGCCCCCATCGTCACGCCGACGCCCCCAATACAGAATGTTTTTAAAAAGGCCGGTTGATTGCGTAAAAGACCCGGCAAGAAATATGATAAGCACTGTCAGTTGCAGTAAATAGAGGCTAATCGCTCCACGCATAATATACAGTGTGGAATAATTTCTCTCGCGGTGCACGAGGTAGGCTTTTGCTCGAGCGTGATCCGTTAGTTGTTTCATATGTATTCTCTGCGAACGTCAGCGTTCACCGTCGCGCCGCTTGCGGCGCGTAATGGTGGAACGCCTTGTTGAACTAAGCCGCTACGCGGCAGTTGAGTAATTAGGCGGCTGTCGTTCCGATTCACGGGGGGCATCATACC
>ENA-UOUL01001721-UOUL01001721.1-bioreactor-metagenome-genome-assembly--contig:-NODE-1721-length-28730-cov-3.868705_pt1 | contig 28730 bp, 25 predicted proteins | sample MGYA00249838_ERZ747220 | MGnify/ENA primary metagenome ERZ747220 (study PRJEB28778, sample SAMN05720191) | bioreactor metagenome | isolation source: Anaerobic biogas reactor | place: USA:Washington...
GGCGCCGGCCATTTCGAGGCTGGTGCAGTATTCGCCGACGTAGTTGCGGACCACGGTGAAGCCGGCCTTCTCGGCCAATTCATGGGCCTTGGCGTAGATCACGTAGAGTTCGGTGATCGGCGTGCCGCCGAGGCCGTTGACCATGAGCGCCACGCGGTCGCCGCTGTTGAACGGCACGTCCTTGGCCACCGCCTCGAACAGCTCTTCGGTGATCGCGTCGGCGGGCTTGATCTTCTCGCGCCGGCGGCCCGGTTCGCCGTAGTCGGTTTCGAGGGACCAGGCGAGGACGTCGCGGCTGAAGGCGCAGCCCCAGGCGTCGGAGGTTCGCGGCGGGGCGAAGGGGAAGATGAGGCTGCACAGGCGGGCGAGGGCGTCGTTGAGCTGGGTCCATCGTGCGGCGCCGTCCTGCCAATGCTCTTCGCCGAAAGCGGCGCGGTGGTAGTCGCGTCGGTAGGCGGCGCCGTCGAATTCCAGGTCCATGGCCAGGCGGGCCCAGAGGGCGCCGTTTTGCCAGGCGATCCAGCGCATGTCCTGGGGGCTTTCGCTGTTCCAGGGGATCCAGAGGAGGCAGAGTTCGTCGACGCCGAGCGATTTGTACCAGGCCAGTTCGGCCGGCAAGGCGGCGTCGAAGAGCGGGCAGAGGTTGGAGTTGGCGTAGGTGTCGGTGTGGTAGGAGAAGATCGAGCCGAGGCCGGGCGAGCGGCGGCAGAACTCCTCGATGTAGCCGCGGATGATGCGGTGCGACGGTTCGTCGTTGCGGTCGAGGGGGATGGTGAGGTCCTGTCCCCAGAAGGCGAACATGGTCGGGACCGGGTCGTCGGAGGGCGGGACGCGCATCATCGGGCAGGTCTTGTCGGTGGCGTCGAAGTTATAGGCGAGCTGGCCAATTCGGAGGTCGGGGCGTTCGGCGCGGACGCGGTCGGCCATTCGGCGGATGGCGGCGGAGTAGAGTTCCATGAAGGGTTTGGCGCGGCATTGCGGGCAGGCGCAGATGTATCCGCCGTCGCCGGGCCAGAGGTTGACGTTTTGGATTTGCGGGAAGCGGCGGCAGAAGGCGAGGAGGTTGTCGGCGAGGGCGTCGACGGCTTGGGGGTTGGCGTAGCAGAGGTTGTCGCCGGTGTGTCGCATGGGCATTCGCTGGCCGTTGACGAGGGGGAACCATTCGGGATGGTGGTTGAAGTGGTCGGCGGCGGGCAGGAGATGGAACATGCCGTGGCCGGAGGCGTCGGTCATGAGGCCGCGGGCGCGTGCGGCTTCGATAACGTCGGGGGCTTGGGGTTTTTCCCAGAGCCAGAAATCGGCTGTGATGCTGTTGAAGCCCTGTTTGGCGGCCCAGTCGACGGTTTCGGCGTCGAAGGAGAGTTCGAGGCGGATCTGGCGGAGTTGGAAGTCGGCGGTTCGCTCGAGTCGAGACTCGGCTGGGATGGCGAGCTTGGACCGCTGTGGAACAAGTTCGAACTGCGGCGAGAAGAAGCGGGCGCCGCACCAGGTTTCGAGAAAGGCGTAGACGCCGTAGAGGATGCTTCGCCAGTTGGCGCCTTCGATGACGACGTCGCTTCGTTCGACCCGGACGGCGAAGCGGTCGCGATCCGAGTCGCCGTTTTTGCGCAGTCGGATGGAGGGGCGGTCGGCGCTTCGGGCGATGGGCAGCACGGCGCCGGTGATGGATTCGAGGTATTGGCGCAGTTGGGTCGCGGCGAAGTCGCCCTCGGCGGGCGCGACGATGGCGTAGTTGCTGCGGCCGTTTTCGGCGATCACGAGATCGGGGATCATGCGTTTGGCTCCTGGTCGGCGTAGAAGTCGTGCTCGACGCGGTCGGCTGGGCCGAGGACGAATTCGGCGAAGAGGTCAATGGTGGGCTGGAAGACGAGTTGATTGTTTTCGATGCGGGCGGGCGCATCGGCCAATGTGCAGCCGTTTTCGACCCGTTTGGCGATGACATCGGCATCGAGGCCGAGCTTGGCCAGGTCGATCCGCACCGTGCCCTGCCACGGCGGGTCTTTTTGGCCGGTGCCTGAGGGGAAGCCGATCTGGCCGTGATGGAAGAGGCTCAGGCAGACGCTGCGGCCTTTGCGGTTGGCCATGACTTCGAGCCAGTCGGAGAAGGGTTCGAATTGGACGAAGCGGGCGCGTTCGCCGAGCTGGCGGAGGATTCGCCGCGGCTGATCTTCGCCGAGGGTGGTCAGTGCGTAGGTGGTGAAGAGGATGACTTCGCCGCGTCCGGGCCGGTGGCGGACGATCATGGAACCGTCCGGGAAGCGGTGGATGATTTCGCCGCCGTCGAGGGTGACGCGGTTGGTCTGCGGATCGACGATGACGCCGGCGAGCGGCCGGAGGTCGGCTTGGATGATTTGGCGCGGTTCGAGGCTTTGATCGCGAAGCTGGCCGAGGGCGAGGACGAGGCGGCCGCCGGTTTCGGCGTAGCGGATGAAGGTTTCGAGCTGTCGCGGCACGCAGCCGTTGGAGCCGAGGGCGCAGACGAACTCGTAGTCCTTCATCGTTTCGAGCGGCGTATCCCACGGGATGACGTCGAGCGGGCCGTAGGGCGTGCCGGTCATGAGGCGGTCGAAGCGGCCGCTCATGTAGCCGCCGATTTTGGGAAAGAAGACGTCGAGGAGTTTCCAGTCGCGGTAGCGCAGGACTTCCCAGTCGGGAGGATTGATGTCCTGTTGGAGCTGCGGCATGAAGCGCGGCAGACGCAGGTGGGACCATTCGCCGGCGCCGTGCATGGCGGCCATTTTGACGATCTGCGGGCCGAGTGTGGGATGGCGGCGGGCGTAGCGGGCGGCGTCGCAGAATTCGCGGCCGGTTTCGGTGGGTTTGACGCGGCCGTCGGCGTCGCGGCGGAAGAGGGTGCCTTCGTGGAAGAGGAATTTGGCACCGGCGTGGAGGTAGACCCGCAGGCCCTGTCGCCACTCGAGCGGGTGGTGGTTCATGCGGAATCGCCAGCTCCACGGGTCGTAGTCGAAGCCGTGCGGGAGGTTGTGGGCTTTGGCGGCGCCGCGACCGGCGGCGACGGTGGCGTTGAAGCAGCCGCGGAAGATGGCTTTGTTGACGGTCATTTCGGCTCCGCCGGCGGCGAAGTGGGCGACGGCGAAGGGATTGCCGGCCTGGTAGATGGCGGTGCAGCGGGCGGGGTCGTTGAGTCTGTTCCACAGCTCGTCTTTCCATTTGCGGTTGGCTTCGACGATCGTGCGTTCGACCCAGAATTCGTTGTCGGTGGTGTCGTCGTAGCGGACGGTTCCGCGGCCGAACTGGACCTGGGCCATTTTGTTTTTCATGGCGGGGCTTTTGAACAGGTCGCGTTCGCGGTCTTCGACTTCGGGAAACCAGATGTAGACGCGGCAGTCGTCGATGCGGTCGAGGAGTCGGTTGGCCATGGTCAGACCGGCGGCGTACTGCGGCCGGGTGGCGTGGGACTCGGATCCGCACGGACCCCACCACTCGCCGGCCCCGCAGGTCGGGACGATGAAGGCGCGGAGCTTGGAGTTGGCGAGGGCTTCGAGGAGTTCGTCCGGGAGGTGGTAGAGGTGGACGCCGTCGATACCGGCGGCTTCGAGGATCGGGATCAGGTCGATCTGGTGGCGGACGGCCTGTGGCGAGGCGTTGGAGTAGACGGCGATGGCGGGCAGGTAGGATTCGATGCCTTCGTGGACGATCACGACGTCCATCGTCGGATAGGGTTGTGGGGCGACCGGGGTAAGGTCGGGTTCGACGAGCGGGGCTTGGAAGTAGTCGCGGTTGACCAGGAGCGGAGGGATCTTGGTGACGGTCAGGGAGTCGAGTTGATCGTAGGTGTCGCAGGCGACCGGCTCGGCGGGCCCGCGGTCGAGGCAGGCGGAGAATTCGGCGAAGCGGATGCCGCCGGAGGGTTGATCGTCGGGGCGATAGCGGCGGTCCTTGAGGAAGGCGAGGCGGGCCGGGCCGTCGCGGTCTGGCACGTAGGAGAAGATGACTTTGCCGCCGTTGGCCATATCGCGGCTGCGGGACCAGACGATGTGGCGGTCAGCCAGGATCAGGTCCGGCAGTTCGTCGAAGCGGAAGATGAAGGTGAATTGGCGGTTGGCGAGGAGGTCTTTGACCCAGTCGACGGCGACGCCCCAGACGGCGTCGGTTCCCTGGAAGGTTGTTTTGCCCCAGACGAGTGGTGGCGCGGTGACGCCGCCGCCCTGGTGAAGCAGGTCGATTTGGCCGTATTCGTAGAGGACCGAGAGGGGCACGCACGGGTCTTCATCGCCGATGCGTCCCCAGTCGTCGGCTGAGACGGCTCCGAAGTTCACCGCCTGATCATCCATTGTCTGTCGCTCCGTTCGCTGAGACGCAGTTCGGCCGTCAGCCCATCCACAAATGCTCCAATGAGACAGTGCACAAGTTTGCGGAAAGGGCGGCGGGTGTCAAGGGGTGTCCGATGGTTTCGGGTGGATGGTGGGGCTATCGGTTCGGCGGATTTGGGTGAGGGAGCAGGTGCGGGGTCGGTCGGCGGGGGATTGGGCGATGCGTTCGGCGCGGGTCTGGACGGCGTCGAGGGCTTGCTGGAGGCGTTGGGTGCCTTCTTCGAGGCTCAGACGGGCGGTGTCGAGGGGCCGGCCGATGACGACGAAGGCCCTGGTGAACGGGATGGGGATCTGGAGGCAGCGGTCGGCGGGTCCGACGGTCCAGGATCGCGTGAAGGCGATTCCGGCGGGTACGATCGGCATTCTGGAGCGTCGTGCGATGCCCACGGCCCCCTTTGAGGCCACTCGTCGCGGGCCGACGGGCCCGTCGACGGTGACGGCCAGATGTTGCTGGGTTCCGAGGCGGGTCATTTCCCAGAAGGCTTCGCGGCCGCCGCGGTCTTTGCGGCCGTGGTCGGTGGAGCCTCGGACGGCGACGCCGCCGAATCGGGCGAGGACCCTGGTGGCCAGTTCGCCGTCGGCGCTTTTGGAGATCAGGGGCACGGCGACGTCGGCGTGGGTGACCAGGGGTACGAGCAGTGTCTCGTGCCAGAAGGCGTAGAGGTAGGGCCGGGTCGCGCGGTGCGGGAGGGACGGGGGATCGTCGGCGACGAATCGCAGGTCGAGGGTTCCGATCCAGCCGGAGACGGTCCAGTGGATCAGTCGGGGCAGGAGCTGGTATTTGAGCAAGGCTCGGAGGCCCTGGGTTGCTGGCGTCATAGGGAGGCTGGCCTTCCTGGATTCCACGGGACGGGTTATCCGCCGGGATCATTAGAGATGGATCGGCGGTGGAATTCAAGGGGATTCGGGTTTCCTGCGGGGTGGCAGGGAGCGTACAATCGCCGTCCTGGCTGCGGCCCGGGATCGCGCGGGAGCGTGCCTGCGACGGGCGGCGGACGACAGAGCGTCCATGAATATTGGGCAGGAGCGATGAGCATGTTTGAGAAAGAGCATACCGAGAGTATTTTGAAGTTCTATGCGACGTATCCGCGGTACGCGGAGGTGGAGCAGTTCCGGCGGCTGCGGAGTTCGGTCGGGTCGGTGCGGAACGTGTTTTACGGCGACTCGATTACGGCGGCGTGGCCGGTGCAGGAGTTTTTTCCGAACCATTCGATTCTGAATCGCGGGATCGGGGGCGACAGCGTGTACGGTTTGCGCTATCGGATGGAGGACGACGTGTTCGCGTACTCGCCGCAGCGGGTGTTCATGCTGATCGGGATCAATGGGATTCAAGAGACGGAAGAGCGGATTATCGCGCACATTCAGGCGTTGGCGGGGATGATGCGGGAACGGGGGATTGAGGTGGGTTTGTCGAGCATTCTACCGTTGCGGGCGGTGCCGAACGGTGACGGTCGGGTCCAGTATCTGGAGAAGATCGTGCGGATCAACGAGGTGCTGCGGGAGACGGCGGCGGGCGATGAGGGGTTGTTTTTCCTGGACTACCACGCGGCGGTCCGCGATGGGAGCGGCCAACTGGCGGCGGAGTTCTCCCAGCCGGACGGGCTGCACATCACGTTTGAGGCGTATTGCCGGATGGCGGAGGTGGTTCGGCCGCACCTTGTGGGGTGAGGTGTCGGCGGAAGGGGTTCCGAGCCTGATTGAGGCGTTTGTGCGTCTTTTCCGGTCAATCGGCCGCCCACGGCGGCTGACGAGGCCGAAGGGGGCATGCGTGAGGAAGGAACGCGCCCGGCGGGATTCGAACCTGCGACCTACGGTTTAGGAAACCGTTGCTCTGTCCTACTGAGCTACGGGCGCAACTCAATTATATTCCAAGCACTTGCGCGGCAATCGGCTTTTTGCTGGTTGTGTCTCTGGCGTCGAGGCCGTATTCCACGGCCAATGTCGCTTACAAAGAAGCAAGCCGCATCAACAAGTTTCCGCTTACTTTACATCCCACGGGCCCATACTGCAAGAGGATCAGGGGCCGGCTGTGCTACTTTGGTTCGGACGGGCCGAAGGCTCTGCCGCGGGATCACGAGCAGGCGGCGCAAGCTTCACTGGGGTCAACCCGCCCAATGTCGACGAGATGTCGGTCAAGCCGCGTCTTGTTTGTGTGGCGATCAGAACCCATTGGGCTCCATCAGGGATGCGGTCACTTTGGGGTTGCGTCGAGGATGAGGGGTCAGGTATACCACTGTGTTGGTGTCAGAAGGACAGCGTGCATGAATTTGATCAAGGACATTCACTTCCGGGAGATATCACGACCGCTGCGAACCGTGTTCTCGACGTCGCTGGGAAGAAAGCACTGCGCGAGAAGCGTCATCGTACGGGTCGGCTTTGATTGCGGCGGGCAGCGCGAGTCGTCCTTCGGCGAAGTTCCGACGAGTTTTGCGATCCGGAATGAGACGATACCCGCAATCAAGCGGGTTCTGGACAAGGTTGTTCCGGATCTGGTCGGCACGCCGGTGCATGAGTACCCGGAGAAGATCCGATCGCTCCGCAAACGGTTCAGGACGACTCCGATGACCATGTCGGGGTTGGAGACGGCGTTGTTTCGGGCGTCGCTGACGTGCAAGGGGGTCTGCGAGCACGCCTTCTGGGGCGGACGCCTCCAACGGCTGGAGACGGATATCACCATACCGTTCATCACCGAGGACGACGTCCTGAACAAGTGGCTACGATTTGCCGCCGGCAAGCGATTCCGGACGTTCAAACTCAAGGTCAGCGGGAATCTGGCCGACGACAGCCGTCTGATCGGGGCGGTGCAGCGATTCCTGAACGACCATACCGATCGGTTCGTGCTGCGGCTGGACGGCAATCAGGGCTACCGGCGAAACACGTTCCAGCGATTCATCGATGCCATCGAGAAGCACCAGTACAAGATCGAGTTGATCGAACAGCCGCTGCCGAAAGGCGACTATGACGGCCTGGCCTATGTCCGGGACCGATCGCCCGTTCCGATCATTCTCGACGAAACCGTGTTCGACACGGAGGATCTGGCGGCGGCGGTCCGGTATGGCCTGGGCGACGGGATCAACATCAAGTTCGCCAAGAGCGGCATCGCGGAATCCGCCGACATGATCAAGATGGCCAGGAAACATCGACTCAAATTGATGGTCGGATGCATGACGGAGACGATGGTGGGGCTCTCAGCGGGGATCTTCTGTGCCGCGGGCACGGGCGACTTCGATTACATCGATCTGGATTCGATACATTTCCTGCACCATCGAAACAACTTCGACCCTATCAAAATCGACGGGCCGCAGTTGATTATTGACCCGTCGCCGCGGACCGGAAAAACCATCACTTGATCGGAGCACTGCGAAATTGATCACCGACCCGTTCGGCGTTGTCACGGCACTGCTGGTCATCGAAGGGGGCATATTTTACCTGGCTGAGTACGGGCCGACGAAACGATTCTTCAACGTTCTTCCGCCGATGTTCTGGATCTACTTTTTGCCCATGGTCGCGACGACGCTGGGCGTCATTCCCCAGCAGAGCGAGGTGTATCCGTTCATCTCGCGGCACCTCTTGCCGGTGAGCCTGGTGATGCTGCTCCTCTCGGTGGATATTCGCGCCATTCTGAGACTTGGCAAAATCGCCCTGGCGATGTTGCTTGTCGGAAGCGCCGGGATTGTTTTGGGCGGGCCGACGGTCCTGCTGCTGTTCCAGCCGTGGCTTCCCGCGGACATCTGGTTGGGGTTCGGCGCCCTTTCGGGATCGTGGATCGGCGGCAGCGCGAACATGGTCGCCGTCCAACAGGGGATCGGCACGCCCGAAGAGATATTGGCGCCCATCATCGTTGTTGACACGATTGTCGCCTACAGTTGGATGGGGCTGCTCATCGCGCTGGCCAAGTTTCAGTCCCTCTACGACCGCTGGAACCGTTCGAACACACAGGTCATGGAGGAACTGAACCGCAAGCTCTCATCTTCCGAGAAGACTCGAACGAGTGCTCTGACGCTCAAGCACGCCGTGGTGATCTTCGCGGTCGGGTTCGCCGGGGCGTGGGTCGCCGCCTGGATGGGAGCGGCGCTGCCGGAGGTCCGGAATCTCGTCTCCACGTATACGTGGACGATTCTGATCGTCACCGCGTTGGGCGTGGGCCTGTCATTCACGCCGGTAAGGAGGCTGGAGCCGTTCGGCGCGTCGAAACTGGGATACGGGCTGCTGTACCTGGTTCTGGCCGCCATCGGGGCGAGAGCGAATCTGGCGGACATGATGTCGGTGCCAATTCTGGTCGTTGCCGGGTTTACGTGGGTGGCGATTCACGCGCTGCTCCTGCTGGCCGCCTCGCGGCTGCTCCGGGCGCCGATGTTCCTGATGGTCACCGCCAGTCAGGCGAATATCGGCGGGCCCGCGTCGGCGCCCGTCGTCGCGGGGGTCTATCAGCCGGCCCTGGTTACCGTGGGGCTGCTCATGGCGATCGTTGGAGGCATCCTGGGGACCTATCTGGGAATCGTTTGCAGCCAGTTGTGCAGGATGGTGAGTCAGCTATGAAACCTCTCGTGACGTTCGTGTTGCCTTTCTGCTTCGCCGCCACTCTCGCGGGATGCGCGTGCCGCGAAAAGCTCTACCATGCGTCTCCAAGCCAACTGCCGCACACGACCCGGTCGATGAAGACGGCTGGGTTCTGGATCGGCCGCCATCCCTGTCCCGACGAGACGATCTTCTCCGCCGAGCAGATCGCCGATGTGAACGCTCATATCCGCAACGACCTGAAGCTGACAAAGGACATCGCCGGGTTTCCAGCCAGCGTGCCCGGGGAGGAATTGAGAACCTCACTGGAGGACCAACTCGCCCGTCTGCGCGAGCGGCCGCTTTTGATGGGCAACGGGCGCAAGGCGGCAGAGCAATTCTACGGTCCGCTTCAGCGGAACATGAATCTCAGATCGATCTCCTGCGATGTGGATGTCAGGTACGGCCTGGTCCTGCGATTCGCGGACCAGCGTCTGCTGCCGACGGCGCGGAGCCTTTACGCCATTGCGGGCGACATCGACTTTGATGAACTCCAGAACAGCGCTCTGGATCTCGGGACCGCCGTTGCCGTTCTTCACGAAAGCGCCGGCGGAAAATGGTACTACGTCCAGAGCGACTTGAGCGCCGGCTGGGTCGAGGCGGATCATGTCGTCTTGTGTTCGTTGGAGCAGTTGAGGGATTATCTGACCCGCCGGGATTCTTCCTTTGTGGTCGCGACGCGGGCCAAGACCGACGTGTTCCTCGATGAGTCGCTGACGGAGTTCCACGAGTACATCCGAATGGGCGTTGCGCTCCCTCTTGGCCCTCGGGAGAGCAGCGACGTCGTTGGCGTGGTGATACCGTTCAGAAACGACGACGGCTCCTTCACGGCCAAGGACGCCTATGTGCGATCCTGTGACGTTCACCGGGGTTTCCGACCGTATACCCCGCGCGTGGTGATCGAGCAGGCGTTCGAGCTGCTTGACACGCCGTACGGCTGGGGAGGCCAGTACGGCGAGCAGGATTGTTCGCGATTTCTCCAGGAGGTCTTCGCGACGGTCGGTATGGCGCTGCCGAGAAACTCGGGCGATCAGTGTCAGGTCGGAACGCTCCTCGCCGACTTCGCTCAGGCCGCTGCGCCGCAAGAGAAACTCGGGCTTCTCAAGGCCCGGGGTGTCGGCGGGATCACCATCCTCAAGTTCAGGAACCCCAGTCACGTTGCGATGTTTCTGGGCATGGTCGACGGTCGGCCGTACATCGTGCATTCGGCGTGGGGCTACCGTCAGAGGCTTGGTTTCTCGGAAGTTGTTCGAGTGATCAACCGCACGAGCGTTGCCGAACTGCACCTGGGAGAGGGGTCAACGAAGGGCTCTCTGCTTGACCGGCTTGCCTCCGTGAGAATCCTATCGAGGTGAGGCCTTACTCCCTGTTTCCTTTCATCCACTGCTTCCCGTCCAGAAAGCGGGAAACCATCATGCTGGAGACGTTGTCACCGACCGCGTTGACCATCGTCGCCGGAGGATCGACCAGGGCGCCGACCATCGAGATGATGGGCAGGGCCTCGATCGGCAATGCGTGGCGTTGTTCGGGGACCGGATCGTCTCGGCCCACGCCAAGGACGTCTGGCTGGAGGAACCGTCGATCAGCGTGATCTTAAGGGAGGTGCGGCCTGGGTCGGGACATCTGGACTACGCAGCCTATCTTCACGCGCTCGACGGCCTGCGGCATGAGGTTCCGCTGATGATGGAGCATCTGCCGTCGGAGCAGGAGTACGATCTGGCGGCTGATCACATCCGCGCGGTGGCGCAGCGCGAGGGCATCGAGGTCTGATCGAGAGGACGGTTATGGCGGCTGAAGTGCGATTCTATTACATGGTTCCATCCGAAGTGGTGTGGCGCTGCGAGCGGCGTTCGATGGCGTATCTGCCGGTCGGCGCGCTGGAGTGGCACGGCGGGCATCTGCCGTTCGGCACCGACGCGATGACGGTCGAGCACCTGGCGATTCGGACGGCCCGCAAGGCGGGAGGCGTGGTGTTTCCGCCGGTGGTCTATGGCGACGTGCGTTACCGGCTGGCGGAGCATCGGGCGGAGTGGCATCGGCGGTATCGGCGGGAGATGAGGCTGACCGGGAGTCAGTCGCCGCTGTTCGTTTACGGCACGCAAGAGCCGCGCGGCGCGAAGGGCGAGTCCGGGAAGAACGAAATCCCGTTGACCTATGACGAGCAGGCGGAGCACTTCGTGCGGCATTTGGGATTGGTTCTGATGGAAATCGCCTCGTACGGGTTTGGCGCGATCGCCATGCTTCCCGGACATGGGCCGACGACGTCGTTCTGCGGCCAGGCGGCGAAGCTGTTTGCGGAGCAGGCGAAGCGGACGGTTCTTCGGCCGGTCCCGCGGGTCGAGGTGTTTGCGTATCTGGTCGAGGCGCGGGCTATCGAGCCGAACCTCAAGGATCTGCCGTTGCACGCGGACAAGATCGAGACGTCGATCCTGCTGGAGTCGAACGGCGAGAACGTTCACCGGGAGAAGCTGCCGAAGTCGAAAGACACCATCCCCGGCGCATACCTCTCATCGCCGTTTCTCGATCCGGAGAGCGGCTACCGCGCTGAAAAGAAGGAACTGTGGAACGCGATGGCTGAGATGGATCCGCGGCAGGCGAGCGTCGAGTACGGCCGGACGATCATCGACTACAGCGTCAGGCAACTGAGCAAGAAAGTCAAAGCATGGTCACCGCAACGATGACAGGGCGAGACTCCGGGCGAGCGGCTTGTCGAGAGTAGAACCGTATTGAGACAGGATTTCCTCATGACCGATCACGCCAGAGCATTTTCGCTTCCCGCGCGGTACTACGCCCGGCGCGGGGCCGACTGGTCGGCGGCGACGCCGGCCAGGACGTACGAGGGTGAGAAGGAAATTGCACTCGCCCTGACCACGGCCAACACGGCCATCATCTGCATGCACACCTCGAACACCGGGATGGGTTATCCGGGCGCGCCGGAGTACACCTGCGAGCCGCGGGTCAAGCCGTATTTCGACGAGCTCAACGCCCGCCGCAAGGTCATGGTCGAGGAGCACATGGCGCCGTTCTTCGCCGCGGCGCGGAGGATCGGGCTGCGGATCATGTACATTGTGGCGGGCTGGCCGTGCGCGGAGCACTACCCAGCGTATCGGCAGATCGCGGCGCGGGTGAAACCGATTCCACCCAAGCCGGGGCAGTGGCGTCCGCCCAAGGCGCCCGGCCCGGAAGCCGCCGGCGACGAGTTCAATCCCGGCGGCAAGGTCTGGCGGCGCGAGATGGTCGAAGAGTCGCTCGGCGGCGGGTTCGGCACGACCGGTGACTGCGACATTCCCGCTCCGGTGGCGGCGGGGCCGGAGGATTGGGTGGTGACCTGGACGCCGCACGCCTCGACGCTGCTGAACGAGCAGGGCATCTGGAACATCCTGCTGGTGGGCACCGACACGTCCGGATGGCCGTTACCAACACCACCAGCAGCGGCAACTCGCGGCTGTTCGACGGCGGCGGCGATCTGGATATTGGGGCGATCCATCAGCGGCCGGTGTTCCGCGAGCGAAACCTCTACGGCAAGGGCTGTCCGTTCCTCTGCCCGCTGGCCGAGAAGCATCCGGACTATGCACAAGTGTCGCTGCCGGTGACCGAGCGCCTGGTGCGGCAGGAGATCAACTTCCATCAGCGGATGACCATGGCGCCCAAGAGCACAGCCGACATGCAGACGTACCTGGACGTCTTCGCCAAGGTCATCGATAACATCGGCGAGTTGCGGGCGATGGCCAAGGGGTACAAGAAGGAATACATGGTCTCGCTGAATGGGATCGGCACATGAAGTTCGGCTGCCAGACCTACACGTGGCAGATGTCGGCGGAGAGGTATGCGGGCCGGATCGATCATATCCTGTCCGTGGTGGCCGCAGCCGGCATGCGCGGCATCGAAGCCGAGATTTGCATGATGGGCGGCTTCTACGACGACCCTGACCGAATGCACCGTGAGCTTGAGCGGACGGGCTTGAAACTCGGGGCCCTGTGCCTGGTCCTCGATTGGCGGAACGAGGACGAGACCGAAGACGAACGGCGCGAAGCCGACAAGGCGTTCGCCTACCTGCGGCACTTTCCCGGCACGCTGCTGGCGCTGGGCCAGATGGCGGGCGCCGACCGAACCGATCTTCGCCGCCGCCAGGCCAACGCGATCTCATGCTTCAATGCCGTCGGCCGCCGGGCCGTCGATCGCGGGATCGTCTGCGCGTTCCACCCCAACTCGCCCGCTGGCTCGGTTTTCCGGACCCGCGAGGACTATGCCGTTCTGCTCGATGGTCTGGACTCCGACGCGGTCGGCCTGGCTCCTGACGCCGGCCACATCGCCAAGGGCGGCATGGAGGCGGTCGAGATGTTTCAAAGCTTCGCCCCGCTGGTCCGCCACGTCCACTTCAAGGACACGGCCGCCGACGGCGGATGGACTGAGATGGGCTGCGGAACCATCGACTTTCCGGCGATCGTCGCGGTGCTTCGCGAGGCTGATTATGACGGCTGGATCATGATTGAGGACGAATCCCCCCGCGCCGAAGCCGATCCCGACGCGGTTACCCTCGCCAACGGCCGCTATGTCCACGAACGCCTGATCTCCTGAAAAAGGGGACATTCTACTTTTCCGCACCGGCTCTGGCGATGGCAAGAAAGCGGGGAAAGCGAAAAAGTAGAATGTCCCCTTTTTTCTCCCTTTGCACGATGCGAGAATACATAGTATGATAGTCTCCGGAAATACCAGTTCGACGATGTCCGCCGAGGAAAGGTGAAGCACATGGGACAGATCATCCGGCATCGGGCACTGCTGATCGTTCTGGTCCTGACCGTTCTTGGATGCAGATCGTCATCCGAAACGCAGCCGTTTGTCGCCGTTTTTCCGGACGACTCGCTCGTGTTGGCGGCGACGGAACAACCTTTCGGGCCTGGGCGGAATCCGCTTCTGCCGGCGGCTGAGAGCCGATGGTCGTTGAAGATCATCACGCCTGATCCGAGCATCGACTACAAGATCGTCCACGTCCGTCCGGACCCGCGCATCGATTACAGGATGATCATCATCGACCCTGAATCGGGGATCGCCTCACCCTATCAGAGCGGTCGATCGGACGCTGTGCCTCAGCAACGGCTGGAGGAGCTGAGTCCCGCGACTCCGGCTGCCGCAGCCGATGGGCAGGCGAACAGGGAGAGATGAGAATTGCAGTATTTGATCCTTCTTGGTGTCCTGTTGACGGGAGTGCTCTATGCGGCGGCGCTCGTACTTGGTCGACGAAGGCGTCTCCGCGAGTACCGGAAACGCCCCTGCTCCGGCCGACAATGGCAACGGCGGTTTCCGGACAGCCCCAAACAGGACATCCGGAGTTTTCTTGATTCGTTCACCAATGCGTTCGGTCTGCCGAGTCGCGAGCGCCTTCGGTTCGACCCCAGTGATCGGCTGATAGACGTCTACCGAGCGCTCCATCCGCCGGGTGGCATCGCCGATGACATGGAGTTCGAACGCCTGGCCATCAAGCTTGAGGATCAGTATGGCACGGACGCCGCCGTTCTCACCAGTCCTGAACTCACCTTGGGCGAATTGTTCGAAGAGATCCGGCACAGTCCGTGGAATGTGAAAAAGGGGACATTCTACTTTTTCGAGTAGAGCCGTGTAACAGCATGGCGCGAGGCCAGCGGCGAAAAAGTAGAATGTCCCCTTTTTCGTGCCGGCTACCCGCTGATTGCCCAGACGTGGACGATCGGCTGCTCGTCGTCGCCGAATGGTTCGAAGACGTAGAGCAGGCCATGATCGCGGTCGAAGGCGATCGCGCCGAGGTGGTCTTTCTGTTGGGCTCTTTGGATGTGGAAGAGGCGGTCGTCGAGGTCGAGGTAGGCGTACGGCTGCGGTTCGCGCGGCTGCATCGTGCCGGCGGCGACGGCGGCCAGGTCGTCTGGGTTAAAGAAGATGATGCGGGCGACGAACGAGGTGCTCCACCATCCGCGCTCGTTGTTAGGATCGGACGGATACGGCGCCTCATCCGGCCAGACCGTGCCGTCGGTCAGACCGTACCAACAGTTTCCGGTGCCCTTGGTCCCAGCGAAGATCACGGCCGATCGATCGCCCGCACTGAGCCATGCCCCGCCCGCCCACTCATCCGAGTTGTGGTATCCGACCATCTTGTAGTCCGTCGGGTCTTCATAGAACGTGGAGGAATACAGCAGCAGCGGAGTAGCCTCAAGGACGGTGTTGTGGGCCGGCGGGTTGCCCTGAGTCCACGGGGCGATTGCGAAGAGGGCCGGGCCTTGGCCGCTCCAGCCGCCGTCGCGATACCGGCCCGTCGCCAGCAGTCTGCCGCCGACGTTGGCGGTCGCCCAGGCCTGCGGGATGTCGAACATGTAGTCGTTGACGCTGTACAGGGAGTAACTTCCCACCCGCCATGCCCCGTGGGAGTTCGTCAGGTCCGTGTCGCACCACATGTGCGAGGCGACGTTCTGGGCGTCTTCCTGGAAGTGCGCGCCCCACGCCAGGTAGAGCTTGTCGGCGGTCTGGTCGCCCTGTCGCGGCAGGTAGGCCAAGCCGACGCGGATGATCTCCTGGAGGACTTCGAGCTGGCCCACTCCGGCCCGGACGTCGGTGAACGGCTGAAGCGTCTCGGCGACGTTCAGTTCATTGACGTCCTTGGCGGCGGAGATCACCGGAACCGGGATGCTGATCTCCGAGACGTAGCACTGCTGGGCGTGACCGGTGCCGTAGAGCGAGCCGGTGCAGCCGTCGGCGGGGCCGCTGGGGTCGCCGTCGGGACGGTAGGCCATGGCGTAGCCGCCCCAGGCCCAGGTCGACCCGCCGGATTCGCCGGGCAGCCGGAACGCCCCGCGGTAGGTCAGGTCAGCGGGTTGGAGCAGATGGGCTGTGCTCCCGGTCGGGGCGACGGTCCAGGTCTCGGCGTTCGGGTCGGCTGCGTTCGGGTCCGTGGCGTTTGGATCGTCAAGACCGTTTGGGTCGGCTACCGTTGGTGTGCCGCATCCGGCCAGGGTGGCCAGCAGAAGGAACGTCAGGACCGCGGAAATTCTTCGTGTCATGACTGTCTCTCCAGATCATAAGCCCCATTGCTTGCCTTGCCAAGTTTCCATATGAGCAAACGGCGTGCCAACGGTATTTTCGCCCTTTTTGAGGCCTGCTCTGCGCACTGGTCCACAGCGGGCCGTGAAGCTGGGTGAAAGTTCACAGGCGGTGGAAAAATCTGCTTCCCACCTTTCCATTGTCCGCCTTGCGTGGCTATCATGGTGCGGACATTGGCTGGATGAGGAGATGGAACGATGGCGAGCGGTTCGGATCCGATGGCGACGTTGACGGGCGCACCGGCGGTGCTTGGCAGCTACACAGCCCAGGATCACCGCAGACGGCTTGAGAACATCGGGGCGTTTCGCCGGTCGATCCGCACAGCCATGCGCACGCACCTGGTGACGAACTACCTGCCCGGCCAGTGCGCCTATAACCTCTGCGAGTATCCCTGCCGGCAGTGCTGGGCGCCCAACGAGTATGACGAAGTGGAGCTGGACCGGCTCCAGGCCCACGGCATCGGGCTGATCCAGGTGATGGACGAGTGGAACGATCAACTGGGGCTCTTCGGCGGGCATAAGCTGACCGCGATGAATCCGGAGGGTTTTCGCCGCTTCGTGGACATGGTGCACCGGCGAGGCATGAAGATCCTCGCGTACGCCTCAAGCGGCTACTTTACGCGGACCGATCCGCACTTCCGCCAGGAATGGTCGCGTCCGGGCGAGTTCTTCTTCAGCGGCTACTGGAACATGGCCCGGTGCTCGCCGGCGAGTCCCGGCTGGCGGGCCCACCTGCTGCCGCGGCTCGTACGCATCCTCGATGAGTTCGAGGTCGACGGGTTGTACAACGACGCGGGCTATATCAACAACGCCAGGAAATCGGTCCATGAGTTGGCCGGCGACGAGGTTCCGGCGTTCGATGAGACTCCGGAGTACGACGGGGCGCTGGCCGATCTGCTGCAACTGATCTACGCCGAGGTTTCGCGGCGAGGCGGCATTCTCAAGTATCATGCCGATGAGACGCTGCGGCCGCTGGTGGGCGAGGCGAAGGTCTACGACTACCTGTGGGTCGGCGAGGGCCGGGTGGGCAGCCTGGACCGGCTGCGGCGGGAAACGAAGAACCATCCGCCGTACCTGGTGCCGTGCGTGCAGTTTCCGTACATCCAGCTCGAGACCGGCGACGAGCCGTACGTGCACGCCATTCCGTATTTGCAGTTTCCGCTGCTGGAGGCCGGCCGGCCGTACACCGGCGAACGGGCGTTGATCCCCGGCGTCGAATACGCCCCGGACCGCGACCAGGGCGCGCCGGCGGATGATATGACCGACTGGTTCCGCCGCAACGAGGCCAAGTGGAAGTACCACCAGTCCCATCCGGACGGTCCGCACATCTACAGCGAGTGGGGTCCGGTGCCGCCGCGGGCGGACTATCGCGAACGGCACGCGCGGTGGCTGCGGCGGTACTTGCCTTTGGTGGAGGACGGGACGTGGGCGTGGCTGGAGATCGGCGAGTCGGACCTCTTCGCGCATCGGCTGCCGGAGGGCGTGGTGGCCTCGGCGTTCGCCAATCGCGAGGCTTTTGTGGTATTGGCCAACTACGGCGGAACGGCGGCGGAGGTTGCCGCCACGGACACCTATGTTCCCGCGGACGAACTGCACGCCGTCCCGTCCCGGTCCTGGCGGATCGAGGCGGGGGCGATTCAGATCTTGCGCCGTGATGGACGTGACGTTTAAGAGATTCTGGCCGTTGAAGGAGTGTTCCATGCAAGAACCGCTTCGAACCGTTCTGGCCGGCTGCGGCGGGATGAGCGAGACCTGGCTGGCGATCGCCCGCACGCTTCCCGACGTCAAGATCGTGGGACTGGTTGACCTTCGCCAGGACGCGGCTCGGCGCCGGGCGCAGGAGGCCGGGTTATCGCAGGTTGCGATCGGCAGCGATCTGAAGTCGGTGTTGGCGCAGACGTCGGCCGAGGTGCTCTTCGACTGCACGACCCCGGAGGCCCATTTCTCCAACGCGATGCTTGCCCTCGAACACGGCTGTCACGTGCTGAGCGAGAAGCCGATGGCGGATTCCATGGCGCATGCCCGTCGGATGGTCGAGGCGGCGACGAAGGCCGAAAAGCTCTACGCCGTCGTCCAGAACTACCGGTACAAGCCCGGTCCCCGTCGGCTGGAGCGGTTTCTTCGCTCGGGCCGGATCGGGAATCTGACCACGGTGAACGCCGACTTCTACATCGGAGCCCACTTCGGAGGGTTCCGCGACCAGATGGAGCACGTGTTGCTGCTCGACATGGCGATCCACACTTTTGACGCCGCTCGGTTCATGATCGGCGCCGATCCGGTTTCGGTCTACTGCCGGGAATGGAATCCCTCCGGTTCGTGGTATCGGCACGGATCGTCCGCCGTGGCCATCTTCGAATTCGACAACGGCGTCGTCTTCACCTATCGCGGCAGTTGGTGCGCCGAGGGCCTCAACACCACCTGGGAGAGCGAATGGCGGTTCGTCGGCCAGAATGGCAGCGCCCGCTGGGACGGGGCGGAAGGCCTGCACGCCCAACGGGGGATTCCGAACAGCGGATTCCTGTCGAAGCAGGAGGCCGTCGAAATCCCCGCGGTCGATGGTGCGGGCAAAACCCTCGGCCACGAGAGCATCATCAGGGAGTTCGTCACATCCCTGCGGCGGCACACGACGCCGGAAACGGTCGGTACGGACAACATCAAGAGTTTGGCCATGGTATTCGGCGCGATCGAAAGCGCCCAAGCCGGCCAGGTTGTACGCATTCAATTCTAAGGAAAGGCTCCAGACACATGGACAAAAATGCACAGGACATTCGGATCGGGACTTTGGCGGGCGCGAGCGCCGACTACATGCGCAAGATTTTACCGCACGGGTTCGAGTCGCTGTCGGTCACGTTCTGGCAGAAGCTGGGCGATTGCGACTTAAAGAAGCTGGCGGCGGAGGTCCGCGAGGCCATCGGGGGTCGGGACGTCAAGATTTCGACGGTGTCGGTGTTCGGCAACCCGCTGGGCGTCGAGGCGATCGACGAGGAGACTCGCCGCGGCTGGGAGGCGTGCATCGACCATGCCCACCTGTTCGGCAGCGACCTGGTCACCGGGTTCAGCGGGCGGATCGTCGGCGAGCCGGTCGACAAATGCATGCCGCGGTTCAAGGAAATCTTCGAGCCGCTGGCCCGCCGGGCCAAAGACAAGGGCGTGCGGCTGGCGTTCGAGAACTGCGCCAGCACATGGAACATGGCGACGATTCCGCACTACTGGGAGATGCTGTTTGACGCGGTGCCGTTCGACAACATCGGGCTGGAGTGGGAGCCGTGCCACCAGTTGGTCGCCCTGGTCGATCCGATGCCGCAGATCCGCAAGTACGGCGGTCGGTTCTTCCACATTCACGGCAAGGACGCCACGGTCCGCCATGATGTGATCCGCGAGTACGGCATCGCCGGGCCCGTTCCGTTCGCCTACCACCGGACGCCGGGCTTCGGCGACAGCAACTGGACCGACATCATCTCGGAGCTGCGGCTGATCGGTTTTGAGGGTTGCATCGATATCGAAGGCTGGCACGATCCGATCTATCGCGACGAACTGGAGATGACCGGACAGGTTCATGCGCTGAACTATTTGAAACACTGCCGCGGCGGAGCGTTTGTGCCGAATCCATGATTGGCGCCGCTCGACGGGATTGCCGCTGGGACATTACATTCAGTGAAAGAGAGGTCATGTCGAAAACGCTTCAACTCGTTCACAATCCCTCGCTGTTCGGTTCGACGGCGGCGGACAAGGTTCGCGGACTGACCCGATTGAAGGAACAGGGCGTCGGCGGGATCGTCACCAATGTCGCCTTCAAGGGCTATCTGACCAGCGAGGATGGCTGGCGGGAACTGCTTGACCTTCTCTCGGCCTGCCGGACGGTGAACATGCGGGTCTGGATCTACGACGAGCGCGGATATCCCAGCGGGAGCGCGGGCGGCCTCGTGCTGGCCAACGATCCCGATCTCGAGGCCCGGGCGATGGCCCTCGATGAGGGCCGGGTTTTCGAGGAGCGGCCGTATGAGGGCACGCACAACTGCCACAACTATCACGAGCGCAGGCGTTACATCAACCTGTTGGACCGGCGGGCGACCGCGGAGTTCGTCAACGTGACGCACCGGCGGTACCGCTCGCGTCTGGACGGCCGGTATTGGCCGGTCGAGGCGTTCTTCACCGATGAACCGGCCCTCAACACGGTCAATCTGGGCACGCTGCCGGAGGCGGCTGAGAAGACCTTGCCCATTCACGATCAGCCGGACCCGAACAAGAAACGATGTCCGATGATCCCCTGGTCGGATGCGTTGGCCGGCCAGGTCGATCCCGCGCCGATCTTCTCGGATGCCCCAGCGGCGCGATCGGCCAAACGCGACTACTACCGCCGGGTCGCCGATGCGGTCAGCGAAAACTACTTCGGCCAGATCCAGGAATGGTGCCACGACAACGGAACGCTGTCCTCCGGCCATCTGCTGCAGGAGGAGAATATCCTCGACCACGCCGAGCTCTACGGCAACGCGCTGCGCTGTCTGATGCGGATGGACATTCCCGGCATCGACGTGCTCGACTCGAATCCGGCGGCCAGCTTCCGGCATTCGCACCGGGCGGCGCTGCTGGCCTCTTCGGCGGCCATGCTCAACGGGACGCGCCGGATCATGACGGAAGTCAGCGACTTTATGCAGCGGATGGACGAGAACCGCCTGGCGGAGGTCCCGGCGATGCAGGCGACGGCGGCGTGGCAGGCGGCGCTCGGCGTGACCGAGTTCACGCTCTACTACTCGTGGGACATTCCCGATCCCAATCCGTTCCTGCCCGCTGAAGTCAGGAAGAAGGGCCTGTTTCGCCCGGCGGCTGAGTACCTGGAGTACAATCGCTTCGTCACCGCGCTGGTCGAGCAGCTCGAACCGTGCCGCCTCGTGCCGGACGTCTTCCTGTACTATCCGATCGAACTGGTCCAGGAGCAGATCGTGCCTTCGGAGCTTCCTCGCAGCCGGATTCAATTCTCGGCGCGTCTGCAGGCGATCCGCGATTCGTTCAATCGGGCGATGCTGGAATTGCTGCGGGCGGGCGTCGTGCCGTGCCTGGTCGATGAGGCGATGATCCGGTCCGCTGAGATGCGCGATGATGGAATTCACATTCTTAACGCCTGCGCACAGGCGATCGTGTTCCCGAAGGACTGCGTGCCGCCGGGAATGACGGCGGAGTGGGAGTTTTCGGAAAACACGCCGCAGGCCCTCTTCGCCGCAGGCAAGACGCGGATGGTGAATCAGGGTCCCAGCGTGTTCGTCGCCGCGATGGAGGCGGCCGACGAGCTGGTCTTCACCTGCGTGAATCTCGACAAGAACCCGCAGACGTGCGGGTTCCGCACCCGCAGCGGCGTCGAGAACCTCCCGCTGGGCGGGTACGAGACGACCGTCCTCCGCCGGCCAAAGGGTGCGATGTCCCCAAAGCGGTGAGGCCTGCGTGTGGAAGCGACAGACCGTGGACTTTCAGTACGAGGGATCAGCCATGTTCCAAGTCCGGATCCTCACCGAATCGTGGAACCGCGTGGTGGCCGTTCCGTACATCGTGTACATGCCGGAACGGGATAGGATCCTGATGCTCGTGAGCGTCGACTATCCGCACCGGCCGATGGTGCTCTGGAGCGATGATCGCGGCCGGAGCTGGTCGCCGCCGCGGTTCGTCTATCAGGACTTCGGCGACGATTCGGACCGCGGCCATCACGTCGGCGTCAGTCTGACCTATCTGGGCGGCGGCAACGTGGTATTCAGCGTCGAGTCGAAGGGGCGATATTTCAGCGAGGATTTCGGCGAGACCTGGAGCGAGCCGGTGGCGAGGCCGCCGACCTCCGACGGACGGCACTGGTACCAGTGGGACTCGTACCTGGTGGACAAGATCCCAGCCGCCGGCCGGACGGTGCGGGTGGCTGAGACGGGCTACAACTACATCGGCGATACCAAGACCACGCAGGCGGAGATCCGGTTCAGCGAGGACCTTTGCCGGACGTGGAGCGCGCCGGTTCGCGTGCCGCAGTGGAAGGGCGTCAACGAAGTCGCGCTGGTTCGCGCCGCCAACGGCGATATGGTTGCGGCGTGCCGCACCGACAAGCCGGCCCACATCGAGGATACGCTCGATCACTACGAGGGGCTGGGCGTTTCGATCTCCAGCGACGACGGGCACACCTGGTCGCCCGTCAACATGCTCTACGATTACGGCCGGCACCATCCGAGCCTGGTGCGGCTGGGCGACGGGCGGATCGTGATGACCTATGTCGTCCGCAAGGGTTATCCCGATACGGCCGACGGCTTTCCGCAATTCGGCATCGAGGCCGTCATCAGCCGCGATCACGGACGAACGTGGAATCTCGACGATAAAATCGTCCTGGCCGAGTGGGCCGGCAACCGCCAAGGCCCGAACGCCTGGTGGGCGAGCAGCCAGGCCACCTCGACGATCCTGCTGCCCGACGGCCGGCTCCTGACCGCCTTCGGCACCGGCTACCGCAGCCAGCCGAACGAAAACAACATGGCCGCCCCGCGGGATGTGGGGCTGGTGGAGTGGCAAGTACCGTCCTGACGGCCGGGAAAGTCCTCTCGCGGGCATGACCAAATGTGGCACAGAACGTTCCGAAGGTTTTATTTCGCGATGCATTATGACTGTGGAGGAACAATCGGTTAGGACTGACGCCGATGGTCGAGGTGATCCGGGGCAATCTGTTCGACTCGTCGGCGCAGACGCTGGTCAATGCGGTCAACTGCGTCGGCGTGATGGGCAAGGGCATCGCGCTGGAGTTCCGGCGGCGCTACCCGGCGATGTTCGCCGACTACCAGCGGCGGTGCCGATCAAAACAGGTGGTAATCGGGCGACCATATCTATATCGTCACAGCGACCAACGCTGGATCCTGAACTTCCCGACCAAACAGCACTGGCGAAGCCGGTCCAGGCCCGAGTACATCGTCAGCGGCTTGGAGTTCCTCAGCCTGCACTATCGCCAGTGGGGCATCACGTCGATCGCGTTCCCTCTGCTGGCGACCGGCCTGGGCGGACTCGACAGGACTGAGATACTGGGCGTCATGACGGACAGCCTGAAGCCGCTCGTCATTCCCGTCGCGATCTTCATTCCGGACGATGGCGAGTTGGCCGGCCCGCCTCTTTAGTCCGTCGTGCGTCTCATTCGCCTAAAACCTCAGCATCACCTCCGCCTTGCCGGTGAACTCGCGGATCAGGACGGTTTCGCTCTCCGGAACGTACACGCCGCCGTCGGTGCCGCGGGCTTTGAGGCTCATCGGATGCGGCAGACGAATGGACACGTCCTTGGGCTTACGATCGGTGTCGCACTCGATCGTTGCCTTGATGAATCCCTCATCGGTTCGCGACACCACTTCCAGCGACAGCGGACCGAAGTAGCTGGCCACGTTCTCCAGCCGAATTCTCTGCCCGTGCTCGAGCCACCGTCGCGGGACGCAGCGGAGGAGCGAGAGCATCTGCCCCTCCTCCAGCCACAGCATCCAGCGGGTCTGCATCAAAAACCACGCCTCCTCGTGCGTCTTGTTCGGCGAGACGCGGTGGTAGTGCTCCCAGAAGGTATACGTCTCGCGATCCTGAAGGGCGGTGAGCTGGTTGTAGTACGTCTTGAGGAACTCCTTGACCTCGCCGCGCTTCAGATGAACATAGTCGTGGCGGCAATAGTACGGCTGGGAGAAGCCCGCGTTCTCGACCGTAAAGAGCTCCTGGTGCGATCGAAGGATATCCTCCGTGGTCGTCTCGTCGGCGTCGAACACCTCGCCGATCACCAGGTAGAGCGCGCCGATCAGCGAATCCCGGCAACCGAAGGCCCCGTGGCTGGTGTACCACTCGCCGCCCTCGGCGAACAGGGCCACCGGGCCGCGATACTCCGCCCACGGCGGACAACTTCTCACCCACGTCCCGTCGCCCGTCGGAATGACCGGTGATCTTTCGATGGATTCTATGACGGCGGTCCGGATGTCGGCTCGGTACTCGTCCGCCTCGCGCTCCAGACGCTTGGCGTCAGCGGGACTGACCTCGTCCAGCATCTGAGCCGCGCGGCGGATGCCGAGATACGAGAGGGCGTTGAGCATGAACGAATGAAAGAAGTCCTCCGGATCGGCGACCTTGCCGTCCTGCAGGCCGTAGCCCTTGCCGCGCAGCTCCTGGCGCTTGTTGCGGTCGCGCCACGTCAGGAGATAGTCGCACGCCTTGAGGATGTTGGGCCGGACCCGCCGGACCCATTCCTTGTCGCGCGTGTACCGGTAGTGCTCGCCCATGGTCCAGAGCACCGGGCCGGTCTCAAGCTGGTAGCCGCCGAAGTTCTGGATGAAGCCGTCGTCCCGCTGACGCTGCAGAAAAAAGTCCAGGCAGCGCTCGGCCAGCGCGTGCCATCCCATCGAATCGAAAAACTGAATGATCGGCGAACTCTCGCTGCCGATGGGCGCGTAGACGCCGATCGTCGGCAAAAGAGGCCCTTCGGCCTCCATGCCCAGCGTGTTGACCTCGCAGTGCACCAGGCCCGCCCGAATCCGCTCGTCGATCCCCTTTTCCGGCACGCGGATGCAGCCGCCGCGGTCAAGCTTGTCGCGCCAGTAGGCCCGGCACGAAGCCAGATGACGATCGTAATCGAACGCCGCCAGCTTCTCGGCGCGGCGGCGGGTGATCGGGCAATGCGGGATCAGCATGTCCCAGGTGGCGATCTCGCCCGGCCCCAGCAGCACCGCCATTTCCGACTGCGGCATCGGCCGATTGTTGAACAGCGTCACCGCATAGATCCGGTCGTCGTCGATCAGCGAGCATCCCGCCCGGCTGTCGAATTCATCCCGCTCCAGGGGAACGGGAAGGAAGAGCTGGTGGCCCGCGACCGGCCTGACCGTGCGGAACCACGCATAGCGGGGCACGTCGCCCGTGTTGCACGCCTTGACCCGAACGCAACAGATCGTCTCCTGCTCGCGCCGCCGGGTCTCAGCCTCGGTGGTCTCCGCCAGGGCCCTGTAATCGTCCTGCGAGAGCATGTTTCCGCCGGTCTGCGCGTAGGCGGCTTGCCACTGCGTGCCGCGCACGTTCTGCACCGTGAGCGGCTCGCGTTCGAGCGTGGCGAAGGCGGTCAAATCGTAGGTAACGTCGTCCTCGACCTGTTGCGAGCGAAGGACGGGCAGGCAGCCGTCGTCCAGACGACGGGTCAGCCGCGTGCGGCAGTTCACGCCCGGCCCGACCACGAACTTGAGGATGACGACGCCGTTGTTCAGTTCCGGCCAGGTCACCTGCGACCCGTGATACCGCGGCTGAATCATCCCCCAGAACCCGTACTCCTCGCAGTGCCCCACCTCAAAGGTGCGCATGTCGCGCGAGAGGCCAAGCCACGTCGGCGCGACCTGCTTCCGGTTCCGCCCGCACGCCGCTTCGAACGTCTCTTCCGGTTCGGCGTTGAACCGCATGGAGTCCGAGACTCTGCCGCTGGATCGGATCTCATCGGCAATCTGATCGTAGCCGCGAGGGTCATCCGCCGTCGTGATCGCCACGCCGTACTGTGGAAGGAAGATCGGATTGGCCCGGCGGACATCGCGCGGGAGGAACGTGAACGCATTTCGTTCCGTGCGGACGGTCGCCAGGGTCGGACAAGCGCCCAATCCCAACTTCACGCCGGAAAGGTCGACCTCGAGCCTCGGCAGTCTGCCGCTGATCGAGAACTCAGCGTCACGAATTTCGCCCTGGCCGGCGACGATCCGTATCCGGCCAATCGTTCCGTCCGTCAACTCCAGCCGCCCTTGTCCCGGACCATCGCTCCACACCAGCGCGATCGCCGTCCGATCAGTCCCGACCTTCTTTGCCGCATCCGCGTTCATCTTCTGCTCCAGGTTCTGTATAGTTGTATATGACTGCACCATGGTCGCAACGCCCATAGAGCCGATCATACGAATGACATGCCTTCAAGATTAGCTTATAGCGAGCAAAATGGAATGGACGGAATTGCGCAATAGTTGTACAATCGGGCAATATCGGTGCTGAGGATCGCTCATGCCGCGGCAGATTCACGGACATAACTGGCGGCCGCCCGACCCAAAGGGGCTGTGGATACTGTCCGCGATCGAAGACCAGCGCCATCGCGTGAGCCCTCGCGGGCGGATTTCGCATGCGTTCTGGGCTCTCGATTACGCGTTCTGTCCCGGTGTGACGTTTCGGGTGGGACGGGTTCGCAATCCCTGGCGCGAGCGGCCGGCGTTCACAGCCCATCTCTATGCGCCCGGCACGTCATATTGGGAACGGTTCTGTTCGGCTGGCTCCCCGCTGCACAGCGGGTCGATCTGCTTTTTGGGCGGAGATGTTGCGGGACTGGCCAGGCTGGTTGACGCGTCTGACGGCTGCGCCCGCTTTTCTGACCCGCAAAAGATCATCGCCTCGCTGCTCCAACGGGCGGCCGACGTCGGGCAACAGGAGGGTGATGCCGGTTTCTGGAAGGCCCAGGCTTTGCTCTGCCATGTTATCGACGCACTTGGCCAGGCTCAGCCGGCTGGCGAAGACGGGATGTGGATCGTCGATGGCAAAGCCAGGCCTCGCGACGGAGGCGAGATGGTCCCAGCGGCACGCGAGTACCTGCGGATGAACCTGCACCGCACCGTCGCACTCAGGGAAATCGCCGCCCACCTCCACGTCAGCGTATCCACGCTGGCCCACCGCTTTCGCCGCGAGACCGGCCGGTCCACCCTCGGCGAACACGCTCAGATGCGGATCCGACACATCAAGCACCTCCTGCTGATGGGGGAACCGCTCAAAGCCATCGCCCCGGTCATGGGGTTCGGCGATATCTACCACCTCTCGAAGTACTTTCGCCGCGTCGAAGGCGTCAGCCCCCGAGCGTTCCTCAGGCAGCAAAACCGCGGGTAACGACGATTGCGTCAGATTCAGAGGCCGGATCCGGATGCCCTTGCAGAACTCTTCGCGGTCATCGCCTGACCGACACGCCCTTGCCGGCCAGGAACTCCTTGACCTGTTCGATGCTGAGAATCCGGAAGTGGAACACCGACGCAGCCAGGAGAACATCGGCGTGCCCTTCCGTCACCGCCGCGTGGAAGTCATCGAGCTTGCCCGCGCCGCCCGAAGCGACGACGGGTACGTTGACGGCATCGGCGATGGCTCGGGTAAACTCCAGGTCATAGCCGGTCTGGGTGCCGTCGCCGTCCATGCTGGTCGGCAGGATCACGCCCGCGCCCAAGTCCTCGCACCGCCGGGCCCAGTCGATCGCGTCCTGGCCGATCGGCTTGGTGCCACCAGCCACCACCAGTTCAAAACCCGACGGCATCTCCCGATTCCTCCGGGCATCGATGGCGACGGTGACCCGGTCGGAGCCGAAGGTGTCGGCGCCCTGTTTGATCAACTCGGGCTTTCGCACCGCCGCTGTGTTCATCGAGAACTTGCTGGCGCCGGCCTCGACCACCAGTTCCATATCCTCCAGCGACGAGATCCCGCCGCCGACGGTCAGCGGAATGTCAATGACGGCTGAAACGTTGCGGACCCACTCCAGACGGGTCTTGCGATTCTCGACGGTGGCCGCGATGTCCAACATCGCCAACTCGTCCGCCCCTTCCTTCTGATAGAACGCAGCGTTTTCGATCGGGTCGCCCGCGTCCTTGATATCCACGAAGTGCACCCCCTTGACCACCCGACCCTCTTTCATGTCCAGACACGGCATGATCTTGACCAGACCCATCAACCTGCTCCTTTCGCACGGCGGCGACCAATCCAACCGATCTGCCGGCATTCTACAGAGTCAGAACTGCCAACTCAACCGGCAGGCCACGCCGGCTGTGAAGGACGATTGCGGCCCCGGGAGAGATCATCTGCACGTGGAGAGCTTGTAGGGCTTGGGAATTCCGCCGAAGCGTTGATGGAGATCCCGCGGCAACCGCGGGAGAGCGGCCGCTGGCCCCGATCACTTCGCGAGGGCGGCCTTGCGATCGTCGAAGATCCTGAACACGGATGTCAGGTGGGTGATCTCCAGCGTGGTGCGAATGATCTCGGAGAGGTTGCTCAGACACAGCTCGCCGCCGTGGCTCCGCAACTGTCGCAGGACGTTCAGGAGCATCCGGATACCCGCGGTGGATATGTAGGTCACCCGATCGAAATCGAGGACCAGCCGGGTGGGCCGGTGGGTCTCGATTTCTTCCTTGAGCTGGACATGGACTTCATCGACGTTGTTCAGGAATGAGATGTCCCGAACGACGAAGTGGGCGACGGTCACGTCGTCCAGATGCTGAAAATCCACCGAGATGTTCTGAAGTTCAGCCGACATCGGACGCCATTGCTCCCAATCCGGTTCCTGCCGCAAACGGATGCGGCCCTGCTGTATTCTCTATCGGCGGTTTGCGCGGTGGACGCAAAGAGGGACTGTGCGGCGGAGGCGGCGGTCGGTCCGATGCCGCGTTCCGGGGCGAAGACCGGACTCCTCGCTTCCATTGAAGCATCTGTCCGGTCCGATAAGCATCCGCTGACCGCCGCAGATCGCTGAGTGCCGGTCGGTGAACTGGCAAGGGTGGACCCGGACGAATACGCCGGCTGCCCTGCAAAGATCCTGAAGGAGGGTATGACCGGCTCATAGGCCGTCGATCAGCCAACGATCGCCCGATTGCTTCAGCGTGGCGTCCAGCTTGAACGGATCGCCGGCGGCGAATGTAACTTTGTTCTTTCCCTCTCCAGCGGTCACAGCCTGCTTGATTGTCACGTTCCAGACCACCACGGTTCCATTGGGCGTCTCGTCGATGGACACAATCTGCACGGGCTTCTCGGTGTCGAAGGCTTT
>ENA-UOUL01001729-UOUL01001729.1-bioreactor-metagenome-genome-assembly--contig:-NODE-1729-length-28625-cov-4.830391_pt1 | contig 28625 bp, 26 predicted proteins | sample MGYA00249838_ERZ747220 | MGnify/ENA primary metagenome ERZ747220 (study PRJEB28778, sample SAMN05720191) | bioreactor metagenome | isolation source: Anaerobic biogas reactor | place: USA:Washington...
GCATTTCGACCTGAGCGGCCACGACCTGACGGAGTTCACCATCCCCAAGGGGCACAAGTGGGAGAACAGGACCGTCAAGGAGTTGTCCCTGCCCACAGACCGGATCATTGTGATGGTGCAGCGCAGCGATGATGACATCATCGTGCCCCTGGGGGACACCCTGCTTCAGGCAGACGACAAGGTGATCATGCTGCAGATGGAGGAAGAGGAGCAAAAAACCCGGAAACAGCCCCTTTTGGAGGATGAGGCGCCATCTGTGCCTCAAAGAGCGGAAAACACCCAGGGAACTGAGTGATACACCCTATTTCAAACAAACGAGAGAGGAAACGGAAGATGAAAAAAATGGTTTTTGCACTGTGCTTTGGCAACCGGGGCTTTATGCCGGGAGAGCTGATTCTGGGCGCGCGGGAGGAGATGGTCAAGGCCGTCACCGACGCGGGCCATGACTATATCATGATGGAGGAGTCCGCCACCCGCTTTGGCGCGGTGGAAACCCGGGATGAGGGCCTCCTGTATGCCAAATGGCTCAAGGAGCGCGAGGGGCAGTATGACGGGGTGATCTTCTGCATGCCCATCTTTGTGGATGAGAACGGCGCCATCAACGCCCTGCAGGACGCGGGGGTGCCCATTTTGATGCAGGCCTATCCGGATGAGATCGGCAAGATGGATTTCAAACACCGCCGGGACGCCTACTGCGGCAAGTTCTCGGTGACGGATGTGTTTTACCAGTACCAGGTGCCTTTCACGGTGTTAAAGCCCCATGTGGTGCATCCCCTAAGCCCCGCCTTTGCGGAGAACCTGCGGGAGTTTGCCGCCATCTGCCGGGTGGTCAACGGCATGAAGCGCTTTAACCTGGGCTGCATCGGCGCCCGCACCACCGCCTTTAAAACCGTGCGCTTTGACGAGATCACCCTTCAGAAATACGGCATCAACGTGGAGGCCTTTGACCTGTCCGAATTGATCATGAAGGTGAAGGAGATGGAAGACCAGGCCCCCGGCGTTCAGGAAAAGCTGGCCAAACTGCGCGACTACACCGATTTTTCCGGCGTGCCGGAGGAAAACGCGGCGACCCTTGCCAAGGTGGGCGTGGTGATTGATGAATACATCAGGGATTATCACCTGGATGCCATCGCCCTGCGCTGCTGGAACGAGATGGAAACCTACCTGCGCGTCAGCCCCTGTGTGCTGCTGGGGGCGCTTAATGACATGGGCATCGCCGCCTCCTGCGAGATTGACGTCTGCTCCGCCATCACCATGCGGGCGATGCAGCTGGCAAGCGAAGAGCCCGCCACCGTGCTTGACTGGAACAACAACTATGGCGATGACGAGGACAAGGTGGTGCTCTTCCACTGCGGGCCCGTGGCCCAGAGCCTCATGAAGGGCAAAGGCCGGGTGACTGAGCACAAGATGTTTGCCAAGAACGATCCGGGCAGCGGCTGGGGCACCAACGAGGGGCGCATGGACGCCTTCCCCATGACCTATTCCAACTGCAAAACTGAGGACGGCAAGCTGACCGTGTACGTGTCCGAAGGCCGGATGACGGATGACCCCATTGAGGAGGGCTACTTTGGCTGCGCGGGCGTGGCGGAGATCAGCCGGCTGCAGGACAAGCTGATCCGGCTGGCCCGGGGCGGGTTCAAGCACCACACCTCCGTGGGCAAGGGCCACATGCAGGCGGTTTTGGAGGAGGCCTTCACCACCTATCTGGGCTATGACCTGGTGAGCATCGACTAAGGGAGGTGCGCCATGATCAGCCTGGGTGTTGACATCGGCGGGACGGGGGCCAAATGCGTGGCCTTCAGCGAGGAGGGAAAGCAGGAGGCCATCAGCTACCGTGAGTACCCCAACCCCGCCGGCAAGACGGACCTGGATCCCCTGGTGCTGGCGGAGGCCGCCTTTCGGGTGATCGCGGACTGTGTAGCGGCCCTCCCTCAGCCTTTCTCGGTGGGCGCCGTAACCGTCAAAAAAAAAGGCGCGTCCTTTGTGCCCATTGACGACAAAGGCCAGCCGCTGACGGACATCATCATGTACTTTGCGGACACGGGCAGCGGCGAGTTTGACGCGCTGGTCAAACGGGTGGGGGAGGAGACCTTCATGGACATCACCCTCACCAAGCCCGATGCCTTCTACTCCCTCTCCAAAATGCTCCACACCAGGCAGCTGGCTTCCCGCCCGGTGTGGAAGCATCTGCTGATATCCGGCTACATTTGCTATTGCCTCTCAGGGGAGACGACCATTGACACCTCCCTGGCCTGCCGGACGCTTCTGTTTGACGTGAAGAAAAGGGACTGGTCGGATGAGCTGCTTTTGGCCTCCGGCTTTAAGCGGGAGCAGATGCCCGCGGTGCTGCCCGCGGGCACGGCGCTGGGGCCCTTAAAGCCTGAGGTGGCCCGCCGCCTGGGCCTGCCGGACACCTGCCAGGTGGTCATCGGCGCCCATGACCAGGTGGTCAATGCCTTAGCCTGCGGTGTGAAGGGCGAGGGGGACGCGGCGGATGTCACCGGCACCACAGAGAGCATCGCGCCCTTCTTTGGCGCCATTCCCCCGGGTTTTGATTTTCAGCTTAGCAACTATGCCTGTGTGCCCTATCTGAACACGCCGGGCTATGTGACCTATGCCTACAACATCTCCGGCGGCGCCGTGGTGCGCTGGTTCAGGGACAGCCTGGCCGCTCATCTCTCCCAGGAAGCGGGGGAGGCGGGCCTTAATCTCTATGACCTCTTAAACCGCCAGTGCCCCAAGGAGCCGGGGCAGCTGATGATGCTGCCCTTTTTGCAGGGCATGGGCGGTACGCCGGACATTGAGCCCCGGGCGCGGGGGTTGATCTACGGCCTGTCCATGGACACCAGCCAGGGGGACATCTACCGCGCCATCCTTGAAGGGCTGAGCTATGAAATGGCCATCAACCTGGACGCTCTTTCGGACTTTGGCATCCGGCCCCGGCGGCTGTATGCCTGCGGCGGGGGCGCCCGTTCCCCGGTGTGGCTTCAGATCAAGGCGGATGTGTGGAACCGGGAGGTTATCCCCGTATTAACGGAGGAGACCGGGGCCCTGGGCAGCGCCATCCTGGGGTTTGCCGCCCTGGGCGGACAAAAAGACCTGCCTGCCCTGGCCAGCGCCTTTGTGCGCCATGGCGAGCCCATCCGCCCCGATCCCCGGCGTGCGGCCCATTATCAGGGGCAGCTTAAGCGCTACAAGCGAATGCGAGAACTGCTGATGGAAGAAATCAGCCAAAAAGAAAGGGTCAGCCGATGAACAGCAAGCAAATTGTTAAACGCGCCTTTGATCTGGGGATGGTGATCCCCGCTTTCAATATCCCTCATTTGCCCATGGTGGAGCCGGTTATCCGGGCGGTGGCGGAGGAAAACGCCGTGGCCATGATTCAGGTGGCGCGCCTGGAATGGGAGAAGTTCCAGTCCCAAAGCCTGGAGCGGGTGGCGGAGGAATACGCCAAATACCAAAAGCCGGGGCACACCCTTTTGCACCTGGACCATGTGCCGGCGATCGATGAGGATCATGAGCGGGTGGACTACATGGCCCTGCTGGAGCGCGCCATCAAGGCGGGCTATGAGTCCCTGATGGTGGACGCCTCCCGCCTGTCCCTGGAGGGAAATATTGAAGCCACGGCCAAAGCGGCCACCCTGGCTCATGCCGCCGGGCTTCCTATTGAGGCGGAGCTGGGCGCGGTGATGGGGCATGAGACCAGCCAGCAGGCCATTCCCTATGAGGAAATTTTTCGCCAGAAGATGGGCTTCACCCAGGTGGAGGAGGCGGTGCGCTTTGTAAAAGAGACGGGATGTGACTGGCTGAGCGTGGCGGTGGGCAGCGTGCACGGCGCCATCGCGGAAGGCATGAAAGACAAGAAAAAGCCGGCCGCCAAGCTGGATGTTGAGCATATCCAGGCGCTCAGGGACGCCCTGGGGATTCCCCTGGTGCTCCACGGCGGCTCCGGCATCGAGCAAGACTACATCGCCCGGGGGGTTAGGGCTGGCATCGCCAAGATCAACGTGGGCACCGAGATCCGCCAGCCCTATGAGCGGGTGATCGGGGAGGGCGGCAGCGTCCCTCAGGCCCAGGATGCGGTCTATCGCCGCACGGTGGCGCTGATCCGGGAATTTCTTCAGGTGAAGGACAGCGCCAGCCGCCTGGGCACCCTGTAAAGCCCGGCGCAAGGCCCCAAGGGCCGCTGTGAACAAACGGTAAATCCCTGGCAAAAAGGCGCCCGGCAGGCGTTTAGGCCCCGGGCGTCGTGATATAATCCCAGTTGAGGAAGATTCTTTTAGACTAAGAGGAAACAAGAGGAAACGGGAGGGACTGACCGATGAATGGAATGATAAAACGCTTAACCGCGCTGATGGCAGCGCTGATGCTTTTCCTGTCTGCATCCGCCGCGCTGGCAGAGGGCACCGTGCCCACGGCGGAGTCGGTGCTTAATGCCGGGGGCGCTGTGGCCTTTGAGGCCCAGGCGCAGTTTGACGGCGCTTCCCTTAAGGGCATCATGGGCCTGGCCCTGGGGGGCGGCGCGCAGGATGAGGCCACCAACACCCTGATTGACGCGGCGATAAGCGCGCTCAACCGCCTGCATGTCCGCGGCGTCTATGCCAAGGACGGGCTCTCCGGCTACCTGGGCACACAGGAGGGTGAGCTGATCAACCTCCAGGCCGTTCTTTATGACGAGGAAACCATGGACAACGCCCTCACCACCAACCTGCTCCCCGGCATCGCCCTGGTGGTGGACCCGGCGATGGTCAAGTCCGCCATGGGCCAGATGCCCCAGATGAGCCAGGCCCAGGCGGAAGCGATGCTGGCCCCCTATGGCGAAGCGGTGCTGGCTTTTATTCAGGCCCAGCTGAACCCCCAGCCCTTGCCGGAACCCCTTGACATTCCGGACGCGGGCCAGTTCGCCTTCAAGGCGGACTTTGAGCTGACCACCCGGGAAGTGGCGGAGCTGATGGAAAAGCTGTATAACATCTTTAAGAACGACAAAAACCTCCAGGCCATGATCCAGCAGGCGGGCTCCGCCAGCGGGGAGGACCCCATGGAAGCCCTGAAAGAAATGGAAGAGGGCATCGCCGAAATGAAGGCGGCGGAGGACAAGGTGATCCTAAGCGGCGTGGCTTACCTGAACGAAGCGGGGGACACCACCTATGTGGAGGCCTTGACACCCCAGGAGGAAGAGGAAAGGGCCCGTTTAACCCTTTTGATCAAGGGCGGGAACCTGAGCGAGGGGACCACGGTGAGCATGAAGCTCATTGCCAAGGGGGAGGATCCCTATGCCGCCTTCACCTCAGAAGAGCTGACAACCCCCGAGCCTGTGTTGGAGGAGATCGACTGGGACGCCGTGGAAGCGGACATTCTTTCCTTCAGCAACTTTACGGACACCCTGATTACCCTGGATATAAGCTTCACCCCTGAGGGCGACCGGATCAGCACGGCCACCAAGTTGGGTCTGATTGCCGGCGGCATGAACATCACCGTTGAGAACGAGAGCCAAAGTCTTATTGACCGGCTGGAGACTCAGACGGAAACCCGCTTCTTCCTGGGCGACCAGAACCCGCTGATTACCATCACTGTCAAGGCCTATCAGACGGATGAACACCCGCAGCTGCCTCAGCTTGAGGGCCTAAAGGTGGTTACGCTGAAGACAAACGAGGAGGGCGAACTGGTTCCCAATGATGTGATCGCCCTGGAGCAAAGCATGGCGAACCTGCCCGGCCAGCTGATGGCCAACATTGCCGCTGCGCTGCCGGAGGAGGGCCCCGCCCTTTTAACCCTGATCTCTGGCTACCTTACCGCCCAGGAGCCTGAAATCCAAGGCCCGGAGGAACCCTTAGTCATCGAGGAGACAGAGCCTGCGGAGCCGGTGAATCCGTAAAGAACCTTGCGCAAAAAGGCTGCCCCGGCGGGCGGCCTTTTTTTGCGCCGTTTGACAGCGCGCTTGCTATGCGCCTATAATCGGGCATCACAGATATCATGAAGGAGGCCCCCATGCGCCCATTCCAGCCGGATTTTGAGCAGATGCTAAAGGTGCTGCGCCGGGAGGCGCCGGATCGCCCGGTGCTTTTTGAGCTGTACATGAACATGCCCCTCTACGAGCAGGTGAACGGGCGCAGGCTGCCGTCGGATGATCAGCTGACCCGCTCCCGTTTTATCATCGAGGCTTTTAAGAACATGGGCTATGACTACGCCACCCTGTACACCTCGGATTTCCGCTTCACCCATGACCCGGAGGCGCTGGAAACCCATTCCCTCAACGAAGGGGAGGGCCTGGTGGACGAGGCCAGCTTTGAGCGCTTTGTGTGGCCGGAGCCGGAAAATTTCGACTCCTCCCACTTGGGGAAGGTGGCGGGAGATCTCCCCGACGGCATGAAGCTCTGCGTGATGGGGCCGGGAGGAATTCTGGAGATTCTCATCTCGCTTACCGGCTATGACAACCTCTGCCTGATGCTCTACGACGAGCCGGAGCTGGTGGGGCGCATTGTGGACGAGGTGGGCAAGCGGCTGTTGCGCTACTACGAGATCGCCCTGTCCTATGATACGGTGGGCTTCATCTCCTCCAACGATGACTGGGGCTTTAACACCCAGACCTTTTTGTCCCCGCGCATGCTGCGGGAGTATATCTTCCCCTGGCATCAGAAGATTGTGGACGCGGTGCATCAGGCGGGCCGGCCCGTGTTCCTCCACTCCTGCGGCAATCTTGCCCGGGTGATGGATGACATCATCGGGATGGGCTATGATGCCAAGCATTCCTTTGAGGACAAAATCCAGCCCATCGAAGAGGCCTATGAGGCCTATCACGGCCGCATCGCCCTTTTGGGCGGCCTGGACATGGACTTTATGTGTCAGGCCAGCGAGGAGGCGGTGTATCAGCGGGCGATTAAGATGCTGGAGCGCACGGCGGACCGGGGCGGCTGGGCCCTGGGCACCGGCAACAGCGTGCCGGAATACCTGCCGCCCAAGAACCTCTTCGCCATGCAGCGGGCAGCCCGGGATTTTGCCGCCCGGTAATAGTTTTAAAAAAAGGATAAGGCAAAGGGGCTTCCGGCCGGAAGCCCCTTTGCCTTCACCGTGCCCTCATAGCCGTCGTACAGGATACAAAAAACCGCGCCAGTTTCTTCCAGACGCTTTCCATATTTCCCCCCTTAAAAGCTTGTCATGCATAAAAAAGCATAGCATTTGCCCCGGAAATTCCGCAAGGCGTAGGGGATATACATCCCTGCATAAATGTGATACACTGCCTGTAGAGTTTATCAGCAGGAGAAAAATATGCGCCTATCCATCAGCAGCGAAATCGGCACCCTCAAACAGGTTTTGGTTCACCGCCCGGGGCAGGAGCTGGAGCAGCTCACGCCGCCGCATTTAGGGCGCATGCTTTTTGACGACATCCCCTATCTGGCCGGGGCGCAAAAGGAGCATGACCTTTTTGTCCAGACCCTCAGGGATCAGGGGGCGCAGGTGCGCTACCTTACGGACCTGGTGGCCCAGGCCCTGGCGGAGGACGCGGTGCGGGCGCAGTTCATCGAGGACTTTATAAAGGAGGGGGGCGACCTGGCCCGCTACCATCATCAGGCGCTGAGGGAGCTGCTGGGAAGCATCAAGGACACCAAGGCCCTGGTTGAAAAAACCATGGCCGGGGTCACGGATCAGGAGGTGGGGCTAAAGGACATGCAGCCCTTAACGGCCCTGGCCCGCCATGAGACCCGCTTTCTGCTGGACCCCATCCCCAACCTCTACTTCACCCGGGACCCTTTCAGCGTGGTTCAAAACGGCGTGGCCTTCAGCCACATGCTGGCCCCCGCCCGCCAGCGGGAGACCCTCTATGGCCGCTATATCATGGCCCACCACCCGGAGTTTAGCGGCGGCGCCTCCTTTTGGTACGGGCCGGAGATTCCCTACAGCCTGGAGGGCGGGGACATCCTGATGATAGGCGGCGGCCTGTTGTGCGTGGGACTCTCCCAGCGCACCACCCCTGAGGCCATCGAGATCCTCAGCCGCCGGATGATGCTGGAGCCCAGCAGCGGGATCGACCGGGTGCTGGCCATGGACATCCCCAACATCCGCGCCTATATGCACCTGGACACCGTGTTCACCCAGGTAGACCGGCAGGTGTTCACCGTGCACCCCGGCATCCTGCCGGTTTTGCGCTGCTTCCTGCTGGAAAAAAAGAACGGCGCCCTTGCCGCCCGGGAGATGAAGGGCAGCCTGGCGGAGATTCTGGCCCAGGCCATGGGCGTGCCAAAAGTGACGCTGATCCTCTGCGGCGGCCAGGACATGGTGGTGGCCCAAAGGGAGCAGTGGAACGACGGCAGCAACACCCTCTGCGTGCGCCCGGGCACGGTGATCGTCTATGACCGCAACAAGGTCACCAACCGCATCCTGAGGGATCACGGCATCAACACCATCGAGGTGGCCGGCAGCGAGCTGGCCCGGGGCCGGGGCGGCCCCCGCTGCATGTCCATGCCCCTGGTTCGGGACGAGATTAGATAAAACGGGAGAGCCCGATGCCTGAGAATAAGCAGGAAATCCAATTGTTTGAAAACCAGCGTGTCCGCACCGCCTGGGACGCGGACAAGCAGGAGCGGTTTTTCTCCGTGGTGGATGTGGTGGGGGTGCTGACGGATAGCTCCAATCCAAACAACTGCGGAAAGTACTCAAATCCTGGCTGGTCAAAGAGGGAATCAGCCGGTTACAAATTGCAGCCAACTGAAAATGTGTTCGCCCAAGGATGGGAAACTCTATAAAACTGACGTGGCGACACAGAAACCCTCCTGCGCATCAACCAGCCGGTTTCCTCGCCAAAGGCGGAACCCTTTAAGAAGTGGCTGGCCATGCTGGGCCGGGAGCGGATGGAAGAAGCCCGGGGAATCCATTGAACAGGATACAGGAAGGCCGTCATCACGGAGAAAACCGCGGAATTTTTACGCGGCTGATCGAGGATACAACAGAAAACCTGAATAAAAGGAGGTTCCCATGCCCGTCAATCTGAAAGGCCGCAGCTTCCTCACCCTGAAGGATTTCACCCCCCAGGAGATCCGCTTTTTGCTGGACCTCTCCCATGACCTGAAGCGCAAGAAACGCGCGGGCATCCCGGGGGATCTGCTCCGGGGGCGCAACATCGTGCTGCTGTTTGAAAAAACCTCCACCCGCACCCGCTGCGCCTTTGAAACGGCCTGCTGGGATGAGGGGGGCAACGCCACCTTCCTGTCCAACTCCCAGATGGGCAAGAAGGAATCCCTGGAGGACACTGCCCGCGTGCTGGGCCGCTTTTATGACGGGATTGAGTTTCGGGGCTTCGCCCAGGAGACGGCGGAAGGCCTGGCCCGCTATTCCGGGGTGCCGGTGTGGAACGGCCTGACGGACCGCTACCACCCCACCCAGGCCCTGGCGGATGTGATGACCCTGGAGGAATACGCGGAAAAGCCCCTGTCCCAGTGCAAGCTGGCCTATGTGGGGGATGCCCGCAACAACGTGGCCAACTCCCTGATGATCATCTGCGCCAAGCTGGGCCTGCGCTACACCGCGGTCTGCCCGGAGGAGCTGAGCCCTGAAAAGGACCTGCTCCATGAGATGCAGGCCCTGGCCGGGGAAACCGGGGGGGAGATCATTGTCAGCCATGATCTGGACGGCGTGGTGGGCGCTGACGCGCTGTATACGGACGTGTGGGTGTCCATGGGGGAGGAGGCCCGGTTCGAGGAGCGCATCCGGCTTCTGGCCCCCTATCAGGTGAACAGCGCCCTGATGGCGCGCAGCCAAAACCCCAAGGCCATCTTCCTCCACTGCCTGCCGGCCTTCCACGACCTGAACACCGAGACCGGCCGGGAGGTGCAGCAGAAATACGGGCTTAAAGAGATGGAGGTGTCAGACAGCGTGTTCCGCTCTCCCCAGTCCAGGGTTTTTGATCAGGCGGAGAACCGCCTGCACACCATCAAGGCCGTCATGGTCGCCACCATCGGCCGCCAATAAGGAGGACAAGCACATGCGCGAGGTGAGGGTGGTTCTGTGGGGCCTGGGGGCCATGGGCTCCGGCATCGCCAGGCTCCTGTCCAAACGCCGGGGGGTGCAGGTGATAGGCGCCTGTGACATCAACCCGGAGCTGCTGGGGAAAAACCTCTATGAGGCCCTGGATATCCCCCAGGAAGGGCGGCCGGACGCTCCCATCACAGGGGATATCAAAAAGGCCCTTGAACAAAAGCCGGTGGATATCTGCGTGATCGCCACCCATTCCTTTGTGAAGGACGTCTATCCCAAGGTGCTTGAGGTGGTGGATCAGGGCGTCAACGTGCTGACCATCGCGGAGGAGATGGCCTGGCCCTGGGCCCAGTCGCCGGACATGGCGCTGGACATGCACATCATGGCGGTGAAGAACAAGGTGTCCGTGCTGGGCACGGGCATCAACCCGGGGATGATGATGGACCTGCTGGCCGTCTGCCTCTCCGGGGCCCAGACGGAGCTTTCCGGGGTGCACTGTGAGCGGGTGAACAGCCTTTCCCCCTTTGGCCGGGCGGTGATGGAGGAGCAGGGCATCGGCCTTGCGCCCCAGGCCTTTGAGCAGGGGGTTGCGGAAGGCGCGCTGGCCGGGCACGTGGGCTTTGAGGAGTCCATCCACCTGATGGCCTCCGCCTTTGGCTGGCCGGTGGACGAGGTAAAAACCCGGATGCGGCCTATCATCACCCAAGTGGACCGGAAGGCCCCCCACGGGGAGGCCAGCGCCGGCCAGGTGGCGGGCGTGGACATGAGGGCCCTTGGCATTATCGAAGGGGAGGAAAAGATCACCATGAGCCATCCCCAGCAGATCGAGCCCCAGCTGGCGGGGGTTGAAACGGGGGATTACATCACCCTGAAGGGCCGGCCGCCCATCGCCATGGCCATAAAACCCGAGGTGGACGGGGGCCTGGGCACCATCGCCATGGCCTGCAACACCCTGCCCTTTGTGGTGGCGGCAAAGCCGGGGCTTTTGACCATGCTGGATATCCCGGTGCCCCGCTGCGTCATGGGGGACTACCGGGCCATCGCCTTTGGGGAGGAGACGGGATGATTAAAAAGGGAAGCTGGGTGCAGCTGCACAGCATTGTCCTTACCCCTGACCAGCGCGCCCCCCAGGTGCCGCAGGACACGGCGGCGCTGCCCCTTGAGCAGTGGGTGAAGGGCTGGCTGATGGAGGACGCGGCGCTGGGGCAAAAGACCCGTGCCCGCACCCGCACCGGGCGGGAGGTGAAGGGCCTTTTGGTGGCGGAAGCGCCCGGCTTTTCCCACGGCTTTGGCGCCTTTGTGCCGGAGCTTCTGGCCGCCCAGGAGAGCATCCTAAAGGCGGCGGGAGAGGCGGTGCCTGATGAGCATTGAAAAGAGCTATCAGGCCGTGATGGCCCGCAGAAACGAGATCATGAAGTCCGCCGTAGGGCTGGACTACAGCCGCTTTGAATCCGGCGGCATCGCCTTTGACTACGAGGCCATGATGGCCTCCCCCGGCCTTGATATCATGGAGGTGAAGGCCATCCAGGCGGACTACGGGGTGGGGGACACCCCTTTGGTGGAGCTTCGGCGCATCAGCGCCCTGGCCCGCAAATACGCCAGGCCCGGCTTTGGCGCCCGCATCCTGATAAAGGACGAGGCGGCCAACCCCTCCGGCTCCTTCAAGGCCAGGCGGGCGGCGCTGAGCGTGCATGTGGCCCAAAAAATGGGTTTTAAGGGCGTGATCACCGCCACCAGCGGCAACTACGGCGCCGCCGTGGCCTCCTGCTGCGCCAAGGCGGGGCTTCATTGCATCGTGGTGCAGGAGTGCTTTGACTCAAAAGGCCGGGGGCAGCCGGAAATCGTGGAGAAGGCCCGCAAGTGCGAGGCCTTTGGCGCGGAGGTGATCCAGCTGACGGTGGGGCCGGAGCTGTTTTACGCCTTTTTATTGCTGCTTGAGGAAACCGGCTACTTCAACGCCTCCCTCTACACCCCCTATGCCATCTTGGGGGTGGAAACCCTGGGCTATGAGCTGGCGCGGCAGTGCCAGGCCCAGTTTGGCGCCATGCCCGCGGCGGTGGTGGCCACCAACGCCGGGGGCGGCAACCTGACGGGCACCGCCCGGGGCCTGATCAAGGCGGGCTGCGACAGCCCCGTGATTGCCGCCAGCGTGAACCTCAGGGGCCTGCACATGGCCAGTGACAGGGCCTTCAACCGCAAATCCTTCACCACCGGGCACACCGGCTTTGGCATGCCCTTTAGCAGCTGGCCGGACCGCTCGGACGTGCCAAGAAGTGCTGGCAGGCCGCTGAGGTACATGTCCCGCTATGTCACCCTAAGCCAGGGGGAGGTGTTTTACACCACGGAGATGCTGGCGGTGCTGGAGGGGATGGAGCGGGGGCCCGCCGGCAACACCAGCCTGGCCGCCGCCTTCAGCCTGGCCCGGGAACTGCCCCGGGAGGCCCTCCTGGTGGTTCAGGAGACGGAATACACGGGCGCCGGCAAGCATCCCAACGCCCAGCTGGCCTTTGCCCGGGAAAACGGCGTGAAAATCGCCACAGGCGATCCCCGGGAGGAGGTGCCGGGGGAGAGCATCATCCTGCCCAGTCACCCGGGGCAGATCCGCTGCCAGGAGGCGGACCTGACCCGCCTGCGGGAGGGCCTGATCATCCGGGCCATTTCAGAGGCGGCGCTTCCCATCAGCGAGGCAGACCTTCACTTTTTGGCCCGGGAAACCCGCAGCGATACGGCCTTTGTTGAAGGCGTAATCAGGAAATATCAGGAGGAGAAAGCATGAAACGCAGCGATGATTTTGACGTGCGGCGTGAGGGCCTCATGGGCCTTGAGGACGCGGAGCTCCACGCCCGTTTCTGGGAGCTGGCGAAGCAGCTGACAGCGCCCCTGATTGACATGGGGCGGCAATACACCAGCCCCTCCATTGAGCGCAGCGTGCTGCTGCGCATGGGCTTTTCCTCCCTGGAGGCCAAGGAGCTGGTGAATATCTGCCTGGAAAAGGGCTTGCTGGGCCACGGGGCGGGCCATGTGGTGTACAAGGCCAGCCGGAAAAGCGGCCAAAGCATCCGGGAAGCGGGACTTTTGCTCATCAAAGGCCAGGGCTGGGAGGGCCTGGCGGACAGCTTTTCAAAGGAGGAGGCGTCATGAGCGACTATCGCTTAAGGCCGGATGAGGCCCTGGACGTGCGGGAGATCCTCAAAGACCTGGACCGCTACCGCCCCCGCCGCCGGGGCTGGACCTGGCGGAAGATGGCGCCTGGGCTTAAGATGCATGGCTTCAGCTATCAGGACGCGTCCCAGCCCCTAAAGCGCTCCGTCCCCCTGCCCCCTGCCCACCACTTTGGAAACATCGACCCACAGCCGGGGCCGGTGATCACCACGGAGATCGCCTCCGGCCGCTTTGAGGACGACATCCGCCGCATGCGCATGGCCGCCCATCACGGGGCGGACCACATCATGGTGATCCGGACCGCGGGGCAGAGCCACTTTGACGGCCTCATCGAGGGCACCCCCCAGGGGGTGGGCGGCGTGCCCATCACCAGAAAGCAGATCCGCGCCCAGCGCAAAGCCCTTGATCTGATCGAGGATGAGGTGGGCCGCCCCATCAACTACCACTCCTATGTCTCAGGCGTGGCGGGGCCGGAGATCGCGGTGCTCTTTGCGGAGGAGGGCGTCAACGGCGCCCACCAGGACCCCCAGTACAACGTGCTCTACCGCAATATCAACATGGCCCGCTCCTTTGTGGACGCCTGCGAATCCAAGCGGGTGATGGCCTGGGCGGGCATGGCTCAGATTGACGGCGCCCACAACGCCAACGCCACCGCCCGGGAGGCCTGGAAGGTGATGCCGGAACTGATGGTGCAGCACGCCATCAACGCCAGGTTTTCCCTGGCCTGCGGGCTGCCTGAGGATTTGATCTGCCTGTCCACCGTGCCCCCCACCGCCACCCCCGCCCCTTGCGTGCACATGGATCTGCCCTATGCGGTGGCGCTAAGGGAGCTGTTTTCCGGCTTTCGGATGCGGGCGCAGATGAACACCAAGTACATCCAGTCCTCCACCCGGGAGGCCACGGTCACCCATGTGCTCAACATGCTGATCTCAAAGCTCACCTCCGCTGACATCCAGTCCACCATCACCCCGGACGAGGGGCGCAACGTGCCCTGGCACATCTATAACATCGAGGCCTGCGACACCGCCAAGCAAACCCTCATCGGCCTTGACGGGCTGATGGACCTGGTGGAGCTTAAGCAGGAGGGCTACCTGAGGGATCAGGCCCGGGCGCTTAAGGAGCGGGCGGTTTTGTTTATGGAGGAGATGCTGGCCTCCGGCGGCTATTTCACGGCGGTGGAGGAGGGCTTCTTCGTGGATTCCGGCTTCTTCCCGGAGCGCAACGGGGACGGCATCGCCCGCAGCCTCTCAGGCGGCATCGGCGCGGGTTCCCTCATCCCCCGGATGAAGGATTACCTGGCCCCCGTGACCGCGCACTTTGGCTATAACAACACCGGGCAGTACGGCCTAAGGGAGGGGGAGGACCCCGTCAGCCTCATCGGGGGCTGCACCTTTGAGCGCCCGGAGATGATCCGCTACATCGACGAGCTGGACGAGACGGACAACGCCGCTGTGCGCATGGCGGAGTCCGAGCAGCTGCGAAGACCGGGCGCCAAGTTCCTAAAGCCCGAGATGGAGTGGCTGGGGGACGGCACGGTGATGCTCACCCTCTTCTTCCCCGCGGAGGAAAAGGTGGCCAAGGCCGCGGCGCTGGAAGTGGCCAGGCGCATGAACCTCAAATCCCCTGAGGTCATCTCCCTGGAGGTGATGCACCCGGTGGACGGCACCCGGGTGGAGCTGAAGGGCAAGGTGCCCTTTGAGATCGCCATTGAGGAATTAGAGATCCCGCCGGAACCGGAGGTGATGGGGGACGGGGCCATCCGAAGCGCCATTGAAAAGCGTCCCATGGCGGTGGTCTGCGGCACGGTGGGCGAGGATGAGCACTCCGTGGGCCTCCGGGAGATCATCGACATCAAGCACGGCGGCATCGAGGGCTACGGCATCAGGGTGCACTACCTGGGCACCAGCGTGCCGCCTGAAAAGCTGGTGAGCGCCGCCATCGAGGTGGGGGCGGATGCCATCCTGGCCTCCACCATCATCAGCCACGACAACATCCACTACAAGAACATCGCCTTAATCGACCGCATCGCCCGGGAGATGGGGGTGAGGGAACAGCTGGTCTTCCTGGCCGGCGGCACCCAGGTGACCCCGGAGCTGGCCCGGGAGGCGGGGGCGGATGAGGGCTTTGGCCGGGGCGCAAAGGGCGTGCACGTGGCCACCGCGCTGGTGAAGCTGCGGGACAGCAAAAAATGAAGCCGGATACCCGGGAGATTGACGCGCTGGTGGCTGAGATCGGCTCCACCACCACGGTGGTGAGCGCCTTTGACGGCCTCACTCATGCCCCTGCTTTTCTGGGCCAGGGCATGGCCCCCACCACCGCCCAGCAGGGGGACGTGCTGGCGGGCCTTGAGGCGGCTGTAATAGACCTGAAGGCCCGGATGGGCCTTCAGGAGCTGCGCTGGCGCAGCTTTTACGCCGCCTCAAGCGCCGCGGGCGGCCTTTCCATGAGCGTCCACGGCCTGGTATATGAAATGACCGCCCGGGCGGCCCGGCTGGCGGCCCTGGGGGCGGGGGCCGTGGTGCGTGGGGTGACCGCGGGCAAAATGGGCCCGGATGAACTGGAGGATTTGAGGGAACTTCGGCCCAACCTGATTTTGCTGGCGGGGGGCACGGACTATGGCGACAAGGAAACCGCCCTGCACAACGCCCGGGCCATCGCAGGGCTGAAGCTTGATATCCCCACGCTTTTTGCGGGGAACTCCCAGGCGGCAAAAGGGGTCAGCCGGGTGTTTGAATCGGCGGGGCAGCCCCTCACCCTGACTGAAAACGTGTACCCCAGCCTGGACCAGCTGAACATCGAGCCTGCCCGGCGGGAGATTCAGCGGCTGTTTGAAACGCATATCATCAAGGCCCCCGGCATGGCCCGTATCCGGGAGATGGTGGACGGCCCCATCATGCCCACCCCCGGGGCGGTGATGGAGGCCCTGGGAATTCTTCATCCGGTGATCGGGGATGTGCTGGCGGTGGACATCGGGGGCGCTACCACGGATGTGCACTCAGGCGCTAAAGGGAGCGAGGCCATCGCCCTGATCCAAACCCAGCCGGAGCCCTTTTTCAAGCGCACCGTGGAGGGGGATCTGGGGCTTTTCCTGAATGCCCATCACCTGGCAGGGGCCCTGGGCACGGACAGCTTAAGCCAGGAGCTTGCCATCAACGCCCGGGAGGAGCTGGCCCATTGGCCGCCCATCCCCAGGTCCCCCGCCCAGATCAGCCTGGCTCGGCGCCTGGCTCTGGAGGCAGGGCGAAGGGCCCTGAATCGCCATGCGGGGGTGCTCCGGCAGGTTTACCTGCCGGAGGGCCGCAGGCGCTTTGCCGCGGGCAAGGATTTAAGCGAGGTGACCACCCTGATTGCTACCGGCGGGGCCCTGACCCGCCTGCCGGGTCGGGGCCTTATCCTTAAGGCCCTTCGGGACCTGAACGCCTCCGGGGAGATGCTTTATCCCCCGCCGGGGGTGATGCGGGTGCTGGTGGACCGGCACTATCTGATGGCCAGCCTGGGGGTTTTAAGCCGCGGACATCCCGGGGCTGCCCTGATGCTTTTGCGGCAAAGCCTGAAAGAGGAGGAGCTGGTATGACCCTGCCTTCAATCACCGTCAACATCCGAAAAATCAGGGAAAACGCGCGCTATATCTTAAAGGCCGCAGAGAAAAGCGGCCTTTCTTTGGCGGCGGTGACCAAGGTGGTCTGCGCCCACGCCCCCATTGTGGAGGCCCTGGCGGCAGCGGGGGCGCCCATGCTGGCGGACGCCCGGGCGCAAAACCTGGCCCACCTGCCCCGGGACATCCCCCGGCTGTCGCTAAGGCTCAGCGATCCTTGGCAGGCGGAGGAAACCGTGGAGCACAGCGAGTATAGCCTGCAAAGCGAGGAGAAGACCATCCAGGCCCTGGGCCGGGCGGCCCAACGGCGGGAGCGGCCCCACAAGGTCATCCTTTTAATCGATCTGGGGGACCTGCGGGAGGGGCTTTACTACAAGGACCTGCCCGGCATCCGGGCGGCATCGGAGGCCGTCAGGCGCGCGCCCTGGCTTGAGCTGGCGGGTACCGGCGCCAACCTCACCTGCTTTGGCGGCATCCTGCCGGATGATGAAAACCTGGGCCGCCTGATTGAGATTACCCGCCGCCTGCGCGGGGAACTAAACCTGCCCCTGCCCTTGATTTCAGGCGGCAATTCCAGCTCCCTCCATCTGCTTTTTGAGAATCGTCTGCCGCAGGGTATCAACCACCTGCGGGTGGGGGAAGGGCTTCTTTTGGGCCGGGACACCGCCTATGGCCGCCCCTTTCCCTTTTTGCACCAAGACGCCTTTACGATGAAGGCGCGGCTTTTGGAAGTGCAGGAAAAGCCCTCAAGGCCGGAGGGCCAAAGCGGGCCCAACGCCTTTGGGGAGTATGTCGTCTTCCCGGATTTGGGGCCCATGAGACGGGGTATCTTAGCCCTGGGGCGCCAGGATACGGATGCGGAGGGCTTGAGGCCCCGGGATATAGGCATCCGGATTCTGGGCGCCAGCTCCGATCACCTGCTGGTGGACTTAAGCGCCACCCCTGATTATCAGGTGGGGGACGAGCTGGCCTTTACCCCGGATTATGGCGCGCTGCTAAAGGCCTATACCAGCCCCTATGTCAGCCGCGAGACGGAGGAAGACCAGTGAACAAGGTTTTGGTTGTGGCCCTGGGCGGAAATGCCCTGCAGCGAAAGTCGGGGGAAGCCAGCGCCCAGGAACAGCTCAGCGTGGTGAGGGACACCGCTAGCCAGCTGGTGAAGATAATCAAAGCAGGATGGCGCCTGGTGATCGTGCATGGCAACGGGCCCCAGGTGGGGCGGATTCTGCTGCAAAATGAGGCGGCCAGGGAGCAAACCCCCGCCATGCCCTTTGATGTGTGCGGCGCCATGAGCCAGGGGATGATCGGCTACCACATCCAGCAGGCCCTGGGGGAAATGCTGGCCCGGGAAGGCCTGCCCCAGCGCCCGGTCACCCTGATCAGCCAGGTGGTGGTGGACCCGGAGGACCTGGCCTTTCGCCACCCCACCAAGCCCATCGGCCCCTTTTATGATAAGGCCCAGGCGGAGGCCCTGGCCCTGAAGACCGGATACACCTTTAGGGAGGACGCCGGGCGCGGCTGGCGCCGGGTGGTGCCCTCCCCGGATCCTTTGGAGGTTGTGGAATTGCCCCAGGTGGCGGCGCTGCTTGAGGCGGGCTTTATCCCCATCGCGGCAGGGGGCGGCGGCATCCCGGTGGCCCGGGATGAGCGGGGCCGGCTCTATGGCGTGGACGCGGTGATCGACAAGGATCTGGCCGCCTGCCGCTTGGCGGACGCCCTGAAGGCGGAGCTGCTCTTGATCTTAACCGAGGTGGAGCAGGCCTACCTGGACTATGGCAGCCCTCAGCAGACGGGCCTTAGTCATGTGTCCTCGGACGAGCTTCTGGCCTGTCAGGGGCAAGGGCATTTTGCCTCCGGTTCCATGGGGCCCAAGGCCGAGGCGGCGTTCCGCTTTGTCTCAGGCCACCCTTTCAGGCGCGCCGTCATCACCAGCCTGGACCTGGCCCTGGAAGGGCTGGAAGGCCGGCGTGGCACGCAGGTCACGGATTAAACGACGCCAGTCAAAAAGGCGCGGCCCGCGCAATACACGCGGCCGCGCCTTTTCAGTTTGGGATTATCTCACCTGAACCTTTTTCACGTCATAGCCCAGGGTGGTGATGCTCTTTTCAATGTCCCCGGCGCTCAGCCGGGTATCGTCAAAGTCCACCTTGACCTTGCTGGCGTTGAACAGCACGTTCACGGAGTCCTTGTCCACACCGTCAAGGCCTTTGACGGCGTTCTCAATCTTCATCACGCAGGAAGGGCAGGTAAGGGTGTCCAGTTGCAGGGTAGCTTTTTTCATAATCTTTCTCCTTTATCAGTTTCGCAGTTTGAATCGCAAGAGCCGCATGGCGTTTAGGATAACCACCAGGATGCTGCCTTCGTGCACCAGCATGCCGATGGACATGTTCATCCAGTCGCTGAAGAACACGCCGGACAGAAGGACCAGCACCACCGCGATGGCGATGAAGATGTTCTGGCGCATGTTCCGGGCGGTTGCCTTGGCCAGGCCCAGGGCGTGGGGCAGGCGGCTGAAGTCCGAGTTCATCAGGACCACGTCGCTGGTCTCAATGGCCACATCCGTGCCGCTGCCCATGGCGATGCCCACATGGGCCAGGGCCAGGGAGGGGCTGTCGTTGACGCCGTCACCCACAAAGGCCACCGTGCGCCCCTGGGCGATCAGCTCCTGGATGTAGGCCGACTTGTCCTCGGGCAGCATATTGCCGTGGGCTTCAGTGAGGCCCAGCTCCCGGGCCACCAGGTCCACGGTGCCCTGGTTGTCCCCGGAGAGCACCACCAGGTGCCTGACCCCCAGCTTCTTAAGCCTGGCCAGGTCTTCCTTAACACCGGGGCGCACCTGGTCCCTGACGCCTGTCACGGCCATCAGCTCGCCGTCCACCGCCGTGAGCACCAGGGAGTCGCCGCGGCTCTGGAGCCGCCCGATGTCCTCAAGCGCTTTTTCGCTTAAATGGACGTTTTCCTTGTCCATCAGCGCCGCGTTGCCCACGGCGACCCGGCGGCCGTCCACCTGGGCCACGATGCCGCCGCCCTTGACCACATCTGTTTTGTCCACGGTGTAGGGTTCGGTCTCGCCCAGGTAGTTGACGATGGCCCGGGCCAGGGGATGGTCGGATTCCTTTTCCACCGCGGCCAGGTAGGCCCTGATCCTCTCCGGCTCGTCCGTGTAGACGATGGAGTCGGCCACCTGGGGGTTGCCCACGGTCAGGGTGCCCGTCTTGTCAAAGACGAAGGTGTCTGTCCGGCTGAAGTCGTGGATGACCTCGCTGCCCTTTAAAAGCACGCCGTTTTTGGCGCCGTTGCCGATGCCGGCCACGTTTGACACCGGGACGCCGATGACCAGGGCGCCGGGGCAGCCCAGCACCAGGATGGTGATGGCCAGCTCGATGTCTTTGGAGACCAGCCACACGATGAAGCCAAGCACCAGCACGGCCGGGGTATACCATTTTGAGAACCTGTCGATGAAGCGCTCGGCCTCGGACTTGGAGTCCTGGGCTTCCTCCACCAGCTCGATGATCCGGCCAAAGGTGGTATCCTCGCCCACCCGGTCAGCCTGGATGGTGAGGGTGCCGTTGTCCACGATGGTGCCCGCGTAGACCTTGGCGCCTGCCGCTTTCCCCGCGGGGACGGGTTCGCCGGTGATGGAGGCTTCGTTGACATGGGCTTCGCCCGTTAGCACCGTGCCGTCCACCGGGACCTTGGCGCCGGTCTTGACCATCAGCGTGTCGCCCACGTCCACCTCGTCGATTTCCACCTCTTCATATTCGCCTGAGGCCATCAGCTTAAACGCGCTTTCGGGCGCCATTTCCGTCAGCTCCCTGATGGCGCTGCGCGTCTTGTTAAGGGTGCGCTGCTCCAGGTAATCGCCGAACAGGAAGAGGAAGGTGACCACGGCGGACTCCTCATAGTTGCCGATGAGGAAGGCGCCGATCACCGCGATGGTCACCAGGACATCGATGCTGACCACCTTGACCCTCAGGGCCTGGAAGGCCTGGATCGCGATGGGTGCCACCCCCAGGATGGAGGCGATGATCATGGCCCAGCTGGCGATGTCTTCCCTGCCAAAGCCGTAGTGGCTGGCGTAGGCCATCACCAGCAGCGCCGCGCTGATGAAGGTGATGGGTTTCTTTTTGGATAAGATGAAACGCTGCAAGTGATGACCTCCTTTCAGGCGTGGTAGCCTGTGTCCAGCTCCGAGAGCATGTTGTAGACCGCTTCGTAGCTCTCGCACACGTCATTGGGTACTTTATAGTTCCCGGTTACTTCCCTCAGACGGGCAAACTCATCGTCGAGCTGGGGCTTTTCTTTCCCTGCCGCGGCAGTCTTTTTGAGGATGTCCTCAGCCAGCGCCTTCACTTCATGGAACTCCGGATGGTTCTTTCCGTGGACACGGTCCACCACGGGTACATACTGCCCAAGGAGCTTCAGGTGATTCTTCTTCACCTGGTCAAAAGTTGCCTGTTTGTTCATGGTTTCCTCCTAAGTCGTTGTGTCGTTGTGTTCAGGCCAAAAGCGCCTGGGCCACATCCCGGGCCTTCTCCAGGTCCTCGGGGGTCGGGTTCCAGCTGCTCCTGATCTCAGGGGCCACCGTTTCAAAGCCCGCCTCGCCCAGCAGCCTGCGCAGCACCTGATTGCCCTCGCCGCTCCAGCCGTAGCAGCCGAAGACGGCCGCCTTCTTGTTCTTGAACTTCAGTTCCTTCAGGAAGTCCAGCCAGCCGGCCACCGAGGACAGCACGCCTTGGTGCACCGTGGGGGAGCCCACCGCGATGGCCTTGGACTTGAACACCTGGGTCATGATGTCGTTCTTGTCGGTTTTGGCGATGTTGTAAAGCTTCACCCGGGTGTCCGGGCTCTGGAGGGAGATCTCCCGGGATATCTGATGGGCCAGCTTCTCCGTGCCCTCCCACATGGTGTCATACACCACGGTGATCTGATCCTCCTGATAGTTCTGGGACCACTTGTAATAGGCCTCCACGATCTGGGTGGGGTTGTCCCGCCAGATCACGCCGTGGCTGGTGGCGATGATGTCAATGGGGAGGTTTAAGGCCAGCACTTCCTCGATCTTCTTTTTCACCAGGGGGGAGAAGGGGTTTAGGATGTTGGCGTAGTACTTCATGGCCTCATCCCATAGGGTGCAGTTGTCCGCCTTGTCGTTAAACAGCTCCTCAACCGCGAAATGCTGGCCAAAGGCATCGTTGGAGAAGAGGATGTTGTCTTTAGTCAGGTAGGTGGCCATGCTGTCCGGCCAGTGCAGCATGCGCATCTCCACAAACACCAGGGATTTGCCGTTGCCGATCTCCACGCTGTCCCCGGTTTTGACCACCTTGAAGTTCCACTCCGGGTGGTGATACTGCCCCACCAGGGACTTGACGGCGTTGGCGGTGCAGTAGATGGGGGTGTCCGGGATCAGCGCCATCAGCTGGGGCAGGGAGCCGCTGTGGTCCACCTCGCCGTGGTTCACCACGATCATGTCAATCTTGTTCAGATCGATCTCAGACTTCAGGTTGTCCACAAACTCGGTGGAATGGGGCGTCCACACCGTGTCAATCAGCACGGTCTTTTCCTCTTCAATCAGATAGGCGTTCTGGCTTGAGCCGTGGCCCACGGAGTAGTCCGCGCCGTGAAACTGCCGAAGCTCCCAGTCGATTTTGCCCACCCAGGACACGTTGTTTTTAATCAGCTTCCTCATGGCTGCCTCCTTGTTTTATTGGCGGGGCTGTGGCTTAAGCAAAAACCCCGCCTTTATCTGTGCTGCCAGTATACAGCAAAAGCGGGCGGCGGGGAAATATGATTTGAATCATCCTTAAGGCACAAGGGAAATGATCTTCTCCGGGTCCAGGTGGCTGTACTCCCAGCCGGGCTTCAGCTCCTCCTCCCTAAAGGACATCATCTCCGCCACCGTCACCAGCTGATAGCCCCGGTTAATAAGCTCCGGCAGCGCGGTTTCAAGCGCCCAGCCGGTGGATTTCAAGGTGTCATGGCACAGGATGATCACGCCGTTGCCAGCGCCCTTCAAGATGGCCTGGGATATTTTGGAGGCGTTGCGGGTTTTCCAGTCCAGGGTGTCCACCCCCCAGAGGATGACAGGCAGGCCCAGCTCCGCAATCACCTGGCGGCTAAGGCGGTTGGTGGCGCCAAAGGGAGGGCGCATCATGATGACCTTCTGCCCCGTCAGCTCCTCAATTTTGTCCATGGTGCGGGTCATCTGGCTGCGCACCGCGGAGGAGGAGATGTCGTTAAGGTTGGGGTGGGACCAGGAGTGGCTGGCCAGCTGGTGCCCTTCCCGGGCGGCACGCTTGAGGATTTCCTCGTTGCCCGCGATGTTGGTGCCCAGGACAAAAAAGGTGGCCAGGGCGCCGTGGGCCTTTAACTGGTCGAGGATCGCTTCGGTGGCCGGGGAAGGGCCGTCATCAAAGGTGAGGGCCAGCATGGGCTTTGCCGGATCTATGCCCCGGTCAAGGGCGGCCTGACGGGTGTTTTCCACCCAGGAATGGGGCGTGAGCAGCGCCGCCTCCGCGGCCGGGTCGGTGGGCGGCAGGCCGTTTTCAAAGGTGAGAAACGCCTTCATCATATAGCCTTCCCGGCCATCCGGGGTGCGCACCCGGCAGTATTCCTCCCCATCCGCCAGCACCGTGATCAGGGTGCCGGTAGGGTAGCGGCCCAGCACCCGGCCGTTGTCACCGGGCAGTTCTCTGAGCCTGAGGGTTCCGCCTTTAACGGTGGCGGTGAAGATATCCTCCTGGGCCAAAGCGCCGGGCAGCGCGCTGAAGGCCAGGAGCACAAGGGCCAGGATCACCGCCCCACAGGGGGTAAATCGAAGCGAAAAAAGCCTGTTCATGGGCCTAATGATACCCTTGCGAACAGGCGGCGTCAACGCCCGAAAGGCTTGTATTAAGATTGTTTGTCCGCCCTCAGGCCGAAATAAGGCCAGATAATACATTGAAACCCTTGGGATGCCGGGCTACAATGCCCGCAATGGCACTGATCGGGAACAGGTAGCCGCCAGGCAAACCTTCAAGAGAGCTTCGGCAGGTGGAAAGAAGCAAGGGGCGCAGGCAGTGATTTCATCCCGGGAGCCGCAGGCTGAACGCAGAGTAGGCCGCGCCGGATTTCCCTCCGTTAACGGGGAAGGCAATGTTCGTTGCCCTGAGCTGTCGCAAGACAGGAATTGAGGTGGTACCGCGGGTCATCCGCCCTCAGCGTAGGCTGAGGGCGGTTTTATTTTAACCCAAGACAACAAAAGGAGGAACCCCACATGAAACGGATCAAACATCTTCTCCCACTTTTACTGGCGATTGCCCTTATGATGCCTTTCTTCGCGTTTGCCGGGGAGGATGTGCCCGTGATCGGCATCCTCCAGTATGTGCAGCACGGCGCTTTGGACTCCGCCCGGGAGGGCTTCCTGAAATCCCTGGAGGATCAGGGCTATGTGCTGGGGGAAACCCTTATCATCGACTATCAGAACGGCCAGGCCAGCCAGGATATCTGCGCCTCGGTGGCGGACAAGTTCGTAGCGGACGGCGTTGATTTGATGCTGGGCATCGCCACCCCCGCGGTCCTGGCCCTTGCCGGCAAGACGGAGACGATCCCGATTTTGGGCACCGCAGTCACGGACTATGTGGAGGCCAGGCTGGCGGAATCCAACGAAAAGCCGGGCTTTAATATCTCCGGCACCACGGACATGAACCCGATCAAGGACCAGATTGGTATGATCAAGCGCTTTGTGCCCGAGGCCCAGACCGTGGGGCTTATCTACACCGGCAGCGAGATTAACTCCACCCTTCAGGCCGCTATCGCCAAAGAGGAAATCGAGGCCCTTGGCCTGGCCTACACCGAGGTCACCGTCAACGCCTCAAACGACGTGCAGCAGGCCATCCTTTCTCTGGTGGACAACTGTGATGTGATCTATATCCCCACGGACAATGTGCTGGCTTCTTCCATGCCCATCGTGGCGGAAGTGACCCTCGCGGCCGGGCGGCCGGTGATCTGCGGGGACGCCGGCATGGTGAAGGAAGGGGGCCAGTTCACCCTAGCGATTGACTACTACAACCTGGGCCTTCAGACCGGCGAAATGGCGGGCCGGCTGCTTCGGGGCGAGGCTCAATCCGTGGGAGAGATGCCCATTGAAAGCCAAAGCGAATACACCTACTACGTGAACAAAACCCTCTGTGACGCCATCGGCCTTGCCATCCCCGAGGACATGCTGCCCTACGCGGAAGAAACCGGCCAATAAGCGCCCAACAAACCTCCCCACCTTGACCCAAGGGTTTGTACTTCCCCTGCACTTCCCCCTGATTCAATGGTTTCGGAAGAAAAGCGACCGAAATAAACATTGAGCCCCCGGGCGGATACTGGATACAATCTGCCCAAGGGCTGTGATCAGGAACAGGTAGTTGCCCCCACCCCCTTAAGAGAGCTTCCGGTTGGTGCGAGGAAGCAGGGGACGGGCAGCGAGTACATCCTGGGAGCCGCAGGCTGAACGCAGAGTAGGCCGCGCCGGATTCCCTCCGTTACAGGGGAAGGCAATGTCAGTTGCCCTGAGCTGTCGAAAGACAGGAATTGAGGTGGTACCGCGATTAAGTCGCCCTCTGCAAACAGCAGAGGGCGTTTTTGATGAAATGCATTGGTCAAGGAGGATAACAAGATGAAACGGTCAAGAACCCTGTTGGCGGCGCTTTTAATGGTGGCGCTTCTCCTGCCCGGCCTGGGCCTGGCGGAGGAGATGCCGGTAGTGGGCATCCTCCAGTATGTGCAGCACGATGCCCTGGATTCCGCCCGGGAGGGCTTTATCAAAGGTCTGAAAGACAAGGGCTTTGAGGATCAGGTGAACATCATCATTGACTATCAGAACGGCCAGGCCAGCCAGGACATCTGCGCTTCTATCGCGGACAAATTCGTGGCGGACGGCGTGGAGTTGCTGCTGGGCATCGCCACCCCAGCGGTGCTCTCCCTGGCGGGCAAGACGGAAACGATCCCGATTTTGGGAACAGCGGTCACGGACTATGTGGGCGCCAAGCTGGCCAACAGCGACGAGGCCCCCGGCTTTAATGTTTCCGGCACCTCGGACATGAACCCGGTGGCGGATCAGATCAAGCTGATCAAGCGCTTCCTGCCGGAGGCCAAGGTGGTGGGCATCCTCTACACGGGCAGCGAGGTTAACTCCCAGTCCCAGGTGCGCCTGGCGCTGGAGGAGATCAAGGCCCAGGGGATGGAGGCCCTTGAGGTCACCGTCAACAACTCAAACGATGTGCAGCAGGCGGTTCAGAGCCTGGCGGGCCGGTGCGACGTGATCTACCTGCCCACGGACAACATCATCTCCGCCGCCATTCCCATTGTGGCTGAAGAGGCCATGAAGGCGGGGCTGCCCCTCTCCTGCGGCGAGGAGGCCCAGGTCTCAGGCGGCGGCACCTTCACCCTGGGGGTCAGCTACTTCCGTCTGGGCGAACAGACAGGCCAGATGGCGGCCCAGATTCTCAGAGGCGAGGCCCAGGTGGGCGAGATGCCCATCCAGCGCCAGACGGATTTCCAGTACCTGATCAACAAAACCGCCTGCGAGGCCCTGGGGATTGAGATCCCTGAGGACCTGGCGGAGTTCGCGGTGGAACTGTAACAAATCATGAACTGTTAAGCGCCCCGCCCGGAGTCTTCCGGGCGGGGCGGGAGGAGAAACGTGGAACAAGTGTTGTTGGGCGCCCTGTCCCTGGGGCTCTTGTGGAGCATGATGGCCCTGGGGGTGTATATCACCTACCGGGTGCTGAACATAGCGGACCTCTCGGTTGAGGGCACCCTCACCCTGGGCGCCGCGGTGACGGCGCAGATGATCTACTCGGGGCAAAACCCCTACTTGGGCATGCTGTTGTCCTTCGGGGCGGGGCTTTTGGCGGGGCTGGCCACGGGGCTTCTTCATACCAAGCTGAAGATCCCCGCCCTGCTCTCCGGCATTCTCACCATGATCGCCTTGTATTCTATCAACCTGCGGGTGATGGGCAAGGCGAATCTGTCGCTGTTGCGGCTGGACACCGCCTACACGTTGATTGGCAACTGGACGGGCCTGGACAAGACCTGGTCAGTGATTTTAACCGGAGGCGTGTTGTCCTTGGCGCTGGTGTTTATCCTGTACTGGTTTTTTGGGACGGAGCTGGGCAGCGCCATCCGGGCCACGGGCAACAACCCCAATATGGTCCGGGCTCAGGGCATTCACACCGACACCACGGTGATTGTGGGCCTGATGCTCTCAAACGGCCTGGTGGCCCTCTCAGGGTCACTCATCGCCCAGTCCCAGAACTACGCGGATGTGCAGATGGGGGTGGGGGCCATTGTGATAGGCCTTGCCAGCCTCATCATCGGCGAGGTGCTCTTTGCCCGCAACAACTTCCTAAGCCGCCTGCTGTCCATGATTTTAGGCGCGGTCACCTACCGGATCATCATCGCCCTGGTTTTGCGCCTGGGGATGCCGGCGGACGACCTGAAGCTGTTCACCGCGCTGACGGTGGTGGTGGCGCTCTTTTTGCCCCGGCTTAAGGAGATGCGCAGCACTGCCCGCCACATCACGAAAGGGAACCACCATGCTGAGCGTTGAAAACCTGTCAAAAACCTTTAACCCCGGCACCGTCAATGAAAAGCTGGCCCTGGATAACATCAGCCTGAACCTGGCCCGGGGGGATTTTGTCACCGTCATCGGCGGCAACGGCGCGGGAAAATCCACGCTGCTCAACTGCGTGGCGGGGGTTTACCGCCAGGATCGCGGCAGCATCCGGGTGAACGGCACGGTGCTGGACAAACTGCCCGAATACAAGCGGGCCAAGCACTTAGGCCGGGTGTTTCAGGACCCTTTGATGGGCACGGCCGCGGACATGGAGATAGAGGAAAACCTGGCCCTGGCCTTCCGCCGGGGGCGCAGGCGCACCCTGGCCTGGGGCGTGACGCCCCAGGAGCGCAAGCGCTACCACAGCCTGCTTCAAAGCCTGGGGCTGGGGCTGGAAGACCGTATGTCCCAAAAGGTGGGGCTGCTCTCCGGCGGCCAGCGCCAGGCGCTGACCCTGCTGATGGCCACCATCTGCGCGCCCAAGGTGCTGCTTCTGGACGAGCACGCCGCCGCCCTTGACCCCAAGACCGCCACCAAGGTGATGGCCTTAAGCGACCAGTTTATCAAGGAGATGGGCCTTACCTGCCTGATGGTCACCCACAACATGCGCCACGCCATCCAGTACGGCAACCGCCTCATCATGATGAGCCAGGGCCGCATCATCCTGGATGTGGCGGGCGAGGAAAAGCAGCAGCTGACCGTGGAAGGCCTGATCCAGCGCTTCTCCCAGCAAAGCGGGGAGGACGTGATCAACGACCGGATGCTGCTGGGTTAAGCTGTTTGACCGGGAGAGCATCCCGCTTCTTAAGTCAGTCTTTTACCACCGGCACCCACAATTCCATTTGGTAATCGGGGCTTTTGATGTCGCCCAGGGCGTAGACCTCAAAGTCGGGTGTGCCCGCGTGGCGCCAGCCCCGCTGGGGGAAAAAGGTGTCCCAGACATAGATCCAGCTGTCCTTGATGCACTTGGGCGTAGGGCCATTGACGGGCACGATAGCGTATTCCGCCTCCGGCACATCAATCAGCTCCAGCCCCAGCGCGCGGGCTTGTTCCACATCCCGCGTGTGGTAGCCCGCCATGTAGCGGAAGCTGCCGTCTTCCTTCATGTCACAGCACACGCCCAGGCTCTGGCCGCTGCCCAGGGCCTCCAGTTGTTGATAGGGCACCTTTTCAAACAGCTCATCCCAGAGCTTGCCAAAGTCGGACTTGGGGGTGGCGTCTATCATAAGCCCCGCCACCTTGAAACCCTCTTTTTTCTGGATGAGGATGTCCATAGCGCTTCCTCCTTGTTTAATTACCTATTTTGTTCAAGTGGTT
>ENA-UOUL01001731-UOUL01001731.1-bioreactor-metagenome-genome-assembly--contig:-NODE-1731-length-28606-cov-5.024256_pt1 | contig 28606 bp, 21 predicted proteins | sample MGYA00249838_ERZ747220 | MGnify/ENA primary metagenome ERZ747220 (study PRJEB28778, sample SAMN05720191) | bioreactor metagenome | isolation source: Anaerobic biogas reactor | place: USA:Washington...
CTACACCCACTTCACGCTCCGTTGGGCAGTGTCTAGATGCAGGATAGCACAAGCTTGGCTCGCGCGCAAGGGCGCGTGTTCCTTCACGTATAATCTAACTCTGGCGGGATGGTTCCTTCATTTGATAATCTAACCCGGAGGGACCATGCCCAAAGACGACGAGATGACCGTGGACGAACGCTACAAGTACCTGCGACGACTGCACCAACGCTACGACGGCGCGGATCGCACCACCCGCGCCAAGCTGCTGGACGAGGCCGAGGCAGTGACGGGGCTGCACCGCAAGTACCTGTCCCACCTCATGAACAAGCCCGGCCCCATTCGCAAACCCCGCACCCACCAGCGCGGGCCGCATTACAGCGGTCAGGCGCTGCATGCCGTGGCGGTGGTGGCGGAAGCCCTGGACTGGATTTGTGCTGAACGGCTCCAGCCCGCCTTGCGGGAGATGGCGGAGCACCTGGCCCGCTTCGGGGATTTGCACGTCACCCCGGAGGTGTTGGAGGAGTTGGGGGCCATGAGCGTCTCCACCGTCTACCGCATGCTCAAGCGCCTGCGCCAGGATCAGCCTCGGCTGCCGCAGCGCCGCGGGCGGCCCGCGACCGGGCTGACCAAGGAGATCCCCGCCTTGCGGCTGCCCTGGGACCTGACGGAGCCGGGGCACTTCGAGGTGGACCTGGTGCACCACTGTGGCCCCGAGACGTCCGGCGACTACGTGTACACCCTGCAGTGGATTGATGTGGCCACCGGCTGGAGCGAGCGGGTAGCGGTCTTTGGCCGCTCGAGCCGGGAGATGATCCGCGGCTTTGACCGCATCCTGGCGCGCTGCCCCTTGCCCATCCTGGAGATCCACCCCGACAACGGCAGCGAGTTCCTCAACCGGCCGCTGCTGGCATACTTTGGCGAACGCGTCCAGGGGGTGCGCATTAGCCGCTCCCGGCCGTGGCAGCACAACGACAACCGCTTCATCGAGCAGAAGAACTCCACCCTGGTGCGGGCCATGCTGGGCGACATCCGCCTGGACACGCGGGCCCAATGCGCGCTGCTCAACCGCATCTACGACACCTGCTGGGTGTACTACAACCTCTTTCAGCCGGTACTGCGGCAACAGACCAAGCGCACCATCCAGACGCCGGAAGGGGGGTGGCGCGTGCAGCGCACCCAGGACGTGGCCGGCAGTCCCTACCGCCGCGTGCTGCGCAGCGGGGTGCTCTCGCCGCAGGCGGCGGAAGACCTGGCCGCCATCTACGAGATCACCAACCCGTTGGCCTTGCGCCGCGAGATCCGCGCCCAGTTGGACGAACTCTTCGCCCTGGCCAGCCGCTCCCAGTGAAAGGAGGAGGGCATCGGCGGGTTAGATTATCATCTGACCGAACCACCCCCCCAGGGTTAGATTATCATTTGAAGTGACGCGAGGGGACCGGGGAGGCTCCAACGCCGGGCGGGCGGGGCGAGCGCCAGCGCGGTGCCGGGGGGTGAACCCCTCCGGCTACCCTGGACGAAAGCCCCTGCGGGGCTGGGGAGGTCGGCCCCGTAGGGGGCCACGTCTTGCGTAGCCCGGCGGTTCAACGCCGGGCGGACTTGGCCTGGCGCCTTGGTGTCGGCGGTTGGCGAGTCGATTGGACAGAACCCCGCCGGAGGTGTATACTGGCGCGCTCGTGAGCCTCGAAGACTCTCCACGCCTGCGTTCGCCTCACTCCTTTCGGAGCCACAGGACTGCCCTGGAGGCAGGACAGGAGCCCCACATGTCGGACGTTACGATCCGCCCAATCGATCTCGATCGCGATGCCGAGGGCCTCGCGGTCATGTGGAACGAGAGCGACCTCCAGTGGCCGGGCGGCTGGACCGATGGCGTGCCCATGACGGCCGAGTGGGTGCGACGCCACGAGTGCGAGCAGCGCACGCTGATTACCTTTGTGGCCGAGGTGGATGACAGAATCGTCGGCTACTGCAGCTATTGGGACGGCCACCACGGCCACTTGGGCGAGGGCTACCTGGCGCTGCTGAACGTACACCCCGACTACCAGAAGCGCAGCATCGGCCGGCGGCTCATCCAGGCGACCGTCGAGCGCGCCGTCCAGGAAAAGTTCCCGCGCCAGACCCTCGGCACCTGGTCGGCGAACTTTAAGGCCGTGCCGACGTACAAAAAGACGGGGCACTTTTGGACGCCCGAGTCCTCCGTGTGGATGCAGAGCTACATCCCGGGCGCCCTGCAGATGCCCCTGGCGAAGCCCTTCTTCGAGAGGCACGACTGGTACGCCTGCTACGTGCGTGCGTTGGCCCAGGCGTGGGACGACGAGCGCTGGGAGGGGCTCAAGGTCTTTACCCAGCACTGGGAGGCTGACGGCGAGAGGCTGACGATCTGGATCGACCGCGAGGCGCGCGCGCCGGTTGCGGTCGCGACGGACGATGTCGAGGTGGCCGCCATCGCGGAAGATATCGAGCCGCTCACCGGCAGCGAGGTGACGCTGCGCTGGCGCGTGGTCAACAAGGGGGCCGAGTCCCTGCGGGTGCACGTGCACGCCGTGGGCGACAAGGGGCTGTCCATCGACCATCGCGTCAGCTTTGACGTGGCGCCCGGCGAGACGGCGGAGCGCAGCGCGCCGGTCAAGGTCGCGACCGACGCCTCGGGGCGCAGGGACGACGGCACGGCGCCGGCGGTGCGCTCACTCATCCAACTGAACGACCGCGAGGCGGAACTCTTTTCCGGCCTGCGGGCCAAGAAGGCGTTCAGCCTGGACACCGCCCCCGGCAGCCTCACCGTCGCGCCGGGTGTGCCCACAACGGTCGCGCTGCAGTTGCACAACGCACGCAAGCAGCCCGTCGAGGTTATTGTGCGGCTGGCGCCTCCCGAGGGGGTGGACGTCTCCTGGCGCGAGCACCAGGCGATGGTGCCGGCCGAGGGACACGTCACCGTGCCCCTGGAGGTGACGACGGCTGAGGAGGCCGTCTATGCGCTGCCGGCATGGGTCGGCTTTGCCGGCGAGGGCGCGCCCGAGCCGCTGAGCGAGTCACTGACCCTGTTCAGCCTGGGCGCCGGAGGCCTGTTGGCCCAGCGCTCCGGCGGCAGCGTGCGCCTGGAGACCGACGCCCTGCGGGTGACGGTGGAGGCTGACGGCGGCGTCATCAAGCTCGAGGAACGGGCGAGCCGGCGCACGATGGTGTCCGTCTTTCCGCGTCTGGGGCCGCCCTACTACCCGGGCGAGTTCGACAAGGTCGACTTGGATCTCGCGCTGGAGCAGCGCGGGGCGCGCACCGTCGTGCGCATGGTCGGCGCGGCGCGCTACACCAAGGGGCTCTACCTGTGGCAGGAACTCGCCCTCTCGCCCACCGGCCTGGCGACGCTGCGCAGCCGAGTGGAGAACCGCGGCGGGGAGGCGCACACCGTGGCGATCCAGCTGCAGGTGCGCGACGCGGATCGCGACGAGGAGACGGCGGCGACGGCGCTGCCGCAGGGGATCGTGTATGCCACTGGCCAGGATCTGCCCGCCTCGTGGGCCGACCTGCCGCGCGACGCTTCCGCCTACGCCGAGCCATGGTATGCCTGGGAAGTCGACGGCGCGGTCGGCGGCTTTGCCTGGGGAGAGGGCTATACGACGCTCGACGCCGGCTGGGGTATGAGCGCCACCACCGACGCGATGACGCTGGGGCCGGGCGAGCGCTCGGCCGAGGCGCGGCTGGCCCTGTGGGCCGGACGCGGCGACTGGCGCGACGTGCGGCGCGTGGCGCTGGCCTGGGCGGGGCGCGCTCCGGAGACGGGCCAGCCCGTCGCGCGGCCGGTGGCCATGGCGCGCCTCGTCCCGGGCGTCATCGCTACGGTGGATGACGAGGTGGCGGCACGCCTGGTCGTTGACACGACCCAGGCCCGCGTGGATGATGGGACGGTAACCGTCGAGGGGGCCGGCCTGACGGCCGACCCATGCCGTGTGGCGATGCGTGGCCTCTCCAAGGAAGCGCCGCACGCGCAGCGCCTGCGGCTGTCCCTGCCGGCGAGGGTGCTGGGGACATACGCGGGCTGCGCGCAGCTGAGCATGCCGCTCTTTGAGCACCGCGCGCCGTTCACCGTGCTCCGACTGGGCACGGGGGGCGCCGTGGCGGTGTGGTCCGAGGAGCGCGCCGGGCAAACGGTGTGGAGCATCGACAACGGGCTCAGCCGCTTTGAGGTGGCGCCCGGCTATGGCGCGAGCGTGATCGGCTGGTACCTCGGCGAGGGCGCCAACGAACTCTGCAGCCACTTCCCGCAGCCGCAGGGGTTCAGCTGGCTCTACCCCTGGTTCGGCGGCGTCCATCCCGAGGTGATGCCCGACGGTTGGGATACCTGGGAGGGAGCGCTGCATCGCGAGGGCGCCGTGACGGCCCAGCCGTTGGAGGTAACCGCCGCCGGCCTGGCGTGGCGCGGTGTGCGCCTGACGGTGCAGCCCGCGGAGAAAAAGCTGCAGGGTTTGGGTATCGAGATCGACTATACGACGCTGGGCGGCTCGAACGTGCTGCGTCAGGTGATGCGCCTCCGCAACCGGTGGGGATGCGAGCAGGTTGCGCGGGCATCCTCGCGCGTGACGGCCGCGCTGGGCGCGGACCCCAAAGCCCTGACGATCCTCGGCGAGGGGGTCTGTCGGCGACCGACCAACGGCTCGACCTGGAGCGGCAAGCACCGCTGGGCGGCGCTGCGCAACGACGCCACCGACCGCACGCTGTTGGTGGCCAGCCGCTCCAACGACCTGTTGCTCTGGGATGCGGGCCAGCACGGACGCGCGCTCGACGCCACCCACACGCTGCGTCTGGCGGCCAACGAGACCCAAGAGATCGCCCACTATCTCGTGTTGGCCGATTCCTGGGAACGAGCACAGGGCTATCAGGCCCTGTGTGATCTAGAGGAGTGTTAGCAATGAACTTGCGGATTCCGGGGCCCACGCCGCTGCCACCGGAGGTGATCGCGGCGGTGGGCCAGCAGATGATCAACCATCGCGGCCCCGAGTTCGAGGCCATGTTCGGCGAGGTCACGGCCTGGCTGAAGGTGTTCTTTGAGACAGAGAACGACGTCTGCATCCTCACCTCGTCGGGGACGGGGGGGATGGAGGCGGCCATCGTCAACACCCTGTCGCCCGGCGACAAGGTGCTTTCGGTGACCATGGGCAGCTTTGGCGACCGCTTTGCCGAGATCGCCGAGGCGTATGGCACGGCCGTCACGCGGCTGGCCATCCCCATGGGCAGGGCCGCCGATCCGGCGCAGGTGGCCGCCGCCATCCGCGAGCAGGGGCCCTTTGCGGCCGTGCTCCTGACGCAGAACGAGACCTCCACCGCCGTCACCAACGACGTGGAGGCGCTGGCGCGCGCCATCCGTGAGGCGGGGGGCGATGAGGTGCTCATCCTGGTGGACGCCATCAGCGGCCTGGGCGCCATCCGCCTGCAGGCCGACGCCTGGGACGTCGACGTGGTGGTGACCGGCTCGCAGAAGGCGTGGATGGCGCCGCCGGGGCTGGCCATGGTGAGCGTCAGCCCGCGCGCCTGGCGCGCCTACGAGCGCTCGAGAATGCCCAAGTTCTACTTTGACCTGGGCGACGCCCTTAAGTACGCTCGGCGCAACCAGACCCCCGCCACGCCCAACGTGGCGGCCCTCTATGGCCTGCACCGCAGCCTGCAGGACATGGTGGTCGCGGGGCCCGAGGCGCTCGCCGAGCGACACCGGCGCATCGGCGCCTACTGCCGTCAGGGGCTGCTGGACATGGGGCTGTCCCTGTTTGCCGACCCCGCCCACTATTCCAACACCGTCACGGCCGCCAACCTGCCGGAGGGGATCAGTGCCGCCAAGGTGCTGTCGGACCTGCGCACGGGCTATGGCATCATCTGCGCCGCCAGCAAGGTCCCCGGCCTGGAGGTCATCCGCATCGGCCACATGGGCTATGTGAGTGAGGCGGACCTGGACGAGGTGTTTGGCGCGTTGCGGGAGATTCTGGGGTTGTAGAGCGGCGGTCAGCACTCGGCGGTCAGCTGTCAGCTGTCAGCAGGAACCCCGCGGCTACAAGTGGTCCGTCCTCTCAGAGGATACGGCCAAGAGCCAACAGCCAATAGCCGAATGTCGACAGCCGATCGCTGACAGCGCATAGGAGCTTGCGTTGGTTGAACCGACGGTCGTGCCCGCGAACGGCGCGATCCAGACGACGCGCGCCCAGGCCGGCATCGCCCGCGCCGCGGGGATCAACGCCCTGGGGAACGTGGGCAGCCGCCTGCTGGGGTTGGTGCGCGAGAGCGTCATCGCGGGCACCTTTGGGGTGAGCGGCGGCACGGCGGCGTTCGACGCCGTGAGCAGCGTCCCCAAGATGGTGTACGAGCTGCTCATCGGCGGGATGCTGAGCGCCGCCCTCGTGCCGGTGCTCAGCGAGTACGCCAGCGAGGAGCGGCGCGAGGAACTCGACCGCATCCTCTCGATCCTCCTCAGCCTGGCCGGCGTGGTGCTCATCGTCGTGGTGGTGGCGCTCGAGTTGGGCGCGCCCTGGGTGGCGCCCCTCCTGCTGGGCGGCTTTGACGCCGACCTCCTGCGCACTGCCACCACGCTCGTGCGCCTCATCGTGCCGGCCATCCTCATCTATGGCATCTCGGGGATCCTGCAGGCCTACCACTATGCGCGCAAGCGCTTCGTCTACCCCTCCCTCGGCGCGCCGGCCCACAACCTGGGCGTCATCGTGGCGGTGGTGCTCCTGGCGGGCCGGCTGGACCTGGCCAGCCTCAGCCTGGGGATCGTGGTGGCGGCCACGGTGCAGCTCCTGGTGCAACTCCCCGGCCTGCGCGGCGCGCGCCTCTCGCTCCAATTCGATTGGCACCATCCGGTGGTGCGGCGCATCCTGCAGCTCTATGCGCCGGTGGTGCTGAGCATCGTCATCCAGAACGTGGGGATCATCATCGACCGCAACCTCGCCTCGCGCACCGTCGCCGAGGCGATCACCTGGATGCAAAAGGCCACCTTCCTCATCCAGCTCCCCCTGGGGTTGGTGTCGATGGCCGTCTCCCTGGCGGTGCTCCCCACGCTGTCGCAGATCGACGCCCGCGCCGAGTTGGACCGTTTCAAGCGCACCTTTAGCCTGGGGCTGCGGCTGGTGCTGGTGATCATCCTGCCCGCCGCGGCCGGGCTGGTGGCCCTGGGCCTGCCGATGATTCGCGTGATCATGGAGCGCGGCGCCTTTACCCCCGCGGACACCCACCAGACCTGGCTGGCGCTGTGCTACTACCTGCCGGGGCTTCCCTTTGCCGCCATCGACCTGCCGCTCATCTTTGCCTTTTACGCGCAAAAGGACACCGTCACGCCGGTGGTGGTGGGGGTGGTGGCGGTGCTCATCTACCTGGTGGTGGGGCCGGCGCTGGCTTTCCTGCTGGGGTGGGGCTACCTGGGGCTGGTGGCGGCCAACTCGGTGCAGCTGATAAGCCATGCCGTCATCATGCTGTGGGCCTTTGGGCGGCGCTTTGAGGGGCTGCGCGGCTACGGCGTCATCTCGACCACGGCCAAGGCGGCGTTGGCGTCCGTCGCGGCCGGGCTTTTGGCGTACGGCGGCTACGCCGTGGCGGCGCGCGCCCTCGCGGGCCGCGGGATGGTCACCGACGTGGCGGGACTGCTCGCCGGCGGGGGCGCGGCGGTGGCGGCCTATGCCGCGGCGGCGCACCTGCTGCGCATCGAGGAGCTTGGGCTGGTGGTGGGCGTCGTCCGGCGGCGTCTGGGTGCTGCGCCGCGGGCCGAGGCCTAACCCTAGCGCTGGCTCAGGGTACTGAGCCCAGCCAAGCCGGCGTGCGCCGGCTGACGATCGTCCCGAACGTAGCGAGGAACCTTGACGACCGAACCGCGCGAGCCCCTCACGCCAGAGGTGCCACGCCGCAGCGGGGCCGCCACGGGCCGAGGCCTGGCGGTGGCTCAGGGTACTGAGCCCAGCCAAGCCGGCCAGCCCCAGAAGCCAGCAGAGCGCGATGACATGTATCGGCCAACCCCGACTGCAGCCGTAACCTACCACCGGCACACGCGACTCGGAACCCGCAACTTGGAACCCACAACGCACAGCCCCGCCTGTAACCTGGACCCTGTAACCTGCTACCGCTGGGCCAGCCCACGGTGCCCCTCAGATCCACTTTTTCGGAAGCGCCGTTTCTCTGTATCCCTCGATGTGATCCAGCGCGTCCGCAGGCTCGGCCGCCACGTGGTAGAGGGCGCGGTACTCGGGACGTGCGAAACGCTCCTCGTACAGCCGCTCAAAGTGCGCCAGGAGCGGCTCGTAGAACCCGCCGGTGTTCAGCAGCACGATGGGGCCGCGCAGGTACTCTAGCTGCTTGAGCGTGATCACCTCGAGGATCTCTTCCAGCGTGCCGAATCCGCCGGGGAGGGCGACGTAGGCGTTGGCATGCTCGATCATCAGCGCCTTGCGCTCGCCCATCGTCTCGGTGACCAGCAGGTGATCGGCCTCGGCATAGCCGAGGCCGAACTCTGCCAGGCGGCGTGGGATGACGCCCAGGACGCGCCCGCCGCCCGCCTTCACGGCGCGCGCCAGGTCACCCATCAATCCGGGGGTGCCGCCGCCGTATACCAGGGTGTGCCCCCGGACGGCGATGAGCCGCCCGAGTTCTCGCGTCGCATCGCGGTAGACGCCGTCCACGGCTGAACTGGAGGAGCAGTAGACGCAGATGGAGAGGGGCATGTCGCCAGCACCTTGGGATGACGATCACTTGATGACGATCACTTGTCGCGGTGATCAAGAGGGTTTTCCACGGCCAGACCCTCGCTCCCTGCGGCGCCAAGGAGATCCCTGTCGGCAGTCACAAAGGTGAGCGAGGGGTAGCCGTGTTCAGCGAGCTGCGCCTTGGCGACGATTGCAGTGGCGAGTTGCACAGCGTCATAGGCGCGGAGACGGTGACGAAGTACGAGCGTCACCGCCTGATCGATTACTGTGCGGTCAACCCGTAGCAGTATCAACAATCGCTCCGAGTCCTCGAGGAACCGGCTCAAGGCTCTGTCGCGCGCCTGAATGGACATACCCGAGGGGCCACGTCCCTTGGCGGCCAGCGCGGCGGAAACCTCGACGAGCGTAATCTCTGAGACGAGCAAGCTGTGATGCGAATCGGGCGTGGTGATCGCGTTCACCCACGTGCTGCCCTGCTCGGGGGCATACCGCTTGACCAGAGCGCTGGCATCCAGGAAATACTCGCTCAAGGCTTTGATCCCCGCTGTTCCAGGATGATCTCTGAGAGTGAGGGGCCGCCCGCGCTGGCCAATGACTCGCGGACTTCTTTGAGCGACACGCCGGGGATAATGCGCTGCCGAAGCCCAGGGCCAAGAGAAGCCACGCGCCCCGCAGCCTCGAGCATCGCCCGAACGGTGAGCGCGCCATCCGACCCCTCCGCGAGTGCTTTCTCGAGCACCTCGCTGGACAGAGCCTCGACCGACTTGTTCTCTCTGGCGGCCCGCTCTCGCAAAGCCTGGTACGCCTCTGGAGATAGCTTGACAACAAGAGTTTCCATCGACAGGTGCTCCGCTACGCATGGCACGGCATCTCACGACACGTTCCAGTATGCCACCGTTTCGCTCTCTGTCAATAGGATTCGATCCGTCCTACTCGCGCAAATCCGCGTTCATCTGCGTCCTACTCTCCCCACACCACCGTCAGCGCCGGGCGGTTGGCGGCGTTCCAGTCCTCAGTGTCCGAGGGGACGAAATGTCGGCCGCTGTGGTAGGCGCCGTCGGCGGAGTAGAGCGCCAGGCGCAGCGGCTCGCCGGCGGCGACCGCCTCGGCCGCCGCGCGGGTGACGTCCCAGGTATAGGCGGGCAGGGCGTTCCAGTCCTCGGGGAAGGGGATGGCATCCACCCAGGTGCGGCTCAGGTTCTCTCGCGCCTGAGGGGCGTTGTTCCACGTCAGCGTCGCCTCGCTCCAGTCCTCCGACACCGTGAACGCCTGGATGAGCGACGGTACCGCCTCGTCGGGCATGGAGGAGCCCATCTGGCGGAGGGTGAGCGTCGCCGATAGGACGCGCTTGCCCGCGGGCACGGTCTCCAGCGGGAAGGTGACGTAATAGCGCGAGAAGCAGGGCCAGTCGGCGATGTCATCCTGGTTTTGCACGTTCACCGGCATGGCCCCGGCATAGTTCGCCTCGCCCCACGCGGTCCAGAAATCGAGCCCGTCGCCGCATACCGCGCCCCCGCCCACGTGGCCGTCGGGCACCACGGCACCATTCAGGCCGTGGCGCACGGTGACCGTGCCGCCCGGCGCGCCGGACGCGGGGCCTTGTGCGGGCAGCCCGAAGGAGATGGCGCCCCAGGTGCGCGGGTCGTCGGCGTGCATGGCGCGGGGCCAGACCACGTCGGGGTTCGGCGCGCCGGAGGCGGCGTCCCGGTCGTGGACGGCCACCGCCAGCCCCCACTGTTCCCCGTCGGCGGGACGGGGCAGCCCGAGCCCGGCAAAGGGGATGCGCCAGGTGAGCACCCAGCCGCGCGCCTCGCCCCCGCTGTTGGGCGCGCCCTCGCCCCGGTAGCCCGCCTCGGAGGTGACCCCTAGGTCGGCGGGCTGCCAGCCGCCGTCCGCACCACGATGGGTCGCCTCGTAGGCGGCGCGATCCTCCCACCAGCGCAGCTGCGCCGTGAGGCGGTAGGCGCCCTCGCCGATGCCTGCGGCGGGATCGGGGTCCGTGTCCAGGTACACGGTAGCGGCGTCCCAGTTCGCCAGGTCGTCGGCGGCCGGCGAATCGGCGTCGTACCAGAGGAGCCGGTCATAGATCGACAGGCGCACCAGGAGGGCGTCCTCGGTATAGCCGACGCGGGCGTCGACACCGTTCTCGCTCGGCGTGATGCGCCCGAACCAGACGACGCTGGTCTCTTCCCAGGCCACGTCGGCGGCGAGCCGCGGCAGGTGGATGCGCGGGTAGGCGCGCGCCTCGGAGGGCGGCACGACGGACGTCGCGACGGGCGTCGCCGGCGGTGGGGTGGGCGGGCCGACGGGCGGGGTGGGGTCGAGCGGCGGCGTTGGCGAGGCTGGGGGCCGGCTCAGGTCGCCGCCGCCGATGGTCAGCGGCAGCCATAGGCGCGCCCCCGCGCCCGATTGGGCGATGGCCGGGTAAGCGGCGATGACGATGGGTGTGAGACAAAGAACCGTGAGTAGGACGAGCCATAGGGTACGATGATGCGTGCGCATGCCGTGCCTCCGGGTGAGGGTTGATGGACCCGAGCACCGATCCATAGCGCACGTCGGCCGAGGCGAGGTGGGGAGACGCCTCTACGAGGGGCCCACCGTGACAGAGAGTATAAGGAGGGTATCCGTTTTGTACAAATGTTTGACGGCGCTACCACCGGCGGTATAATCACCCCATGCGGGGCGAGGAGCCCCGCATTCGAGCAATGAGGGGAGCGAGCATGTCCGCAGAGCACTGCGCGCCGCGCAACCTGGCCGGCTCCGATGGCGTCATCCGCCTGACGGCGCTGGCCAAGGCCGCCGGTTGAGGCGGCAAACGCGCCTCCGCCGCGCTGGCGCGCGTGACGCGCCACCTGAGTCGCATATTCAACGAGGCCGACTATCCCGAGTTGCTGGTCGGCCTGTCGGTGGCCGATGACGCCGCGGTCTGGAAGCAGAGCGAGGATCGCGCGCTGGTGTTCACCACCGACTTTTTCACGCCCATCGTCGACGACCCGTACGACTATGGGGCGATTGCGGCTGCCAACGCGCTGAGCGACGTCTATGCCATGGGCGGCGAGCCGTTCCTGGCGCTGCACCTGGCGGCGCTGCCGGCAGACCTCCCCGAGGAGATGATCGTCGAGATCCTGCGCGGTAGCGCCGAGAAGGTCAAGGAGGCGGGCGCCATCGTCGCCGGCGGCCACACCATCGACGACGACGAGCCCAAGTTCGGCCTCGCGGTGCTGGGCGCCGTCGATCCGCGGCGGGTGCGCACCAAGGCGGGCGGCCGCCCCGGCGACGTCATCGTGCTCACCAAGCCGCTGGGCGTGGGCCTCATCGTCACCGCTTACAAGTCGGACGAGGCCGACCTCGACGACGTGGCGGCCGCCGTGGCCTCGATGAAGCGCCTCAACCGCGACGCCGCCCTGCCGCTGCGCGAGATCGAGCCCCATGCCCTAACGGACATCACGGGTTTCGGCCTGCTGGGTCATGCCTGGGAGGTGGCCGAGAGGAGCGGCGTGCGCCTGCGCATCCGCTTCGACGACCTTCCCTTCGTGCCGGGGGCCATGCGCTACGCCGAGGAACTCCTCTTCCCCGGGGGCGCCGGCAACAACCTGGGCGACTATGGCGCCCACGTCACCTTTGCGCCCCGTCTCGAGTACGAGATGCAGCTCCTCACCTTCTGCCCCGAGACCTCGGGTGGCCTGCTGATCCTCATGCCGCCCGAGCGCGTCGAGGCGCTGCTGGAGCGCTACCGCGCCACCGGCCAGGACGCCTGGGTCATCGGCGAGGCCCTGCCCGGCGACCCGGCGATCGAGGTGCTGTAGGAGAGGTTGTGCGTTGCGAGTTCCGGGTTTCGGGCCGGATGGACAGCCTGCAGGTGCCCCTGCTCCCTCGCCCCGTACTCGGGGCCTCAGTACCCTGAGGCAGAACCCCAGTACTCTGGGGCGAGGGTGGGGGTGAGGGGCGCTATCGAGGGGCGACGCGTTCAGTGAGTCAAGGTCCCTCGCTACGCTCGGGACGACGGAGTGTCTTGCTCGCGATGACAGCATCGAGCGCCGCCGTCCTGGCGACTGTCTGCGGCGTGGACGCCCTGATGCGAGAGGCGCGACGGTCCTCCCGAAAGCGCCTCCCGCTCCCACCGATGATTGACCGAATTCCCCTCCCCTGAGTAGAATAGCCGGGCGTGCGCCCGTGGGGCGTTCGCCGGCGCAACCCTTCGAGAGGAGCGTTCACCTTGTTGCGATTGCACAACGAGCGAACCGGGGAACTGGAGGCTTTTCGTCCCCTCGGTGAGACGGCCACCATCTATGTGTGCGGCATCACGCCGTACGATACGACGCACCTGGGGCATGCCTTCACCTATCTGAGCTTTGACGCCCTGATCCGCTACTGGGAGTACCTCGGCTATCCGGTGCGATACGTGCAGAACGTCACGGACATCGACGACGACATCCTGCGCAAGGCGAGGGAGGTGGGCGACGACTGGCTGGCGCTGGGCAATCGCTGGACGCGCCATTTCATCGAGGACATGATGGCCCTCAACGTACGCCCACCCGACGTCTACCCGCGCGCCACCGACGTCATCCCGCAGATGCATCGCGCCATCCAGGCGCTCCTGGACAAGGGGCTCGCCTACGAGGCGAACGGCAACGTCTACTTTCGCGTGGCGGCGGACCCGCGCTTTGGCCAGGTGAGCCGCCTGCCCGAGGCCAAGTGGTTGCCCACTGCCAACGAGCGCGGCAACGTTCCCGACGACCCGAACAAGCAGGACCCCCTCGATTTCGTCCTCTGGCAGGCGCAAAAGCCGGGCGAGCCCGCCTGGGACAGCCCCTGGGGCAAGGGGCGGCCGGGGTGGCACATCGAGTGCTCCACCATGGCCCAAGAGTACCTGGCCGACGTCATCGACGTGCACGGCGGCGGCAGGGACCTCGAGTTCCCCCACCACGAGTGCGAGACGGCCCAGGCGTGCGGCGTTACCGGCTGCGAGGTCTTTGCCAACTTTTGGCTGCACACCGCCATGGTGTGCTACCAGGGCGAAAAGATGAGCAAGTCGTTGGGCAACCTCATCTGGGCGCGCGACCTGCTGGCCGAGCACAGCGCCGACGCCGTGCGCCTGCTGGTGCACGCGCACAACTATCACGAGACGTGGGAGTACATGGACGCCGAAATCGAGCCCGCCGACCGGCTGGCCGCGCGCCTGTTGGAGGCCGTCACCGTCGCCGGCGGCGATGGGCCGGCGCCGGATGTTTTGGGCGACGTGGCGGCGTTCGAAGCGGCCATGAATGCCAACCTCGACACCCGCGCCGCCCTGGATGCGCTGGGCGCGTTCGCCGACCGCATCGTGGCGGCCGCCGCCCTGGGGCGCGACGTGGCCGCCGCCCAGTCCACGCTGCGTCGCCTCGGCGCGGTGCTCGGGCTGCGTTTCGACGGCGACATCGAGCCCCGCGTGCGCCAGGGATGGGAGAAGCACCACCAGCGGTTCGTGTAATGGAACGCGGATTGACGCGGATTAGGCGGATCAACGCGGATCAAAACCAATAAACGCCGAGACCGCAGAGCACGCGGAGGATCTAGATGGCAGCCTTTCCTCCGCGTGCTCTGCGGTCTGCTCTGTAGTTACCAGGTTTGATCCGCGTGCATCCGTTCCATCCGCGTCTATCCGCGTCCCTGTCCCTACACCTCCGGCTCTCCCCACCACGCCTCAAAAAAGGCGCGGATGTTCTCCAGCGGGTAGCCCTTGTTGAACTCGGCCTGGCCGATGACGCCGCCGCGGTCGTCCCACAGGGCCGCCTTGACGCGCTCCACGCCGGCGCGCACGTCGTCCGGTGTGCCAAAGGGGAGGATGTGCTGCCGGTCCATCTCGCCCCAGAAGGTGATGCGCCCCTTGAAGCGCAGGCCGATCTCTTCGATGGGCATGGTAAACAGCTGCGAGTTGACGGCGTCCACACCGATCTCGATGAGATGCTCATAGATGTCCAGGATGTAGCCGTCAGAGTGCATGAAGGCGAACTTTTCATGGGCGTGGGCGATGTCGCAATAGTCCTTGTAGAGCGGCTTGAAATACTCGACCCACATCTTGGGTGAGATGAGCAGGGCGTGCTTGGAGCCCCAGTCGTCCATGAACGACACGGCGTCCACGTCGGTGCGCACCACGTGTTCCAGGTGCCGCAGGTAGTAGTCGTGGATCATCTCCAGGAGTTGGAACGCCTCCGGCACGCCCCACGCCAGGTCCATATAGGCGTTCTGTGACCCGCGCAGGAACTGGTAGCGCTCCCAGGGGCGCGGGTTGCCGAGATGCACAAAGCGATCCGTGGCGGCGCAGGCGCGGTTCACGTCCTCGAACCCCACCCCGAGGAGATGGTAGGGCGGCTTCCAGTGCGCCAGCTTGGTCCAGTCGTCGATGGCGGGGTATTTGACCTCGCCGATCATCCCCGCCTGGATGTTGACCCAGCGGCTGCCCCAGTGATCGGTCCACTCGCCGGGGGTGTAGAGGGGCGACTCGTCCGCCGGATCGCGAAAGCCGCTGGGGCCGAAATCGGAGGGGTACTGGTCGAGGAGGGCGCGCAGCTCTTCCTCGCGCCCGAAAAAGGCGGCCGGCAGCGTCCATACGTCGCGCGCGGGCCGATCCACCCCCTCGAAACGCAGCGTCCGCCGCACCCGTTCGCGAGGCGTCAGTCCCATGGCGCTTCCCTCCCTGTTCCGGATGTTCCGGCCCCATGATACGATCCCCTACTCGCCTTGTCGAATGGAGCGCACGCGGATGCGGCGTTGGGTACAAAGCGGAACGAACGGAGCCACGCGAATTGGAGACTCACCGCAGAGGCTGCGGAGAGCGCAAGGGATATGGGAATGCTTTGTCTATCTGCTTCTCTTGATGTCCTCAGCGGTCTCAGCGGTCTCCGCGGTTTGTCTGGAGATCCGCGTTGATCCGTTCGATCCGCGTGAATCCGCGTTCCCTTCTCATCCTACTTGACGGCGGGCGTGGGGCTGGTAGAATAGAAAACTGTAGCTTAGCCTTGTGTACGGAAATAGAACGGATGTTACGCCGGGACTCGTATTCCCTGTTTGCCATCGGGCTGCTGTCCGTTGTCGTCTACATCGTGGCCTTGGCGGATCGCTATCCGCTCGTTGCTCTCTCCCAAAAGGGCAGTGTGCCCGATATCGGCGTCCTTAGCGGTTACCGCTGGGGGGCCGCTGCCGCCTACGTGGCCGCCATCGCGGCGGCGTTCGCGCTCTATGGGCTGGCGTTGCGCCTTGCCCGACGGTTGGGGTCGGATCGCGCCGCGGCCTGGGGCGTGGTGGTCCTGGGTGTAGCCGCCGCCGCAGCGCTGGTCGCCACCTACCCCTTGTCCGCCTCGGACGTGTTCCTGTACGTGGCCCGCGGGCGCGTGCTGGGAGTGCACGGCTACAATCCCTTCGTCGTGCCGCCCAACGCCTTTCCCATGGACACCTACGTCCCCTTCCGCAGCCAGTGGTCGGGGGTGGCTTCGCCCTACGGGCCGCTGTGGGAGTGGCTGGCGGCGCCCCTGGCGCGCCTGGGCGACGGCACGCTGTTGGGGTCGCTGCTGGCGTTCAAGGGGGCTTCGCTGGCGGCGTACCTCGGCTGCACCGCCCTGGTGGCGGCCATCCTGCGCCGGCGCGATCCCGGCCGCCTCGTGTGGGGGCTGGTAGCCTTTGGCTGGAACCCCCTGGTGCTCATCGAGGCGCACGCCAACGGCCACAACGACCTGGTGATGGTCCTGTTCGTGCTTCTTGCCGTATGGTTGTGGGAATCGGGGCGCTACGTGTGGGTCATCCCGGCCTTGGTGCTGGGGGCCCTCGTCAAGTACGTGCCGTTGATCCTCGTGCCGATGGCGGCGCTGCGCTTGGGCAACCGCCTGTCGCGCGCCGAGTGGCTGCGCACGCTGCTGGCGGCGGGGCTCATTGCACTGGGGTTGGTGCTGGTGGTGTTCGGGCCGCTGTGGCCGGGGCTGCGCAACTGGGGTGTGTTGGGGCAGATGCGGCGTGCCCACTTTTCGGCCGGCACCTGGCTGATCCTGCTGCTCCGGCAGGTATCGCCCAACGCCATGGCGTTCCGTGTGGCCGAGTGGACCACGCGCATGCTCTTTGCGGCCGGCTACGGGGTGCTGCTGGCGTGGTCGCTGGTCCGTCCACGGTCGCTGGCCGTCATCTTTTACGACTTGCTCTACCTGTGGCTGGCCGTGGGCAGCATGGCCTTCGGCTACTGGTACATCACCTGGCTGGTGCCACTGGCGGCGCTCGTCCCGGGGCGCGTCGACCTGCGGAGGGTGGCGGCGTTCAGCGCCACCGGCCTGCTCTCGGTGGCGGTCTATACCTACCTGGGGGTCAAGCTGCGCGATGTGGTGAGCATGGACGTCATCACCCTGGCCACGGTGCCGGTGGTGTTCATCACGCCGTTCATCGTGGCGGGGGGGCTGCGGCGCGAGCCGAGCGACGTGGATCAGCGGCAGCATCGCGAGCACGCCACGGGGTGGTTTGGCGGTTACTATCCCTCGCCCCTGGCCCGTCCGGTCGTCGCCCAGGTGAACGATCCTATCGCCGGGGTGCCCGTCTTTCCATTCGACTATGACCTGCCGCCCGAGCCTCCGGTCGAGGCGGCGTCGCGTGAGCCGGCGGAACCGAGAACCGCCGCCCGAGGGGAGCAAGATGGCCAAGTACCTCGTGATCGTTGAATCCCCCTCCAAAGCCAAGACCATCGGCCGCTACCTGGGCAGGGACTATCAGGTCAAGGCCTCGGTGGGCCACGTCCGCGACCTCCCGCCGAAGGAACTGGGGGTCGACATCGAGCACGGCTTTCGCCCCACGTATCACCTCGTGCGCGGCAAGGGAGCCGTCATCGACGAGATTCGCGCCGCCTCGCAACACACCGACCTCGTCTACCTGGCCACCGACCCCGACCGCGAGGGGGAGGCGATCGCCTGGCATGTGGCAGAGGCTGCCAAGCTCGACGCGGACAAGACGCGCCGCATCGCCTTCGACCAGGTGACCAAGGCGGCCGTCCAGGATGCGCTGGCGCACCCGCGGGGGCTCGATCGCGAACTCATCGACGCCCAGCAGGCGCGGCGCGTCCTCGACCGGCTGGTGGGCTACCAGATCAGCCCCATCCTGAGCAAGACGCTGCGCCGGCGCCTGTCGGCGGGGCGCGTCCAGTCGGTGGCGCTGCGGCTGGTGGTCGACCGTGAGCGCGAGATCCTGGCGTTCGTGCCCGAGGAGTACTGGACGCTGGAAGCCGAACTCGCGCGGCGTACTGCGGAGAGGGAGCGTTTCACCGCGCGCCTCTTCAAGATCAAGGGCAAGGACCCCGAGCTGCCCGACCGCGAGAGCATCGACCGCGTGCTGGACGCCCTCAAGGGCGCCACCTATACCGTGACGCGTGTGCAACGGGGGGAGCGGCAGCGCAACCCGCAGCCGCCCTTTATCACCAGCACGCTGCAGGCCGACGCCGGGCGCAAGCTGCGCTTCTCGCCGCGCCAGACGATGCGCCTCGCCCAGCAGTTGTACGAGGGGATCGAGTTGGGGGACGAGACGGTGGGGCTGATCACCTACATGCGCACCGACTCGACCCACGTGGCGCCCGAGGCGCAGGCCGAGGCGCGTGAGTTCGTCGCCGGGCGCTGGGGACAAGAGTACTTGCCACCCAAGCCGCCCACCTACCGCTCCAAGGCGGTGAACGCCCAGGAGGCCCACGAGGCGATCCGTCCCACCTCGGTGCTGCGCACCCCGGAGGCGGTGCGGCCGCACCTGAACACCCAGCAGTTCCGGCTGTATGAGCTGATCTGGCAGCGCTTTCTCGCCAGCCAGATGATGCCGGCGCGCTACGCCACCATGACGGTGGATGTGACGGCAGCCAAGGACTATCTCTTTCGCGCCACGGGCTCGACGCTCATCTTTCCCGGCTACCTGGCGGTGTACACCGAGGGACGCGACGAGGACGAGGAGGAGGAGCGCTCCCAGGCGCTGCCGCCCCTCACCGAGGGGGAGATCGTGGACCTGCTGCGGCTGCTGCCGGCGCAGCACTTTACCCAGCCGCCCCCGCGCTATACCGAGCCGACCCTCATCCAGGCGCTGGAGAGGAACGGCGTCGGGCGCCCGTCCACCTATGCCGCCATCGTCACCGTCATCCAGGACCGCGGTTACGTGGCGAAGGAGCGGGGGCGCCTCATGCCCACCCCCCTGGGGATGGTTGTGTGCGACGCGCTGGTGGCCACCTTCCAGGATATCATGGACGTGGGCTATACCGCCGGCATGGAGGAGCGCCTGGACAGGATCGCGGCGGGCGACCTGAACTATCGCGCCATGCTGGGCGACTTTTACCAGGGGTTCGCGCCCCGGCTCGAGAGCGCCCGCGGCGCCATGCCTCAAGCGGTGGAGGCGGCCCTGTGGGCCGACCTGCCGCCGGAGGTGCGCGAGCGTCGCTGCCCCGAGTGCGGCAGCCCCATGCAGGTGCGCATCAGCAGCGCCGGCCGCTTTCTGGGGTGCACGCGCTACCCCGAGTGCCGCGGCATCCTGGATCTGAGCACCCCCGCAAGGCCGGAAGCGCCGGCGGACGAGTTCGCCGAGGGGGAGACGTGCGAGCTGTGCGGCGGCCGCATGAAAATCGTCTCGCACGGACGCAACCGTTTCCTGGGGTGCGAGAACTATCCCACCTGCAAGAACACGCGTCCCATCCTGAGCGACGAGATCAAGCGGCTGGCCGCCGAGACCGCCTGCCCGACGTGCGGCCAGCGCCCCCTGACGCCCAAGAAGGGGCGCTATGGCGAGTATCTGCGCTGCGACCGCTGCGAGGTGAACTATTCCCTGCGCAAGCTCGGCCTGGCCGGCGGCGGACGCAAGGGGCGCGCCCGCGACGACGCCGAGCCCGCATCCGAGGGGGATGAGACCGCCAAGCCGAACGTCGAGCTGGTGGACGTGGTCTGCCCGAACTGCGGCCACAGTCCCATGGAGCACCGCGCCGGGCGCTTTGGCCCCTATTATCGTTGCCCGTCGTGCAAAAAGAACGTGTCGGAGGCAAAGATGGCGCCGGCGGGGAGCGAGCAGGCATGACGTCACAGCTTGACGCCGTCGCCCGGCAGGCGCTGGCCGCCTATGGCCTGGACGGGGCACCCCTGGTGTTCATCCGCCACAGCGACAGCGTCGCGTTTCGCGTGGAGGCGCCCGGCTCGGACGGCTATCTCCTGCGCCTGCACATCCCCATCACTCCGGCCATGGGCAGCCACGGCGCCGACGGCGTCATGGTGCGATCGGAGCTGCAGTGGCTCGAGGCGCTGAACGATGATACCGACCTCGTCCTGCAGCGACCGATCCGAAACCGCGATGACGAGCTGGTGACCACCGTGCCGGTGGGCGCCGGCGCGCTGCACTGCTCGCTGCTCCGCTGGCTCCCCGGCGAGGCCTACGACAGCGAGCGGCAGACGGAGGACACCGCCCGCCAGATCGGGCGCATCCTGGCGACCCTCCACCGACACGCCTCCGAATGGCGCCCGCCGCCCGACTGGCGGCGCCCCGCCCGCGACGCGGCCTACTTTGAGGCGGTGTTGTGGGCCCTGCGTCCCGCCGTGGAGGACGGCCGCATCGCCCGCGACGACTATGTGGAGCTGGCCAAGGCGGTGGCGCAGCTCGTCGAGCGGATACGCGAGCTGCCGCGCCACCCCGACGTGTATGGCGTGATGCACGCGGACGCCCACAAGGGCAACATGCTGCTCGACGGCGGCGAGGTTCGGCTGATCGACTTTTCGTTCTGCGCCACGGGCAACTATATGTTCGATCTGGGCGTTTGTCTGTCGGACATGAGCCCCGCGCTGCATGGCGCCTTTGTCGAGGGCTACCGCGGCGTGCGGCCACTGCCGGAGGGCTGGGCGGAGCTGGCGGAGGGGTTCTTTCTCGGGGCGATGGTGGGGACGTTCTCATTCTGGGTGCCCCGCCCGGAGGCCCACGAGCACCTGGCGGCGATGGTGCCCCGGATCGTGCAAGAGTACGTCCTCAAGCACAACCGCGGCGAACCGTTCTGGCCGTACGAGTAAGATCCCTCCCGGATGGTGGGCGTCGCCGGCGCCCATGTCTCGCGCACCAAGCGGGGCGAATGGTACGCAGATGCACGCAGATGGGCCGCAGATTTACGCAAGTCCTGTTGTCTGCATCTGTGATGATCGTCGGAACGCCCTGCTACCCAGACAGCGCTGCCGAACCCCACCCTCTGATCAGGCCAAAATCAGCGGCTCATCAGCGGAAACCTGCGTTCCATCGATCTCCCGGAGCAACGAAACGCCCAGGATGGCGAGAGGGCCGTCCGACGCTCCCTACAGCCCCAGCTCGTGGTGGATAAAGGGCACCGCGCGCGCCAGGTCCGCCTCGGCGATGACGAACGACACGCTATAGGCCGATGCCGCCTGCCCCACCGAGATGACGTGCAGCCCCATGGCGCCCAGCGCCGCAAAGGCGCGCGGGGCGATGGGCGCCCCGTTCGAGTCGGGCATGCCCACCACGGACAGTATGGCCACATCCTCGGCGGCGGTGCAGTCCATGGCCCCCAGCTCCAGGTCGCGGGCGAACTCGGCGCGCAGCGCACGCAGGCAGTGGGCCTGATCGGCGCGGCGCACTACCAGGCTGAGGTGACGCTCCGTAAAGCTCTGGGAGAACATCAACACCTCGGCGCCCGATTCGGCCAGGCAGCGCAGCGCCCGCGACGCCGCCTGCAGCGACCAGAACCCCCCGTTCCCGCACAGCCCCAACAGGCTCAGCCCGCCGGTGGAGATGATGGCCGGCAGCACCTGGCGCGCCGTGTTCGGCCGCGGCACGATGAGGGTGCCCGGATGGTCCGGGGCAGTGCTGTTCAGGATGCGCAGCGGGATGCCGCGCTCCGCCAAGGGCGCCACCGTCTTGGGGTGCAGCACGTCGGCGCCGAAATAGGCCAACTCCTCCGCCTCGCGGTACGATAGCTCCCGCAGCACCCGCGCCCCGAGCACTAGCTTGGGATCGGCGGTGAGGATGCCGTCCACGTCGGTCCAGACGCACACCTCGTCGGCGTCCAGCGCCGCGCCGAGGATGGCGGCGGAATAGTCGCTCCCGCCGCGTCCCAGGGTGGTGGTCACTCCTCTGGCAGTGGCGCCGATGTAGCCGGTGACCACGGGGATGACGCCTTCGGCCAGGAGGGGCCGAAGGGTGTCGCCGGCGGCCTCGCGGGTGGCGGCCATGTCGGGACGCGCGGCGCCAAAGGTGTCGTCGGTGCGCACCAGACGCGTGGCGCTCACCGCCTCGGCGCGGTGTCCGCGCCGCCGCAGCAGCGCCGCCAGGATGCGGCACGACATCTCTTCCCCGATGGAGGCCACGGCGTCGCTGGCGCGGACGGTGAACTCGCCCAGGGTAGCGATGCTGCGGCACAGGCGCTGATAGTCGTCCAGGCGTTCCTCGACGTAGGCCGCCACGGCGTCGCGCTCCGGGCTGCCGCCGAGGAGGGCGTCCACCGTGGCGAGGTGCCGCTCCAGCAGCGCTGCCCGTGCCTCGTCGTGGCGCGCCTCGTCCCCCTCGCTGGCGGCCCGCGCGCCGGCGATCAGGGCGTTGGTCGTGCCGCTCATGGCCGAGACCACCACGACCCGCTCCCCCTCCAGCCCCTCGATGATGCCGGCCACGGCGGCATAGCGCTCCGCCGAGCCGACCGACGTGCCGCCGAACTTGTGGATGGAGAGCATGGTCCTACCCTCGACCGGAGGCCAACGCCTTGCCGTGCGCCTTGCTCGCCGCGTCCGCCGTGCGGGGCACCTTACCCAACGCCTGAGCCAAATCGGCGATGATGTCGTCGGCGTCCTCGATCCCCACGGCATAGCGCACCAGTTGGCCGGTGATGCCGATGGCGGCGCGCTCCTCCTCATCGAGGGTAAAGTGGGACATGAGGGCCGGCTGCTCGACGATGCTCTCCACACCCCCCAGGCTGGGGCCCATGTAGGGAAGCGTCAGGGCGTCGATGAACCGCGAGGTGCCCTCCAGGTCGGCGTCGATCTCGAAACTCACCACGCCGCCAAAGCCCTTCATCTGCTGTACTGCGATGGCGTGATCGGGATGGGAGGCGAGGCCGGGATACCACACGCGCCCCACGGCGGGGTGCGTCTCCAGGAACTCGGCCACGCGCTGGCCGCTCTCGTTGTGGCGCGCCATGCGCAGGCTCAAAGTCTTTAGCCCGCGCAGGAGCAGATAGAGGGCGTGGGGATCGGAGACGGCGCCCAGCATGTTGTTCAACTCGCGCACGGCGTGGATGCGCTCCGTGTCGCCCACCAGGACACCCGCCAGCAGGTCGTTGTGCCCCCCCAGATACTTGGTGGCGCTGTGGGCCACCAGGTCGATGCCGTGCTCCAGCGGGCGCAGGTTATAGGGGGTGGCAAAGGTGGCGTCGATGAGGGTGAGGATATCGTGCCGGCGGGCGATGGCGGCGATACGGTCCAAATCGGCCACCCGCAGGTAGGGATTGGTGGGGCTCTCGGCGAGGATCAGGCGCGTCTGCGGCGTAATGGCCGCCTCCAGCGCCTCATAGTCGCCCTGACAGACCACGGAGCAGGAGACGCCGATGCGCCGCATGAACTCGAGCGAGAACTGGCGCGTCTTGCGGTAACAGTCCTCGGTGAGGATATAGTGGTCGCCCGCCGAGAGAAAGGTGAGCAGCGTGGCGGTGAGGGCGGCCATGCCACTGGCAAAGACGAGGGCGGCCTCGCCGCCGTCCAGCGCGGCGAGCTTGTGCTCCACCACCTCCTGGGTGGGGTTGCCATAGCGGCCGTACTCGCCGCGCACCGGCTCCAGCCCGTCCTCCTTGCGGCGCATGTGCTCCACCAGGGCGGCGGTGTCCTCGAAGCAGTAGGTCGAGGTCTGCACGATGGGCATGGCCAGCGCGCCGTACGGCTTGCGCCGGGTCTCTCCCGCGTGCACCGCCTGGGTGTCAAAGTGCGCCGTCTTTCTGTCCGCATCGGGCTGGGTGAACATGGAGCCTCCTCCTCATCGCTGCCGGGGAATAAAAAAGCCTTACGCTCCTATCAGAGGTAAGGCCGAGGGGGGCATGTACCCTGAAAAGAAAACTCTTCATCGGCTCCAGGCCAGATGAAGAGGGTGCATGCGTCCGCGCGATTGCCCTCTCATCTTTCAGAGATCCCCCCACAGGGGCTCTGCCGGACTTGGCACCATCGGGACGGGATCGGGTCGCCGGGCGTATGCCCGAGAGTTCTCGGGTGTTGCCCGGATGAGAGTGACCCTTGCCGCTATCCATGGTTGCCGAGGCTTCACAGGGCCGGTCCCTCCGCCTCTCTGGATAAGAGCGTCACGAGCTATTCAATTGGGGGCGATGATAGCACAGGAGGGGGAGGGTGTCAAAGAGAGGAAGGGGACGCGGATGAACGCGGATTCGGCGGATGGACGCAGATGAGGGTGAAAGAGGGGCCGCTCAGGCGATAGGCCCGGCGGCCCCGTGATCGATGCCGGTTCTCGCGCTACCCTGCCGTCATGGACGTGGCGATCCGCACCAAGTCCTCCAGGTCCAGCCCCAGGTTGTGGGCCGCCAGCAGATAGGTGACCCCATCCTGAGTCCAAGTGAGATAGGCGTCGTCGGCTTGGTCATCCCACTGCAGGATGCCATGCCGCGTGTTCGGGTCGCCCCGGCCATCGTCTCGCCAGCCGCCATGAACATAGATTCCCGGCTGGCCGTTGACGACTGCCGGCTGCTCGCGTGATGCAGCCAGGAGAGGCGGGGCGCTAATTGGCCCATCGTTCGCCGACAGGAACAGGACCCCCCCCTCGAAATCGTGCTGCGCCGTGCGGTAGTAGGCGATAGTGATCTTTTGGCCGCTCCCCTCCCACTGCTCCGAGTCGTACTCCGCGATACTCCGGTGGGTATGGGTCAGATCATCGGGCAACCAGGTGGGTACCAGCAACGGAAAAGAAACCTGCTCGCGGATCTCCGCGATGCTGAGCGATGGGGGCGGAGTAACGCGGATCGTTTCCATCGCTGTCTGCACGGCGGCGTCCTCGTGCCGTTCGGTGTCCAGAAACGCGATACCCATGCGCTGGATGACGTCGTCGGCAAACGCCCTTACCCCTGGAACGCGGGCCAAGAGGACGGCGCACAGCAACGCGGCGGTCACTCCAAGGGCGAGCCGTCCTCGCCGCACACGGAGATCCCGTTCCCGCGTTCTCCCGCTCGCTCCTGAGGCCGTCCGGGCCTCGATACGCGGCCAGAGGTCGATCGTGTGGGAGGGCGCCTCTCGATCGGCGATCTCCAACAGCGCCCAGTGACGGTTGTCTTGCTCCTTCATCCGTTCCCTCCTCATGGGGCGTAAGGCGAGAGCAGCGAACGCAGCCGGTCGCGGGCCACATGCAGGTGCCACTTGACGGTTCCCGGCGCGCAACCCATTTCCCGAGCCGTCTCTCGCTCACTCAGGTTCAGGTAGTAGCGCAGGACGACCGCTGCTCTCTGTCGGGGAGATAGGGCGTTGAGGGCCGCCCTGATCGCGTCGCGCAACTCCCTCCGCTGGACATCGTCCTCTGGCCCGTTGGAAGATGCTTCGAGCCACTCGATCAGTTGGGGACAGCTTGGGTTCCCAGGATCGTCGAGAGAGACGTGGCGCTGCTGCTTGGCGACCGCCTTGAGCGCATCGTTGATGACGATGCGCAGAAACCAGGGGCGGAACGGCCGGGAGGCGTCGAACTGGTGGATGCGCTCATAGCTTCTCACAAAGGCGCTCTGCACGATGTCTTCTGCGAGCGCCCGGTCTCGGGTGATGAGGACGGCCGCCTGGACTGCCTCTACCTGATGCCGCTCGATTAGCGTTCGCAGTGCGGCGATGTTGCCCTCCTTGAGCCGGACAACGGCCTCGGTTTCGTCCATGTGGCGTCCTCTCCTTCCCCAGGTTGCGCGCGGCCCTCACTGTTAATATCTCTAGGGAAAGACAATGGTTGGGGGCAATCAGACTGCTGCGAGGAGCATCTGCCATCCACCCCGATCCGGAGCATACAAAAAAGGCCGTCTGCGCATGTGCAGACGGCCTTTCTGAGGCGACGGTCGGATTCGAACCGACGATGGGGGTTTTGCAGACCCCTGCCTTAGCCCCTTGGCTACGTCGCCCTATATGGAACGCGGTTCCCATCTCGCTTCCGTGGGAACCGCGTAGGAGCGGAAGACGGGATTTGAACCCGCGACCCTCTCCTTGGCAAGGAGATGCTCTACCACTGAGCCACTTCCGCTCGGGGAGCGAGTTCACCACTCGCCCAGGTGCCGAGGCCCAGACTCGAACTGGGGACACCTTGATTTTCAGTCAAGTACTCTACCAACTGAGTTACCTCGGCAACTCACCCGAAGGTGAATGGCATTCTACATCATTCAGAAGTGAGTGTCAAGCTTGGTGCAGAGGGCATTACCGATCCCCCCGCGTCCCCTCCACGCCGGCGCGTATGGCGCGCACCTCCGCCAGCAGTTCCTGCAGGACGGACGCATCGGTGACAGCGCCCTCCACCGCGCGGGGCGGCCGCTCTCCCTCGGCCTGGCGCGCGTGCACGCGCTCCATCACCTGCCGTCGGATCCCCTCCCAGTCCTCCAGGCCATCGAGAGTCGCCTCGGCGCTGGTCTGCTGGCTGTAGCCGGCAGTGTGCACTTGCAGCGTGCCCATGCCCAGCAGGCGGTCCCAGATGCCGCGCTTGAGTTCCACGTTGGTCACCTTGTCGTAGGGCACCGACTTTTCCGTCTTGGTGAGGAGGCCCTTGCGCACGACGAGCTCGCGCTCGTCGAGGGCATAGTGGATGGTGCGGCAGTAGGGCACCAGAAGCGCGAGGGTGGGGATCACCCAGAGCATCGTAAAGCCCAGGTAGGCGGCTACAAAGACCCAGCCGAGTTCGGGAATCAGGGCCATGAGGGCCAAGGGCAGCGACAGGGCCGCGATGGTGCCCACCCAGAGGGCGTACTTGAGCGGGAGTCGCGGGCTGGGGGAGAATTCCTGCATGGCAACGACCTCCATTCTCGCCGTGACACGGTTTGACCTGCCCGTAGACTAGCGCGCCGGGGCTCAGCGGTCAACTGGCGGACGCCGTCCGGCGTCGCCCACGCCCCTTACCGGCCCCGCTCCTGCTTTGACACTCATTACCCCTCGTGGTAATATCGTCTGCGCGCGTGAGGCAGGGTGTGGGCGTCTCGCGGCCCCGCTGTGGCGGGTTCGGGATTCCGTACATGATCCCCGCATCGTCCCTCCCACACGGAACACCACAGAAGGAAGGTCAGTAGAACGTGAGCGAACGGGTACTAGGCACGGTCAAGTGGTTCAACAACGCTAAGGGATACGGCTTCATCCAGCCCGAGGAAGGGCCGGATGTGTTTGTGCATTTCTCGGCCATCCAGGGTGATGGCTATCGCAGCCTCGATGAGGGCCAGCAGGTCGAGTTCACCATCGAGCAGTCGGCCAAGGGCCCTCAGGCCAGCAACGTCATCAAGATCTGACGCGCTACTTGGCTGAGAACACTCCGCTGGGGACCCCTCCAGCGGAGTTTCTTGTTAGGCAGAACTCGCGGGATGAGGAGGCGCATGGCATCCAGCACATGGTCGCACGAGGAGTACGAGGCCGCCATTCGCAGGCACCAGTCCTGGAACTTTTGGGTGAACCTCGTGGACCTCGCCTTCTACCAACTGGCCGTGAGCTTTATCTTTGGCTCCACGGTGCTATCGCTCTACGCCAGCCACCTGACCGCCTCCGCCGTTCTCATCGGCCTCATTCCCGCCATCCAGAACGTGGGCTACTTTTTGCCGCAGCTCGTCACGGCGCGCCACTCGGAGCGGCTGGCCCGCCAGAAGCCGTTTCTACTCAAGGTCAGCGTGATGGAGCGCGTCCCCTACCTCTTTATCGCCCTGACCTGCCTGCTGTGGCCCGAGGCGCCGGCGGGCGTGGCGTTTGCCGTCCTGGCGGTGTGCCTCGCCATGGCGACGCTGAGCAGTGGGCTGGGCGGGCCCGCCTGGAACCACATGCTCGCCAAGGTGATCCGCGTCGAGCGGCGCGGCTTTTTCTTTGGATTGAGCAGCGCCGTCGGCGGGCTACTGGGGATCGCCGGGGCGTTCGTCTCGCGCCACGTCCTGAGCGCCTACGCCTTCCCGACCTCCTTTGGGATCTGCTTCCTCCTCTGCTTCATCTTTCAGGTGATGTCGTGGCTGGCCCTGTCGCTGAACCGCGAGCCGCCCCGGCAGCCCACGTGTGAGGTCACCTCGGTACGGGAGTACTGGCGGCGGTTGCCGGGCGTGCTGCGCGGCGATACCAACTTTTGTCGCTACCTCGTGGCGCGCTCGCTGATCGTGCTCGGCGGCATGGCCACGGCGCTCTACATCGTCTACGGCAAGCGCAGCTTTGCGGTAGACGATGCCTTTGCCGCCGACCTCACCATGGCGGCGCTCGTCGCCCAGACGGCCGTTACGCCTCTCCTGGGGATGCTGGTGGACAAAAGAGGGAACAAGCTCCTCTCTGAGGTGAGCGCGCTGCTTGGCGCGGGAGCGCTGGTGCTGGTGCTGCTGGCGCCCAGCAGCCTCTGGCTCTACCCTGTGTTTATGCTGATGAACGGCGCCCTGGCGAGCATGTTCGTGGCGGGCCAGGGGATCGCCTTGGAGTTCGGGGGGCCGGACAACTTGCCCACGTACGTGGCCCTGGCCAATACCCTGCTGGCGCTGCCGATCCTGGCGGCGCCGATCCTGGGCGGTTGGCTGGCCGACACCATCGGCTTTGGCAACCTGTTCACCGTGGCGCTGGTGTTCTCGCTGGCCGGATGGGCAGCGATGCGCTTTGCCGTCCGCGACCCGCGCGACTTGCAGAGGATAGATTAACCACGGAGACACAGAGAACACAGAGTCGTAGGAATAGAACGCGGATAAACGCGGATCAAGCGGGTCTCCGCGGATTCCTATCCGGGTTATCCGCGCTAATCCGCTAGATCCGCATTCATCCGCGTTCCTT
>ENA-UOUL01001732-UOUL01001732.1-bioreactor-metagenome-genome-assembly--contig:-NODE-1732-length-28567-cov-7.359740_pt1 | contig 28567 bp, 20 predicted proteins | sample MGYA00249838_ERZ747220 | MGnify/ENA primary metagenome ERZ747220 (study PRJEB28778, sample SAMN05720191) | bioreactor metagenome | isolation source: Anaerobic biogas reactor | place: USA:Washington...
TTGGCGCCTTGGCCGGTGACAACAACATAATAGCTTTCGTCCTGGCGGCCCAGCTCGTTGTAGTTCTGCGTGACATAATCCGCGGGCGGATGGACCTGGATCGACATGTTGCCCGAGCTGTGGAAGGTGTCATCGTAGTTGAACCGGATCGGGAAATAGCCGCCGAAGGTTTCGACAACCTGCGGACCGAGCAGTTCAGGCCCGACCGTCTGGATAAAGCAGTAGAAGGGGAACTCGAACTGGCGTCCGTTGGTGTCGGCCACGATCGAGACCTCCATCGGGATCAGGTCGAAAACCCAGGCGCAGTTTTTCATCTCCTCAGGCAGGTTGCGCAGATGCTTGACGTAGAAGCCGCCCCAAACACCCTCGAGGTAGACCGGACGGCAGCGCAGCGGGTAGGTGACCATGACGGCGAACAATTGCTTCAAGACCGTAAGGGAGATCAGCTGCATGCGCTCCGCATCGTCCCCGGTCAGGTAATAGTCGATCTGGCTGTTACGGATCAGCTGGCCGCGCAGGGCGGCAGTTACTTCGAAATCGACATAATAGGCCCGGCGCAGCATCGCGCTGATCTTGTCGAAGCGCTGCCGGCCCAGGTTGTTGCAGGCGCCGCTGCGGTAGTTGAGCACGGTCCGCTTCTGGGTGACATCGACAAAAAGCCTCAAGTCGAACAGTGGGCGCAGCTTGTCGCTCAGGGTGCCTTGGCCATAGACCAGGGTAAGGCCTGTGCCGGCGGCAGAGAATTGTTTGAGCTGATCGGCCAGCGTCGACACTTTGCCGCTGTCCAGCAGGCCGTCAAATCCCTCGTGGTAGAGCGAGCCGAAGAGCAGGACCGGATCCATATCCCGATCTTCCGGCAGGTAAGGCTTCAGCTTCTCGTCGAGCACGTCTTCATCCAGGTAGAGCGGTTCAGTTGTCGCCAGCCGGACGGAAATGCCGCGAGCCTCGCAGGCCAGGGCGATCGCACCGGCCAGCTTGTCCAGCGGCGCGCTCATATATCCGTCAATACCCAGGAGGCAGGCTTTTTGCCCGACCAGCTTATCGGCCACACGGGCTGCAATGGCCTGGGCTGACGCGTCTGTATCCGCCGTGATCTGGTCGGTCAGCTGCCGGTCGACCGCGATGCGGTTAACGGCGGATGGATCGTCGTACGGAAAAGGAGTAAACATGAAACTCATAAAGGTGCCCCCGCTCTATGCTGCGCCAGCGAACTGCCGCCGCTTCTCGTGTCATTGTCGATGTTTTCAGTATAGTGGATGAAATGGACTTTCGTCAACAATTAACTGTCAAAACAATTTTGTATTGCGCATATTAATTGTCAGCATTATTATTTTTTGTCAGTCATAATGCCAAACGATATCGATCCTTAGCTCATGTTTACCGCTTATCTTCACAATTAACCGCAGCGATACGGAAAGCTTTGAATATCGATGAGCATATTTCTTGTCAAATGAAAATTATCTCTTGAAATGTTTTTGCCTATGCCGTATAGTAAGAGTGTCCATTTTTCGAGGCACGATTCCAGGTTTCGCGTTAAGGAGCGTTCGCTGATGAAAAGACCATCGCCCACCCTGCTGGCCAGAAAGACCTCCAAGGATAGCCTGATCGGGCTTTACCGCTACATGCGCAAGGATTACATGCTTTACCTGATGATCCTGCCTGGAATCGTGTACATCCTGATCTTCAAGTATTGGCCGATGTACGGCATCTCGATCGCGTTTCGCGACTTCAGCATCTTTAAAGGGTATGCCGACGCGCCCTGGGTTGGGCTGCGTAACTTTGTCAATCTCTTTGGCAAAGCAGGCTTTATCCGTGCCCTGAAAAACAACATCATCATCTCCTTGCTCAAGCTGATCATGGGCTTCCCCACCCCGATCATCCTCTCGCTGATGATCAACGAGCTATCCAAGATGAGGCTGGCGGCACCATCTGGGAAGAAGCGGCCACCGCGATGTACAAGGCAGAAAATCCTTAATGACCAACCTTTCGTAACCCTGTAAGCACGTGATGCAGTCCGGCCGGCTAAGGATCAGCCGGCCGGACTGACTTTTAATCGGAGGGTGACATGCAAGCCAGTATCGCCAAGGTCAACGGCCAGATGTGCCTCTCGATCGGGAACACGCAGGCGGCGCCTGTCGCCTTCCGCTCTTTTCGTCCCCAGGCCAACATCACCGCAGACTTCAGCCAGCATGGCTTTCGGTTGTTCAACCTCTTCCCCAGCGGCATCAACTGCGCGCTGGCCAATCGAACCATCCCCTATTCCCCGTTCGGCGAGGTCTGGGCCGGCGAAGGCATCTACCGCTGGGATCGGCTCCGTGAGCAGGTCGACCTGCTGGAAGAAAACGCGCCGGGCAGCCTCGTCTCCGTCAATGTGCAGCTGGACGCGCCGGACTGGTATTTGCGTGCGCATTCCGAGTGCGCCGATTCATGGGACCTGCTGATCCAGAACGCCGGCTACCAGCCCTGGCGTGAAAGCGCCGCCCGCTACCTATGTGACCTGATCGATACGCTCGACGCCTGGCTGCCAGGCCGCCTGTACGGCATCTTCCTGCTGGCCGGCGGCACGACCGAATGGTATACCCGCAACATGGAAGGATTCACCCGCCCGCTCCCGATCCAGACGGATGCCTTCCGCGCCTGGAGCGGCAACCCCGACGCCCGAATCCCGCCGCCGGACATGCTGCATCGGACCACTGACGGCTGTTTCCGCCACCCGGTCAAGGATGCTGATGCGCTTTCCTATTGGCGTTTTGTCAGCGAGATCGTGACAGACTGCATCCGCTATTTCGCCGCGATCGCCAAGCGGCATACCCATGGAACCAAGCTTGTGGGCGCCTTTACCGGCTATATCCACGGTATGGCCCTACCTGGCGTGGTCCGGTCCAGTTACAATGAATTTTCCACGATTTTACGTGACCCCAATATAGACTGCATTTTCTGCCCCGCGTCGTACCGCTTCCGCAAGCTGGCCGACACCAGCGCGTTTCGCGTCCCTGTCGACAGCTACGCCCTGTACAACAAGCTCTATTTCCACGAAATCGATTCGACGACGCACTTGACCCATGACCACCCGGTCGCCCGTCTGCACAGCAAGCACGATGGCCCCTTTGCCGATCTGCGCGATACGGCGGCCTATTTCCGGCGCGAGGTCGGCATGACGCTGGCCAAGGGCCAGGGCTACTGGTGGTTCGACATGTTCGCCGGCTGGTACGATGAGCCCCAGACCATGAACGAACTGGAAAGGCTGCGGCTGCTCAGCGAGACGATGCTGCGTCTGCCGACCAGACCCATAAGCGAAGTCTGCCTGGTCACGGACCTGGAGTCGAATTACTATCTTGGCACGGATCCGGACACGCCCTACCCGATGGCCGAGGAACAGGCACCGGATCTCAATCGCATGGGCTGCCCCTGGGACAGCATCCTGACCGATGATCTGTTCAGCGAACCCTTCGACGAAAGACGCATCAAGCTGTTCATCTTCCCCAACCTGTTCAAGCCGACCGAACGCCTGCTGGCAAAAATCCAAGCATTGCGCCAGGCCGGCAAAAGCCTGCTCTTCACCCACGCGCCCGGCTACATCGCAGCCGACGGCTTCTCGCTCGATGGCATGCGCCATCTGACCGGCCTGACGCTGGCCCGTGCCGACGACAGCGGCGACGAGATCATCGGCGACGACGGTATCCGCCGCCCCATGACAGTCACACCGCGCTTTTGGGCCGTCGACAGCGACGAAACCTGGGCCCGATACAGCGACGGGCGCGCCGCGCTGGCACTGCGCGGACGTCAAGAATCGGCAGGTTTTGACGCCTTCTGCGCCGCTGCGCCGGTGCCTGCAGCCTGGCTGCGCCATCTGGCCGAACGAGCCGGCTGTTTCCGGTACATCGACACGGCGGACCCGCTCTACGCCAACAGCCGCCTGCTGACGGTCTTCTGCCACGAGCCGGGAACGCGCCGGCTCTTCTGGCCGCAGCCGGCCCAGCTGATGGACTTCTTTTCGGGCGACGTGTTCCAGACCGGTCCTGAAGGCGCGGCGGTGCCTTTCGGGGCGAATGAAACGCGCATCTTCCTGGTGGAACCCGGTCCAGCCGCCGCAACGGGCCGGATCCTGGCATCCTGGTAAGGAGGACGCATGTACCGGCTGCAAAACGACCATCTGACTGTCCGCTTCGATGCGCAAGGCCGCCTGACCTGGCTTGAAAACAACCGGTCTGGCTGCGGCAACGTCATCGATGCGCCGGCTGCCGACAGCTTCAAGCTCGTCTTCAAGCGGGGCGACAACTGGGAAAACGCCGTCTTCGGAAGGCGGCAGGCCTATCGGGTGCATCAGGACGGCAACCGGCTCGATTTTTCTTTGGACCAGGTCTCGACACCGACCGGTTCGGCCAAGATCACGATCACGCTCAGCGCGACGCTCGAGGACGAATCACTCGTCTTTGATGCTGTCGTTGACAATCAGGACGACGCGCTCGTGACCGACTTTTTCTACCCACAGGTCGGGCAGATCCGCAGCCTGGCCGGCGGCAAGATGGCCTTGCTCTGGCCCCAGCAGGCCGGTGAGAAGATCACCGACATCGGCGGCTATCTCAAGGGCTTGAGCCAATCGGCCGACAGAAAGAAGAGCGTCTCCTACACGACCAAGCTCGAGGACAACCATACGCTGTCGATCACCTACCCCGGCAGCGCCAGCATGGCCTGGATGGCCCTGACCGACCGGGACCAGGTGCTGCATCTGGCTTCGTACGACCAAAAGTGCCAGGCCTGCGAGCTGCTCGCGGAAGGGACAGCCAACAGCACCGTCCAACTCGGCTTCGACCGTTTCGCCTTCGTGCCGGCCGGAAAAAGCTGGACAGCGCCGTCCGCCTGCCTGATGCTCTACACCGGCAGCTGGCACCGCGGCGCGGAACGGTACCGGGACTGGTTCGACAGCTGGCGGCCGCGTTACGCCAAGCCGCAATGGATCCAGGACATGACCGGCTATTTCTTGGTCATCAACAAGCAGCAGTACGGGCATGAGATGTGGCCCTATGACACCCTGCCCGAGCTGTATGCGCATGCCAAAGCCCACGGCTGCGACACGCTGGGGCTGTTCGGCTGGTATGCCAGCGGCCACGATAACCAATACCCGGATCTTGAAGTCAGCCGTACCCTGGGCGGTGCGGTCAAGCTGAAAAAGAACATCCGGGCGGTCCAGCAGGCCGGCGGCCACGTCACCTTGTATGTCCAGGGCCACCTGATCGATGTCCAGTCCGATTTCTACAAGAACGGCGGAGAGCAGGTGACGGCCAAGTCGATCTGGGGTTTTCCCTACACCGAACAGTACAACAAGGCCCATGACAGCAGCTACCTGCGCCGCTTCACGCGCAAGACCTTCGCCATCGCCTGCCCGTCCTGCCCCGAATGGCAGGTCCTGATGCGCGACAAGGCCGATTTCGTGGCCCGGTTCGGCCCGGACGGCGTCCTCTACGACCAGATCGGCGGCGTCGCACCCTACCCTTGCTTCGACGAGACGCACCCGCACCAGGATGGCAATCCGGCGCTGGCCATGAGCCAGGGCCGTGTCGCGCTGCTCCGGACCATCCAGGAGCGAACCAAGGCACACCATGCCGAATTCGGCTTCATGAGCGAGCACATCACGGACGTTTACGCGGCTTACCTGGACGGCCTGCACGGTATCAACAGCCTGCCCGGCGAACCGGGCGAGCGCGGCGCGGATCCGGCACGCGGCGCCACCTTGAATTATCCCGAGCTGTTCCGTTTCTGTTTCCCGGATGCCGTGATCACGGTCCGCAACAAGTTCCCGACCATCGCGCCGCGCATGGCGAACTACGCGTTCACGTTCGGCTTTCGCCTGGAAATGGAGATCCGCTACCGACGCGACTGCGAGGATCTTGGCGCCGACCGCTGGCCGGCCTGGCGCGAATACGCGGCGGCGGTGACACAGCTGCGATTGCGTTACCGCCCGATCTTGTTTCGCGGTACGTTCCTCGATGACCGGCTGTTCAATAACGGCAACCCGAAGATCATCGCCAAGGCGACCCGCTACCAGAACCTGTTGGCTGTGACCTGCTGGAACGACAACCCTGACGACCAGCCCCTGATGCTCGATGTCCCGGGTTACCGCTTCCGCGAATGGGCCTTTATCGACAAGGTTCGGCCGGATCTGCCGCACCAGCTGGCTGCCGGGCAGATCGGCCTGGCACTATACAAGGAGGAAGAACATGTACGAGCTGAAAAATGACCATCTCACCGTCCGTTTCGATGGCCAGGGCCGCCTGACCTGGCTGGAGAACAACCGGGCAGGGTACGGCAACATCGTCGCGGCGCTGGCCGATGACAGCTTCAAGCTGGTCTACCGCCAGGGCGGCAACTGGGAAAACGTCGTATTGGGCCGGGACCAGCAGGTCCGGGTCGTCCAGCAGGCCGATCGCCTGGAGTTTTGGATCGATAAGGCCAGAACACCGGAAGGCGACGCGCCCATTTCCCTGGTGCTGACCGTAAGCCTTGCCGGCGATGATCTGGTCTTTGGCGCCACGATTCGAAACTCCAGCCCGGATGCCCTGGTCACCGATTTCTATTATCCCCAGGCCGGCGCGATCCGGACCCTTAGCGGCGGCAAGCCCGCCTTGCTCTGGCCTTACCAGAGCGGCGTCAAGATCACCAACATCGGCGAACGCCTGGCGGCCCTGCCGCCGGTCCGCGAAGAACACAACGCGCTCTGCATGACCTACCCGCACATGGGCAGCATGCAGTGGATGGCGCTGGTCGACGGCCAAGAAACGCTCTACCTGGGTGTGCACGATGACAAGCCCTACGCCTCTGAGCTGCGCGTCGTCGGCCGGCCCGACGACTCCGGCGTCGTATCGCTGGGCTTCGACCGCCTCCCCTTTGTCACCGGCGGCGAGACGTGGAACGCACCGGACACCGTGCTCAAGCTGTACACCGGCAGCTGGCACCGCGGCGCCGACGACTACGCCCGTTTTGCCAACCTGACGCGGCCGCATCACAAAAAGCCGCGCTGGGTCGAGGACATGCAGGGCTATTTCCTGGTGATCAACAAGCAGCAGTACGGCCATGAGATGTGGCCTTACAACACACTGCCGGAATTGTACCAGCGCGCCCTCGACCATGGCTGCGATGTCCTGGGCCTGTTCGGCTGGTACGACAGCGGCCACGACAACCAGTATCCGGACCTCGAGGTCAGCGAGTCGCTGGGCGGGGCGGAAACGCTGAAAGACAACATCAAGGCCGTCCAACAGGCCGGCGGCCATGTCACCTTGTACCTGCAGGGGCACCTGATCGACGTCACCTCACCCTTCTACAAGAACGGAGGGCATCGTTTTGAGATCAAGTCGCTCTGGGGCACACCGTATTACGAGCAGTACAACAAGTACCACGACAGCGCCTTTTTGAAAAACTACACACGCAAGACGTTTGCCACCGCCTGTCCGTCCTGCCCGGAATGGCGCGACCTGATGCGCGACAAGGCCAACTGGGCGGCCGCTTTCGGTCCGGACGGCGTTCTCTACGACCAGATCGGCGGCATCCCGCCCTACCCCTGCTTCGACAGCGCGCATCCTCACGACGAGGGCAAGCCGTCCCTGAACATGACCCGCGGCCGGCAGTTCCTGATGTCCGGCATCCTGGAGCGCGCCCGCGAGATCGGGCCGGACTTCGCGTTTTTAACCGAGAACATCACAGACGCCTACTCCGTCTATGTCGACTGCCTGCACGGCATCTACGCCCATCCCAGCCGGGCCGGCGACCGCCGCGACTGCCGCCTGGACCCGGACCGCTCCGAAGAACTCAACTACCCTGAGCTGTTCCGCTATTGCTTCCCCGACGTGATCGTCACGGTGCGCAACCCCAAGCCCTACCTGACGCCGCGCTTCGTCAACTACGCTTTCGCCTTCGGCTTCCGTTTCGAAATGGAGCTGCGCTACCGCGAGGATGTGCGTGACATAAAAGCGGATGCCTGGCCCGAGTGGCGTCGCTATGCCAAGGCGGTTTCGGCGCTGCGCCGCCGGCACTGGGACCTGCTCGGCCACGGCCGCTACACCGACGAGCGCGATCTGGAAAACCAGAACCCGGATGTGATCGCCCGGGCCTTTGCCAAGGACAGTCAAGCGGCCGTCACCTGCTGGAACGATACCAGCGGCACCCAGCCCCTGGCGATCGCCCTGCCCGGCTATGAATTGAAATCCTGGAACACAATCGACGGGACAAGTAGCAGCCTGCCACATACATTGCAGCCTCAAGAGATCGGCATCGCCGTCTATGAAAGGAAGGATTCTTATGTTTGAACTGAAAAACCAGCACCTGACCGTCCGTTTTGATGAAAAAGGCCGCCTGACCTGGCTGGAGAACAACCAGGCCGGACACGGCAACCGGATCGCTGTTCCGGCGGAAAGCTTCAAGCTGGTCTTCCAGCGGGGCGAGAACTGGGAGCATGTCGCCTTCGGCGACCGCCAAAGTTACGAGGTCGTGCAGGGCGACGGCAAGATCGACTTCATCGTCGCATCGGTCCAGACCCCGACCGGCCCGGCCGCGATCAAGGTCGTGCTGTCCGCCCGATTGCAGGGCGAGGATCTCATTTTCGACGCGGTGATCGACAACCGGACCAGTGCCCTGGTCACGGATTTCGACTATCCCAGGATCGGTGTCATCAAGAGCCTGGCCGGCGGCAAACCGGCGCTGCTCTGGCCGCACCAGAGCGGCGAAAAGGTCAGCAACATCGGGCAGGTCCTGTCGGCCATGCCCTACGGCCGCGAAGAGAGCAACACGCTGGCGATCACCTACCCGGGGCCTGCCAGCATGCAATGGATGGCGCTGACCGAAAAGAGCCAGACCCTCTACCTGGGCGTCCACGATCCGGACTGCATGGCCAGCGAGCTGCGCGCCGCCGGCGATGCCGAGGATACCGGCGCCGTCACGCTCAGCTTCAACCGCTTCGCTTTCGTCAAGCAGGACGAGACCTGGCCGTCGCCCCCGACCGTGCTCAAGCTCTACACCGGCAGCTGGCACCGCGGCGCCGACGACTACAAAACCTGGTCGGCCACCTGGCGGCCGCATCACGAGAAGCCGCAATGGATCCAGGACATGCTTGGCTATTTCCTGGTGATCAACAAGCAGCAGTACGGCCATGAGATGTGGCCCTACGATACGCTGCCCGAGCTGTATGAACGTGCTTTGGCGCACGGCTGCGACGCGCTCGGCCTGTTCGGCTGGTACCACAGCGGCCACGACAACCAGTACCCGGACCTCGAGGTCAGCGAGTCGCTGGGCGGAGCAGACCAGCTGAAGGCGAACATCCAGGCGGTCCAAAAGGCCGGCGGCCATGTCACCTTGTATTTCCAGGGGCACCTGATCGACGTCAACACCGATTTCTACAAGAACGGCGGCCACCGCTTTGAGTCCAAGTCGCGCTGGGGCGTCCCTTACTACGAGCAGTACAACAAGTACCATAACAGCCATTTTCTCAAGCGCTTCACGCGCAAGACTTTCTCCAACGCCTGCCCCGCCTGCCCCGAATGGCAGCAGCTGATGCGTGACAAGGCCCATTTCGTGGCCCAGTTCGGCCCCGACGGCGTCCTCTACGACCAAATCGGCGGCATGCCGCCCTATCCCTGCTTCGACGACAGCCACCCGCACAAGCACGGCAAACCGTCGCTGTCGATCAGCCAGGGCCGGTACCAGCTGCTGGACGGCATCCAGCAGGAGACGAAGAAGATCGATCCCGAGTTCGCATTCATGACCGAGCACATCACGGACTTGTACTCAGCCTTTGTCGACGCCCTGCACGGCATCAACAGCCGGCCCAGCCGCGCCGGCGACCGCCAGGCCTGTTTGCTGGACGAGGCGCATTGCGAGACGCTCAACTACCCCGAGCTGTTCCGTTACTGCTTCCCCGACGTGATCATCACGGTGCGCAATCCGGCGCCGTACATCACGCAGCGCTTTGCCAACTACGCCTTCACCTTCGGCTTCCGCTACGAGATGGAGCTGCGCTACCTGGCCGACTGCGAGGAGATCAAGGCCGACACATGGCCGGAGCGGCGTGTCTACGCCGCCGCTGTCTCGGCGCTGCGCCGCCGCTATTGGAATGTCCTGGGCCACGGCGAATTTGTCGACGAGCTCGGTCTGGTCAATCAGAATCCGGCGGTGATCGCCAAAGCCTATCAGGGGGATGACAAGGTGCTGGTCGCCTGCTGGAACGACACCGAGCAGACGCAGGCGCTTGGCCTTTCTGTCCCGGGCTATGCCTTCAGCGAATGGGCGGACACCGATACGACCGCAAGCACGCTGCCGGACACGATCGGCGCCGGACGCATCGGTCTGGCCGTTTTCACCCGGTCATGACGGTGCTGCCGATGAGCGCGTCACTTGACAACCTGGTCTACCTGAGCTCGGGCGACTGGGAAGCGTACGTTTTGCCGGCCTTCGGGGCCAATGTGATCCGACTGGCCTGCCAGGGCCGGGAGATCCTGCGCACACCGCCGGATCTCGCCGCCCTGGTCGCTACGCCGGTCGTTTACGGCCTGCCGATCCTGCTGCCGCCCAACCGGACGGCAGACGGCCGTTTTACCTTCGACGGCCGGACCTGGCAGCTGCCGCTCAATGAACCGGCCCGCCATAACCACCTGCACGGCCTGGTCTGCTCGGCTGCTTTTGCCGTCACAGGGAGAAAGCCGGACCGCCTGGTCTGCGACCTTGATAACGATGGCAGCCTGTTCCCCTTCCCTTGCCGCCTGACCTGCCGGATCCAGCTGACCCCGGCCGGTCTGGAGCATGAGCTGACGGTCACCAACACCGGTTCCGGCCGGATGCCGCTGGCTGTCGGCTACCACACCAATTTCCGGGAGCCGGCGAAACTGGCGGTCCCGATCGGGCAGCGCTGGGAAACCGACGCGCGCTATCTGCCGACTGGCCGCATGCTCGATCTGGACAGCCGGGAAAAAGCTTACCGGGACGGCTTTACGCCTGACGGAGGACGCGTCTCCGGCTTTTTTACCGCCGCCGGCCTGACTGCTGAGATCGGTTCATTTGCCTATACCGTCAGCGAGCCCTTCGACCAGTGGATTCTCTACAACGGCGACGGTCAGCAGGGCTTTGTCAGCATCGAGCCCCAGGTCGGCCCGGTCAACAGCCTGAATCGGCCTGGTTCTTATCCCATTCTGGAACCAGGCGGCCAAGTGACCTTAACGAGCCGGATCCAGTGCCGGCAAAAACCTTGCCAGAAGATGGAGGAACCGTATGCATCGACTTGAAAACGAATACCTGAGGGCCGATTTTGACGATAAGGCCTGCCTGGTTCGCCTGGAAAACAAGGCGCTGGGCCGCAATGTCATTGCCAAACCTGCGTCAGACAGCTTTCGCCTGGCCGCCCGGATCGGCGACAACTGGGAGCAGGTCGTGTTCGCCCATGAACAGGCCTTCGAAATGACCGGGGATGACACGCATTTGACGGCGATCGTCAGCCAGGTGTCAACCCGGTACGCCGTCCGGCCGCTGGAAATCCGCCTGGAGGTCCGGTTGGAGGGGCACGAGCTTGTTTTCGCCTCGTCCTTGGCCAACCGATCCGACGATATGCTGGTCACGGACTGGACTTACCCCGTGATCGGGCAGATCGCCTCGCTGGCCGGTTCCAGTCCGGATCTCATTTGGCCCAACCACCTGGGCGAACGCTATCCTGAGATCACACGGACGCCGGGCGACCTGCACCTGACATACCCGGGCGGCCATGGCCGCGGCGCCAGCATGCAGTGGATGGCCCTGACAGAAAAAGACCAGACGCTGGCCCTGTCCGGCCGCGACCAGGCGATTCACAGTTCCGAGCTGGGTACGCGCACCGGTCCGGAGGGCCTGGTGACGCTGGAGATGACCAAGCTGCCCTTCGCCCGACCCGGCGAGACCTGGACGTGCCCGCCTTACCTGCTCAGCCTCTATACCGGCAGCTGGCACGAAGCCGCCAGCCAGTACCGGGCTTGGGCCGCCTCCTGGCGGCGCACGCCGGCACCTCCGGAATGGGTCCGCCAGATGAGTGGCTATTTCCTGGTGATCAACAAGCAGCAGTACGGCGAGGAGTTCTGGCCCTACGACACGCTGCCCGAGCTGTACGGCTACGCTAAAGCCAACGGCTGCGACACGGTCGGCCTGTTCGGCTGGTACCACGGCGGCCATGACAACACCTATCCTGAAATTAAGGTCAGCCCGACGCTGGGCGGCGCCAAGGCCCTGCGCGACGGCATCCGCCAGGTGCGCGAGATGGGCGGCCACGTAACCTTGTACATCCAGGGGCATCTGCTCGACCTGACGACCGACTTCTACAAGAAAAGGGGCCACAAGCTGGAATCCAAAACCCGCTGGATGACGCCCTATTACCAGACCCACTGCAAGAGCCACAACAGCCGTTTCCTGGCCAATTATACGGCCAAGTTCTTCGCCAGCGCCTGCCCTTCCTGCCCGGAATGGCACGACGAGATGGCAGAAAAGGCCGAAGAGCTGGCCGACCTGGGCCCTAGCGGCTTCCTCTACGACCAGATCGGCGGCATGCATCCCTACCCTTGCTTCGACGAGACGCATCCTCATCCGCAGAACCGGCCGTCCCTGGCCTTTGTGCCCGGCCGCGTCAAGCTGCTCGAACGCATCCAGCAGACGACCAAGCGGCTCGATCCGGAAATGGCCTTCCTCACGGAGCACATCACGGACGTCTATTCCGGCTGGGCCGACCTGCTGCACGGGATGTACGTCAACCCGAACCCGCCCGGCGGAGGGCACAACTACCCGGAGCTGTTCCGCTACACGTTCCCGGAAACCTTTGTCACCATCCGGAACGGCAAGCCGTACATCAGCGAGCGTTATTTGAATTTCGCTTTCGTCTACGGCCTGCGCCTGGAGATGGAGCTGCGCTACCTGGACGACCAGGATGCGATCCGCTCGGATCGTCATCCGCGCGAACGCCAGCTGGCGGCGGCCATGACGGCCTTCCGCAAGCGCTACTGGCACCTGCTTGGCACCGGCCGGTTCATCGATAGCGACGGTTTCGCGACAGACAACCCGGCTGTGGTCGCCAAGGCTTTCGCGGACGGCGGCCAGGTCGGCGTCGCCCTCTGGAACGACACCGAACAGGATCAGCAAGCGACGGTCGACGTGCCGGGCTTTTCCTGGCAGGAGACGGCCCGTCCTGACGGGCAAAATAACAACCGTGTCGCGCCCGGTCACGTTCTGCTGAAACCCCAGCAGGTGGCCCTGCTGATTTTCAGAGCCAACAAGGAGGAATAACCCATGCCCCAGATCACCATCGACGCCAACCAAACGCAAGCGCTCTGGAAACGCGTCGAACGCTACCAGAACACGACGCTGCGCTACCCGCCGATCCCCGCCTTCGCCGCCCAGGTCGCCGCCGCCTATGGCCGGCCGCGCCTGCTGCGTTGCTGGGTGACGCTCGACGAGGTCTGGGACTACCGGACCGACAGCTATGACTTCGACTACCAGATCGGGGTCCACCGCTACGACGACGACCCCAACCACTTCATCTACGACTGGGCGTCGACCGTCCCGACCGACATCCATATCCAGGAGCACCTCAAGTCCTTCAGCGAGAACAGCGACGAGCTGATGCTCAATTTGCGCCGTTACGAGCGGGAGACGGCCGAAGGCCTGGTTTCGCTCGACACGTATGAAGAGGTCGTCGAAAAGGTGATCGCCTTCTACAAGGACCTGTGCCCCAACATCCGCTACATCGAGGTCAGCAACGAAACAGACTACCGCGGTTTCGGCGGAATCGACGGCACCCATTACTACAAGCTGTACCAGCGCGTCTGCAACGCCGTGACCCGCCTGAACGCCACCAAGGGGTATGCGCTGCCCCTGGGCGTCGGCGGCACGTCGACCAACGCGGTCATGAGCCGGCCGCAGCTCTGGCGGGAGTTCTTGCAGAACCTGGCCGCCGATAAAAATCCCAACCGGATGATCGATTTCTACTCGGTACACGACTACACGCACGACCCGGACCGGCTCAAGGCGTTCTACGCCATGCACAAAACCTGGATCCGGGAGCTGGGCCTGCCGGACCTGCCGATCCATGTCGACGAGTACGGCTTCACGGACACGACCGGCGTCTGGACCGACTCGCTGAAAAACGCCGCCGGCGTGCTGGTGGCCATGATCCAGTCCGGCGACCTGCCCGACCTGTTCATCCATCCCTGGTGCACGTACCACAACCCCAAGCTGCAGATGTCCTTCACCCAGTACATCACGCTCGATGACGGAGCGATTGTGCCGACGCCCAACGGCCACGCGATGCGCGCCCTGGCGCTGCAAAAGCAAAGCCGGCTGGCCGCCGCCGGTAAGATGCCTTATAACACGGCTGTCCTGGCGACAGGCGACATCAGCGGGGTGGCGGTCCTGGCGACCAACGCCAGCGGCCATCCGCTGCCGGTCGAGATCATGGTCGGCAACCTGCCCGCGGGCGACAAGGTTGTCACGCAGTACCTGGTCGACCGGGTGCACAACAACCTGCTCACTGGTCCGCAAACCCGAAGCCTTCTGATCACCGAACGAAAACCGCTGGCACAGGAGCAGGTGCAGCTGTCGGCCGTGCTGGATGACTACGCCTTTGCGCTCTGGTTGATCGAACCGGCCTGAAACGGGTGAATTTTATCAGGGCCTGACATGTTTTTTCAACGAAATGAATCCTGTCAGGCCCAAAACGCAAAAAGCCCCGGCAATCGGCTGCCGGCGGCTTTTTTGCGTCTTATTTTTGTCGTTTTTGCAAAAATAGTTATCAGGAATTTTGACAATTCATGCCATCTTCGTTGCCAAAACGACCTCGGGAGGCTATAATCATATGCACAAAACATCTTATTTGATGTGCTGAAGATGTTGTGCGGGCCCGCCTTGCGGGCAGGAAGGATCTGGCTATGGCTGGCTGTCTGCTGCGCATTCGCGAAATTATGAACTCGCTGACGCCCAAGGAAAAGAAAGTGGCGTCCTATATTCTGGAATACCCGGCGGAGGTGGTCGGCCACTCGATCGAGGAGCTGGCCCGGATCAGCCAGGTCAGTATTTCGACCGTTGTCCGGCTGTGCAAGAGCCTGGGTTATTCCGGCTACAAGGAACTGCTGCGCATGCTCTCGACCGACCTGGTCCTGATGCAGCAGGACTCGATCACCTACACGGACGTCCGCCCTGGCGACTCCATCGACATGATCGTGCGCTCCGTCAGCATGAGCAACACCAAGGCGATTGAAAATACCTTGTCGGTGCTTGACGAAAAAGAGCTCCTGCGCGCGATCGATGTCATCTGCCAGGCCGAGCGGGTCGACTTTTACGGCGTCGGCTCGTCCGGAAACGTCGCCCTCGACGCCAACAACAAGTTCATGCGCATCAACAAGATCTCCATCGCCAGCCAGGACCCCCATGTCCAGATTCTGTCGGCCACGACCCTGAAGGCGGGCGATGTCGCCGTGCTCATCTCCTATTCCGGCGAAACCATGGATATCCTGGAGACGGCGGAAATCGTGCGCCAGTCCGGCGCGACGATCATCAGCATCACGCGGCTGGGCAAGAACCCGCTCTCCGAGCTGGCGGATATCCGCCTGTACAGCTCCTCGGTCGAGGGGATGGTGCGCTCCGGCGCGATGAGCTCGCGCATCGGGCAGCTGAATATCATCGACATTCTTTATACGGCCGTCACCAGCTGCGAGTACGACAAGGTCAAGCCCTACCTGGACAGGACGCGTATCGCCACCTCGCATAAACGGGTGCGCAGCAGCTGACATCAGCCACAGCACGAAGGAGGAAGCAACATGGAGCATCTTGGTTTATCGCTGCCGGTCAAAAACATCCCTGCTTTGGATCCGCAGTTCGTCCCGTTGGCCGCATTCTGGAAAGCCTACCGCGAAAAGGCGTCACAGCCGCTGGCCATCGTGGTCGAAGCCGGCCCGGACCAGCGCGCGGTTCTGCATACGCACGTGCACGGGACGCCGGACATGGCCGCCGCGGACGCCTACATGGTCGACCGGCTGGTTAAGACATTGCTCTGGCAAAAGGGCGGGCACCAGGTCACGATCTGCGGCAGCCGGCCGCTTTTCGAACAGATCGCCCGCGCCTACCAGCCGGGCGGCTCGCGGGCATTTGACGCCGCGTTCATGGCGCGCGTTTACGAACAGCCCTTTTCGGTCCACGCGCTGGACTATGACCAGACACCGGAATCGTCCAGCCAGTCGGTCTCCGTCGGGCGTCACCTGGACGGCTGCCGAATCGGCTTCGATGCCGGCGGCAGCGACCGCAAGGTGTCCGCGGTCATCGACGGCGAGGCGGTTTTCAGCGAAGAGGTCGTCTGGCTGCCCAAGGAGCAGGCCGACCCTAATTACCATTACCAGGGCATCCTCGAGGCTTTCCGCGCGGCCGCGGCACGCATGCCGCGCGTCGACGGGATCGGGATCTCCTCGGCCGGTATCTACATCAACAACCGGACGATGGTCGCCTCCCTCTTCCTCAAGGTCCCGGACGACCTGTTTGAGGCCAAGGTCAAGGATATCTTTATCCGGGCCGCCCGCGAGATCGGTCCCGATATCCCGGTCGTGGTCTGCAATGACGGTGACGTGTCGGCCCTGGCCGGCGCGATGAGCCTGGACTCGGGCGAAGTGCTCGGCTTGGCAATGGGCACCAGCGAGGCCGGCGGTTACGTCGACGAACATGGTAACATTACGGGTTGGCTAAACGAATTGGCCTTCGTGCCGGTCGACGCCAACCCCGGAGCGATGGCCGACGAGTGGTCCGGCGACATCGGCTGCGGCGTCAAGTATTTTTCCCAGGACGGCGTGATCAAGCTGGCACCGCGGGCCGGGATCGACCTCTCCGCAGCCGCGACACCGGCCGGGAAACTGAAAATCGTCCAGAAGCAGATGGAGGCGGGCGACGAGCGGGCCGCAGCGATCTATAAAAGTATCGGATGTTATCTCGCGCACGGCCTGGCATGGTATAATGAATTTTACAAAATGAAGCATGTCCTGCTGCTGGGGCGCGTGATGAGCGGCAAGGGCGGCGACCTGATCCTGGAAGAGGCGAAACGTGTGCTCGCCGACGAATATCCTGAAGTCACTTTGCTGCCCGCGCTGCCGGATGAGAAATTCCGGCGCATCGGCCAATCGGTCGCGGCGGCCAGCTTGCCGGACATCAGGAAAAGAGGTTGACCGTCATGCTGATCAAGAACGCCACGATTTACCGAGATGATTTCCAGTTTCACCAGGGCGACCTGGCTATCGCCAACGGGCGCTTTGCCGCCCAGTCCCAGGACAGCGAGAGCATCGACCTGACCGGCAAGTTTGTCCTGCCTGGCCTGATCGATATTCATTTTCACGGCAATTCCGGCGCGGACTTTTCAGACGGCAATGATGAGGGCCTGCTGCGCATCGCCCGTTACTTGCTGCAAAATGGAATTACGTCCTTCTCGCCGGCCTCGATGACCCTTCCGGAAGACCAGATCGGGGCAGCTTTTGCCACAGCGCGCCGGCTCGCCGATGAGCAGCCGGACGGCGCGGCGCGCATCCGGGGGATCACGATGGAAGGTCCGTTTTTCAACGCCGCCAAGAAAGGCGCCCAGAACGCCGATTACCTGCAAATGCCGAATTTTGATGTCTTTGATCGTCTGAACCGGGATTCCGGCGGCATGGTCAAGATCGCCTGCGTCGCACCGGAGCTGCCCGGAGCGCTGGACTTTATCGCCAGGGCCAGCCAGGTCTGCACCGTCTCGGTCGCCCACACAACCGCCAATTACGACCAAGCCAAGGCCGGCTTTGATGCCGGGGCCCGGCATGTCACCCATCTTTACAACGCCATGCCGCCGCTTGCCCACCGCGAACCGGGCGTAATCGGCGCCGCCGCCGAAAACCCGGCGGTCACGGCCGAGCTGATCACCGACGGGATCCACATCCACCCCAGCGCCGTGCGGGCCGCCTTCACCTTGTTCGGACCCGAGCGCATCGTCCTGGTCAGCGATTCCATGATGGCCTGCGGCATGGCTAATGGCGAATACATGCTGGGAGGTCAGAAGGTTACCGTTAACGGGCGCAAGGCCACCTTGGCCGACGGCACCATCGCCGGGTCGGCCACCAACCTGTTTGACTGCATGCGGACCGCCATCGATTTCAATATCCGGCCGGAAGACGCCATTCGGGCGGCGACCAGCAACCCCGCCCGCGTGATCGGGGCGGATCAGGAAGTGGGCAGCATCGCGGCCGGCAAGGTCGCCGACTTTATCGTCTGCAATCCCGATTGGTCCTTGTACACCGTTTACAGCGCGGGAAAAAAGGTGACGCGCGCCTGAAAGAGGGTTCGTTATGAAACAAAACGCGATCCTGCATCCTGAGGTCGCCGTGCGGCTCCTGACGCCGGCCGACGACGGACACCAGTATTTCTTTGGCTATTACGATCTGCCGGCCATCAGCGGCAATGGCTCGCTGCATCTGGTCAACCGGGTGCCGTTCCGCGACCGTCTGCCCCGGTCCGGCGATGTCGCCGACCTGTGTTTGCTCGATTTGACCCGCCCGGACCAGGCGCCGGTCCCGTTCGCGCAAACCAGCGCCTGGAATTTCCAGCAGGGCGCGCTGGCCCAGTGGGTGCCGGAAGGGTCGTCGGAACAGGTCCTGTACAACGACTGGAACGGCAAGACGTACGAGACGGTGATCTGCCGTCCGGCCACAGGCCAGGAACGGCGGATCGGAAAACCGGTTGCGACGGTCTCGCCCGACGGGCGCTGGGGCTTGTCGCTTAACTTCGACCGCATTTGGGATTTCCGTCCCGGTTACGGCTATTGCTGCCAAAAAGACCGCTGGACAGACGATCCCCAGCCTGAGGAGGACGGCATTTGGCTGGTTAACCTGCTCTCCGGTGACAGCCGTCTGCTGATCAGCTACGCGCAGTTGGGTATGCTGTACAACGATTCCCCCGAGCTCGAGAACCGGAAAATCGTCGTCAACCACATCACCTTCAACCGCACGTCGGACCGCTTCCTGTTCCTGGTCCGTTTCTTCCCCGAGCCGGGCGGTCATTGGCTGACCGGTCTGGGCACGGCCGATTTGTCCGGCATTGTCTACAAGCTTCGCCCGTACACGTACGCCTCGCACTACCATTGGCGCGACGGGCGGACGATCCTGATCCACGCCGATCCCGGCACCGGCAAAGCACTGGTCGAACTCGACGACCTGAGCCAGAACACCCGTGTTTATGATCCGGATTTTTTCAGCCAGGACATTCACTGCAGCTATTCGCCGGACCGGCGCTGGATCGTCGGTGACGGCTACCCGGACAAGGACGGCTACCGGGCGATCCAGCTCTACGACCGCCACAGCAAAAAGGGCCTGGTGGTCGGGCGCTTCCAATCCCCGGCTGTCCCTGTCGTCGACATCCGCTGCGACCTGCATGTGCGCTGGCACCCAAGCGGGCGCGCGATAACCTTTGATTCGACCCACGAGGGCTTTCGCGGGGTTTACTTCATGGACCTGGGGAACGTGATCGACGCATCCGGGCATTGACAACCACAATCCCTGCACTGACCAGGAGCAGAGCCAGCAGGCTGTTCCAGGCCAGGATCTGTTCGTGCAGGATCAGGCTGGAGGTCAGCATGCCGACGACCGGCACGCCGAACTTGAAGACGGCGATCTCGGAAACCGGGTTGTGTTTGAGTAACATCATCCACAGGATATAGACCAGGGCGACCGAAACAGACAGGAAAGCCAGGGCCAGCAGGGCCGCAGGCCGTTTCAGGGCGATTTGACCGCCGCCGGCCAAGCCGGGCACGAGCAGGACGAATCCGCCCAGCAGCTGCTGCCAGCCTGTCAGCAGGAGCGGGTCGCGATTTGCGGCCAGTTTTTTGCTGACCAAATATCCGGCGGCCGCGGCGCTCGAGGAGAGCACGACAAAGCCCTCACCCAGCATGCGAAACTGCCAGCTGAAATTCTCATGCCAGTTGATCAGGAAAATACCGGCCAGGCCGAGCAGGCAGCCGAGCATTTTTTTCGCGCTCAAACGTTCCTGGCGGAAAACAAGCGGGGTCACCAGCACAAGCAGAAACACACCGGCCTGGTTGAGAACCGAAGTCTTGGCGCTCTGGGTATGGGCCAGGCCGATGTAGATGAATAGATATTGCAGGACCGTCTGGAGCAGCCCCAGCAGGGCGATGCCGCTCCAGGCCCCGCGCGGCGGCCGGACAGACTGGCGCCGGACCAGGCGGGCGAACAGCAGCGTGCACGATCCGGCAATGGTGAAGCGGATCCCGGCAAAAAGCAGCTTGCCGGCGAGATCGTCGGATGCGATTTGCATCAGCTGGTAGCTCAGTTTGACCACCGGGTAACTGACGCCCCAGATCAGGCAACAAAACAGCGCCGTGCACCAGATGACGGGCCGGCGCTGAAAGAACGGTTTTTCAGGAATCATAGCGCCTGCCAGTCGAACACGATCCCCAGGGGAGCTTGCGGGTCTGCCGCCAAGCGGGCGTAGATCGGGGCGGCCTGGACCGGCGAGACCACTTCGGAGACGATCGGCCGGACCTGGAGACGGCCGGATGCGATCAGGTCCAACAGCACACGGTAGTCGTCCTGGCGGGTCCAATAACCGGGATAAGAATCGACCGAGGGACGGACGAAATTATGGGCGCCGATGATCGAGACGCCCGGCTTGTGCACCATCTGGTAGAAGTCGATCGGCTTGTCGGAAACCCGGGTGCAGCCGAGCAGGGCGATCCGGCCCTGCCGGGCAGCCAGATCCAGAGCCTGCTCCAGGGCGCGGGCCGATCCGGTCACCTCGATGATCGCGTTCATGCCCCGGCCGCGGGTCAGATCGAGGAGGGCCGGCTTGAGGCTGGCGTCTTCGGGCGCGAAAACCGCGTCCGCGCCCAGCTGCAGCGCCAGTTGGCGCCGCTCAGGGGAAAAGTCCAGCGCCACGACCGGTAAGCCGCCGTCCAGGCGGGCCAGTTGGGTGGCAAAGATGCCGAGCAGACCCTGGCCCATGACCAGGACTGATTCGCCCAGTTCAAGGCGGACCTTGCGCAGGCCCTGCAGTGACATGCTGGCGATCACGGTGAAGGCTCCGTCCAGAGATGCGACATCGTCGCGGACCTTGACCTGGCCTTCGGCTTTCATGATGGTATGTGTCTGGTGGCGGCCGTGGTAGACGATCACCCGGTCGCCTGGGACCAGGTCCGTGACACCGTTGCCGCAGGCCGCGATCCGCCCGATGGCACAGTAGCCCATGTAGGCGGGAAAACTGGCCGGGGTGTTGGGCATGGCCAGCAGGTTCGCCCGCTCGGTTCCGGCGCTAAGGACCGAATAGAGCGTCTCGATCAGGACCTCGCCGTCCTGCGGCCTGTGGACTGCATACGATTCGAGGGCGGCCTGGCCGATGCCGGTGAAGACGATCCGATACCCTTCCATAATTTCCCTTTCAGCCACGGACGGCCAGGACAACCTTGCCGACGTTAAGGCTCTGTTCGAGCAGAGCGTGCGCCTCCTGGGCCTTTTCGATCGGCAGAACGCGGTAGATGGTCGGACGGATTTCGCGCGACTCCAGCTTGGGCCAGACACGGGATACGAGTTCGCTCAGGATCCGTGCCTTCATCTCCGGCGTCCGGTTGCGCAGCATGCTGCCGACCAGGTGAATGCCCTTGGTCAGCAGGTCGCGCAGGGGGACTTCGGTGGTGGTGCCGGCCAGGGTGGAGATCAGGATCCAGGTTCCGCCGTGGGCCATGAAGGGCAGGCTCTGGCCCAAGGCCGCGCCGCCCAGGCAGTCCATGGCAACATGGATCGGCCGCCCGGCCACAAACTCACGGCCGAGCACGGCGACGGGATCCTCGCTGGCGCTGTTGATCACGATATCCGCGTTGAGATGGCGGATCGAAGCTGCGATTGGCTCGGACAGAACCGAGGTGATCACCCGGGCGCCGAACGCCTTGGCCAGGGGGATCGCGACGCTGGCCAGTCCGCTGGCGCCGGCCGGGATAAAGGCGGTCTGCCCGGCTTGCAGGTGCCCCTCAATAAATAAATTGAGATAGGAGGTGGCAAAGGCTTCCGGCAGGGCGGCCGCCTCAGCGAAGGTCAGGCCGCGGGGAATCGGCATCAGAAGATCGTAGCGCACCGCGACCCGCTGCGCGTAGCCGCCGCCGCCCAAAAGGGCGCAAACGGCGTCCCCGATCTGCCAGGTGCTGTTCTGGGCCGCCTCCGGCCCGATATCCGCGATGACCCCGGACACTTCCAGGCCCATCCATTCCGGCCAGCCGGGCGGCGGCGGGTACTTGCCCTGGCGCTGCAGCAGGTCGGCGCGGTTCAGGGCCGCGGCGTGGATGTCGACCAGGACTTCGTCAGCTTTAATGACCGGGTCGGGCACGTCCGACCAGACCAGGTTTTTGGCGGGATCGACGAGGATGGCTTTCATGTCAGTAACTTCCTTTCAAACCCAGGCTGCGGCCGCCGTCGATCACGAAATTCTGACCGGTGATGAACGAGGCTTCGGGCGCAGCCAGATAAGCGATCAGGTCGGCGACTTCGGCGGCGTTGCCGTTTCGGCCGATGTAGTTGGTGTGGCTGACGTCCTTGTCGTCACGCTGTACCAGGCCCGGCGAGACGCAGTTGACCGTGATTTGGTCTTTGCCCAGTTCGACGGCCAGCGACTTGGACATGCCGAGCAGCCCGCCCTTGGAGGCGCCGTATTCGACGCAGCCCTTGGTGCCGTTGAGGGCGACGATCGAGGCGACCAAAATGATGCGCCCGCCTTCGCCGCGCCTCAACATGCTGCGGGCCGCGGCGCGGGCGAAATAGATACCGCCCATCAGGTTGACGCCGATGATGTCCTGGATCACCTCGTCGGTCTGTTCGGTCAGGTTGCGCATCTTGTCGCGGGCGCTGCCGCCGGCCGCATGGACCAGGATGTCGACCCGGCCCAGGCTCTGCTCAGCCTGGTCGACGGCCGCGTTGACGGCCTGCGGGTTCTGGACATCGACGGCCAGGGCCAGGGCGGAGCCGCCCCGGGCGATAATCTCGTCTGCAACGGCCCGCGCCCGGTCCAGATTGATGTCACAGACCGCGATCGCGGCGCCATCGGCTGCGAGCCGCAAGGCGGTGTGACGGCCGATGTTGCCGGCCCCGCCGGTGATGAGGGCAACTTTTCCAGAAAGTTTCATAGGCATCCTCCCGTCAGAAATCCAGTTTGAAACCGCCGGCCATCAGGGTAGCCTGCTGGACCAGCAGTTCATGAGCATACGAGTAGGGGTTCTCTTTCTCGCCGCGTACCATCTGGGCAAAATCGAGCATCATGGCGTCGTAGCGGTCGCCGTTTTCCGGCACGTCGATGATCTTGCGCGCGTCCGCGTAGGGCTGTGAGTAATCTTTCATCGTCACGGCCATGACGGTCGGCCGTTCCAGGGGCTTGATCTCGATGCTGCCCCGGCTGCCGCAGACGGTCAAGTGACGCCGGCCGTAGCCGTTGACCTCGAAGGAAGAGGTGCGCACCGTCGCCACGCCGCGAGGGTATTCCAGGATGGCCAGGCCGTTGTCCGGCACATCGACCCCATCCAGTCCGGTCTGCTTCTGGTACGGGATGACGCGATCCGGCTTGCCCTGCAGCAGCAGGACCAGGTCGATCAGGTGACAGCCAAAGATCGTCATGGTGCCGCCTTGGAAATGCTTGAGCCAGGTGCGGAATTCGCTGGGATGCTCGGTACACATCGCGGTGTCAATCGAGAGAATCTCGCCGAGGTCGCCGCGCCGGACCGCCTCCAGGCAATACTGGACAGCCGGGTTATAGCGGTACATGTAACCCAGCTGGATAACCAGGCGCGCCTTTTCGGCGTCCCGAAGCAGCTTGCGGTAGGCGTCGAGCTCCTCGCCGGCCGGTTTATCCATGTGGATAGGCAAGCCGCGGTCGATGCAGGTCTGGGCAGTCGGAACCAGACGCCAGACATCGGTCTCGACCAGGACTGCATCCAGGTCTTCGATCGCCAATAGTTCCTCTGGGGTCATCCAGCGAAGGCCCTTGTAGACCTCCAGACCGCTGCGCTTCTCGATCCATTCCGGATCGGTTTCAGCGACGCCGACCACGTCAAAAACATCCGGGAAAGTCCGGACCGCTTTCATCTTGCCTTCGCCGTGGTTGTGTCCGATGCCGATCTGGCCGATTTTGATTCGTTTCATAACCGCACCTCCAGTCGATCTCATTTTAGGCAGATTTGTGATCCGAATAAATGGCCATTCAGATATTATTTGTTCTTTTTGATACTGATCCCATAACGGTTAAGAAGCCGTACCTGTTGCAGAAACTGGATCGCGGCCGTTCCAGGCGGTATAATCAGACCAAAGGAGCGATGCGCCATGCCTGCTGAACTTTTATCTGATCTGATAATCATGCGTCTCTGGGCGGTCAACCAGATCAACCTTCAGCCCAGCGAGCCGGTCAAGCGTGACAACCGGGAGCGCTGGGCGATCGCGATCAAGACCGCGGGCCAGACCGTGTACACGTCGCAGGGGCAGGATTACCTGTCCGACCCCGGCCACGTGGTGGTGCTGCCCCAGGGCATCTCCTACAGCTGGGCCTGTTCGGAGCCCGGCGAGTGCATCATGTTCGAATTCGACGCCCGGCCGCAAAAGCGCGGTTTCGTACCCCTTTGCATCCGCGTCGGCAATCCGGCCGAGATCACCGGACTGGCCCGTAAAGCCGCGCTGAACTGGGTTTTCCGGCGGCCGGCCTACCTGGTCAAATGCCTGGCTTCCCTGTACGAAATCGTCGGGCAACTGGCGGATGCCGGCCCGATCGACTACGCGGCGTCGAGCCGGCAGCAGCTGATCCTGCCGGCGGTCCGCCATCTGGAGAAGCACTACAACCAGCCGGGCCTGAACAACGACACCTTGGCGGAGCTATCCGGCGTCAGCACCGTCTATTTCCGAAAGCTTTTCACAGCCATCTACAAGGTCTCCCCGATGAAATATGTCCAGGCGATCCGGATTGCCAAGGCCAAAGACATGCTGATCGGCGAATATTGTCCGATCGCGCACGTCGCCGAAGCAGTCGGGTTCGACAACATCTACCACTTCAGCAAGACTTTCAAGAAGCTGACCGGCTCCACCCCGACCGAGTATGCCCGGATGCACCGGATCGGGAAAACGGAAAGCTAAAGAGCTGTTAAGACATGAGTAGCTCTTTTCTTCGAGAGATTGACGAGTCTGGCCAATCTCTCGGGGAACCTGTCGAGCTGCTTATTGATGAACAGTCACTAAAGGACGGCAGCGTCGGTAATCGACGCTGCCGCCTTGCCTGTTGATACCCAGATAACTTTAAGCGCGCTTGTCTCCCAGGGTGGCCAGGTACGCATCCATGCGCGATTGCGTTCCAGGATCCTCGTTCCAGGTCGTGCCGGCCGGCAGTTCGGCCAGTTCACGGGCCAGGCCCTGCTTCAGGGGCATCAGGTCCGCTTGCTTGAGACCGGTCGCCTGCAATATCTTGCTGTTGTCCACGATCCGGTTGAAATAGCGGTCGTAGAGCAGCTGATAGCTTCTGGGCGACTTGAGGTCGGGTGAGCCCAGGATCTCCAGGTAGGTTTGGGTGTCCACCGCGGCATACTCGAGTCCGATCAGGTCGTGGTAGTAGCCGGCGATCTCGGCCCAGGGGTGATGCTCCGCTGTGGATACCGTATAGGCTTCGCGATAGGCGACTGGATTGAACAGCAGGCGAGCCAGCATCCGGGCGACATCCCCGGCCCAGGTCATCGTGCCCTGGATAGACAGGGCGTCCCGGGGCAGAACGATCGGGCGTTTGTGCAGCGCCCGGGCGACCACGATGTTGGCTTCCAGTGTCACCAGCTGGTACTTGAGTTTCGAGAAGGTGATCGCCGGACGCACGACAGTCCAGTTGTCGAAGCCTGACTGCTCGAGGATATCCTCCTGGCGGGCCTTGGCCAGTGAATAGTCGTCGGTCGACAGGAAATGCTCGTTGTCGGACACGTCCAGCAGCTGCGGAGAGGTTTCGGTGATCGGCCCCTGGCTGTCAGCATACACCCGGTAGGAGGATAAGTAGATATAATGGCTGGTGTTTTCGAGCAGCAGCTTATAGCGCACGGCAAAATGTTTGGTCGGATAGATCAGGAAATCGACGATGGCGTCGTAATCGTTTTGCAGAATTTTGCGCAGGTAATCGTCGTCCATCGCATTGGCCTGCTCATAGCGGATGTTCGGGGGCACATCGTCCTTTTTGTCCAGGGCCACCACGTGCACCTGGCAGCCCATATCGGCCAGAAGCGGAACCAGGTAAGTGCCCATGGCACCGGTTCCGCCCAGAACCAGGACCTTCTTCCCTTTATGTTGCATGGTCTCTTTTCCTCCCATGTTGTCAGATGACATCGTTCGCATGGATGTCGATCGCCTGCCCGCAGGCAGCCAGGATGAGCTTATGCAGCTGGTATTCGTCGTTGTAGTCGTAGGGATTGGCCTTTTTTCCGCGCACCATTTCCGCGAAATCGAGCATCATGGCGTCGTAGCGGCCGCCCTGCGGGGGCAGCTCAACGGGCTGCTGACGGTCCGAGTATTCTCGGCCGGCCGTATCTTGGCTCAATGTCACGGTCATTTGGGTTGGGTTTTCCAGCGGCTTGACCTCGACAGTCCCCTTGCTGCCGCAGACAACCAGCTGGCGTCGACCGTAGCCGTTGATCTCGGTCGAGGTGGCCCGCACGGTCGAGATACCGCGATCGTATTCGAACACGGCAAAGCCGTGGTCGATCGTCTGGACACCGTCCAAGCCGGTTGAGCGGTTATAAGGAATGATCTTGTTCGGCATGCCCTGGATCAGGTAAACCAGGTCGACGATATGGCAGCCCAAAAAGAACATGATTCCGGCGTCGAAATGGCCCAGCCATTCCCGTTTGTCCTTGCGGTGCTCGGTGTCCATGATCGCGTCGACCTGGTAGATGGTGCCCAGCGTGCCGTCCTGGATCCATTGCAGGCACTGCTGGACCGCCTTGTTGTAGCGGTACATGTAGCCCATCTGGACAACCAGGTTTTTTTGCTTGGCCAGGCGGAGCAGGCGGCCGAAGTCCTCCAGGCTGTCGCCGGCAGGCTTGTCGATGTGCAGGTGGACGCCCCGCTCGGCCCAGCGCAGGGCAGTTTTGACCAGGTCCAGTTCAAATCCTTCCACCTGAACGGCGTCGACGCCGCGCCGGAACAGCTCATCTTCCGTCATCCATTCGAGCCCGTCATAGGCGGGGTTGTCTTTATTCTGGGCGTAATAGCCGGAGTCAGGCTCGACGATGCCGACAACCTCGAATACCTCCGGAAAGCTGCGCACACACGCCATGAACCCCGTGCTGTGGTCGTGGGCCGTGCCGATGTGACCCAGCCTGATCTTGCTGCCTGTCATAGGTGATCCTCCCATTTTCAGTTTCTGTCCTTACCCGTCGTGTCTCAGCGGAACTCGCCCGGATAGCGCCGCTTCAATTCCGGGACGGCATGGCCGCGTCCGGTACGCTCCAGGTGTTCGCAGTAGGCTTTGAGGTGCCTGCGGGCATGGAATGGGCCTCCTTCGCGCATCACGGTCCAGAGCGGGTCGATGTTGTCTGGCTGGGTCTGCATCATGGCATCGTGCCAGGTACTTAAATAGCTGGCGCCCTGCTGGCAGATTTCGGGATGCTGCGAGGCCAGGTCGTGCTGCTCATGCGGATCCGAGACAACGTTAAAGAGCATTTCATTCGGGAGCAAGTGGTAGCCGTCGTGGTAGGTGCGCATATAGAGCCAGGGGCCGAAGCGGACACTGCGCTGGCAGACATGGGCGCATTGGCTGATCACCAGGTTGGTCCGGCCGGTGTCCTTTCCGTTTAGGAGCGTTTGCGCGTAGGACTGCCCATCCCAGCGGGCGACAGGTTTTTGCCCGAGCAGGTCTGCTAGCGTCGGCAGCAGGTCAAGGTTGAGATGCAAGCCGTCATCGACATAGCCGGCCTTGCAGCCCGGCCACTTGAGCAGCATGGGGATGCGGCAGGTGCCGTGATCCGCCGTGGCATGCTCGCCGTAAATGCCCAGTTCGCCCAGGTTCTCCCCATGATCGGCGCTGACAATGACCGCCAGGTCGTCAAGTCCGACTCCCTGCTCCTCCAGGGCTGCCAGAACCTGGCCGATATGCCCGTCCATGTAGCGGATGCCACAGTCGTAGCCGTCGATCATGCGGCGCAGGTCAGCACGGTCGTCCAGGCGGCCGGGATGGCGTGGGAAGCGGGGATTGGGCTTATCGTCGAACATGCTGATTTCCCGGGCAGAATGGGGGCCGACATGATTCAGGTGTTCGGCGAAGACGTCGTCGGTCAGCCAGGCGGGCAGCGGATCGTCCGCAAACGGATTGCCGAAGGACTCCGGTGCCCGGTACGGGGTGTGGGCATCCCAGTAGTTGACATGCAGCATCCAGTTGTCGGTCGCAGCGTTGCGCCGGATCCAGTCCAGAACGGTCGGGGTCACCGCCTCCGCCGATTCCATACCGCTTTGTCCGGTGTTGTGCATCTCGTTGAAGCCGGCATAGAACCACCAGGCCGAATGGCGTTCGGCAA
>ENA-UOUL01001734-UOUL01001734.1-bioreactor-metagenome-genome-assembly--contig:-NODE-1734-length-28554-cov-3.935422_pt1 | contig 28554 bp, 25 predicted proteins | sample MGYA00249838_ERZ747220 | MGnify/ENA primary metagenome ERZ747220 (study PRJEB28778, sample SAMN05720191) | bioreactor metagenome | isolation source: Anaerobic biogas reactor | place: USA:Washington...
GATGTTCGAAATTGACTACCAGTGAATAGGATTCGGGCATGGTTCCCATGAAGTTCATACCGCCTCCCAGTGCAGACATTTCGCGATAACGGCGCATCCATTCACCCTGTGTAATGATCACCGGGTTCTGTCTGGCTCCCATGTTCTCGAAACTGACTGTGAAGGTAGCCTCTTTTGGCAATACCTCCTGGAATGCTTCCCTCAATTCTTTTTCTTCGTCTTCACTCATATCGGGTTTAGACAGTTCTTCCTTCGGGATCAGTTTCTCAGGGGTATCGGAATCAACACGTACAAAACGCACATCTTTCATTTTGGATTCCAGCAGGTTGACAAAATGCGCACACAAAGGGGAATCCAGCAGCAGGATATCGTATCCCTTATCCCTGGCGGCACTTATGTAGGCGAATTGTTCTTCGGTATTGGTGGCATACAGATAGACCAGTTTATTGTCTTTGTCTTTCTGGTTGGGCGCTATCAGTTTTTCGTATTCCTCGAAACTAAGGTATTTGCTGTCGGTATTTTTAAGCAGGGCAAATTTCAGGGCCCTTTCATAAAATTTTTCTTCCGTGAGCATGCCGTATTCTATGAAGAGTTTCAGGTTGTCCCATTTTTCTTCCAGCGCGGGACGGTCGTTTTTGAAAATCTCATCAAGGCGGTCAGCTACCTTGCGCGTAATGTGCGAAGAAATCTTTTTCACATTGGAATCACTTTGCAGATAGCTCCGTGAGACGTTCAGGGGAATGTCCGGAGAATCGATTACCCCGTGCAGAAGTGTCAGAAAATCAGGGACTATATGCTCTACGTTGTCGGTTACAAAAACCTGGTTGCAATACAGCTGTATCTTGTTGCGAGTCACTTCCAGCTTGTCCTTGATCTTGGGAAAATACAACACGCCTGTGAGTTTGAAAGGATAATCCACGTTCAGATGGATCCAGAACAGCGGCTCTTCCCAGGTGCGGAACAGCTTGCGGTAGGCGGCCTTGTATTCCTCCTCCGTGCAGTCCTTGGGCGCTTTGAGCCACAGGGGCTGGGTGTCGTTGATCTGGACCGGGGCGGGTTCCGGCACTGAGAAAGGCTCCGGCTCCGCCTGCGCTTCCGTGCTGTCCTCCCCAGCTTCCTGGGCGGCCTTTTCCGCGTCCTTTTTCTTTTTCTTCGCTTCCTTCTCCCACTCCTTGCGCTGCTTTTCGTGCTGCGCCTTGCGCTCCTTCAGGTCCTCCAGGTCCTCCAGGATCACCGGGACGCTCATATAGCCGCAGTATTTCTCCAGCACCTCCCGGACGCGATGAGGCTCCAAAAACTCCTCTTCCTCCGCCATGAGATGCATGGTAATGGTGGTGCCACGGCTGGTCCTTTCACCGGGCTTCATCTCAAAGGTGATGCCATCCTTGCTCTCCCAGACCACCGCCTCCGCCCCCTCCTGGTGGGAGAGGGTGTCGATGCTGACCCGGTCCGCCGCCATGAAGGCGGAATAAAAACCCAGCCCAAAGTGCCCGATGATGCCGGCGGGATCCTCCCCGGTGTAGTTCTTTAAGAATTCCTCCGCGCTGGAGAAGGCCACCTGGTTGATGTAACGGTCCACCTCCTGGGCAGTCATGCCGATGCCGTTGTCCGACACCCGGATTTCCTGCTTCTTTTTATCCACGGTGACGGTCACCTGAAGCTCTTCCCCTGAACCCAGGCCCAGCATTCTAAGCTTGGTGATGGCGTCCACCCCGTTTGAGACAATCTCCCGGATGAAGATATCCTTATCCGAATAAAGCCAGCGCTTGATCACCGGCATGATGTTCTGCGCGTCAATGGATATGCTGCCCTTTTGGGCGCTTGTTTTCTCTTTGGCCATGGTAATCCTCCGAATCCACAATATTAACGCCCCTATCTTATCATTGCGGCGGGGCAAATGCAACCATTTTTTAGCACTCAAGCCGTCTGAGTGCTAAAAACGGGCCTTCTGCTTTATATCCCCGTTGCTCGCTTGTGCCCCCGGCCTCCGGCATGATATACTTGTTTATGACGAAACGATTACAGGAGGATGGGATGAAAGCCCTGACGGCGGAACAACGCGCTGCGGCGCGGCAACTGGTGCTTATCATTGTGGGCTGCGCCATGGGCGCCGCCAGCTATCCCCTGTTTTTAACCCCCAACCACATCGCCCCTGGGGGCGTGACAGGGCTGACCACCATCCTGAACTTTCATTTCGGCCTGCCCGTCGGCTTAAGCAGCCTGGCGCTGAACATCCCGCTGCTGATTGCCGGCTGGAAGGTCATCGGCCTGCGCTTTGTGCTGCGCACCCTTTTTGCCACGGTGCTTTTTTCAGGCCTGATTGATCTGATGGCTTTTGCGCCCTTAAGCCTGGACCCCTTGATGGCCTGCATCTTTGGCGGGGTGATTCTGGGCGCGGGCATCGCGCTGATTATGCGGGGGGGCGCCACCACCGGCGGAACGGACCTTTTGGCCCGCATCGTGCACAAAAAGTTCCCGGTGATCTCCACCGGCGCCTTCCTTTTCGCCTTTGATTTGGCGGTGATCTTGCTGGCCTGGATTTTTATCAGCGCCCAGCACGCCATGTACGCCATCATCTGCGTCTATCTCTCCGCCCGGGTGTTGGACAAGGTGCTGGCGGGAGTGGGCACGGACAAGGCCTTTCATATCATTTCCGGGCAATGGGAGACCATCGCCAGCCGCCTGATGCGGGAGATCGAACGGGGCGTCACCTTGCTGCCGGCCACCGGCGCCTATTCCGGCAATGAGAACAAGATGCTCATCTGCGTGGTGGGCCGGCTTGAGACCGTGCAGGTCAAGCGCATCGTGGACGAAGAGGACCCCTTGGCCTTTGTCTACATCACCGACACCCATGAAACCCTGGGCGAGGGTTTCCGAAAGCTTTCCGGGGAGGATCAATGAGCAGCTACCAATCCCTTTACCGCACCTGGCGCCCCCATCGTTTTTCCGACATGGTGGGTCAGGACGCCACCCGGCTGATGCTTAAAAACCAGGCGAAGACCGGGCATGTGGCCCACGCCTATCTTTTCTGCGGCAGCCATGGCACCGGCAAAACCAGCGCCGCCCGGATCATGGCGCTGGCCATCAACTGCGAAAACCCCCAGGAAGGGGACCCTTGCCTTAATTGTGACAGCTGCAAAAACTTAAGCCAGGAAACCTCCCTGGACCTGCTTGAAATGGACGCCGCCAGCAACTCCTCGGTGGACAATGTGCGGGTGATGCTTTCCAAAACCGACTATCCCCCCCAGTTTGTCAAATACAAAGTTTACATCATCGACGAGGTGCACATGCTCTCCGGCGCCGCCTTCAACGCGCTGCTGAAAACCCTGGAGGAGCCGCCCCCCTACATGGTCTTTATCCTGGCCACCACGGAGCCGCAAAAGCTTCCGGCCACCATCCTCTCCCGCTGCCAGCGCTTTGACTTTGGCCGCATCGCGGACGCCCAGATTGTGGGCCGGCTTAAGCAGGCCATCCCCCCGGAGCAGACGGCGGACGAGGAAGCGCTGCAGCTGATCGCCTCCGCCGCTGAGGGCAGCATGCGGGACGCCTGGAGCCTCTTGGACATGGTGATGGCCTCCGGCCTCACCCTCTCCCAGGAGAATGTCAGACAGGCGCTGGGCTCAGTCAGCCAGGAGATGCTGTTTGATTTTCTGGATTCGCTTATCCGCTGTGACAGCGCCGCAGCCCTGGGCCACATCAACACCCTGATGCGCCAGGGGCGGGATGTGCAGGTCTTCCTTAAGGACCTGAGCGCCCATGTCCGCCAGGTGCTGGGCGTAAAATTAGCCGGACAGCCCATCCACCCCGTGGGCGACAAGGCGCTTGAGCAGCTGCGCCTTCAGGCGGACGGGGCCAGCGAGATAAACCTGGTCAATATCCTGGAAAAATGTATGCAGGCGGAAAACGACGCCCGCTGGGCGGCCACGCCCCGGGCAGTTTTGGATGTGTTCGCCCTGCGCCTCTGCCAGGTGGAGCAGGAGCAGGACCTGGAAGGGATTCTGGCCAGGCTCAGCCATCTGGAGTCCGCGCTTTTGGAAAGGGGCAGAAGCCCCCAGCCAGTGCCGGCTCCGCCCCCCCTGCCACAGGAGACGTCAGAGCCTGCGCCTCAGGCGGCGGAAAAGGCTGCCCCTGAAATGCCGCTGCCTCTGGCCGAGCCATTAAAGCCCGCCCCCGCCGCCTCGCCCAAGGAGGCCTGGAACCGGACGCTGGAGCGTCTGGGCCGGGAGGAGGCGGGCATTTTCTCCCTGTTGCAGCGGGGCCGCTATGGCGGCTATCAGGACGGGGTCTTCACCCTGGCCCTGCCGCCGGAGGAGAGCATCTTTGCCGACATGCTAAACGAAGAAAGCCGTTCCCGGGTGATCAGCCAGCTATTGCAGCAGGAGATGGGCATACCCGTCTCCTTCCGGGCCGCCCGCCAGGAGAGGGCCCAGGAGGAGGATCAGGAGGCCCTGGCCCAAGAAAACCTCCAGCTGCTCTCCCGGGTTTTTGGCCGGGACAAGATCATCGTCAAGTCCGACCCCAGCTGATCAGGCGGGCGCAGGATACAGGCTGCCCGCCATTTGCCCGCGAAGCCGTCGCGGCAGAAAGGACCAAACCATGAGTGAGAACAGAGCCAGATATTCCTCTGCCCCTTTAAGGGACATAAACAAGCGGCCGCCTAAGCCCCAGACCAACCGGCGCCCCCCCCAGCAGCAGCTGGGCCAGACCGCACCCCGGGCCCGCAGCTTCCCCGTGCTTCAGGTGATGCTGATTATGGTTTTGCCCATTATGTTCATCGTTTCCCTGCTGGTAAAAGATACCCGGCTCTACTGGGCGTTTGTGGGGCTAAGCCTTCTGTGTCTGCTGGCCATGGCGCTGCTGCGCGCCTTTGTGCCGGGCGCCCGCAAGGTCTTGGGCGTGGTACACGCGGCCATGATCGCGGTGGCGCTTTTTGCGCTGCTGGTTTCCACGCCGCCGCCCCCTGTGGACACGGTGCAGCAGCCCCAAAGCCTCCAATCCATTTTCAATGACAATTCCAGCGCCAGCATGGTGGACATGGTGCAAAGCCAGGCCCAGTCACAGCCCGATCCCACGGAAAGCCCTGCCTCCGCTTCCCAGGCCCAGCAAAAATTGGATCAGTTTATGTCCGCCTGGATGAACACGGATTACGCCGGCATGGTCAGCCTGTCCCTGCCCAACTGGGTCAACCAGCATGAGGACGCCACGGACGCGGAGAAGAGCATGTTCCACCTGCGGGCCAACCGCAGCATTCTGGACTATGAGGTGCTGGATGTCTCCGGCAACGACGGGGATCAGGCCCGCACCATCTCTCTTCAGGCTTCCGTCAGCAAGAACAACGGCGAGGCCCCCTTGCAGTACAACTTCCAGATTCTTATGATGCGGGTGAACAACGTCTGGTATGTGGACCCCAACTCCATCTCCTCCTCCCAGGTGGCAAACGCCCAGCCCCAGCAGCAGCAAGCGGTCACAAACCAGGTTCAGCAGGAGGAGGTAACGGCCCAGGCGCAACTGCCCCTGACGCCAGCCGTCAGCCCGGACACCATCCTCTACTACAACGCGGACGGCGGCAAGTATTATCATCTGGACCCCAACTGCTCCTCCATCGGCGCCCAGTACCGCCCCCTCACCGCCATGTTCTATTACCGGGATGTGTCTTCCACCAAGCTGAAAAACCTGATCCCCTGCCCTGACTGCAACGCCCCCGCCCGGTGAGGATGGAGCAGCGGCTGGACACCTACGCCGTCTGGGAAGCGCTGAAAGCAGGGAGCGAATGCCCCCTGTGCGCGCTGAGGCGAAAGACGGAGCGGCAGCTGATTGAACGCTGCCTGGGCGGCGCTGTGATGAGCCCCCAGGACCGGCAGCGGGTGAACGCCGCAGGCTTTTGCGCGGAGCATCACCGCCAGCTCTATGCCAAAAACAACCGGTTGGGCCATGCGCTGCTGGCGCTTTCCCGGCTGCAGACCATCAGACCCCAGCTTGAAAAAGCGCTTGACCGCCTGGAGGCGGACGCAGGCAAGCGGCCCTCCCGCCTGAAACGCCAGAAGGCGGCTGACCAGCCAGGCGATGCCCTGATGGCCCTCAGCAATACCTGCCTTATCTGTCAGGATCTGGAGGCGCATTCAGTCCGCCAGGCGCAGACCCTCCTCTACCTTTGGCAGCGGGACCCGGCGTTTAAGGCCAGGCTGATCGCCTCCAGGTGGGTCTGCCTGCCGGACGCCGCCAGGCTTTTGGACCTGGCTCCGCAGCTTTCAGGGGAGGCGCGGGGCAAGTTTCTCACCTGCCTGCGCCAGGGGCTGATGGACAACTTAGCCAGGCTTGAGGAGGAGCTGGATTGGTTCACCCGCAAATTTGACTACCGCAACCAGGACGCCCCCTGGGGTCAAAGCAGGGACGCCCTGGAGCGCACAGCCGGCAAGCTGGGAGGGTGGTGTTTGGGCCCTGAGCCCCTGAATGAAGATGCGCAGTAAAAACGAATGGATGAAAAAAACGCTGTCAGCGCTGCTGGGGCTGGCCCTGTTTTTTTGCCTGCTCACCGGGAATCTGGAGGGCCTGCTTACCGACCAAAGCCCCCAGGAGGCCCAGGAACGCCTGGGCACCCTGTATTTCAGGGCCGCAAACAGCCGCTGGCTTGAGCGGGAGCAGCGGCCCGTCGCCTTTACCCGCAGCGAAAGCTACGAAAAAGCGCTGGTGCAGGCGCTGATTGACGGGCCGCTTCAAAGCAGCAGGCTTTCCCCCCTCTTCCCCCAGGGCACCCAGGTGCTCTCGGTGATCTCTGAAGGGCGCCAGTTGTTTGTCACCTTCAATGAGCGGCTGATGGCCAGTTACCCGGATGAAGCCGCCAGCATCAACCAGGCGGATTACCGCAGCGGCGAGGGGCTTATGCGCCGGGAACTGGCCATGGCTTCTTTGGTGAACACCCTGACGGAAAACGGGGAATACGCCCAGGTGCAGGTGCTGGTGCGGGCGGAAACCACCCTCACGGGCTCGTTGCGCCTCAGCAGCCGCTACTACCTAAAGGACAGCGACAGCCTGCCCGATCCCCTCACCCGGCAGGAGGAGCTGATCATGCTGCCGGGCTATGCCGCAGAGCAGGTGATGGCCCTGTGGAAAAGGCGGGACTGGACGGCGCTGAGGGAGCGCCTGGTTCAGGGCCCGGCAGATGCCGCCGCGCAAAGCGCCTTCACCCAGGCTCTTGAGGCCTCCCCTGTCATCCTGCAATACACCGTCAGCCCCGGCATCCCCGCCCCTGACGGCAGCTATGCGGTGGCCAGCCTGTCCCTTTCTTATCAGGTAACAGGCGGCGTGGAAAAAAGCATCGAAAACTGGCCCCTGTACCTGATCCGCTCCCCCGGCGCCTGGGAGGTCCCCTGGGACGCTTTTGTTGCCTTGCTTGAGGCCAGCCAATGAGAAAGAAACGCCTGGTCGCCCTCCTGACGGCCTGCCTGATAATCCTTGGCGGATGCAGCAGCGTCCCCGTCCGGGACACAGCGGATGTCACGCTGCCGCCCCCGTCCTCCCCCTATTCCGCCCCTTTGGGAGATCAGAGCGAGGAGATCATCCAGCGGGTGTCCCTGTCGCTGCCAAGCCCTGTCACCGGTCAGCTCACCATGGTCTCTGACCGCCTGGCCCTGCCTGCGGCCCGCCATCCGGCGGAAACGGTGCTGACCCGGCTGTTCTCCTTCCAAAGCAATGATCAGGCCCTGGCAATCAGCGAAAACGACGCGCTGCAGCTTATGTCCGGCCGGGGGGTGGAGCTTTCAGGCGGCACCGCGGTAGTCAATCTGGCCGCCAGCGCCTTAAGCCTCTCCGCTCAGGAGCTTTTCCTGGCCGGTATGGCCATCGCCAACACCCTCTCCCAGTGGGGAGACATCCGCCATGTGAACATCCTGGTCAATGACCAGCACCCGGGCCTGGACCCGGCCGCCACGGTGCCCCTGGGCAGCCTGGTGGCGGATACCACGCCGGGGGCGGCGGCCAGCCTCTGGGAGGCCAGGGGCAGCCAGCGCACCGGCAATGTGCAGGGCGGCTTTTCCTTGGGTGCCACCCTTTATTTCCCTGCGGCGGCAGGCCGGGGCATCCTGGCGGAAGGCCGTACGGTCAGCTTCCATGACGCGGGCCTCTCCTCCATGGCCTCCTCCCTTCTGGGCGCGCTGTCCGCGGGCGCTTCCACCCTCCCCGGGGTGCCGCAGCTGCCGGACCTAAACGCGCTGCTCACCAGCAACCCTTTGGTGGAAGAGCTGCCGGGCGCCCAGGGCCGGATCATCCTCCTGTCTTTTAGTGAGAGCGCCAACGAGCAGCTGATCGCTGCCGGCATCCCCCGATCGGTGATGATGGCCTCCCTCTGCCTCACCCTCACCACCTTTTTGCCCGGCCTTGCGGGTATTAAGGTGCGCATCGGCACGGAGATAATCAGCGCCGTGGTGCCTGCCGGAACGCTTGAGGGCGCGGGGCAGGAGATCTTCTTTGAAGACCAGGTGATGCGGCGCACGGATTTCCGGCATTTCCTGCTTGATTACTGCACCCTTTATTTTGCAAACGGCACAGGCGCCCTGGCCCGCACCCGCCGGGCCATCCCCTATCACCAGACGCGAAGCCCCCGCTATGTGCTAAATGAGCTGCTCACAGGCCCCCAGTACACGGACAGCAACCCCGCCCTCCTGCCTGTTCTGCCGGAGGGATTAAGGGACGCGGACTGGCTGGGAATCACCCGGCACAGCGATACCCTGGCGCTCAACATCTCCGCTGCCGCCGGGGAATTATTTAAGCCCCTGGATGAGGTTCAGGAGCGGCTGATGGTCTATGGCCTGGTGAACACCTTGGCTGAACTGGAGGGAATCAGCAAAGTGCAGTTTTTTATCGCCGGAAAACAGGAAGGCCGCTTCGCCCGGCAAATCGATATCGCGGGCAGCTTTCTGCCCAGCGCCGGGATAACGGCGCGCTAAATCTTGTTAAGCGGCAGCTCCACGATAAAGGCTGCCCCCCTGTCCTCCTCGCTTTGCACCCGGATTTTGCCGTCATGCAGGTTAACATACTGCTGCACAATGGAAAGCCCCAGGCCCGTGCCGCCGGACTCCCGGCCACGGGCCTTGTCCACCCGGTAAAAGCGTTCAAAGATATGGGACTGGCTCTCCTTAGGGATGCCCGGGCCGTTGTCGGCCACAGTCAGCACCGCTTCCTTGCCCACCCGCTGGAGCGTCACGGTGATCTTCCCCTGCTTTGGCGTGTACTTCACCGCGTTATCCATTAAATTGTAAACAATCTGCTGCATCATGGACTTGTCCGCCAGCATATCGCAGCTGTCCTGAAGCTGAAGCTGCATCTCCTGCTCCCGCTTTGCCATCATGGGCTGCAGGCGGTGCTGGGCGTCCTTGACCACCTCAGCCAGGGAGAGCTTCTCCTTGTTCAGCTCGCTGGATCGGGAATCCACCTTCACCAGCACCAAAAGATCAGAGACAATGGAGGAAAGCCGGTTGATCTCCGCATTCACATCGCCCAGGAACTCCGTGCGCAATTCCGCGTCCATATCCGGCTGATAGATCAGGCTTTCTATCATAATTTTCATCGTGGCCAGGGGCGTTTTCAATTCATGGCTGGCGTTTGAGACAAACTGGTTGCGGGTCTGGTTAAGCGCCTCCAGCTGTTCGCTCATGGAGTTGAAGGCGACGGCCAGCTGCTTGATCTCCCCGCTGCCCTTCTCCTCCACCCGGGCCCCCAGGTCGCCTTTGGACATGCGCAGAATCACCTTGGTCATTTCGCTGATGGGCCGGGTGAAGACGCCGGAGAAGAACATGCCGGAGGTGACCGCGGCCAGCGCCACCGCCACAAAGAGGATGGTCATCTGCGTCTGCACAGCGGAAAGGCCCTGCATCAGGCCGCCCACCGAGGACACCAGCATCATCACCCCAATCACATGAGAGGCGCTGACAATGCCCGCGGTGGAATAGCTCACCCATTCCTCCGCCCCCGCAAAGCGCAGCATGCGCTCCGCCTGGGCCGCTTCGCCCGTTTCCAGCGAGTGCACGCCATAATCCGCCGTTTCGCCGCGCACCAGGATGCTGGCCACCTCCGGATAATCAAGCCTTCGGCCCAGCGCTGTCTGAAAGCTGTCCGCCTGCACCTTGCCCTGTTCATCCATTAGCAGCACGCGCCCTCCCAGCTCCGCGCCGGCCCTTCGCACCGTGTCGTCCAGGCCTTCCGCGTCTGAAAACGTCAGAAAGCCCGCCGCCTGCACGGCCCATTTCTCAAGACCGGCGCGGTCCGCCTGGATGCGCTGGGAGAACAGATACTCCCCCAGCATATTGATCAGCGTCCCTGCCATCACCAGGAAGGACAGCCCGATAATTAAAAAAAACGCCAGCATCACCTTCCACCGGATGCTGGCAAAGGGATTACTCATCCCGGTCAGTAAAATAATATCCCACACCCCACTTGGTGAAGATAAACTCCGGCTGAGTGGGGTTGCGCTCCACCTTCTCCCGCAGGCGCCGGATGTGCACGTCCACCGTGCGCTCATCCCCCGCGTAGTCGCTCTTCCAGACAGCGTCCAGCATCTCCTCCCGGCTGAACACCCGGCCGCGATTGGTGATAAACAGGTTTAAAAGGTCAAACTCCTTGGCGGTGAGGCGGACATCCTTGCCGTTTAGCTGCACGGAACGGTTCACCGTATTCACCACCAGATCCCGCACCTTGATCACCTTGCCGTCCTCCGGCACGGTGTTCTGGGCCGCCCGGCGCAAAATGGTCTTGATCCGGGCCTTGACTTCCAGAATATTGAAGGGCTTGGTCATATAGTCATCCGCGCCGTATTCCAGGCCCAGGATTTTGTCCATGTCCTCCCCCTTGGCGGTGAGCATGATGATGGGCACATTGCTCACCTCACGGATGCGCTGGCAGACGGTGATGCCGTCGATCTTGGGCAGCATCACGTCCAGGAGTATCAGATCCACCTCGTTTTCACGAAAAAGGGTCAGGGCCTCTTCCCCGTCATAGGCCACCAGGGTCTCATAGCCATCCTTCTCCAGGGTATACTTCAGCCCTTTGATGAGAATCGGTTCATCGTCTACCAGAAGGATCCGCTTGGCCATGATGAGTCATCCTTTCCCGCTTGCCGAAACAAATAATGATTTGTTCATATTTTACAACAAACAGCCCCTAAAAAGCAAGGTATTCGAAACAAATCATTCATAGTTGTGCCGGTGCGACAGGTGAAAAGGCCTTAGTCCAGCGCCTCTACCCCTTCTACCGCCTTCCTGCGGCCTAAAACCAGCAGCCGGTCCTCTTGGGCAAGCAAGGTATCCGGCGTGATGTCCATGGACATGTCATTGCCGTGATAAAGGGCCAGCAGGGTCACCTGGTGGCGCCTGCGGATATCCGCCTCCCGGAGGGTCTTGCCCGCCCAATCCTTAGGGCAGGAGAGGTTGACCAGCACATAATCCCCGTCCAGGCTGATCAGATCCAAAAGATGGGGGCTTGTCAGGGAGTGGGCCACCCGCTCCCCCATGTCCCGCTCGGGGAACACCACCCGGTCCACGCCCAGTTTTCTCAGCACCTTGGCGTGCATCGCATCGGTGGCCTTGCCCACGATGTACTTGGCCCCCAGCTCCTTGCACAGTATGCAGGCCATGATGGAGTGCTCCAGGTTGTCCCCAATGGCCACAATCGCGGCGTCAAAATTGCGGATGCCCAGGCTGCGCATCCCCTCCTCGTCCATGGCGCTCACCTGAAGGGCGCTGGTCACATGGGGCGCGATGGCCGCCACCCGGCTTTCCTCCGAGTCAATGGCCAGCACCTCGTGGCCCAGGTCGTTTAGGGTGCGGGCCAGGGCGGATCCAAAGCGCCCCACCCCAAAGATGATATATTGCTTCCTGTCTGACATTTTATTCTCTCCTTTTCCGGTCAGCCGATGATGATCTCTTCCTCAGCGTAGCGTACCCCAGGCCGCTGGCTTCCATGCCGGCGGGTGATGGACAGCATCATGGTCAGGGGCCCTACCCGGCCAAAATACATCAGCAGAATCAGCCATAGCTGGCTTGGGTGGGTGAGCAGCCGGGTGCCCACCGCCGTCAGCCCCACCGTGCCCAGCGCGGAGGCCTCCTCAAACACCAGGTCGAGCATGGAGAAGCCCTGGTGCTGCTCCCAAAGGCTCATCAACACCCCGCCCGCAAACAACAGCGCCAGATAGAGCAGGAAAATGCTCAGCACCGTGCGGGTTAACATCAAAGGCAGGCGTTTGTGGAAGGCGTTGATATCCTCCCGCCCTTTAAGAACGCTGCGGGTGATAGCCACCAGCACAAAAAGGGTGGTGGTTTTGATGCCGCCGCCGGTGGAGGCGGGGGAGGCGCCGATAAACATCAGAAGCGTGGAAAACAGCTTGCTGGCGTCATGCAGGCCACTTTGCTCCACGCTGTAAAAGCCCGCCGTCCTGGTGGTGACGGACTGAAAAAAGGCGCTGAGCAGCTTGTCCCCCGCCCCAGGGTCCGCCCCCAGAGTTAAGGGGTTATTCCATTCCGTCAGGGCAAAAAAGAAGGTGCCCGAAATCAAAAGAACAGCGCTGGTCACCAGCACGACTTTGGTGTGCAGGGCAAAGCGGCGCGGCTGGCGCCCCTTGTCCAGCACATCCGCCAGCACGGCAAAGCCCAGGCCGCCCAGGATAATCAGCCCTGCGATGGTCAGAAGCACCAGCGGGTCATCCACAAAGGTGGTGAGGCTGCTCGCGGTTGAAAATAGGTCGATCCCGGCGTTGCAAAAGGCGCTGATGGCGTGGAACACCGCATAATACAGGCCCTGGGCCATCCCCAGCCGGGGCACAAAGTGAATGGAGAGGATCAGCGCCCCCAGCAGCTCCACCCCAAAAGCAATCAGCACAAAGCGCAGCGTGTTGCGCACAGCGCCGGAAAGCCCGGGCAGGCTCATGGTGTCATGCAGCAGAATCCGGCTGCGCAGGGAAACCCGCCGCCCAATCAGCACCAGCACCGAGGTAGCAAACAGCATAAAGCCAAGCCCGCCTATCTGTATCAGGCAGAGGACGACGATCTCCCCAAACAGGGAGTAGGTGGCCGCCACATCCACCACCATCAGCCCCGTCACACAGGAGGCGCTGGTGGCGGTAAAAAGCGCCTCCAGAAACGAAACGGAGACGCCCGGCTCATGGGCGGTGGGCAAAAGCAAAAGCCCCGTTCCCGTTAGAATAATCACCATAAAGCCCAGGGCCAGGGTCTTGGCCGGGTTCACGCTGATACGGGGCTTTATGCTTTTGTCCGATGTATTCATCTTTGTCTTGCCTCAACAAAGAAAGGGCTGCAATGCGGGCCATCCGCATTCACAACCCAAAGAAAGCCGGCGGGAAGGGGCTCAGCCCTCTCCCTGTCCGTCTTCGCCCTCATCCTCCCCGTCCTCCAGGGCGTGCTCGGGAAAGAAGGGCTGGTGGCACTGGGGGCACAGGTAGTCCTCTTCAAAGTCGAAGTCCGTGATGTCAAAGCGGGTCTGGTAGCCGCAGTTAGGGCACTCGTACTCCACCACCGCTTCCCCTTCCTGGCTTGAGCGGTGGCCGCAGCCCTCACAGCCCTCCTCGTCGTCCAGGTCGAAGTCCTCATCCTCGTCCTCAAATACCGCGTCTTCCAGCTCCGCCAGGTCCTCGTCCAGGTCGTCCAGGAACTCGTCCAGCTCGTCCTGACGCAGCTGCAGCTCTTCCACTTCCTCCGCGAAGGCCTCCAGCGTTTCCACAATCTTCAGCAGCAGCTTGTGCTCGGGCTTGTCCTCCTTGAGGCTCATCCCCTCGGCCAGGCCCTTTAGGAACTCAACCTTTCTGTACAGCTCGCTCATGGTGTTCTCCTCTCCTATGGTTTGCGGGGTTCAGGCCCTGGACAGGTATTCCCCTGTCCGGGTATCCAGTTTGATGACGTCACCGATGTTGATAAACAGCGGCACCATCAGGGTAAAGCCAGTCTCCAAGGTGGCGGGCTTGTAGGTGTTGGAGGCGGTATCCCCCTTGAAGCCCGGCTCCGTCTGGGTGACTTCCAGGTCCACAAAGTTAGGCGCCTCCACGGAAAAAGCGGTGCCCTTAAAGAATTTGATGGTCACGTTGCTGTTTTCCTTGACAAATTGGATGGCCTCCTCCACCTGATCGTAATTCAGGGGCATCTGCTCATAGCTGTCCGGGTCCATAAAATAATACAGGGTGCCATCGTTGTACAGGTACTGCATGTCCTTGGATTCGATGATGGCACGGGGCATCTTGTCCGAGGGGTTGAAGGTGCGCTCCACCACGGTGCCGTTCATCACGTTCTTGATTTTGGTCCGCACAAAGGCCGCGCCCTTGCCCGGCTTCACATGCTGAAAGTCCACGATGCTCCAGACGCCGCCGTCCCATTCGATGGTAATCCCTTTTCTGAAATCGCCCGCTGTGACCATGCTATCTCCTCCGAATCAACAAATTGCTTTTATATTACAGGATAATCAGTTCTCTGGGGGCGCTCACAAGGGAGCGGGCCCCGGTTTCGGTCACCAGGCAGGAGTTCTCAATCCGCACCCCGCCCAGCCCCGGCACATAGATGCCCGGCTCCACCGTCACCACATGCCCCGGCCTGAGGCTGTCCCCGCAGGCGGGGCTGAGCCGCGGGTTTTCGTGGATATCAATGCCCACCGCGTGCCCCAGGCCATGGCCAAAGCGCTCGCCATAGCCAGCCTCGCCTATGATTTTGCGGGCGATGGCGTCCACCTCCCGACAGATCTTTCCCGGGGCCAGCGCCTCCTGGCAGGTGATCTGCGCCCTGAGCACGATCTCATAAATCTCGCGCATCTGGCTGCCCGGCTGCCCCAGCGCCACCGTGCGGGTCATGTCCGCGCAATAGCCGCCCAGCTTTGCCCCAAAGTCAAAGGTGATCATGTCCCCGGTTTCCACCTGGCGGTCCCCCGGGATGGCATGGGGCAGGGAGCCATTGGGGCCGGAGGCCACGATGGTATCAAAAGCCGTGTCATCCGCCCCCAGCTCAAGCAGGCGGTAGTTCAGCATCCGCTGAAGCTGCTTTTCCGTCACCCCCGGCTTAATCTGGGTGAGGATATAGTCAAAGGCCTCGCAGGAGATGGCGCAGGCCTTTTCAATCAGCGCCACCTCAGCCTCGTCCTTGATTTCGCGCAGTTTTTCCGGCTGCATGTTAAGGGGGGCAAGCGTCACTTCTCCCAGGGCCTCCTGAAGGGCCCGGCCTTCCTTTACGGTGACGTAGTCATCTTCATAGAGAAGCTCCGTAAGCCCTGCCCCATGGGCCAGGCCGGCCGCCACCTGGGCATGGCCGGAGATGCCCGAAATCTGATGGACCGAAAAACCCGGCGCCTGCTGCTGGGCCTGCTCCACATAGCGGAAATCCGTTACAATGGCGCGCAAATCCCGGGACAAAAGCAACAGCCCTTCCCCGGTATAGCCGCTAAGATAAAACACATTGGATGAGCGATGGACGATAATGCCCTGCCTGTCCCCCAGGCCGCAGGCCTCCATCAGACGCTTGGTTCTGGCCATTCCTTCCTCCCCTGCTTTTCTATGGATCACACCGTATTCTACCACAGCAGGAGTCGTTTGACTATCACAAAACGTAAGGCAGCCCCCTATGCGGCGCATCCAAGCGCGCCATCCTCCTGAAGGCTGCCAAAACATGGGAGTTTAGCAGGTCCGCCGATATTCGCCAGGGGTGATGCCTTTTATTTGCTTAAACACCCGGGTGAAGTGGGCGGCGGAGCCAAAGCCCACCTGCCGGGCTATCTGCTGGATTTGAAAGGAGGTGTCCGCCAGAAGCTCCTCCGCCCTCCTGATGCGCAGGCTGTTGACGGTTTGGAGGAAGCTCTGCCCGGTGTGCTGGTTGATCAGGCGCGAAAGGTGCCACTGGCTTACATACACGCTGTCAGCGACGCTTTCAAGTGAAATGGCCTGTGCATAATGCTTGCGGATGTATGCCATGGCCGCGCTTAAAACAAAGCTGGAGGCATCGCTGTCCGGGGTTTCCGCGGGCTTGTCCTGTGCCGCCGGCGGGTTCATGTCCCGGCAGCGCCTCGCCATTTCCCTCACCGCTTCCATCAGCTCAGGCATTTTGCTGGGTTTAAGCAGATAGCGGGTCACGCCCAGGCTGATGGCCTGGCGGGCATATTCAAAATCCCGATGGGCTGTCAGCACGCTGATCTGAAGGCCGGGCAGCTCGCTTAAAAGGGCCGCAATCATCCTAAGACCGTCCAGGTTTGGCATGCGGATATCCGTCAGGAGGATATCCGGCTTCAGCCGCCGGATGACCGCCAGGCCTTCCTGGCCGTCATAGGCCTCGGCCACCACGGCGCAGCCAAACTCCTCCCAGGGGATCATGCGCTTAAGCCCATTGATAATAATGCGCTCGTCATCCACCAGAATGACTTTCAGCTGCTTTGTTGCGCTGTCCATCTTGCCCTCAGCCTTTGACAGCGCCTGCTGTCAGCCCCTTGATAATGTATTTCTGAAGCGCCATATAGACAATCAGCATCGGCACCACCACCACCACCACGGCGGCGGCCATCAGGCCGAAATCCGTGCCATACTGGCTGGAAATCTCGCGCAGGATGGCGCTGACGGGCATCAAGGCCCTTGAGCGCAGCAGCACCATCTGTAAAAAAAGATCGTTATAGCTCCAGATGAAGGTAAATATTCCCACGGTGGCCAAGGCGGATTTGGACAGGGGAAGGATGACCCGGAGAAAAATCCGGAACACGCCCGCCCCATCAATAAAGGCCGCCTCCTCCAGCTCATAGGGCAGGGTGGCGATAAAGCCCGTCATCACCGTGGTGGCAAACGCCAGGTTTCCCGCAATCTGCACCAGCGCCACGCCGCTGAGGGTGTCAAACAGCCCGGCAGAGGAGATCATCCGGTACACCGGCACAATGGTGGAGAAGGCAGGAAACATCAAGGCGGCGACCAACAGGGAGCGCAGCGCCTTCTTCCCCTTGAAAACATAGCGCGTCATAGCGTAGGCCATCATGGCGGCCAGGAGCATCACCGAAAGCGTAACACCCCCGGAGAGGATCAGGGAATTTTTGTAGCCGCGCAGAATGTTGACGTTTGGGTTGGTGAAAGCCTCCTGGTAGTTGTCCCAGATGGGGCTTAGCATCACAGCAGGCGAGGCCGGATCATACACCCGGGAGCCCTGGAGGGTGTCATAGGCCTGCAAATCGCTCTCCGGCCGGCTTTTTTCAAAGCTGCTCTGCCCCAGCAGCTGGGCAAAGGGGCTTTCCGGGTCAAGCTCCGCGCTGCCCTGCTCTTTTTCAAGAACGGGGTTGCCTTCCTCATCAAAAAGCAGTCTGTCATACCGCTCGCGCCCATGCTCATCCTTTAAGACTTCCTCGCGCACAATAACGCCGTTCCGGTCGCGCCTAAAGACCCGTTCAAGAGCCGGGGAAAAAGAGTCGTTCACCACCAGGCTGGTGTCCTTAAAGGAGTTGTTGAGCACCCAAACGAAGGGGAAAATCGTGGTCAGCGCCCACAGACCCAGCAGGGCGTAAATCAACGCCCGTGTGAAGACATGGGGCAGGCCGCGCCGGAAAAAACGCATCCTCACAGGCCCTCACCTCCCCGGCGCATCAGGGCTGTCATCAGCCCTGCCGCCAGCACCCCCAGAACCACGATGATGATGGAGATCGCCGAGCCATAGTCCACATTCTGCGCCACAAAAGCCTGGCTGTGCATGTAGGTGCCCAGGAAGTGGGTCAGGCCGTTTGGCGCCCCATTTTTGGCAATCACCGAGGGCAGGTCAAAAACCTTGATGGCGCCTGTAACCGCCAGGGTGGCGCAGGTGATGAGCACATCCCTTAGCAGCGGCAGGGTGATATACCAGATGCGCCTCAGGCCGGAGGCGCCGTCCATGGCGGCGGACTCGAAAATTTCCTCCGGGATGGCGTTGATGCCGGTCAGGAGGATGACAAAATAAAAACCCACATACTGCCATAAAACCGGAATCACCACCATGGTATAGGCGCGCTCCTTGCTAAGCCACAGCACCTTTTCCCGGCCCATCAGCGTCATCAGCTGATTGAGCATGCCGCCCTCATAGCTATAAAACAGCGAGAACATCAGGCCGATGGCGGTGGCGGAAATGACGATGGGAAAGAAAAACACAATCCGGAAGAATTGCTGCCCCCGCCGCACGCTGTCCACCATCAGCGCCAGGACCAGCCCCAGACCCACCTGAAAAACCAGCGCCAGCGGCATCATCACCACGGAGTTGCGCAGGGCGCGGACGGCCACCGGGTCCCGGGTGAAGAAGGTTCTGAAGTTTTCAAGCCCCAAAAACTCGCCGGGGCTTCCGATTAAACCCTTGATGTCAAACAGCGCGTTATAGATGTTCACGATAAAGGGATAATACAGGAAAACAGCCATCAAAACCAGCGGCGGCAAAAGAAAAACCAGAAGCGGACGCCTGTCGCGGTAAAGCATGTGTCACATCCTTCTTCAGGGCAGGGCGGAAGCCTTCCTGTTTTATTTTAGCAGCGCTTCCTGGCTTTGAACAGCGCGGCGTTGAATGCCAAGCCCGCTGCCCGCAAGGGGCGCGGCAGCGGGCTTGGCTTAAAAGGGAAGCTTCGGTCAGTTACTTGCCAAAGGGCGCCAGTTCCATGACCCCCTTCCAGACATCGGCGGGATCCGCCGTGCCGTCGGCGATGCCGGGAATCTGGCTGAACCAGTAGGAGCGCGCCTCAGGGTCCATGGCGTCCTGCAGCGGCCCATACATGGTGGTCAGGCCGGCATTGAGCATTTCAAAAGAGCTTTCCAGCAGCTTTCCCTTGAACTGGAAGGCCGCCAGCGCCACAGCATTGTCCCCGGTGGTCAGATAGGCCAGCAGGTCCACAACGGCATCACGCTTGGCCGGGTCGTCCCAGGCTTTGCGGGACACATAGAACCCCATGGACACACCGCCCATAAAAGCGGTGGGCTGCGCCTCTTCCGAGGTCACCGGGAAGGGAACCACCACAGTGGTATCGTAGTTTTCTTCCGGGATGCCGTTGGCAAACCAGGAACCATCCATCTGCATGGCGGCTTTTTTGTCGCGGAACATCTGGGAGGTCACCGCCTCGGTGGTAGCGTTCACGTCCACCGGGAAGGCCCCCAGCTCATAGAGCTCATGGATTTTGGCGTTGCCGTCAATCCAGGCCTGAGGAATGGGATCGCCCGCCTTGGGGCGCGCCAGGTAGTCGGCCTCAGAGGAGGCGGACAGCACGGTGACGTCCGCAATGTAGTGGGGGATATCCGAGAAGGAGACGGCGATGGGTACAATCCCGGCCTCCTTGAACCTGGCAATGGCGTCCACCAGGTTCTCCCAGGTAGTGGGCAGCTGGGCGCCAACCTGCTCAAACAGGTCGATATTGCAGAACAGGCCTTCCCAGAAAGGCCGCACCGGGATGCTGTAGACCACACCGTCCGGTTCCGCGATGGCGGTGTTGACGGGCAGGTTCAGTTCGGGATAGGCGGCGTTAATCTCCTCAATGGGCACCACCTTTTCAAGGATGGGGGCGGAGTCCGCGGTCTTGGCGAAGAAGAAAAGCAGATCCGCTTCGTTCCCGGCCGCGAAATCATTGAGCACCCCCGCCTTGAAGACCTCGTCCCCCGTGCTTGAGGCATCCTCAATCTTGTTGCCTGTTTTTTCTTCCCAGGCTTTCAGCAGGGCCACATAGGTTTCCGCCGCCGCGTCGGTGCCGGCGAAGGTCGAGACCGTTTTAAGCGTTACACCCTCCGCCAGGGACAGGAAGCTCAGGCTGAGCAGCATCACCAGGCTAATCAGAAAAGCCAGAATCTTGCGCATGGAAATCCTCCTTCATTGATATTTTTCCTGTTTAGCATACCGGAAAACCCATGCCGCGTCATTCTCCATTCATGTTGTTTCTTGCAAATTCTTGCCCAATTCGTCCATTTTCATATCCACAGGGAGGGAGATCTGCGCCCTGGTGTCCCCTTGCGGGCCCGAGAAAATAGAAAGGGCGGCCCGGCCCCGGTAATGCAGCTGCAAGCGCTCCGCGATGCTGCGCAGGCCCAGGTGACGGGCCAGACCGGGCCGGGCCAGGTCCAGTAGCTTAGCAATCCGGGCTTCATCCGCGCTTGTGAGGCGCCGACCGGTGTTTATCACCCTGATGTCAAGATGGCGCTCCGTCCGGCTGATCTCAAGCCTTATCTCCCCTCCGCCCGCCGGGGCGATGCCGTGCTCCAGCGCGTTTTCAAGCAAGGTCTGGATCATCATCCCGGGCAGCTCATGATCCAAAAGCGCTTCATCCGCCGTGATCCGGGTCTCCAGCCGCTCCCCGTAGCGCAGGCTGAGAAAGTAAAAATAAGCCCGCGCGGCCTCCAGCTCCTCCCCAAGCGTGCGGAAATGGCCGCCGCCACGGTCCAGGCTGGCGTTTAGCAGGGTGCTCAGCGCGTCAATCATCGCGCCGATCTGGGCGTTGCCATCCATCCTGGCCTGCCAGTTGATCAGCTCCAGCGCATTATTAAGAAAATGCGGGTTAACCCGGTTTTGCAGGGCCGCGATCCGGGCGTCGCGAAGGAGAATTTCCTTTCGGTAAGAGTTGTCAATCAGCTCTTCAAGCCTCAGGCTCATGGCGGTAAAGGCCCGGCCCGCCTGGCCGATTTCATCCGGGCCCTTCATGGGCAATTTCAACCCCCATTCGCCCTGTTCAATGCGCCGGGAGCCCTCGGCCAATTTGCGCAGCGGCCGGGTGATGCGCCGATGCGCAAACAGAAAAATCAGCCCGCCGATGGGCAGCATCCCCAGCAGCAAGGTCACCATCAGGCGCTTATAGGCATCGATCTGCGCAAACGCCACGCTCTTTTCCATGGAAAACCGGGTCATCAGGTTGTAGTCCCGCTGGCTGTCGGCCTGGGTATACAGCAGATATTCCTGGCTGTCCGAAAACCCCAGCGTTTGATTCTGGGTGACAAAACCAGGGCTGTGGTATTCGTCCAGCCCGATCTCGGCCTTGCCCAGGCCCTGCGCCGCCGTCAAAACAGGCAAGAAGAAAACATCCTGATTCAGGCAGAACACCAGCATGCCAAAGGGCTCCAGGCGCCGGTCATAAAGGTTGCGCGCCAGGTAGATCTCACCCTCGTGCGCCAAAAACCTGCTGGCGGTGTCCAGGCCGGCGCTTAAGTCCAGCACACGCTCATGCAGGCCCTGGGCATATCTTTCCGCGCTTTCCTCACCGCCCTGGGTGTACATCAGGCGGTCCGGCTCGCTGAAGAGAAAAAACACCGCCACCTTGATAGCCCGCTCCCTGGAGAAGCGCTGGTTTAAATAGGCGCGGCTGGCACGATAAAAATCCTGATGCTTAAAGGTGCCGCGCCGATATTCCGCTTGCGCGTGCTCAAGAACCCCGTCATAAGTGACATCCTTGCTGGCCCGGATCATGCGCTCCACTTCCTCCCGTGCCCGCTCATGGGCCAGTTGGGCGCGGGAGGAAAGAAAAGCCTGGGTGCTGTCCCGCAGGGAATCAAAAAATACGCTTCCCATGTAAGCGCCAAGCACCGCGATGGGCACCAGCCAGCAGGCCAGCATCATCAGCAGAATGCGGGTGCGCAGGCTTGTCTTTGCGGTCATCCCTTACCCTCAAGCCGGCTCTCCTGCCCCCAAAGACAGGCCGGGAATAATCGTGCCTTCATGTTGCCTGGCGCCCCTTTAACGTTTAAAATTCTTATCTTGTCAGGCCCAATGTATACCACCCTCAGTTTAGCGTCAAGGCGCGGCGCTTCGTTGACAGCCCCTATGGCCCCATCTATAATGCCGGTAATTCAATAAATGTCGAAAGGCGATAGGGCGATGGACGAACGCATCCAGGTTGGCCAGCATCTTTTTACCGGCTTTGCGGGGACCGGCATCCCGGCGGACTTCGCGCGCGCGGTGCACGAGCACAAAATAGGCAATGTGATTCTCTTTGCCCGCAATGTGCGCTCCGCCGCCCAGCTTAAAGCGCTTTGCGCGGATATTCAAACGCTGGTTATAGGGGCGACCGGGCATCCTGCTTTTATCGCCATCGACCAGGAGGGCGGGGCCGTATCCCGCCTAAGCGCGGACTGCACCCTGATACCGGGCGCCATGGCCATCGCCGCCACCGGCCAAACGGAGAACGCCCGCCTGGCCGGCCAAATCACGGGGCGCGAGCTTTTAGCCCTGGGCATCAATTTCAACCTGGCCCCGGTGCTTGATATCAATTCCAACCCGGATAACCCCGTCATTGGGGTGCGCAGCTACGGCGATACGCCCCAGAACGCGATTAACTTTGGCCTTAAGATGGCGCAGGGGCTGACGGAATCGGGGCTTTTGTGCTGCGCCAAGCACTTCCCGGGCCATGGGGACACGGCGGTTGATTCCCACGTGGGGCTGCCAATGATCAGCAAATCCCTTACGGAGCTTTTGGCCTTTGAGCTGCTTCCTTTTCAGGCCGCCATCAAGGCTGGCATTCCGGGAGTGATGTCCACCCACATTCTCTTTCCCCAAATTGAGACGGAAGGGGTTCCCGCCACCATGTCGCGGACCATCATGACGGATCTGCTCAGAAAGCGCCTGGGCTTTAACGGTCTCATCCTTTCTGACTGTATGATGATGGCAGCCATCGCGGATCACTACGGCACGGTGAATGGAATGGACAGGGCGGTGCAGGCCGGGGTAGACCTGGTGTTCGCCTCCCACAGCGCGGAGCTGGCGGCCCGGGCGGCTGAACAGATATTAAGGAGCCTGCGGTCCGGCGTTTTAAACGCGGCGCAGCTTCAGGCCTCCACGGAGCGGATTCTGAAGCATAAGCAAATGCTCAGACCTCCCGCAGCCGAGGCCTTCATGATGGTGGGAGGCCCGGAGCACCGCCGGCTGGCGCAGTCACTTCATGAACAGGCCCTAACAGCGGTGCGGCTGCCGCCCGGAGGCTTGCCGCCTCTTGGCGCTTCCCCCTTGTTTATTGGCTGCCTTCCCTTTGAAATCAGCCAGGCCGATACGCCTGACGCCGCCGCGGTCTGCTTTGCGGAGGACCTGCGCTCCTCCCTGGGAGGCAGGGCGTTTGTGATGTCTGATAACCCGGATCCGGAGGAAACTGCGCGCATTGCGGCCCTGGTGGAAGGCCACAGCTGCCTGGTCTTAGGCACCTACTACGCGCGCCAGCGCCCGGGGCAGCTGGCCGTGGCCCGGGCGCTGATCCAAACGGGCCTCCCGCTTATCATCATCGCCCTGGGAGGCCCTTATGACTTAAGCGGCCTTCCCAGCCACATCAGCGCTATTGCGGCCTACGCCTACAACCCTCCAACGCTAAGGGCCCTGTCCCGCCTCCTGGCGGGAGAGATCAGCGCCCAGGGCCGTCTGCCGGTCGCATTAAAGGAGGCCAAAAACCATGTCTGATATGCTGGTTAAGCTTTATGAACTGCCGGATGATTCGTTTCTATTGGCCCGCCTTCAGGACGACGGCATAAAAATCAGCCGCGCCATGGCGCCTGACAAGTTCCGGGTGCTTCCCTGGGTCAAAGAACAGGCCGGTCTCTCCGCCGCAGGCGAGTGCGATGTCTCTTTTTCCAATAAACCTGTCAGCTGTTTTATCGCCACCGTGGATACCGACATCATCGGCTACGCCTGTTATGACGCGACCTGCAAAAACTTCTTCGGCCCCACGCTGGTAAGTGACGCCTATCGGGGAAAAGGCCTGGGCAAGGCCCTGCTACTTCGTTGTTTACGCGCCATGTTTGCACAGGGGTATGCCTATGCCATCATTGGCGGCGTGGGCCCGGCCAAGTTCTATGAGCGCTGTGTGGGCGCCTTCATCATCCCGGGCAGCGCGCCCGGCATTTACACGGACTTCCTGGGCCGAAAACAGTGAAAACAAACGGCTTTTGATTAATCGCTTAAAAAAGTTCACCCGCTGCAGCCGCATCCGCAAGCCTTAGCATCTCCGCCGCGTCCTCCGCCATGGTGCCGCGGCTTTCACAGATGATGGTGGCCTGATAGCCCCGCTTCACCAGCAAGGGCGCCAGCAGCGCGAAATCCGGCCCGAAACCCGCGTCTGAAAAGACCCGGTGACGAAGCTCCCCTTTGGGGCCATATTCTATTTTGGAAAAATGAATGTGCATGTTCCGCGCCCGCTTAAGGCTCAGGCGGGCCTCCACCTGATTTAGCACGGCGGTAAAGTCCTCCCTTTGCCGGAGCCCGCCGCCTGTGGCCGCGTGCAGATGGGCAAAGTCGATACAGGGAATAAAGGAGGCGTCCAGCAGCACAAAATCCAGAATTTCCTCAAGGGTGCCGATGGTGCTGGGCCGGCCCATGGTTTCCAGCGCCAGGCTGATCATGCCCAGGCCATCCGCCATCAGGGCCTCCCGGGCAGCAAGAAGCCCCTGAACACAGCGGGCCACAGCCTCCTGCCGGGGCTGCTTTAGGGGAGAGCCGGGGTGCACCACCAAACGGCTGCCCCCCATCAGGTGGAGCAGCCGGGCGCTTTTTCGGATATATTTGATGCTTTTTTCCTGGGTTTCCTGAACATTGCTGGCCAGGTTGATGTAATAGGGCGCATGCACGCTCAGCGCCACCCCCTGGGCCCTGGCGGCCTCCCCTATTTCAAGGGCCGTCTCATAAGACAGCCGGATGCCCCGGCCAAAGGAGTATTCAAAGGCTTTCAGGCCAAACTGCTGCTGCCAGGCGAAGGTCTCCACGGTGCGCCTATACCCTTGGGCATAAAAGGACTCCGAGTTGCCCCCGGGGCCGAAAACCAGCTGATGCCCGCTGTTCACTGGGCGTTGGTGCGCTTGTCATAGGCCTCCCACAGGGGGGCGTAGACGCGCACGGCCTGCTCGTGCTCTTCCAGGGTCTTGGAGAAGTACAGCTCCCCCGTGTCCGGATCCTTGGAGCAGAAATAGAGATAGCCATCCGCCATAAAGCCCTCATCCGGGTAAAGGGCCGCCTGAACCGCGGCCGGGGAGGGCGCGCAGATGGGCCCCACCGGCAGGCCCTGATGCAAATAGGTGTTGTAAGGGGAATCCACCGCCAGATCGCTGCTGCCCAGGGCCATGCGGGTGGTGCCGGTGACATATTTAACCGTCACGTCACTGCCCAGGCGCATGTTCTGCTTGAGCCGGTTATGAAAGATGCCGGACACCCGGGCAAAATCAGCGGTCTTGGCTTCCTTTTCGATGATGGAGGCCAGGGTCAGCACCTCGTCCATGCTCATGTTCAGCTCCTGGGCGCGGGCCTGATAGCCCTCCTTAAACACGGCGCCCGTCTGGCTCAACAGCTTTTTGATGATGTCCTCCACCTTGGCATCGGTATAGATTTCATAGGTGTCCGGCGCCAGATAGCCCTCCAGGGCGTACTTGCGCCGGGGCACGCTGCCTGTTGCCATCACGTCGCTTACGTAATAATAGTCAGAGAAACCCTCCCCCGTCCTGCACATCTCAAGGAAGGCGGCCCGGTCCTGAATCACCTTTTCGTTTAGCAGATAATCCGCAATCCCTTCAATGGTCCAGCCCGGAATCACGGTGATGGTGCGCACGATGGGCTTGCCATCGCCCCGGGTCAGCTGGTCCGCGATCTGGGCAATGGTCATCCCCCGGTTAAGGGTATAGCTGCCCGCCTGAATCTTCTGGGAAAAGCCCATAAAATCCGCATAGTATTTGAAAAATGTGCGGTTGCGGACCAGGTTCATGCCCTGAAGGTTGTTGGCCACCCGGGTAAGGCTGTCCCCGCTTTGGATTTCAAAGGTGATGGGGGTTTGGTCCTGGGGATCCACCGGGTCGATCATCACCGCGCTGAACTGGCCCCAGGCAAAGGAAATAAGCCCCACCAAAAGCAGCGCGGAGCAGGCAAAAATCAGAACCGGGCGCAGAATAGTCCACAGCCAGCTATACCAGTACAGGCCGTATTCCCGCTCCTCAATTAATTCTTCCGGGGAGTAATTCTGGTGTCGTTTCCTCATCACGGCTCCTTAGCCAAGGCCGGGCAGCTCCAGGGAAAGGCCGGAGGCCTGGTTGATGGCCTTGTAGATATCCGCCATCAGCTGCTGCAGGCGCATTTCCGCCATGAGGTACCGGGAGGTGTCCGTGCCCGCATACAGCAAAGAGGAGATCTGCTGGAAGCGCTGCATCTCCTCGTCCGCCACCGATTGCCCGGCCATGGCGGACATCTGCACCAGCATCTGCAGGCGCTTATGCTCCTTAATCAGTGCCCGGGTGGCCTCGTTCTCCTCCACCAGCGCCTTGAGGCGCTTGTACTCCAGCACCTCCTCAGAGCCTTTCAGGGCCTGCTCCAGCGCGCGGACCGCGTCATAGTTCATGGTTACCCCAGGTCCACAATCACAGGCAGAATCATGGGATTGCGCTTGATCTTGTCGTTGAAGTAACGCCTGAGGTCGTCCTTGATGCGGTTGCGGATGGTGGGCCAATCCCTGCCTTCAATCTGCTCATAGGAGTCGATGATCGCCCGCACCACTTCCCGGGCGCCCTCGATGATGTCCTCGTTCTCCCGGACATAGACAAAGCCGCGGGAGATGATGTCGGGCCCGGATGCCAAAACGCCGTTTGTGCGGTCAAAGGCCATGGCCACGATGATCAGGCCCTCCTGGCTTAGGTGCTTGCGGTCCCTGAGCACCACGTTGCCCACGTCCCCGATGCCAAGGCCGTCTATCAGCACGGTGCCTGTGGGCACCACGCCGGAGATGGACAGGCTGTCCTGGTCCATCTCAATCACCTGGCCGGTCTCGGGCAGAACGATGTTCTCCCGGGGCGTGCCCATGGACTCCGCCAGCTCCGCATGCTGCCACAGCATGCGGTATTCGCCGTGGACAGGGATAAAATACTTGGGCTTCACCAGGGCGTGCATCAGCTTCAGCTCTTCCTGGCGGGCGTGGCCGGAGACGTGCACCTCCGCCAGGGCATCGTAAATCACCTCGGCGCCGGAGCGGTAAAGCTGGTTGATCACCCGGGAGACAAACACCTCATTGCCCGGGATGGGCGTGGCGGAGATGATCACCTTGTCAGACTGCTTGATCTGCAGCCGGCGGTGCTCCGCAAAGGCCATGCGGGTCAGCCCGCTCATGGGCTCGCCCTGGCTGCCGGTGGTGATCACCAGAATCTGGTCATCCCGGTAACGGTCCAGGTCGTCAATTTCCAGCAGGTTTTCCCGGGGAATCTGCAGATAGCCCAGCTCCATAGAAAGGGTGGACACATTGATCATGCTGCGGCCAATGAAACAGACCTTGCGGCCAAAGTTGATGGCGCAGTCCACCACCTGCTGCACCCGGTTGACGTTGCTGGCAAACATGGCGATAATCACCCGGCCCCGGGCGCTGGCGATCTGCTCGTTAAAGGTTTCCGCCACCTTGCGCTCACTCATGGTGTAGCCAGGGCGCTCCACGTTGGTGCTGTCCGCCAATAGCGCCAGGGCGCCCTTTTCCCCAATGGCCGCCAAAGTCGCAAGGTCGGTCACCTGGCCGTCAATGGGGGTGAAGTCAATTTTAAAGTCCCCGGTGGCAACCACGGTGCCCGCAGGGCAGGTAATCACCAGGGCGCAGGCCCCCGCGATGGAGTGGTTCACCCTGATAAACTGCACGTTAAACTTTCCAAGGGTTACCGTGCCCCGAGGCTCCACCGCCACCATGTCATAGCGGGTGATCCGGTGCTCCTTGAGCTTGTTTTCAATCAGCGCCAAGGTCAGCTTGGAGCCGTACATGGGGGCCGGCACCTTGTCCAGCACATAGGGCGTGGCCCCGATATGGTCCTCATGCCCATGGGTGAACACATAGCCGCGCACCCGGTCCTTGTTGGCGATGAGATAGCTGACATCAGGAATCACCAGGTCAATGCCCAGCATGTCCTCCTTGGGAAAGATGGACCCGCAGTCCATCACGATGATGTCTTCCTCATACTCAAAAACGGTGATATTCTTCCCGATTTCATCAATGCCGCCAAGAGAGATGATCTTCAATTTTGATTGTTCTGCCACAAATACCTCCTATATCGTCAGTCAACGTCCGCGCGCTTTACACACAGGACCTGATCGATGTTTCAAACATAAAATAATATCAATTAAGTAAGGCGCCGCTCCGGCCTTCGCCTTCAGGCGCCCTGTCCTTCCACTTCAGCCCCGCCGGCCGCCCCCGGCTTTACAGCGATGACCCTGGGCTGCCAGGCGGCCGTGCGCCTAAGCTTCCTGTCAAACAGCTTGACCCCTGAAAATAGCAGCACCGTGCCCGTAACACCGGTCAAAAGCGTCATGCCCTCCCGCCCCGGGAACAGCGCTGTCCCCAGCCACAGGCCCGCAATCAGCCCCAGCAGGGGGATGGCATAAGCCATTAAAGAGGCCTTGAGCACCTGGGCGTCCGGCATCGACACCTCCACCACATCCCCCACGGCAGCATCCCCCGGAATAGACAGGGTGGAATCCTGCCGCGCGCACAGGCCGCAGCTGTTGCAGGCCTCCTCTTTCTCAAAACAAATCTTCAGCAGATTCCGCTCTTTGTCAATAACTCTCCCCGTTCTGATCATAAAGTCCCCTAAAAAAATTACTCATAGTATCTTAGCATATCTGAGGATGCAAATACAACACA
>ENA-UOUL01001735-UOUL01001735.1-bioreactor-metagenome-genome-assembly--contig:-NODE-1735-length-28544-cov-6.532441_pt1 | contig 28544 bp, 26 predicted proteins | sample MGYA00249838_ERZ747220 | MGnify/ENA primary metagenome ERZ747220 (study PRJEB28778, sample SAMN05720191) | bioreactor metagenome | isolation source: Anaerobic biogas reactor | place: USA:Washington...
AGCGCTGCAAGGACGGGCTCAGATTCATGGCCGAAGACGTGCCTGGTGACGTGCCGTGGTTCCAAGAGGCGGTAGTGAATGACAAGCCTCGTTTGAATACCTCAGCCCGAAATAAGCGTATCTGTGAGATGGCCGAAGAGGGTATCTCAAAGGCGAAGATAGCCAGAGAGTTGAGGTGTTCTAAGAGTACAGTCCAAGCGGTTTTGTCTGGTCAACGGGTACGCTCTGGGCGTATGGTGTCCGCTGGTAGTTGACAGAAACGGTACACCATGCTAAGCTGTTTATGGTTAACTGGTGTACCAGAATCTAAGGCCGGTAGGCAAGCGCCGCCGGCCTTTTTCTATGCTCGGAGGTCGCCATGCGGAGGCCGTCAGCCCGTGACGTGAAGTGCTACGTTAACGGTGTCGAGCAACCTACCTGGGTATGTGCTGATGAGTACGCCGGGTTCTGTGTCCGTTGGGTTCTTGACCGGCGTGGGCGCTACGTGCAGCTAGGCCAGCGCTACGCCCAGGAGACCATCTTCGGGCGCGTCAAGATGCGACTGGCATGACCACTCACTGCCTCGTTTGCAATGGCCCCGACCTCGAGAACTGCCATTGGCCGGAAGCGGTAGGCAACCGCAAGCGCAAGAAACATCCCGAGCTCCCCGTCGTTCCTATGTGCCGTGTTTGTCACATGCGCCAGCACGAGGGCCACGGTCCCACCATCGAGCGCCTAATCCGCAAGGCCCCGCTCTACTGGCGGGCAACGGGTCAGTGGGATAAAGCCATGCCGTATTTTGAGCGATTCATGGCAAGGCGGGAATATCTTCGAAAGGTGGCGGTGTGAAGGCTCCAGATGCGAAACGTCGCTCCTACGTGACAAGCCCCGATGTGTGCCGGACGTGTCTGTACGGCCAGCGAGGATGCCCCGCGATGAAGTATCTCGGGAAAGAAGTTGTGGCTTGTATCGGATACAAACCGGCTGCTCTACGGATATGACTAGGATTCGACATTGGCTCTTCGGTTTCGACGCCTGCTATGCGTCGGAGGACAGCGTTGTCTATGGCTTTCGGGTTATGCCGGGTTGGAAGATGCTGGGGCTGAGGGTTTGGGCGTGGATGAAGTAGCTAGGTTCAGGCTGGTATTCGCGGACATATCGGCTCCGGCGAAAATCGACCCTACCGACAAGTCGGCCCGGCTGACCTTTGACACCGACGGAGGGCAATTGCCCGAAGTCTTGAAGCTGATAGCTTTTGGCGGCGGGGTAGTGCTGGAAGGAACATTCTATGAAGCGGACGTACAGCCCAAAGCAGAAAGCCGAGGCTCTAGCCGCGTGCGCCGAGTGGGGGCCGTACCAAGCGAGTAAGGCTGAGGGGGCGCCCTCGTATGCCACTCTTTGCCGTTGGTGCAAAGAGGCAGGCATCGCCACATTGCACAAGGAAAAAACCGAGGCGGCTATTGCAGCCCGAGAGGTAAACATCGCTGCTAAGCGTGCCGAGCTAAAGCAGCTTCTCATCGACAAGGCCGTTGATTTGGCTCACCGCATGGACGAAGAGCATATCGACTTTAAGAGCGCCGGTCCTGCCGGTCCGATGGAGGTCACCTATCCCAAAGCTACCGCTCAAGCCTGTCAGCAGTATGCCACGGCCATTGGGATTCTCATCGACAAGTTCAGGCTTGAATCCGGGGAGGTCACCGGGCGCGAAGAGGTGGTAACGATTGACGCGATCGACAAGGAAATCCAGCGTCTTGAGTCCGAGCTTGCGCGTCGCGGGGCTACCGACGGAAGTCTTGCAGAGCAACCTGGACGCGCTGAAAGAGCGCCGGGAGAGACTGGCGAGACTAGAGACTCTGAGCCGTCAATCGAGCGGGGCGAGAAGGTATTGGTCTGAGCCGGTAGCGTTCCTGCGTGAGTGCTTCCGCTGGCCGGAAGGACGCGGGCCGACACCGTATCAGGAACAGGCTCTGGATGATTTGTTCAAGCATCGGCGCTTGGCTATTCGAGGTCCGCACGGGTTGGGCAAGACGGCGCTGTCCAGTTGGGCGGTTCTCATTTTCGCGCTTACCCGTGACGGAGAGGACTGGAAAGTTATAACCACAGCAAGCGCCTGGCGGCAGTTGGAAGTCTACCTGTGGCCGGAGATCCACAAGTGGGCTCGGCTTCTTCGTTGGGACAGGTTGGGCCGTGAGCCGTTCAGCGACGCTGAGCTTTTGCAGCTTAACCTGAAACTCACCACGGGGCAGGCATCGGCCGTTGCCTCCAACCAACCGGCGCTTATCGAGGGCGCCCACGCGGATCACATTCTCTACCTGTTCGATGAGTCCAAGACCATTCCCGACGCTACCTGGGACGCGGCTGAAGGTGCTTTCTCGGGAGGTGATGACGGGGCGCTTGAGGCATTGGCGCTGGCGGTGTCCACTCCGGGCGAGCCGGTGGGACGCTTCTACGATATCCACAAGCGCAAACCCGGCTATGAGGATTGGCGTGTGCGGCACGTGACACTTGACGAGGCTATAGCGGCCGGACGGGTAAGCAGACAATGGGCACAGCAGCGAGCCCGGCAGTGGGGGGAACAATCCGCCGTGTATCAGAATCGCGTGGCCGGCGAGTTTTGCAGTTCCGATGAGGATTCGGTTATCCCTCTCGCCTGGGTGGAGGCGGCCGTGGCCCGTTGGACGGAAACCCCTCGAGAGCCGTTCACCTGTTGCGGGGTGGACGTGGCCCGCTCGGGGGCCGACAAGACGGCCGTTGCGCTCCGCCACGGGTGGCACATCACGGAACTCAGGTATACAAGCCTTGAGGATACGATGCAGACGGCCGGACGCGTGGCCGGAGTGTTGCAGCGGGGTGGATACGCCGTGGTAGACGTAATCGGCATCGGGGCCGGGGTGGTAGACAGGCTTCGGGAGCAGAAACTCCAAGTGGTTGCTTTCAACGCCGGGGAATCGACAAGCAACACCGACAGCTCAGGAGAACTGGGCTTCGCCGATAAGCGCTCGGCCGCCTGGTGGCATATGCGCGAACTTCTGGACCCCTCGCAGGGTGAATCTGTGGCTCTACCCTCCGATGACATGCTCATCGGGGATTTGACGGCCCCCAAGTGGCGCGTGACTTCAAGCGGCAAGATCAAGGTGGAATCCAAGGACGATATCCGCAAGCGTCTTAATCGCTCCACCGATTCGGCCGACGCGGTGATTCAAGCATTTTGGGAGCGGCCGTCAACCTACGCGCTTCCTCAATCGACGCGCTCTGCCTTTCGTCCCGCCACGGCGGGCATCCGTTCCCAGGTTTTCTAGGAGGCTCATTTGAACTTACGACTGCTCAAGCGTGAGCCCAAGCGCAGGTCTCCGGAACCGGGTCCTATCGGCCGCTCGGGAACGCGGGCCTGGGGCGGGCGCATAACCGAGGACTACAAGTACGATCTGGCCGGGAGAACGGGCGTCGCCATCTATGACAAGATGCGCCGCTCTGATACCCAGGTCGCTATGACGCTGCGGGGTATCAAGCTCCCTATCTTGCAGGCCAAGTGGACGGTTCAGCCCTCGGAGGACGATCCGGACGGGGAGCGCATCGCTATGGCGGTGGAGCGCATGCTCTTTGCGGGCGGGGTGCGACATTGGCGAAGCGTACTACGCCATGCGCTACTGTGTCTTGACTTCGGCTTTTGCGTTGACAGCCAGACGGAGATATTGACAAAAGACGGATGGAAGCCTCACACAGACCTTGCTGTTGGCGAACTCGTTCTGACATTCAACGAGTACACGGAGCGTTCAGAATGGCAGCCAGTGCAGGCGATAAATCGCTTCCCAGGCAGGCATCGTATGCGACGGCTCACCGGCTGTTCACATGATTCCCTAACGACCGCCTCGCACCGCTGGCTGGTGCGGAAGCACGATACCAAGAAACTGTGCTGGACCACGACGGAACGACTGAACACAAGTGATGCCATATTGCGTGGCGCTCCTTGTGACGGCCTACCTGTCGAAGCCACGCATAGCGACGCATTCGTTGAGCTAATTGCATGGTTTACGTGTGAGGGCCAGTGGACGGGTACAAACAAAGCAAATGCTGCCATTTGGCAAACTAACATGGGCGGCCGTGGCCGTATCGAATCTTGTCTGACTACGCTTTTCGGCCCACCCGTCGACAACCTCCACCAGGTGCGCTCAGAGCATCGTCCGGCTTGGGGCAAAAAGCATCATCGCAATGGGAGCTATAGATATTTTCTCAACAATTACGTTGCCGATATGCTCGCGAAGATTTGCAGCAAGGATGACAAGCGTGTAGAACTCAGCTTCGTGCATACCTTGACCATTGACCAATTGCGGCTCTTTATCGACATTGCAGTTATGGCTGATGGATACAAGAGGGGCAACAATGCTGCTGCTTTCTATCAAAGCGTTCCGGGACGTGTAGATGCTATAGAGATGGCTGGTATTCTTCTCGGCTATGCTTGCCCTCGGAATACTACTGGGCAGGGTCTTGTCGGCGTGCTGCTGACAGAGAGGACAGAGACCTATCCCATCACGTCAGCCCAACGCAGCGGTGGCAGAGCTACTGCAGAATGGGTTGTTCATGACGGCACGGTATGGTGCCCTACAGTGGCTAACGGCACCTGGTACGCACGGCGCAATGGGCAGGCGTATTTCACTGGAAATAGCGTTCTCGAGGAGGTCTGGGAGCTTCGCGACCGGCCGGAGCAGATGAAGGATACCGGAGCGCCGGAGAAGATGTACTGGCTGGCCTCTTTGGAGCCGAGGCTGCCGCAGACAATCGACAAGTGGATAGGGCTGGACGAACCTCCCTATGCGCTCACGGCCATCCAGCAAAGACTTCCTATGGGCAAGAATCCTCCCCCGATACCGGCTGAAAACGCCGTCGTTTTCACCAACGAGCGCGAGGGGGACAACTTAGAGGGCAAGTCCCTTTTGCGCTCGGCCTACAAATCCTGGTATTACGTGGAGATGCTGGAAAAGATCGACGCCATCGGCCTAGAGCGGGCCGCCGTTGGTCTGCCGCATTTCCACTATGACACTCTGGACGGCCTGGACGTAAACGAGGCCATCACCCGGGCCGAGGATATCATGGCCCACCTAAACGCCAGCGAAAGCTCGTATGTCATAACGCTTCCGGGGATGAACTTCGAACTGTGCTCGGGCACGTACAACAATGACGCTATCCGTAACACCATCCAGGCGCACAAGCGGGATATATCCGTCAATGCGCTCATGCAGTTCATGGAGTTGGGAGCCAATAACTCGGCCGGTAGCCGAGCCACGGCCAAGGAGCAGAAAGGCCCCTTTGACTTGTCTTTGCTTGCGGTGGCCGATGAGATAGCCGAGACCCTGAGCGAAGAGACGATTAGGGATATCGTCGTCTACAACTGGGGCGAGCGGCCGGGCTATCCGAAGCTCATAGCCTCGGGAATCCTCGATACCGACATGCGGATGCTCGCTACCATCGTGCGTGATCTGGTGCAGGTGGGAGCGCTTACGGCCGATGAAACGATGGAGGATTGGCTGCGCGACACCCTCTCACTCCCGGCGCTGGAACGCGAGGCACCTCGCGCCAACCGGCACATGGCCCAAGAGGAACCAAAACCCTTCTGGCGCGAAGTGCGCTACGAGGAACGATTCGTCGCCTTTGCTCAGATCAAAGACGACTTGGACGCGGCCAAAGAAGGATTCCAGGAGCGGGTCGGCTCTGTCGCTTCCGAGGTGGCCGAAGGGCTCGTAAGCGATGCCATGCGGTTCATTCGCAAGGGCGACTATGAGAGCATCGCGGCGCTCAAAGCCTCAGGACTACCCAAGCTCACCTCTAAGATCAAAGGCGAGCTTAAACCCCTGGTGGCCTACGGACGGCAAACGGTTCGCGACGAACACGAGCGGGCGCGTAAAGGTATCCCGGCCGATAACGTCATTCGGGCGCGGCAGTCGGGCGTGCGGGGGTATGCGGACGATCTACTCTCCGATGACGGAATCAAATCCTGGCAGGCGGTAAAAGCCGCACGTCGGGCCAAGGCTATAGCTGAGGCTATCGAAGCGTCGATCATCGACGAGGCTCTACGCATGGTGCGGGCGGCGGCCGAGGCTACGTTGGCGCTAAAGACACTAACCGAGACGGCGGAGAACACCGTCAAGCGCACGGTGCTCAACACGGCCGGACTGCTCATCGCCGAAGCCTTCGGCATGGGCCGGGGCGTGGAGATCAACGAGCAGATAGACGAGGGTCTGGTAAGCAAGGGCATCTACTCGGCGCTCCTAGACGACAATGTGTGCGAGGTCTGCCAGGCATTAGACGGTCAGGAGTTCGCTCCCGGAAGCGCTGAGTTCGAGAAATATCAGGACGGCAACGCCGATGACTGTCTGGGCGGGTCGCGCTGTAGGTGCGTCTTGTTCTTGCAATACAGCGATATGGATGAATCCGAGGTCAAAGACTGGAAGCCGGGGGACGCTCCCTCGGTGGTAATGCCCTAGCCGTACCCTTTTCTCCAAGGATGCACGTTCACATCCTCGGGCGGCGTCGGGTAATGCCCCGCGGCCGTCTTGGTGATCTTGCCTTCAAACGAGCAGTACTCACAGCGGAACCTATACATGTCCCAGTAGACGGCCAGAGTCTTACGTCCGCAGGCCGGACAGATGCGGCACTCGAACGGCTGACGGGGCGTCGATTCGTACTCCATATATTCATTATACAACCGGAGGCAACAAGTGATCCCTCACGTCTTCCACCAGTACTGGAGCGGCCCGTCTCTGCCGGAGGGTTACAAGGCGTTTCGTGAAGGGTGGAGGCGGTTGCATCCGGACTGGGAGTTTTTTCTGTGGGGCGAGGAACTGGAACTACCGGAGCTTATCAACCAGGATTTGTTCGATAGGGCGGAGGAGCTTTACCCCAAGCACCCTTGGCAGTTTCGCGCCGACATCCTGCGCTATGAACTGCTGCACGAGTACGGCGGGGTGTGGCTGGACGTTGACTTCGAATGCCTGCGCTCGATCGAACCCTTGCTCTCAGGTGTGGAGTGCTTCGCTGCATGGGAGAAGCAGGACGAGCTTATCAACAACGCCATTTTAGGGGCGGCTCCCGGCCATCCCTTCATGCGAGGTCTGATAGACGCTCTGCCCGGGGTGGTGAAGGACAATCCCAAGGCGGCCGTCTGGCAGGTGAGCGGGCCTCGGCTGGTGACGAACGCGGCTAAGGAGTGGGCGGGCAAGCGGGCGCTCATCATCTTTCCGGAAGCGTGGTTTTATCCCGTTCGTGTCAATCAGCTAGAACGCCTCAAGCAGCCTCACCCGGAAGCCTACGCCGTCCACTGGTGGAACTCGCTCAACAAGGAAAAGCCTAAGCGCAAGGCTCAGCAGTATCAGGACCTGTGGCGGGACGGTCAGTGCGTGGTCAAAGGCGAGCGAACCTGTTCCGAGCGCTACCAGGCCATCAGAGACCTGCTGGAACGCGAACTGGGCCGGGGATTCTCCGTGCTTGATATCGGTGGCTGGGACGGTTACTTCACCACGCGGCTGCAAGAGGACCTGAACGCCAAGGTCACCAACGTAGACGAGCGTTGGAGCGACGACCCGGGGCATGTGCGGGCGCGGGTGACGGCTGAGAACATAGAGCAGTTCGGAAACTACGACGTTATTCTCATGCTCTCCGTGCTGCATCACATGGAGGACTGGGAGGAGGTATACCGCAAGGCCCGCCGTCAGTGTCTGCTTCTCATCGTGGAGGTGTGCCATCCCGACGAGGCCAAGGGCAAGGTCTCGGACGTACTGCAAAGGACGGGATATCGCCTTGCTCCCCAGCACGAGCGCATCATGGCCGATGCCGCTGAGGTTATTTGCGAGTCTCCGCCCATCGACCGGCCCAAGCTCAGGCGTCCGACCGTGCTTATCCGCCAGGGGGCACGGGGCACGGTCGAGACGGGCACGCAACAGGCATCAGCGCTCATGGAGCTAACGGCTCCCGCTGAGTGGCGCCAGTTGGGATATGAGCCCTACCCCGGCACGCTTAACGTGCGGGTGACAGACGCGGCCCGGAGATGGTTCGAGGGGCTGCCCGGTGTGATCGCTCCCGATCTGCGGACCTCGGAGCATTACGTGCCGGTGATTATCGAGGGCATAAACGGCCATTTGCATTTCTCCCGGCAGGATGTGGGACGTGACACCCGCCCGGTCGAGGTGGCCTCCGCCTCTCACCTTCGTACAGTGTTGGGACTCACGGACGGGGACAGGGTAGACATTCGGGGCCGGGTGCATGGAGTGTCGGTGGCTATCATGGCCCATCCCGAGCGGAGGCAGTGGGCCGAAGAATTACATGCACGTTTCGGGGGGACGCTGTTCTTCGACCCGGGGGACGGGTTGATTGCCAACGCTCGTCAATCGCTTGCGGCCTATGACCCGCTGGCCTCGTATCATCTGGTGCTGCAAGACGACGCGATTCCGGCCGTGGATTTGATCGCGGCGTTGGAGCGCTGCATCCCTGTGGTGGGCCGGGCACCTATATGCCTCTACACAACGGGCCGCAAGAACACTACCTGGGGGGATCGCATCAGAGATAGAGCCCGCGATAGAGCCCACGACGCTCTTAGCGCCGGAGCCTCGTGGATTAGAGATTGGGGCCCTACGTGGGCAGTGTGTGTAGCACATCCGGTGGAGCTACTGCCTGCTGTTCTTAAGAGGTTCGACGCTCAGAGCACGCGGTCCGACGACGTCCGGCTTACAGAAGCGTACAAGGCTATGGGGATTCCCTGCTGGCATTCGGTGCCGAGCCTCTGCGACCATCGCCTCTCGCCAACCATTCACTGGCGGGGCACGGTCCTCCAACCGGATAGATGGGCCGGGGCGTTTCTGAGTGATGCCGGCCGGTTTAACCCGGCAGGCTCTGTATATGCCGATTCACCCGTAGTTCTACCGCGCAAGCCCAGAACTAAGGGTAGGGGCGCTACCTATCGTCGAGTGTAGCTGTACTGGAGGTGCAGATGAAGCTGAAGACCAAGGACATTCTGGGCGTAGAGGTGCTTTCCACAGGCACTTTTCACGGCCGCGGTTCGCCGCCCGAGGGCGACACCTACACAGAGGCCGACCTGGATAACATCGTCGAGGCCGCCGCTGCGCTGCCCCTTCTGCGTCCGGCTAAGCTGGGCCACGGTGAGCAGGTGTGGGCTCAGGCCGAAGGCGGTCCCGCAGTCGGTTGGCTTGAGAACGTGCGCCGGGTCGGGAATAAGCTGTTGGCCGATGTGCGGAAAGTGCCCGGCAAAGTGGCTGATCTTATCGAGGCGGGAGCGTGGCGTCCACGTAGCCCGGAGTTGTATTTCAACTACACGGACCAGAACGGTAAGGTGTGGCCTCGCGTTCTCCGAGGATTGGCTTTTCTTGGTGAAGAGCCACCGGCCTGCAACACTCTCGATGACATCATAGCGTTGTATGAGGGCAAGCTTACTCCAGAATCTCTGCGCTCTTACATGATTGACGATGCTCCTTGCGCCGAATTGCATACTTATGTTCTAGGTGAAGGGTCAGAGGTCAACAAAGAATCCGGCAGTGAGCCTCGCGAAATGGCCGTGATCCTGCCCCTTTCCGAGGAAGGCTCCTTTGAGAATCTCACCCGGCAGGTCAAAGAGGCTCTGCCCACTGTCCCTGACAGATGGTGGTGGATCAGACGTACCTACCCCACGTTTGTGGTGGCAAGTCGGGAAACCATGGGTGGAGACGTGCAGGATCTTTACATCATCGGCTACGAAGTCACCGAGGACGGCGTGCAGATTGCGCCGGAGTCGGAGTGGCAGAAGGTGGAGACCGAGGAGGTCTTCGTGACGGCCGAGTACACCGAAGGCGAGGAAGACCCCGATCTGCTCGCCAAGTTCACGTCCCTCGTCTCCGAGATGGAGGGACTTATCAAGGGCAAAACCGGAGCGCCCCGCCTGCGTGTGTGGTTGCAGGAAACGCAGAAGGGTCTCTCCGCCATTGCAGCAAAAGCCGCCAAGCAGGTTACGGACAAAGCAGGTGAGAAGGACATGTCCGACGCGGCAGAAAACGCCAGAACCATAGGAGAACCGAGCATGAAAAATGCAGTGTGCCTCGCTTTGGGGCTCCCCGAGGACACGCCGGACGATGATGTTCTGGCGAAGATTCGGGAGCTCACCGAAGCCGAAACCCCCGAGACCCCGGAAGTGGATATGAAGGCGTACATCGCCAAGGACTCCGAAGAGTACGGCGAGCTCCGCACAATGGCCGAGGAAGGCCGAGCGGCCAAGACCCGTCTCTTTGAGATGGAGCGCGATCTGAAGTTGGATAAGGCCCTTGCCGAAGGGCGCATCACTCCGGCCGACGTGGAGCAGTGGAAGGCCGATTACGCGGCCAACGCTGAGCTCACCATCCGTCACCTGGAGGCTCTGCCCAAGACGGTCAAGCTGGGCGCAAGCGGAAGCTCTGAGGGCGGCCAGGAAGTGCGCGATCTCTCCGATCGCAAGGTGCTTGACGAGACGATCAAGAAGTACCGCGCCGAGCATCCCGGCGTGAGTTACGAGCAGGCGCTCGCCGCCGTCCAGTAAACCCCCCTACATTCTGCTGACCCAAACGGGCCGTCCGCATAGGGCGGCTTTTTTTATGAGGTGAATCATGTATCGAGACAATGTTTTCGGAGCGCTTCTTGACGCGGCCGCCGACTGTGGCGATGTGGTCAAGCTGGGCTCCGATGCTTCGCACGTGACTCCGGTCACGGCCGTTACCGACGTTCCTTACGGAGTCATTCTGGGCGGAGACGCGCACGAACTGGACGACGTGGATCTTGTCGCCGGCGACTTCGTTGACGTGGGATTCGACGGCATTCTTCCCTGCACTGCCGGTGGGGGCGGCGTGACCGCGGGCGGCTGGGTCGTTGCCACTGAAGGCGGGGTCGTTATCGACGTCCCCGAGTCCCTCGATGCTGAGACCACGGTTATTGCGCTCGGCATCGCCACCGCTGCCGCCGATGAGGGCGACCCGGTAGACGTGGCCATTATGCGCTGCGCCTTCACGGTACCCGAATCTGGGAGCTAATCCCCTCTCCCTGACAGTTCCAATTCTAGGCAAGGCCGCCTCCGGGCGGTCTTTTTTGTGAGGTGAAGAATGCCCGCTCCCCAGACCACTCACGTTGATCCGGTTCTTACCGGCATCAGCGTTGAGTACACCAACGCCGAGTATGTGGCGAAGAAACTGTTCCCGGTGGCGACGGTAGCTGCTCCGGCCGGACAGTACGTCAAGTACTCCAAGAAGAACAAGTTCAAGGTCGGCAAGTACATCGTGACGGCCAACAGCCAGGTGCCCCAGGTTGACTGGGTGTCGAGCTTCGACAACTACTCCGTGGAATATCACGGGGTCAAGAAGCCCATCTCCGAGATCGCCAACCAGTGGGCCGCCTCCGGCGCGGGCCAGGTTCAGAGCCTTGAGGTCTACACGACCAAGTTCCTCAAGAACCTGCTCCTGCTCGAATACGAGAGCGCCGTGGCGACGCTGGCCACCACGACTGCGAGCTACGGCAGCAACCACGACTCTCCCAGCACCAGTTGGAATGAGTCCGGCGCTACCGTGATCGCCGACGTGAAGGATGCCATCGCATCTTGCGCCAAGCGCCCCAACACTATGGTCATCGGCCGCCAGGTCTACGACCAGATCACTGAGGATTCCAACATTCTGGCTCGGATTCAGTATTCCGAGCGGGGAATCATCACTCCCGATCTGCTCGGAGCCCTGTTCGATATCCCCAACGTCTTTGTTGCCTCCGCTCAGGAGGAAGTCGGCGGTGACTATCTGTGGGGCGATAACGTGGTGCTCGCCTATGTCGAGCCCAACATCGGCCCGGAGATTCTTACCTTCGGTCTGACCTTCTCCCCGGACGGTGAGGACTTCATACGCTCCTACCGCGACGAGACCATCGGACGCGGCGCTCAGGTGATCGAGTCCCACTGGGCCTACGACGTGGTTGTTGTGGCTCAGGAGGCCGGTTATCTCCTGAACGATCTGATGGCCGACGGTAGCTAACCCCGACACTAAGGGAGGCGCAATCCGCGCCTCCCTTTACCTTCTCTCCGAGGTGGATAGATGAGCTACGCGACATATCAAGAGGTCGGGCAGGTGGCCGGGTTCACATTCGACATCACGTCGAGTCCCGTGAGCAGCGACCAGGTGACCGAGTTTATCGAGCAGATAGAGTCCGAGATGCGCGGCGCTCTGGACGCGGGCGGATACGACACCGACCCCACAGACACCAACGCCGTCAACGTCCTGCGTCTTTATTGCTCGCTCGGCTCGGCCGCTATGGTCATGCAGGCCCGCAAATCCCCCGATGACGCCGCCGCCTTCCAGCGCCGCTATGACGCCTGGATGACGCTGGTTCGTCAGGGTAAGGCCGGTCTTCCGACCTCCGGTAGCGTCTCGGCGCTTCCCACCTCGCGCTACGTGAAGTACCCCTCCACCTATCCGGCGCACGCTTTCAAGCGCAGTGAGGTCCAGTGGTGAAAGAGTTCACTTTCCGTCCGTTCGCGTCCGAGGCCCCGCAGTGGCACTACGCCTTCTCGCGTTTTGCCGATGGTATCTCGGACTGGCGGCCGGTGCTGGAACAGATAGCCGATGACTTCAAGAAAGGCGAGGTTCAACAGTTCGCCACTGAAGGACAGTACGGCTCCGGAGGCTGGAAGGCGCTTTCTCCCAAGTACGCCGTGTGGAAAGAGGCTCAGAAGCCGGGCGCTCCCGTGCTGGTGTTCTCCGGATTGCTCAGGCGAGCGGCCACCAATCCCGATGTCGTTGTTACCAAAGACCGGCTCACGATTACCATCGACGATTCCGGCTCCTATCAGGTGTTCTCCAAGCGCGAGGGGCGGCTCGTCACCAAGCACAAGCCCGCCGTAGCCGGATACCACCAAGAAGGCAAAGGCAATCTGCCGGTACGGAAGGTGATTCAACTGCCGGAGTCGCAGATTGTGCGTTGGCGCAAGATGTTCCAAAGCTACATGGTAGCCCAGCATCGGGGAGGTGCTATCCGTGTCTGAGATCAAAGGCCCGGAGCCCATAGCCGATCGCGTAGCCGAGATTCTTGAATCAGAGATGCCGTCCAAGCTGGCGGCGCTTGATGCTCTGTTTAGGGATTTTACGCTTAGAGCCATCCAAGCCTACTACATAGGCGATTCGGACGGTAAGTACGTTTGGCCTTGCATCACCATCTCAGATGCAGAGCCTGAGACTCTGGCGGCTGTATCCGACGGCAGGTATCTCGCCTGGCCTTTGGAGATAGCCATTCTTGACCTGGACGAAGGCGGAGGCTATCAACGGCTTACCCGTTCGCTCTGGCGCTACCAGCGGGCGGTAACGGAGATTCTGCACAGCCATAAGACCGAGACCGGATACTGGCTCGGCATCCCACGTATCGAGCCTATAACCAGAGGCCCGTACCCCGTGCTTGAGGTGCCGGAGCAGATGGTACTCGTCAAGGGTGTGCGTGCCTGGTTCCTGAGTACCGAAACGTTCTAATCACGTTCTATGAGCCGCCCTTTCGAGGCGGTTTTTCATGCCCGAGAGGAGCTCGTATGACAAAGCTCATCAAGCCGGGAGTTGACCAGACCATGTTCATTGAGAACGGACGCCTGTATCGGTTCACCTTCCCGGTGGAGACCGCAGACAAGAAGACCATCCGCATGCTCAAAAAGCGCGGGGCCGTTGTCGCTCCGCGTGTGCGGACCTCCTTCCCCAGCACCCCCGCGAAAGGAGGTGAAAACGAATGATAAATCCCAGCATCTTTGATTTCCAGATCGCGTTGCAGGCCGAACAGGGCACGGGTGCCGATGCACCCAGCCATTACCTGTACTGCCTCTCCGGGTCCGATGTGAAGGCCGACCCCGAAGTGGTGACGGTACCCATTGGTGAGGCGAGCCGGGTTAGCGACGGCATCAGCTTCATCGCCGGTGCTCCGGTCGCCGGGAACCTTGTCATCGTCGCCCAGGATGACATGCTGCCGTTGGTGCAGCTTCTGTGCCTGGGTGATCTTGACACGACGGGCTCAGGCGACCCCTACGCCCATGTGGGCACCATCAACCAGACGGGCGGCGTGCCTTACTTCACCCTGTTCAAGCACGTCGATGATCTCTATGAGAAGTTCATCGATTGCAAGGTGAACACCTTCCGGTTTGAGACCTCCGCCGAGGGTGAAGGCCAGCTTCTCAAGGTGACGCTCGGCATCGTCGGCATTGGACTTCCCACCTATGAGGAGGAGTGGGCGAACCCGGCCACTGCCGAGGACAAGGACAAAATCTTCCTGTGGCACTACGGGGCAAACTCCTGGTCGGTCGATAATACGGCGGTCGCCGGTATCTCCGAGTTCATCTTGGAGGGCAACAACAACCTGGCCACCGTGCCGGGTGAAGACAAGACCGGCTACGCGCTGGCCGAGCAGAAGGGTGACATCACCTGCTCTACCCGCCTCGTGGTTGAGGACCTGAAAAGGTATCTCAGCTACATGTATGGATCTTCGAGCCCCTCGGCCTCAACCGAGATGACGCTCGATTCCATCCCCACCGGTCAGTTCTCCTGCAAGCTCGAGCGCGTAGCCGCTTCGCCGGGAGCGGAGCGGTCCTTTGCCGTCTCCATCCCCGAACTCACCTACGCCGTGGGCGAACCCCCGGCCATAACCCCCGATCCGAGCGGCGCCCCCATCTATCAGACCTTGGGCGGTCTGGTGACTGGGGACGATCCCAAGATCACCATCACGACCAAGAACGGCACCGATACCTACGAACTCGGTTCCTAACCCCGTTCCACGTCCTGGGGATGCGTGGGTCCCCCATGCGCTCACGCTCCCCAGGACACCCTTAGCATGGGAGATGAATAGATGCCTGATATCGACACCACCTTTCTGCGTACCCAAAACACCCTGACGTTTCGCAACGTCGAGTATCCGGACGGCTCTACAAAGGACTGGAAGGTTCCCCCGTTCTCGCCGGAGACGGAAGCCTCGTTTTGGGACTGGATGGAGCGCCAAGACAAGCGCCGGGAGCAGCAGATAGAGGCGCACGCCAAGCGCGAGCGGCTGCCTATCGTCACCAAGGGCGCGACCTGGGCCGAGCTTCTGGCCGTAGCCGTCAAGGAGCCCGAGCTTGACGCTGAGTACCTGGCGGCCAACTTCGATGCGCTTTTCCTTGAGGACCTGGGGAGGGCCGTGCAGGATTTTTTCTTGCGGAGACGGCTGCCCGACGGCATGTTGGGCGCTCCGGAGGAAAGCCCACAACCGACGACATAGAGCTTAATTACTGCCTGGCCGTGTCCGTCTATGGAGCGGGAACGCTGGACAACCTACTCACCTGCCGGGCCGATCGCCTGGCCGTGATGCTTCGCCAGCTTCCCAAAGTGCTGGAACTGCTCTATGGACTCAAACCGGCCTCATCCAATCTGGAATCCGAGGGGCGCTCGCTCATCGAAAAGGTGAGAAAGCGCCTGGGGAGATAGCTCATGCCTGAAGTCGATACGCAAAAGTACGTCAAGTCCCGTCCGCCTGCCCGCGTGGTGCGCGGTGAGGACTTCCCCATCGTCCGTGACGAGGTGACCTACTACCCGCACGCCGGGGAAGAGGTGCGCTTCATCGGGGAGCCTTCCAACGGCTTCACCCAAGACCTCGTGCGCCTGGCCTATCTCTTAAAACTCGCCACCCGCGAGGAAAGCGGGATGCTCCGGATAGAGGACGGCGAGGAATTGGAACGGCTCTTCGAGAGCATTCGCATGGAGCTTGAGAGCCATATCCAGTCCTGGACCTGGACTGATGCTGTCGGGCAAGAACTGCCTGAGCATCCCACAGTGGAAGACCTACGCAAGATTACCCTCTCTGAACTTCTGGGGCTGGGGTACGCGCTTATTCCCGAGTAGAGAGACTCCACGTACATGAGAGGAGGTGAAACCCCATGAGCAAAGTCGTTGACGCCGGAACGCTTCGCATGATAGTGGATGCGAACGCGGCCGGACTCTCCAAGGCGCTGAAGCTGGCCGACAAGCAGGTTGCCGCCTTCTCCAAGACCGGCGCGGCCAACATCGGCAAGTTCCAGAAGGCCGCCGCTCTAGGTTTCGCCGCCATCGGTGTTGCCGCCATCGCCGCTACCGCCAATCTCGCCAAGCTCGGAGTCAAGTTCGAGGAAGTCGAGTTCATAATCCGCAAGGCGACCGGGGCCACGGGTAAGGACCTGGACGCTCTCACCGATTCCATGAAGCGCGTCTATGCGACGGTGGAGGCGGGCTCGGCCGAGGTTGCCCAGGCTCTGGGTGATCTGAACACCCGCACAGGCCAGACCGGGGAATCCCTGGAACGGCTCACCAAGTCTATGATCGACCTGGCCGACGTGAGCGGTGAGGAGCTTTCCGGGCTCATCGTCGCTACCACGCGCCTATTCGGAGACTGGTCTGTTGCCACCGACAAGCAGTCCCAGTCCCTTGACTGGCTGTGGAAGGTCTCGCAGTCTACCGGCATCGGCATAGCGCAACTCTCGCAACTGGTGACCCAAACAGGCGCTCCCTTGCGCGAGCTTGGATTCGGCTTTGAGACCGCAACGGCGCTTATGGGCAAGTGGGAGAAAGAGGGCGTTAACGTCAGCGCCATCCTGGGCTCGCTCAAAATCGGCCTGGCGCGTATGGCGAAAGAGGGATTCGCGACCGCCGAGGAAGGGCTCGCGGAACTCATGCGGCTCATCGAGGAAGCGCCCAAGGGCCTGGATGCCGTGGCAATCGCTGTGGATATCTTCGGTTCCCGCGCCGCTGCCGACTTCGCCTTGGCCGTCCGTGAGGGGCGCTTCGAGGTTGACGACTTTCTCAAGTCCCTCCGCGAGTCGCCCGAGACCATTGCCAAGGCCGAGACCGCCACCGATACCCTACGCGACAAGTGGACGACGCTTGTTCACCAGATGGAGATTAAGCTCGCTCCGGCCGCCGAGAGGGTGCTGGAACACATCACCGAAGTCTTTGACGGCATGGTAGAAACGGCCGAAGAGGACGGATGGGGCACTGCTGTCGGCGAGGTGGTCGGGGACGCTATCGGCACCGCAGCTAAGGCGGCTATAGAAGAAGCCGGGCCGTTCGTTATCGAGGTGGGTTGGAAATTCGTCTGGGGGCTAACGAAAGGACTACTGAATGCTCCGCAGGCGATGGCAGAGGGCTTGGCCGGTGATAGCAGTTGGTTCTGGCGAAGCGTAGAAGACCAGGCCGATGAGTGGTCACGAGATATACGCGACCGCGCCAATCAGCAGGGGCAGACTCTATCTGAGGCATATGCCGATGCCTTAGAGTCCGGTTGGCGCTTTGGCTGGCAATATGCGCTTTCTGACGAGCCGGACATAGCGGTTGAGGTTGCCCGTCTGTTGGGGGTTCCATTGGACCCCGAGACGATGGGCAAGGGCATCGCTGATGTAATCACGCGGCAAGAAGATGCCGTCAGAAAAGCTCTCGAATCCCAAATCCGCGGCCAAGAACGCCCGTCTCTCCTTACCCCCGGTGCCTTCGGTATCGCCGGTATGGACTGGGAGGCGTTCGCCTCTGACGTTGAGAAGCCGGTAACGCCGCTGGGTGATGTAGCCCAAGCCGTTGACTACACCGCCGAGAATCTCAAAGCCCTCTCGGACGCTTACGGCAAGACCTCCGAGGTGGACGCTTGGACGCAGGCGGTAGAGGCGTCGGCAGAGGCGGCCGGTATATCGGCCTCGGAGTTTGACGCGGCTACCACGTCGCTCTCTAAGTACATCGAACAACTCAAAGCTGAATACGACGCCATCGTAAATCAGCAGAGTAATCTGGACACGCTCATGACGCGCCTGGGGAAATCGGGGGCGCTTACTCAGTTTGCTGATCGCGGCTGGGACGTGGGGGCGGTCCAGAACATCCTCATCGAGAAGGCCGCCGAGAAGGGGCCGGAGATTCTGGAAGCGCTGGTAGGGGCCGACGACGCCACCGTGCGCGATGTTATCCAGCAGTGGATGAATCTGATTTGGCTGGAATCCGAGGGACAGAAGACCCAGCTTATCGAGCAAAATCGCATGTTAGGCGAGTCGGCCCGTGAGGGATACGAGGAAGGGCTCACAAGAGACCTAAGCGGCAGCGGCTATGACGTGATCTTGGAGCATATCCGCGACGCACAGGCCAACCGCGAGGCGGGCAAGAGCGCGGCTGAGAACGTCAACGCGGGCATGGACTCAGAGGCTGAGAAGATTCCCAGCATCGTTGAGAAGCACCTGGGGGAGATAGACGGCAAACCCTCGGGCGAAGACATAGGCGACGACCTTATCAGCGGTATCGAGTCTAAGTTTGCCATGTGGAAACCGGGCACGGTGACTATCCCCCTGGCGTTTTCCTGGGGTGCGCCTGCCGGTGGCATGGATCTCCAGGGGCTGATTGCCGGGGACGCCTTCGGAGGCATGGCCCGCTCTACCTCGGACGTGTGGCGTACCGTCAAGACCATGTTCCCGAGCTCGGTTTGGATGGGGGGATTCGCCACTAGCGGGCACGTACCCGGCTCAGATCACTACACCGGTCATGCTTTCGACGTGGGTGGCAGCCCTGCCCAGATGAAGGCCATCGCTCAGACGCTGGCCGCGCATTTTGACTCGTGGGGAATTAAGCAGATCATCCACGACCGGATGCAGTACCGGGGGAGCGGCTGGTATCCATACAAGGGCGAGAATCCGCACACCGGCCATGTGCATGTGGGGACGTATGACGTGGGCGGTCTCCTTCCTCCCGGCCGGACGCTTGCCACCAACTACACGGGGGGCTATGAAGTCGTCCTCCCGGCCGATTGGATAGATAGTCTTACCGCTCAGATATCGGCGCTTGTCGATACCTCCGAAGATCTCATCTCCGCGTTTGCCGAGCGCTCCCGCACGGCCTCTTCTTACATCTCCCGCGAGGGCTCGCGCTATGCCATGTATGAGGCCGAGGGCGCTCCGCTGGAACTCCTAGAGCAGACGCTCATGGACCAGATCACGTTCATCGAACGGGCTGTTGTTGAGGCGCAGGCGCAACTGGACGCGGCCAAGGCCAGGGGGCTCCCGGCCGAGGAAATCAACGAGCTTGCAGCTAATCTCTTTGACCTTCGCAGGGATGCGGCAGGGGCCAAGGAAGAACTCGCGGACCTTGCAGATGAAGCGGAGCGGGCGGCTCGGGCCGATCTCGAAGACGCTATCGACGGCTGGGCCGAATCTCTCTCTCATCTCTCGTCACTCTCGCGGCTCTACTCCTACCACTCGGGGTCGGGCGGATTCCTGGATGCTCTGCTCCCTCAGCAGCTTGGGCTCTTGGGGAATCAGTATCAGAACTACATGGCCCTGGGCGATAGCACCGGAGCCATCGCCGCGCTGACTGAGATGTTCGATCTGGAGCGGGAGGCTATCGAACGGGGGTTTGCCGACGAGATCGCCGCCGTCGAGCAGGGCGGTAACGCTCGGGCCGACGCTATGCGGGCATCGGTGGACGCACTCTCCGACCTGCTCTCCGATATGCGCGATGAGCACCAGACGGAGCTTGACGACCTGCGGGACTACTACGATGCCAAGCTCGCCCTCATGGACGAGGAAGAGCGGGAGCTTGCCCGCCGCGCCACCGCCTCGGAACTGGCCAGCCTCTACGGAGCGGCCAGCAAGACCACCTCCGACGTGGCCCGCATCCAGGCACTACGCGAACAGCAGGCCAAGGACGAACGCGACGAACGGCGCCGGGCGCTCACCGATGCACGAGACGCGGCTATCGAGTCGCTCAAGTCCCAGCAGGAAGCCGAAGAAAAGCGGCTCCAAGCGCAGATCGACTATCAGAACAAGGCGATGGAGCAGGCCCGCAGGCAGGCAGAAGCGGCGCATAACGCCCAGCTTGCGGCTCTTGAGAAGTCCCAGCAGCAGCAGCTTGATCTCCTGGTGGAGCGCTACGCTGAGCTTATCGGCATAGCGATGGGCACCGCCGAGCAGATTACCGGAGCGGCCGTACACGCGGCGGGAGGCACGAGCACAGGCACGGCGGGCGGTACGTGGTCCACCGTGGGGAGCACGCCCTCCGTCCCGGCCGGAAGTACGCCCTCCGTCCCGACCGGAAGTACGCCCTCAAGTACACCAGACCGTCGCCCCGGCGAAACTCTTATGGAATACCTCTACCGGGTGAACGGCGCTCCGGGCGGCGAGAACGTCATCTACGGTGACGGTTCTTGGGACCCGGAGTATCAATGGAATCCCTTTATCGGCGCTTATGAGCCGGTGGGCTCCTACACGGGAAGTACCTACGCATCTAACGACTGGTGGCGTCAGTACGACCAGGGCGGCTGGCTCATGCCCGGCAAGACTCTCGCCGTCAACAACACCGGCCAGCCGGAGCGGGTTTTGGCTCCGAACCAGGGCTTGCAGATAGGCGGTGAGGTAACCGTGCGGCTGGTGACCGACGGGCCGGTGACCGTCACCCAAGAGGTGGCCGACCGTCTCTGTGAACAGGTCTCCCGGCAACTGGGTCGGGCTCAGTACAACGCCCGCTATCTGAACTAACCGTTCGTACATATCCCTCTCGCGTGAGCCGCTTTTCGGAGCGGCTCTTTTGGTTGGAGGAACCTTGTCTGATATCGCTTCCAAGTATTTTCATGGTGTGGATCTCGGCGCTTATGGCCTGGTGACCTCGCGGGTGTCCGGGCACCAGTCGCTGGCTGGGCAGGAAGTGGCCCGTGCTTGGACTCCTGGACGCTCAGTGCCGAATGACGTGGTTGTTCGGCGGAGTCTGGAGAAGATCGCCTATCACTGTGTGGTAGCCGAGGATACTCACGATGAGCTTGTGGCCGCCCTGCGGACTCTGCGCGGCTATATGTCGCCGGAGTTGGGATGGGGAGCGCTTATCGTTCCCGACCGGCCCGGGATGCGGACTATGGCCCGCTCTTTGGGATTCGAGCTTGACATTGATTCTCTGCCCTACCTCGTCACCGTAGCCGAGTGGGAATGGCGGCTTGAGCGCTATCCCTGGTGGGAAGACGAGGGCGCGCAGAGCGTCACCATCGCTGGAACCAACGGGAAGGTCTACAACACCGGCCAGCTAGAGACTCACCCCACGTATACCTGCACGGTTTCCGACACGCTGGCGACCGGTCTCACGTTCTCCGTGGGCGGCGAGGAATTCGTCTACACCGGGGCGCTCGTGAATGCAGACGTGCTCGTGATCGAAACCGATCTGCCGGACGTGAAACTAAACGGCAGTCGGGACTTCGGTAATACCTCAAGCGCCGCCGCCTTTCCTACACTCGCCGTCGGCTCAAACGCCGTCATCAAGTCATCTGCGGACTTTTCCCTCGCCGTCAGTTTCCGTCGGCGCTACGAATAGGAGAGACCTTATGGAAGCCGGACCCAATGGATATGTCCTTACCTGCGAGATGACCGTCACTCGCCAGCAGCCGGACGGGACTGAACGGGTAGAGCAAATCACCGTCGAGACCGATTACGACGCCCAGGGCAACGTGATCTCCCAAACGGAGGTGACTGATGGCTGATGTCTTCACTTACGCGGCCCTGGCATGGCTCACGGATATCCTGGATGCTCAGACTCTCTATGGCTCGTGGGGCACAGGCAACGTCACGGCTTTGCGTTCAGATAAGACGTTAGACACGGAGGCCACCGAGAGTCGGGTAAGTGCCACGCTCACCCGCGAGACCATCTCGCAGACAAACGACACGCTCGTCTGCTCTTTCACCATGACATGCAACACGACCGGCAAGACCATCTATAACGCCGGGGTCCTGAGCGCATCCACGGTCGGGACGCTCATTCTCAAATCGAACTTTTCCGGGGTGCCTGTCACTTCGGGTAACACCATCGCCTTTGTCTTTAAGCTGAGGTTTAAGTAGTGGCGACTGTCGCTCTGGGCATTTATGAAGCGAAGCAAGCTATCGAGTCGTATTCAAGTGTATACGCGGATGCTCGTGAGGGCACAGATAACTTCGATACTCACACGGATGATTTACGTTGTGGGCAGAGAAAGGTGCTCTCTAAGTACTCATGTTTTCAATTTCGCGTAGCAATCAATATTAGCGCTATTCCGAGCATAGCTGTTCTCAGTGACTTTGTAATTACTATTCAAGCCGCAGGCATCGGGTTTAGTGGTAGCTGGCGCTTAAATGCGTATGTGGCAGGCTGGGCCTCAGATCCATCCGCCTTTTTGGGGGCCAATTCTTGGTATGCGGGGTCAGTATTGGCGGCAGAGGACCCGTTTGCGTACATCTCTGACGTGTCGGCTATGTCTACCAATACCGATACAGATATGACGGTCACAACGGAGGGTTTGAATCTCGTCAAGAACCCGGAGGATAGAGAGGCATTCGCGGATACACCGTATATGTTGCTGATACTCGCCTCTGCAAACCAGGCATCAGCTACTGCTCCCAGCGGTGTAGAGTATTTTGATTTTCGCGGGAGATACTCGGATGCTGAGGGTGAATACTCCGACTATAAAATGACGTTTACCGTTGAGGCAGACACAGAACTCGGCTACTACTCCAGCAATATGTCATTCCTGGCCGAGGCCGAGGCCGAGTGCCGTTGCCGCCTGCGGGCGAATCTTGACCGGCCCATCGGAAGCGAGCTGCGGGCCTACGATCACAGCAAGACCTTCCAGGGGATTCTGCCTGCCGATGTGGATGTGACGCAACGCCTGGACGGGGCTTATCAGCTAAGCGCTCTTATTCCATGGCAGTACGGCAAGGCCGACGGAACCTCGGAGTCCCGGGCCGACATGATAACCGGGGGCTGGTACGTCGAATACGGCGGGCGCTGGTATGTGGTTCAGGATTTCACCGAAGACATGTATGCAAACAAGCTCCCGATCACTGCGGTATCGAGCGAAACGGAGTTAGAGGACTTTCTCACCAACTATTCCCAAGTGCCGTTTTCCATGCCGTCACACACCCCGACGGAGATCATGGACGCGATTCTGGGGGGCCTGCCGGAGTGCGCCTGGTACAACGGGGACTTTACGGAGCTCGACTCCGATGGTTTCCCGGTGGGCTGGATAGATAACACCGGGACGTGGAGCGCTTACTCGGGACTAGGCGGGCCGGGAGTGGCGTGCACGGCCTGCGACGGGGGAAGCGCTGAGCTTGAGTCGTTCGGTATCAACCACACGGCCGGGGCGCAGATCAAACCGAAGTTCGATTTTTACGTCGAGGACGGTTTTTCGGGAATCATAAAGGCGGTCCTCTCCTGGACGAACGCATCGGGTGTTGAAAGTGCTTATGAAGAACTTGAGGCAAGTTACATTACTACCGGAGGATGGACTTCTTACGAGGCGCCCGACTGGATTGATGTTCTAAATGAGAAGTGTGTTCTCAAGTTCCAGATCAGCAACAACAGCGACGATTATGATGTGCGTTTTCGTGACGTGCGCTTTGTCCAGAACGAGGATGACACGGGCTGGAGTTACGCGGGCTCAATGGACACCCGCGAGCCGGAATTGGCGTACAACGATCCGGCCATACAGCTCTATGGGAACTGGACTCAGGACCATGTAAATGAGCTGGTGCATTCGGAAACGGTGGGCGATGTGCTTGGCCGCGTGTTCACCGGCGATCAGATCACTGTGGCGTTTGCGGCCGGGGGCGCAGGTGCTAAGGCCGATGTGAAAATTGACGGGGTAACGGTTATCGCCGGCCTTTCGGTGGCGACAGCCACTAGTTACAGCGTAGAGGATCTTAACCGGTATCGCTCGCACGTCCTGGAGGTGGTAGTAAACGCCGTCAAGGTTTCCATTTCGGGCCTTACCATCTCAAGCGAGAATCGAATTCCGGTTACTTGGAATCGCCTTACCGTCTACGACGCTCTGAGAGAACTCCAGAATCTGGTGGGCGGTGAGTATTACTTCGATACCGTCACTCAGACCATCTACCACGACCTGGCCCAGGGCGACGACCTTACCGCAGCCTCAGTTTTGTGGCTGCGCGAGGGACAGAACCTCTTGAGTTTCGTGCCGGAGACAACGAGCCAGGTTCACAATCGTCTCTATTACGGCGGGCATGGGGACGGGGCCTTCCAGATCGGCCTGCGGGTGGATTCGACTGATACCAACGACGATGGGGAAACCTCACAGACGCTCTATGGAGTGCGGAGATTTGCCTACACAAACAAGGACGTAAAGGATTTGGCCTCCGCCTGGGCTGAAGCTCTGCGCGAGGTGGAGAAAAACGCCTTCCAGACCAAAACCTATCGGGCCTCAGTGAGAGACACAGACGCGGCTCTGATGATTCCTGGTGACTCGGTGCAGACCACGCATCAACTGATATCGACTCAGAATCTGCGGGTGCTTGAGATTATCCGTCACTCCAACGGCAACCCTGCCCATTTATTGCTCGGACAGCGAACCCTGGTAATGGACGCTGCCGCTCAATCAGAAGCCGTGCGGCGCAAAGTGGATCAGCTATTAAGGACGTATTAGATGGAAGTCAGAGAGACAACCCGCAACGGGACGCTGATTGAGCGGATAGAGGTTGACTACGACAAGGGTGTTGTCATCGTCACCGACGGCAAGGAGACTACCAAACGCGCTCTCACGGACGCTGAGATTGCCGAATCCACCGCTCTTGAGGCGGAGCGTAGCGCGGCGGAAGCGATTCACAAAGCGCTCCAGGTAAACAAGACATTCCTGGCCTTGGAGAAACCCACAGCCGCCCAGGTAACAGCCCAAACGAAGGCTCTTACGCGCCAGGTGTCGGCGCTGCTCAAACTGCAATTACGCGACTATAGCGAGGTGTGACATGCAGACACGCACTGCTGCAACCAAAGAGCGCAAGCGGCGTCTACGCATCGCCGCCGGACTCGTTACCATCGGGCTCCTACTCGGAGCCCTTTTTATTCCCGGGATCGCCACCGGGCAGACGGGAATGTTCGCGACAGCAGAGCAGGCGATTATCACGGTTGAAACCGGCATCACCGACTTGCAGGGCCGGGTTGCAACCCTGGAGGCCGAAGTGCTACCGGACTACTCAGCTGAGATCGCAGCGCTTGATGCACGGGTAACGGCGCTTGAGACGGCTGTGGGGGAGATACAGGCGACGCTCGCCGCGCTGGGGGCGGTCTTAAACCCTCAGTAACCCCTCCGTCTTCCACGACTACAACGACGGAGGGGGTGACTACGACGACGATTGCCCCAACGACCACGACGGAGGTGCCCACCACGACAACGGAGCCTCCGTCTGAATTGCCAACCCTGACGCCCACGGTCTACCTGCACACAGGCGACGTAATCACCGGGCGGCTCGTAGGCACGGGCCAGAAGTACGGTATCTACGGCGAGAGCGTTCAGGGCGCTGAGGTGGGACCGGCGGACGTGGAAGGTTTCCCGTTCGGGCTCAAGTTTGCGCTCTGTTCGGGGCTTGATCTGCACGACATTGCGGCTCGTGCTTGCCAAATCAATCTGCACCTGGCCGGGGTGACAGATTCCGTCTTCACAAATCTCGACCTTTACCAGCAAGGCACGACTCAAGACCATTGCATCTACGGCGACCGTGAGTGTAGCAACCTGCGATTTCTCGGAGGCTCGCTCGTTGCCCGTACCGGTTACGGGTTCCACTTCTACACCGAGAGCGGGCCTTCCAGCGGGGCTCTGGTGGAGGACTACACGATTGACGCTGTGGGGGGCAGAGCGCCGTTTGCGATTTGGGGTTGGTCGAACGTCACCATTCGGCGCACCACGACGATAGCCGACGCCTCGCAGGTTTGCTACCGGCTGCACGGCACGGCGTCCAACATCCTTGTCGAGGACTTTGAGGCGTGGGGCGGGGCGTCTCTCGTCGGACTGTGGAGCGGGGGCAACCCCACGAACGTTGTGTTCCGCAACGGGACGTATCACGGCACGTATCTGACTCCGGGCGGCGTACCCATCCCCGGTGTGACCTTCGAGAACGTGAGGTTGGTCGATGGCTAACGCGACTATATATGGATCTACAAGCGATGGTGCCCTTCGTAAAGATGGGGCAAGCTGGGCGGCGTGCCAAGCGGCCACCCCATCGGTGAATACAGGTGGGGTGGCCGCATATATACTTAGGATGCTTAGCAGGGGAACGTACTCTCTGCAAAGGCTTGCCTTTGCTTTTGATGTAAGCCCTTATGCCGGGGATACAATCACCGCCGCCACGTTACAGTTGTATCTGGACGATGCAACAGATGCCATCCAAGCGGACCTGTATTATTACGATTGGGGGACATCGTTAGAGGCTGGTGATTGGGTTTCTGTCGGCAGTATGGTATTGGCCGCTACGAGTACACCTAGCGGCTATGGATATCAAACATGGACGTTGGATTCTCTCAGCAATATCTTGTCTAAAAACGGACGATTTATTCTTGTTTTACATGATGAATCAACCGAACCCACTGGCATAAATTACTTGCATTACCTAATGGCCGATAACGGCAGTAACAAGCCAAAACTAGATATTACCTACACCACAGGCGGCGGCGCGGCTCATCTCTGGATACCGTCGCACCACGACGGTGGGCTTTATGAACGCATGGCAGGAGGTCTCTAATGAAATCACGGCCCAACGGGGCAACTGACGTAACTGAATACTTCGTCATGCGCGACAGCACCACCCACGCGCCGAAAACCGATGTCACCATCACGGACATTGACATTTATTACCAGGAGCAAGGCGCAGCTCAGAGTGCCAAAGCCGATCTCACGGCACTTGCCGCTGCCAACTCCGCACACGCCGACAACAAAGGCTATCACTGCGGCAACGCTGTCTACCGTATTGACTGGCCTGACGCCGCATTCGACGGGGGCGCGGGCAAGTCGGTCATTCTCATTGTCGTCTGTGCGGGCTGCGACACCATCTACCGGGAGATACAGCTTTCGCCTCCGGTGGACATAATCGCCATTAGCGGTGACACAACCGCTGCTGACAACTGCGAACTCATGTTTGACGGCACCGGATACGCGGGCGGGACAACCAAGCTGGGCGTTGACACAGTTGCCATCTCGGGTGACTCAACCGCAGCCGACAATCTCGAATCAGCGTGCGATGGCACTGGATACAACCTGGGCGGCGGGGATATCGTAGCCGCCAGTGTGACGGCAGGTGTGACGGCTTCCACCGTGAGCGACAAGACGGGATATGCATTGACCTCCGCTTATGATGCGGCCAAGAACGCGGCTCCTGAGACAGGCGGGAACATCGCGGCGATCAAGTCCAAGACGGATAACTTGCCCGCCAGCCCTGCGGCTGTCGGCTCTGCCATGACGCTGGACGCCGCTGAAACCGGCACGGGGCTTACGGCAGTCCCTTGGAACGCCTCTTGGGATGCTGAGGTACAGAGTGAGTGCGCGGATGCTCTCACGGCTTACGATCCTCCGACCAAGACTGAGATGACGAGTGCCTTTACCGAGATTAAGGGCGCGACTTGGAGTAGCGCGACCGATACGCTTGAGGCTTTAAGAGACCAGGGTGATTCAGCATGGACCACCGCGACTGGCTTCAGCACTCACTCTGCCGCAGATGTAGTAACCGAATTAGGTACAGGCTCGACGCTGACAGCCTGCGCCACGGCTACGGGATTTAGCACACATTCGGCGTCCGACGTTGTAACAGCGCTTGGTACGGGTTCAACCTTAACTGCTTGCGCGACGGCGACAGGCTTTGCCACTGCCTCAGATATCACCACGGCGCACAGCACCACGGACGGCAAGATAGACGCCGTAGATAACTACGTGGATACAGAGGTCACAGCAATCAAAGCCGTCACCGACAAGCTCGATACGGCATTGGAGCTTGACGGCGCGGTGTACCGCTACACGACCAACGCTCTTGAGCAGGCTCCGAGCGGAGGGCTTGACGCTGCGGGCGTGCGTACTGCTCTCGGCATGGCAGCGGCCAACCTGGACGATCAACTGGACGCGCTGCCGACGGCTGCTGAGAATGCCGATGCTACGTGGGACGAAGCCCTCTCCGAACATACCAACGTTGGCTCTGCTGGCGCGGGTCTATCCGCCGCCGGGTCTGCTGGCGACCCGTGGGCAACCACCCTCCCCGGCTCCTACGGGGCAGGCACGGCAGGCAAGATCATAGGCGACAACATCAACGCCCCGATAGCCACGGTAGATACGGTGGTGGATGCCATCAAGTCCAAGACCGACCATCTGCCAGATGCCGACGCTGGCGCGTCGGGCGGGGTGTTCATCGCAGGCACCAACGCAGCTACTACAATAAAGTCGTCAGGTACCGCGCTCACGCTCTGGTCTAACGGGGGAAGCGGCAACGGTCTAGTGATTCGGGGCCATGCTCTTGGCAATGGTGTGGTGATAAGGGGTGGGGCGTACGGCGCAGGTGTAGAGATAACGGGGGGGGAAACCTCTGGAGAAGGGGTTAATATCTCCACCACAGACGGCGATGGACTGGTGATAGCCGCTAACGGTTCGGGCAAGCAGGACATCAACGCGGATACGGTCACGGCAATCAAAGCCGTCACCGACAAGGTAGACACGGCTCTTGAGCTTGACGGCGCGGTGTACCGCTACACGACCAACGCTCTTGAGCAGGCTCCGAGCGGAGGGCTTGACGCTGCGGG
>ENA-UOUL01001736-UOUL01001736.1-bioreactor-metagenome-genome-assembly--contig:-NODE-1736-length-28536-cov-8.128325_pt1 | contig 28536 bp, 30 predicted proteins | sample MGYA00249838_ERZ747220 | MGnify/ENA primary metagenome ERZ747220 (study PRJEB28778, sample SAMN05720191) | bioreactor metagenome | isolation source: Anaerobic biogas reactor | place: USA:Washington...
TTTTTTCCTTCTATGTATACATGCACTGCTTTGTCTCGTTCGTCAAACTCGGCTCTTTTTACGTGCCATGGATCCTTCAAATTGATTGACCGTTCAAACATTCCAGCAAAATTAATGATTTCTGGTTCCACTGCTATCACCTCGTTACCAGAATATCACTTTTTCTGTGTTTCACGGAAATAGGTGAAGAGCCCTTTATTCGGAAATGCTTGAAATGCGTCAACCGAAAAAAATGAGCCCGCTTTTCGCGTATAATCAAAGAAAACCCGTAAAAGAGGAGGACCACCTAATGCAGACCGAAATAAACCCATCACCGTTCGAAATCCATCACGATCTTGCGGAAATCGTCCGGAAGCAGAATCGCCTGATTCGTTTCCAGTCGGCCGTTCAATCCCTGATTCTGATCCTTTTAATCGGAGCGACGGCGATCGCCGCGATATTTTTTTTCAAGGTTCAAGCGACGATCGACGAGGTTGATTCGACACTCGATACGGTAGACGCTAAATTTGACGAATTGGACATGGATTCCCTGAACAACTCGATCATCGCCTTTAACGAAGCAGCCGCGAAGATCGAAGGATTGGATGCCTCGACGATCAATGACTCGGTCGTTTCGTTGAACGAAGCCGCGAAGACCTTCAGCGAAATCGACACCGAACAGATTAACGAACTGACAAAATCCCTGAACAATACGGCGCAATCCATCGAAAAAATAACCGATAAGCTCGCAAATCCCTTCTCCTGAATCCGCCGATTGTGCTTTTGGGTCTATATTCGAAGCAATTGTCGAAAAGAAACCCTCATAATTTCGCGTTTCTCCTTTATTCTTTATAAAAAAGGAGTTCGTATGTCTTATGCTGTTTCCGTCGATCGATCCTGCACGGTTCGGTCGTTTCCTCCGTCCGTATTTCCGTTTATACGAATTACGTTGGAATCCGAAGACTTGATCGCGGATATCCGTGCCGACAGAAGAACCGAAGAAATTCTTCGGATGATTTTGCGCGAGCTGATCTGCTTTCGACGAGAACGAAGTGTCACCCGCGATTGCCCGTACGAAATTTCGATGAGTGATCCATTTCTTGAATGGTTCGGTCTGATCCTCGGAAATGTATATACCGACCGCTCCGTGATGACGGACGGACGGATCGGATCGGATTTGAATTACTCGTTCGCTTTACGGATTCTTAACGTTATATCGTCCGATTCATCCGGCACTGTATCCGGCGCAACGGAACTGGATCTGCTCCTGCCCCCGTTGTGGAAACTCGGATTATCGATAGAGTCACCGAGATCCTCAACGGAGGCATATCGCCTTTCACGCCCAAAAGAACGGCACTTTCCGTCGGAGCAGAAAGATCGGCATACGGTCATCCGCGAAGCAGATCCGAAAAGTGATGGTTTCGGGCTGTGTCTTTTGCGGATGTGTCCCTCCGGTTCTTTTCGCGGAACCATGCTTAAGAACTCCGAAACGACCGGTTTTTACCCGGTCGTACCGGTGCCTTCCGAGTCTTATGCGAAGTGTGAGAAAGCATCGGAAAACAGTCGATAAGAACGCTATTCCCCTTTCGGTTCTTTGCGCAATAAAAAAGGGCTGTTGCCTTCTGAACAAAGAGTTCCCTCGGTAACAGCCCTTGGTTTTGGATAAAAGATTGATTACTTGACTTCGACCTCGGCTCCGGCTTCCTTCAGCTTTGCTTCAACCGAATCCGCTTCTTCCTTGGTAACGCCCTCTTTGATCGCTTTGGGCGCACCATCTACAAGCGCCTTGGACTCGGTAAGTCCAAGTCCGGTAATTTCACGAACGGCCTTAATCACAGCGATTTTCGCTGCTCCGGCACTCTTAAGAATGACGGTAAACTCGGTCTGCTCCGCTGCGGCCGCACCGGCTGCTTCGCCGCCGGCCGCAGGAGCCGCAACAGCGAGAGCGGCGGCGGATACGCCGAACTCTTCCTCAATTCCCTTTTCGAGTTCAAACAACTCCATAACCGAAAGGGATTTCACTTCTTCCAGAATCTTTGCAACTTTGTCATTAGCCATTTGAATTTTCCTCCGTTATTCTGCCTTTTCACGGCATTTCTTGCAGATGGTTACTCTGCGCTTTCTTTGTTCTCTTCCTTTTCGGGTTTCTTCTTGCTCCTCGTTGCGGGCTTTTTCTCCGGCTCGGCTTTCACCTCAGCCGGTGCTTCCTCAGCCGTTTCAGCCTGCACCTCGGGCTTTTTCTCCGGCTCGGCTTTCACCTCAGCCGGCGCTTCCTCAGCCTTCACGTCGGGCTTTTTCTCCGGCTCGGCTTTCACCTCAGCCGGTCCGCTCTCCTCGAGCTTTTCGGCGGCCGCCTTAAGAAGCATGGCAAGTTTGGTAATAGGAAACAGCAGGCCGTATGCGATTTGTCCGCAAAGCACTTCCTTGGCCGGAATCGAAGCAAGTGTATTTACTTCCTTGACGGAAGCAATTTTCCCTTCGATAATACCGCCCTTCAGGGTGAGCTTGTCGAACTTGTCCGCATATTGCTTGAGCAGTTTTGCCGGGGCGATCAGATCTTCCTTCGAATAGGCGATCGCAGTCGGCCCTTTCAGGATGTCCTCGACACCATCAATGCCCAACTCCCGAAAAACCAACGTCGCGGTGGTATTCTTAATCACCTTGTACGATATGTTGTTTTTTCGAAGATCGGCGCGCATCTCGGTGTCATCGGAAACCTTGAGTCCGCGCGCATCCGCAAAAACGAACGACTGCGCTTCGCGATAGTCCGAAACCAGCTCGGAAACCATCTTTTTCTTTGCCTCAAGGATCTTTTGACTTGGCATTCGTGTGCACCTCCTTGTCTAAATATAAATACCCCTCGCGCATGGACACGAGGGGCGTAAATTCCAATGACTCTGTCAAGAGTTTTGAAACCACCCACCTCGGCGGGACGATCGATCCGTTTACGGCCTTACGGCCTCCCGCTGTCTCCGGCGTGGCTATTTATTCAATTGTATCGTCCTTTTTAAGCCAGAGGCTTCGGCGGGACGAGCGCCTATTCTTCCGCGAAAACCGCGAATGAAACTAAATCTTGGCGGCGTTTACCCGCACGCCGGGGCCCATCGTCGAAGCCAAAGAAACGTTCTTCAGGTACTGTCCCTTCGATGCCGCGGGCTTTGCCTTGATAATGGCATCCATGATGACCTTGAAGTTCTCCTCCAGCTTCTCCTGTCCGAACGACGCCTTGCCGATCGGGCAGTGGATGATGTTGGTCTTGTCCAAACGATACTCGATCTTTCCGGCCTTGATGTCGGATATTGCCTTCGCGACATCCGTTGTAACCGTTCCGGATTTCGGGTTCGGCATCAGGCCCTTCGGACCCAAAATCTTTCCGAGACGACCCAGGAGTCCCATCATGTCGGGCGTTGCTACGATCACATCATACTCGAACCAATTCTCCTTGGTGATCTTCTCAACCATATCCTCAGCCCCGACAAAATCGGCACCGCCCTCTTTGGCTTCATCCGCTTTTACACCCTTCGCGATGACAAGTACGCGCTTCGTACGTCCGGTTCCATGCGGTAAAACGACCGCACCGCGAACTTGCTGATCCGCATGGCGCGAATCGACTCCGAGTCGAACATGAAGTTCGATCATTTCGTCAAATTTTGCTTTGGCCGTCTCCTGCACCAACCGAATCGCCTCCGAAGGATCGTAGGAGACGGTTCGATCGATAAGCTTTGCGGCTTCCTGATATCTCTTGCCTCTTTTCATTACTCTGCTCTCCTTGAAGACTTAGTCATCGGTTACGACGATGCCCATGCTGCGTGCTGTTCCGGCAACCATACGAGCGCAAGCCTCGACACTGGACGCGTTGGCATCCGGCATCTTGATCTGTGCAATCTTAAGGCACTCGGAAAAAGGAATTTTTGCAACCTTTTCGCGGTTCGGTTTTCCCGATCCGTGTTCAATGTTGCATGCTTTCTTAAGCAGTACCGGCACCGGCGGAGTCTTCGTAATGAAAGAATAGGACCTGTCGGAGTAAACCGTAATAACGACGGGAATAATCATCCCGACGTCCTTTGCCGTTCTTTCATTGAATTCCTTGACAAACTGCGGAATATTTACGCTGTGTTGTCCAAGGGCTGGTCCGACCGGCGGCGCTGGCGTTGCTTTGCCTGCGGGTATCTGCAGTTTAATATACCCTGCGACTTTCTTTGCCATGGCTGGCCACCTCCCAAAAATGTTTTTCGGCTTCTTATCCCGAGCCGAAATATCTTCACGCCGTGACACCACGACGGGATAAGCAACGAATCAGGTTCGAATCACTTGTGCAAAATCAAGCTCGATCGGGGTTTCACGGCCGAACATCGATATGCGAACGCGTACGGAATGTTTCTCGTGATTGATGGCCTCTACGACGCCGACACAGTCGGAGAAAGGACCGGAAACCAATCGAACCGAGTCTCCGACGGAATAGTCGACGGTCGGAACCCAGTTCGATTCCATCCCCATCATCATCAGTTCTTCGTCGGAAAGCGGAACGGGTTTGTTCGAACTCGGCCCGACAAATCCGGTCACACCGCGCGTGTTCCGAACGATATACCAGATTTCTTCCGTGTATACCATCTTCACCAAAACATAGCCGGGATAGATCTTCTTCATGGCGACTTTCTTCTCGCCGTCCTTGACCTCGATCTGTTCTTCCATCGGAACGGATACTTCCTGAATCATTTCCTGAAGCCCGCGGTTTTCGATGACCGTCTCCAGCGTCGTCTTCACTTTATTCTCATAACCGGAATACGTGTGTACCACGTACCATTTGGCTTCTCTGGGCTGTTTTTCTTCGGTCATTTATTCGCGCTCCTGTATTTACACATCTTCTCCGAACACTATTCGGAAAGATCGGCGGATTCTTCCGATACGGACGTTTCCGATGCAGATGTTTCCGATGTGGATTCATCCGAAGGCAGAACCGTAGTCTCGGAGACCTCGCCTTTGTCGGTTCCGTAGAAACCAACCTTATCAAGCACGTATTTCGCACCGTATTGAATACCGGTCAGCAAAACCGCCGCGACGGCGATAACGACCAAAACGACGACAGATGTCTGAATCAGTTTCTCACGCGTCGGCCAAATGACCCTTTTCAGTTCCTGACGGACATTCGAAAAACCCGTCCCGATCCGCTTGAAAAAGTTCACAAACCCTCTTCCGAAACGCACAAAAGCGTTACCGGTTCTGTTATCAGTCTTCTTTGTGCTCATCGATTAAACCCTCTCTGAACGACGAAATAAGATTCGTCGACTATTTGGTCTCTTTGTGCGAGGTGTGCTTCCGACAAAAAGGGCAGAACTTCTTGAGCTCCAGCCGATCCGGGTTATTCTTCTTGTTCTTGTATGTCTGGTAATTTCTGCGCTTGCATTCCTCGCAAGCCATAGTGAGCTTGTCTCTTACCCCTGCCTTGGTTGCCATGAGTTACACCTCCAAAAAACAGCATCCCCCGGATGCCAGTTGCGCATAAAAAAACGGACCGAAACGGCGATAGCAAACGGAATTCTATCACATAAGGACCCCCGTGTCAAACATAACCGACACGAAATCAAGAGAATGGCGCTCTGTTTCCGAAACTTCATTCCATTTCCCGGAATTCTTTCGGAAAGCGCCGAAATTAAGACTATCTCCGGCTTCGAAGCTCGTCGTAAACATCCTCGGGAGTGATGCCCTTTTCGACCATCAGCACCATCAAATGATACTGCAGATCCGCGATCTCATATACAATATCCTTCTTTTCCCCGTTCATGGACGAAATGACGACCTCGATTGCTTCCTCGCCCAACTTTTTGCAGATTTTCCCAAGGCCCTTCGAAAACAGATAATTGGTATATGAGCCTTCCGCCGGATTTATGCGACGATCCACGATCACGTCGTATAATTCGCGGATTATGCTCTCTTTATTTTCACTCATTGGACTTCCTCCGAAATTGAATTGCCCATTGTATCGTCCGTAAGGATCTCATCGAGTTCCGTATAGAAACAACTCCGGTTTCCCGTATGGCATGCGACACCCTTCTGGTCGATAAAGAATAACAGAGAATCGCGGTCGCAGTCAATCTTAACGGACCGTAAGGTCTGCGTGTTGCCGGATGTCTCCCCTTTTCTCCACAGCCTTTCCCTGCTTCTTGAAAAATAATGCATCTGTCCCGTCTCGAGTGTCCGGTCGAATGCTTCATAGTCCATGTACGCAAGCATCAACACCTCCGTGTTTGTCGCGTCAACGACAATAGCGGGAACCAATCCCAGAGCATCCTTCTTCATTCTCTGCCAGAGAGAAAGCGCTCGGCCGATTTTCCGGACGGGAATCCCCCGTTCATCCAGATAGGCTTTCAGCTTGGAGACAGAAATCTCCCCGAAATGAAAGAGACTGGCCGCCAAAACCGCGTCCGCTTTCCCTTCGATGATTCCGTCATAGAAATGCTCGTAGGTTCCGGCACCCCCGGATGCAATAACCGGAACGGATACCGCATCCGAGATCATTCGGGTAATTGTGTTATCATAACCGATTTTGGTCCCGTCGCGATCCATGCTGGTCAGAAGGATTTCACCCGCTCCGAGTTCTTCGACCTTTACGGCCCACTCCACCGCATCCAACCCGGTCGTCTGCGTTCCGCCGGCAATCACCACTTCATATCCGCTCGGAATCTTTTCGGTTTTTGCGACACTTCGCACATCGATTGCGGCAACGACGCACTGCGAGCCGAAACGTGCGGCCGCACGCGAAACAAACTCCGGATCCCGGACCGCCGCCGAGTTTAAAGAGATCTTATCGGCGCCGGCGTTAAGGATCTCCCGGATATCATCGATCGAACGAATCCCTCCTCCGACCGTAAACGGAATGAACACCTGCTCGGCAACCTTCCGAACCATGTCAACCATCGTTTTTCGCCCCTCCAGTGTCGCCGAAATATCCAAAAAAACCAATTCGTCGGCACCGGAAACATTATATATTTTCGCGATTTCAACCGGGTCTCCCGCATCACGCAAACTGACGAAGTTTACTCCTTTTACGACCCGCCCGTTTTTGACGTCGAGGCAAGGGATGATTCTTTTTGCAAGCATTCGGACAACCTCACTTTCCCTTCGTAGATCGCTTTTCCGACGATGACGCCGGAACAGCCGCTTTTTCTGATTTTGTCGATATCCTGTTCGGAGCCGATCCCTCCGGAAGCAATTACATTGAGCCGGGTGGCCGAAACAAGCTCTTGGGTCTGATCGGTCGCAGGCCCGGTCATCATTCCGTCACGGGTGATATCCGTGAAAATGACGGTTTTTGCGCCGATCTCTTGCATGGTTTTTGCGAACTCGACCGTTTTCAGGCCGGACCCGGAAGTCCAGCCGTCTGCGGCGACCTCTCCGTCGCGCGCGTCGATTCCGACCGCGACATTGTCGGGAAAACGGCGAAGAGCCTCCTCGGTAAACGCACGGTCCCGGATTGCCGACGTGCCGAGAACACAGCGAGTGACATCATAGATGCTCAAGAGCCGATATACCGTTTGCATATTTCGGATCCCTCCGCCGGTTTGAACCGCCAATCCGGTCTCTGCGGCGATTCGTCGGATAATTTCCTGATTCGCGGGTCTTCCGGTACGGGCGGCATTTAAATCGACGATGTGAACCCATGTCGCTCCCTGCTCGCGAAAACCTCGCGCAACATCAACCGGATCCTCTGAATAGACCGTCACTTCTTCGTATTTCCCCTGTCTGAGACGTACGCATTTTCCGTCCAGAAGATCAATTGCGGGATAGATGATCATCGCGTCCTCCTTGCCCAACGATTCAATATGGATAGGCCCACCTCACCGCTTTTTTCCGGGTGAAACTGCATCGCCAAAACATTGTTTCGAGACACCGCACAAGCATATTCGACCCCGTAACGGGTCGTGGCGGCGATGTCATCCGCGCATTCCGGTGCGCAGTAGTAAGAATGCACAAAGTATACGTAGTCTCCTTTTCGGAAAACCGGATCGGGGGCGCTTTCAAAACAATTCCATCCGATCTGGGGAATCTTGAGTCCCGACTCCGACGGGAATCGGCGCACGACACCGGGCAGTATGCTCAATCCTTTCGTTGTATCGCCGCTCTCTTCCGACTTTTCAAAAAGCAGCTGCATCCCGAGACAGATGCCCAAAAACGGTGCGCCGGAATCGATATAGTCCTTAACCGCGCCGTCCAGCCCGGTTCGCCGAAGCGCTTCGGCCGCCGCTCCGAAGGCACCGACACCCGGCAGAATCACACCGGAAGCCTTATGAACCTCCTTCGGATTGTCGATTACCCGACAGGAGTATCCGATGTACTCCAACGCTTTTATTACGGAGCCCAGGTTTCCGAAACCGTAGTCGATCACATCGATCATTCGATGTCCTTCCCGGTCAGGATCCGATACGACTCACGGTACTTCGCGGACGTGGCCGCGATAATTTCCGCAGGAAGTGTCGGAGGCGGATAAGTCTTATCCCAGTCCAGTGTTTCAAGATACTCTCTCAGGTACTGCTTGTCAAAGCTTTTCTGTGCGCGCCCCGGCACGTAGTCCCGGACATCCCAGAAGCGAGACGAGTCCGGCGTGAACATTTCATCGGCAACAATCAGTCTGCCGTCGATTTTACCGAATTCCAGCTTCGTATCCGCAAGAATAAGACCTTTTTCCAGCGCATATGCGGCAGCTTTTTCATACAGAGCAAGCGACGCATCCGCAATAGCACGCGCATCACTCTTTCCGATAAGATTTTCCGTCTCCTCCATCGTTATATTGATATCATGTCCCGTCTCCGCTTTGGTGGAGGGAGAAAAAATCGGCTCGGGCAGGCGATCCGCCTGCTTCAGTCCCCGGGGCATCCGAATACCGTTAATGGTTCCGCTTTTGTTGTATTCCTTAAGTGCCGATCCTTCGAGATAACCCCGGACGATGCATTCGACCGGTAGCATCTCCGCCTTATCAACCCACATAGATCGGCCGTCGAGTTTGTCCGCATATGCCGAAAGTCCCTTCGGATAAACGGAAGGGTTTGTGGAGCGCACATGGTTTGGTATCATTTCGCGCGTCATGTCAAACCAGAAAGCCGAAAGGCTGTTCAGAACCACGCCCTTCCCCGGAATTTTTTCGTTGAAAACAACGTCAAAAGCCGAGATCCGATCCGATACGACAATAAGCAGAGAGTCGCCCAGATCATAGACATCCCGAACCTTGCCCTTAAAAAGCAACGGAATACCCGGAAACTCGGATTCACTGAAAAACTTCATATTATCCCTCCCGATTAACGTCCGAACAGCCTCATCGCCGCTCCGGCAAACTCGAATGATTTTTTTGCGACCCGCCGTCCTTGCCCGGTCGCGAATCCGTAAAACATCTTCACAGTATACCCTTCGTCGAGGGGACCTCATCCCCTGCGTCCGGATCGATGGATGAAGCTTCTCTGAAAGCTCTCGCAAACGCCTTGAACATCGCCTCGATCTTGTGGTGATCGTTGCCGCCGTATTCGCAGCGGAGATGTACGGTCAGCCCTGCGGCAAAAGCCAACGCACGAAAAAATTCCTGCGTGAGCTCGGTATCAAAATCGCCGACGCGATCGCCGGAATATTTTGTGTCAAACACAATAAACGGCCGACCCGATATATCAAGCGCGCACGTCGCCAGGGACTCATCCATCGGAATCACGGCATTTCCGTACCGACGGATGCCCTTTTTATCGCCCAGGGCTTCCGCAAGAGCCTTTCCGATCACGATCCCGACATCTTCCACCGTGTGGTGTCCGTCGACCCGCAGGTCCCCGTTGGCCTTTACCGAAAGGCTCATTCTGCCGTGACGCGCCAGGAGTTCCAACATGTGATTAAAAAAACCGATCCCGGTGTCGAGGGAGACCTCGCTCGCCCCGCCGATCGTAAGTTGAACCTCAATATCCGTTTCCCGAGTTTTACGGGTACATGCCGCCGATCTTTGCTTTTCGATTTCGCTCATTCTGTAAAACCCCCGTTACCGTCCGCAGAACTGCCGGACCGCGTCGATCAATGTCTTCATCTGTTCGTCGGTCCCGACGGAGATGCGCAGATACTCGCGGATCCTCGGCTTACCGAAATACCTTACCAGTATACCTTTATTTTTGAGTTTCGTGTACAGCTCCTCCGCGCCGATCCCTTCGGGTTTCACGAAAAGGAAGTTCGCTTTTGAATCCGTCAACGTGAAGCCCATTTCTCGAAAAGCTTCGCGCGCTCGCTCCCGGGTCGCGATGATTTTCCGGGTGTTCTCTTCGTGCCACGCGCGATCCCGGACCGCCGCCTCGGCAGTCTTCTGGGCGAGCGTATCCACCGGGTAGGAATTGAAGGAGTCTCGAATGCGCCGGATACCCTCGATCAACTCCTCGGACCCGATCGCGAAACCGAGCCGCAGTCCCGCGAGCGAGTGCGACTTGGAAAGAGTTCCGATGATCAGAAGATTCGGATACTCGGAAAGGAGCCCGATGCAGGAAGGACCTCCGAAGCAGGCGTAAGCCTCGTCGATCAGGACGACCCGGTCCGGGTTCGCGTCCAGTATGCGGCGGATCGATTCGACCGGCAGGGCAAGCCCCGTCGGCGCGTTCGGGTTGGCGATCGCCACCCCTCCCTCTTGAGAAAAATAGTCCTCGGGCGCGATCGAAAAATCATCGCGCAGGGGAATCTTCTTCAGGGGAATATCGAAAAGCTCCGCGTACACCGGGTAGAAACTGTAGGAAATGTCCGGAGTCAGAAGCGGCGGGGCTTCCGGCCCGCTTTCGAAAAACGCCCGGAACGCGAAGGCGAGGACCTCGTCAGACCCGTTTCCGCAAAATACCTGTGTCGGACGAACGCCGTAGAACTCCGCGAACGCCTCTCGTAAAGCGGTGCATGAGGTATCCGGATACAGCCGGAGCCGCTCTTCGTCGAATGTTTTCAGAAGCGCGCCGATGTTCGGTGATGGCGGGTACGGGTTCTCGTTCGTATTGAGCTTGATGACCTTTTGCCCTTCCCCCGGTTGTTCTCCGGCGACGTAGGGTTCGATCGCGTTGGTCTTTTGGTTCCAAAATCGACTCATTTCATTATCCTTCTCTTACTTTTTCGTTTTCTTCTTTTTCAAACCGGACCCGGACCGCCTGCGCGTGAGCCGATAAGCCTTCCGCGTCCGCAAAAGCGGCGACATCCTTATAGCACTCGAAAAGCGCCTGCTTGTCGTACCTTAATATACTCGTTTTCTTCAGAAAGTCTCCGGTCGAAAGCGGCGAGAAAAATCGCGCGGTACCCGATGTCGGCAATGTGTGGTTCGGACCGGCGTAATAGTCTCCGAGCGGCTCCGGCGTGTAGTTTCCCACAAAGATCGCCCCGGCGTTTCGGATCATCGGGATGTATTCGTCCGGATCTTTGACACAAAGTTCCAGGTGCTCGGGCGCAAGTTCATCCGAAAACGCGACCGCGGTCTCGAGGTCGTCCACCAGGAGCACCGCGCAGTAGTCGCGCAGTGATGCCTCAAGGATCTCCTTTCGATCCGACTGTTCAAAGCGGCGGTCGACGGCTGCCAATATCTCTTTTGCGAGTTTCTCGCTCGTCGTCAGCGTGATCGCGGAGGCAAGTTTATCGTGCTCGGCCTGGGAGAGCATGTCGGCGGCGACGAATTCCGGATCGGCCGATTCGTCCGCGAGGATCAGGATCTCGCTGGGTCCGGCGAACATATCGATGTCGACCTGTCCGTAGACCAATCGTTTGGCGGTGTTGACGTAAATGTTTCCGGGCCCGCAGATCTTATCGACGCGCGGGATCTCAAGCGTGCCGCAGGCCATCGCCCCGATGGCCTGCGCGCCGCCGACACGATAGATCTCGTCCGCGCCCGCGATGCGGGCGGCGGCGAGGATCACGGGGTCGACCGACGCGTCGGCGCGCGGCGGCGTGCAGAGCACGACGCGCGGCACGCCCGCCACCTTGGCGGGAATGACATCCATCATTACCGTAGAAGGAAGGGGCGCCGTTCCGCCCGGAACATAGACTCCGGCAACCGATAGGGGCCGCACCCGCATACCGACCTTCGCACCGGGGCCGTTTTCGAGCATGTACCCGGACTCGAGTTGCCGCTCGTGAAAGATCCGGATGTTTTCGGCCGCCTGAGTCATGATTCGTAAAAGGTCGGGATCGACGGACGCATACGCGCGGTCGATCTCTTCTTGTGTCACGCGGAAGCCTCCGGGCGCGATCTCCACCTTGTCGAATTTTTTCGTATACTCGCGCACCGCGTCGTCGCCGCGCAGGCGAATATTTTCAAGCACACCGGCGACCGTATCCATGATCGGTCCGAGCGCCATTTTACCGCGCATCCCGAGTTCCTCGCAAATAGATATTAAATTCTCCGAATCGGCGCGAATGAATTTACATTTCATAACGCTTGCCCCCGTTCCTCTTTATCCTTGCCGAGCTGAGCGCGGATCGCCTCCAGCATCGGCATGATCTCACCGGATTTCATTTTCATCGCAACACGGTTCACGACCAGCCGTGCCGAGATATCCGCAATCACTTCAAGGACGTCGAGTCCGTTCTCCCGGAGGGTCCTGCCGGACTCCACGATATCAACGATGACCTCCGCCAGACCGACGAGCGGCGCCAGTTCGACGGAGCCGTTCAGCTTGATGATCTCGACACTTTCGCGCTTGGTCTTCTCGAAATAAGCGCGCGTGATGTTGGGATATTTCGAAGCGACGCGTTTGTTGGGGATCCGGTCGAGGCTTCCGCGAAGCCGCTCCGGTCCGCAGACGCACATCCGGCACGCGCCGAACCCCAAATCAATGACCTCATAAAGCTGACGGTTCTCCTCCATCAGCGTATCTTTACCGACGACCCCGATATCCGCGGCGCCGTACTCGACGTAGGTCGGCACATCGGCCGGCTTGGCCATGATGAACCGTAAACCCGCCGCCGCGTCTTCCAGAACCAGTTTTCTTGAATCTTCCCTGGCCGACGAGCAGTCGTATCCGGCAGTCTCTAAGAGCTCCAGTGTCTGATCCGCCAGCCGCCCTTTTGACAGTGCGATCGTAATCATTTTTCTTCCGTCTCCCCTTCCAAGCACGAATCGTTCGCTTTAATAAAAATAACTTGTCCGATGCCGTTGCTTTTCGCGTATTCACCCAAAGTCTTTTCATCTTTCCCGGCGCAGTCCAGGATCACCCTCATTTTCTTCTTCCGGAGCTCACGGGCAGCTCGAATGGCCTTTTTCCGGAGTCCCGGTCCGGCATCGTATCCGATGACGACATCGGTCGATCTGCGCTCACGTCCCCATTCCTGACGGTGCAGAGCGGTAATGCACAGCGTGATCCCGATCGAAAAACCGACCGCCGGCACATCCCGTCCGAAAACCGACACCACTTTATCATAACGGCCTCCGGAAATGATCGGAAATCCGACCTCCCTCGTGAATCCCTTAAAAATCATTCCCGTATAATATTCAAGGCTCCGAAGCATCCCCAAATCGAGCGAAATATACTTCGTATAGCCGTAGTCCTTAAGTGTGTCCAGGATCTCGCGCAAGTCGGTAAGCGCCGCTTTTGCCCGTGCGCCCGTCACCCGCTTTTCCAGAAGATCGATCGTATCATACGTCCCGAAAAGCGTCGGAATCATCAAAAGCGTCTCCTTGTTTTCCGGCGAAAGGTTCATCCGGTCCGCCATTTTTTCGAGCATGACCGAGTCTTTCTGGTCAACCAGTTTGGATATGAGTTCCGCATCCTCTCCGCCGATACCCCATTCCTCCATCAGACCCAGGAAAAAGTCCACCTGTCCGACTGCGACCTGCAAATCGGAAAGTCCGATCTCGAGCGCCGCCGCGATCGACGTCGCGATCACCTCCGCGTCGGCCTGCGCGTTCGAGACACCCATCAACTCGATGCCCGCCTGAGCGAACTCACGCTGTTTGCCGCCTCCGGACTCCCGGAAGCGATACATATTTTCGATATAGGAGAGTCGCAAAGGCAGAGCGTGATCCTTAAGGACCGTCGCGACCAGTCGTGCTGCCGGTACCGTTCCGTCATACCGCAGAACCAGTATCCGGCCTTCCTGATCGGTCAGTTTATACATATTCTCCTGCGCGACAAAATTCCCGCCCGCATACACATCGAAAAACTCGATCCCCGGCGTCTCGATCTCCTGATACCCGGACGCATCAAACAGATTTCTCAACTTGCTTTCGATCCCGCGCTTCGTCGCGCAGACCTCGGGGAGCATATCACTTACTCCGTCGGGGGTGTGAAATCGGTAATTGCCCATAGGATCCTCCTGTCTTTATGGCGACACGGTTTCGGGGGCGTGCCGCTCACCTATTCGCTTTATTGCTTTACCTAGATAAAGCACTAAACTTTTCTGTATTATAGAGGACATCCGGAAGATTGTCAACCCGGCTTACGATGAAGCTCTTCACCTGTTTCTGTGTTTCACGGAAACAGGTGAAGAGCCTACTAAGATCGCACATACTGTTTTTCGCTGATTATTAGGACTGTCTCAGCATTTTTCGATATAATGTGTACGTATAAACGAACAGCCGGGAATCGCCGGCTCCGTTTCGGAGGTTACCTATGGGCAATATCATCGACTATGTCAAGACCGAAATGCGCACCTTCTCGGAAAAACCTTTTTGCGCCGTAGACAGTTTGGTCTTGTCTCAGGTATCCTACTTCAAAATGAACGGATTGGTTCCGGACCTTTATGACGACGAGTCGTTCGTGCCGCTCCGGGATCTTTTTCGGGCGGAATGCTTCGATCAACTTTTCGGGAAAACCTTTGTGCCGGAAAACAATTTGAACCTCCTGACGGCCTTGGCTTCCAGTCCTCGTTTCCGGAATACGGAATTGAATTTCTTTATAAATGAGGTCGATGCCGACATCGAGATGCAATTTTCCGCAGTTACCTTCTTGCTGGACGACGGTTCCGTCTACATCGCGTATCGGGGAACCGACGGGACGATGATCGGCTGGAAGGAAGATTTCAATATGGCCTTCACCTACCCGCTTCCGGCTCAGGAGGCAGGGCTCTTGTACCTGAATTCGGTTTCGGGCTTTATTCCGGCGGACGCGATCGTACGCATCGGAGGGCACTCGAAGGGAGGAAATATCGCGGTTTATGCGGCGATGAAATGCAATCCCTCTTTAAGGAAACGAATCGGGGAAATCTATAACCATGATGGGCCCGGTTTTACAAATGAGGTTTTGGAAAGCGACGAGTACGCTTCGATCCGCGATCGGATCCGAAAAACCTTGCCTCAGTCGTCGGTATTCGGGATGCTGCTTCATCAGTGTGAAAATTTCGCGGTCGTCGAAAGCAGTGGGATCAGCGGTTTTTTCCAGCATATCCCCTTCAACTGGATCGTCAAGGACGGTGATTTTCGCTACGTCGACAAACTGAAGAATTCGTCCCTTCAGGCCCAGGAAGCAATTAACGAATGGCTGGCCGCTCAGACTCCCGAACAGCGCAAACACTTTGTAGACACGATTTTCGGCCTTTTAGAATCGACAAAGGTCACAAATTTCAACGACATCAACGACGACTGGCTCAAAACTTCCCTGAAAGTATTGGCCGCGGCCAAGGATCTGGACCCGGAAACACGAAAATTCGTCCAAAATGCGATCTCCTCGTTCGTAAAAATATCACTCAAGGCATGGTCGCCGATCCATTCCAAACAGCCGGAGTCCGCTCTGCCTGCCGAAGCCGGGGATGCTTCGTCATCTTAACGAGAATTTAATGAAACGCCTTTTCTTCGCATGCTATAATTCAAACACATGCCGATTCGAAAGGTTATCCGATGAAGAGTATATTTTTTTCTTTACTGATTCGATTTCTTCTTGTTCTCCTCTCTGCCTACGGTTTTTGGGTGTTTCTTCAGCCCCTGACCGCCGCCGGCATCATCAATATCGGCAACGCCTTCGGGATGATCTCCTTTGTTCTTTTCGCTGTCGTCGTCCTCTTTTCATCGAAAATTTCCCGCTTTCTTTCCGCCCGGATGAAGAAGCGCCGCAGTAAGATCGTGATCGTTTCGATCGCCGTATTTCTCTGCCTCTGCCTCATATGGTGCGGGGTGCTCTCCGCCCTGATGGCCACTGCCGCTTCCGGAAAACCGCAAAACCCCGCGACCGTGATTGTTCTCGGCTGTCGGGTTAACGGCGATACGCCGAGCCTCGCGCTGATGCGCCGGATCGAGACCGCCGCGGATTATTTGCTCGAAAATCCGTCGCTTCAAGTCATCGTCTCCGGCGGGCAGGGTCCCGACGAGTGGATCACCGAGGCGGAAGCGATGAAGCGGGTCCTTATTCAAAAGGGAGTCTCCGAAGACCGGATTCTGTTGGAGGACCGTTCGACCTCCACGCTCGAGAATCTTGAATTCTCCAAAGCACTTATTGAGAAGAACGGACTTGGTTCATCCGTCGTAATCATCAGCGAAGGGTACCATATGTACCGCGCGCTTTCAATCGCCAAGCGTGTCGGGCTCGACGCAGAAGGCCTTGCCGCCCCGACCGTCCGATGGCTCCTTCCGACGTTCTGGGTCCGCGAATGGTTCGGCATTACGCTGGAGCCTTTTCGGGGATAACTGTGCGGAGAATGCGAGCAGGTCAATCTTCGGTTTATTTTGGCTATCATAGTAACTGGCTGATGATGCGTCGATAGCTTAAAACACCGAATTTCTTCTTCAACTATTTCTCAACCAAATCCTTTGAGTAATTTTCGATTATAAGGGCAGATTGCCGGTCGAAATCGGACTTCTCAAGCAGATTACGCATTTATTGTTTATTCAAATTTGAGCGAGTCCGTAACTTTGATACTTGCAGCGTAAAGGCTCGGAATAAAACTACAAGTAACGGCTTCCGTCACCCCAACCAAAAGAGGAAGAATTAACTGGGCGTTCGAAACTTGCACCTTAAAAGACAGAAATAGATTACGCGCCAGATATTCTTCTGCTAATTTACAGCATAAATAACTGGAGCAAACAGCAAATATTGAAACGATAAACGCAATAACTACCATTTCAAACATAAATTGAAAGACAATATCCGTTTTGCTGGCTCCGAATGCTTTTCTTATACCGATTTCCGGAATTCTTGCATACACCGGTGTGGCGGAGCCACGATTCCGGCGGGTGGTGAGCCACCCGTCCGGAAAAAGTGAGCCAGCGCTCCGGGCGATGAGCCAAGGTCGATGCGAATGCGTTAGTTTGAAACTTTCTTAGCGTTGATTCCGTAAACTTCTCTCATAGATCTTTCATCGTCGCCGTTTCTGATTTGGATGGTGTAAGAATCGTGAACAATGCGGTCCAGAATTGCGTCAGCTAGGGTAGCTTCGCCGATCTTGCCATGCCATCCTGCCGGCGCAAACTGCGAGCAGAAAATGGTAGAGGCCCTCTTGTGACGCGAGTGGACAATCTCGAGAACATCTCTGGCTTCGGTTTCCGTTAGCGACAACAGCATCCACTCATCTAGAACGAGCAAACTCACCTTGCGATATTGTTGAAGAACTTTCTTGTAATCTCCTTCGCCTCTGGCAATGGCAAGTTCTGTCAGTAGTTCGGGAAGACGTATATACTTGACGGAGTAGTAGTGCTTACAAGCCTCCATGCCCAAAGCGCAAGCAAGATATGACTTCCCGGCACCAGAAGGACCCATCAGGATGACGTTGTGTCCCTGTTCAATGTACCGGCAAGTCGCAAGACGCTCGATGGTTGCTTTGTCGAGTTTTCGAACAGGTGTGAAATTGATGTCAGCGACGCAAGCCTGTGTCTGATCGAATCCTGCCTGCTGAATTAAACGCTTCAATCGATTATTCTTGCGACTGGTGAACTCTAAGTCAACCAATACTCCAAAGCGTTCTTCGAATGAGCACTGTTCCCACGAATGCTCCTGCTGTTGATCCCGGAATGCCTCAGCCATAGCGGGTAAGCGCATCTCAATGAGTTTCTGGATTGTTGTTTCATTTGTCATAGTTCATATCCTCCGTAGTAATTTGCGCCGCGTGTAAACCCGTATTCCGAAGTCTCTGCTTTTGGTTTGGGCAACGTATCCGGATTGCTCTTCTCCTGACCTGTAGAGAGAATGGTTTTGACGCTCTTGAAGCTTGGGTTTGGCGTGTAGGTAAGTGCCTTTGTGCAGGCAGCTTCAACGGAAGCAACACCAAATTTATCCGTCAATTTCAGAAGCGCCATGCACGCTTTGTACCCCTGTTGTTCCACTTTGTGTGAGGACAGAATTGCCTTGACGGTTCGATGTGTATTCGGGCCAACTTTCTCGGACCAGTCGAGGAATCTTTGCGCATTCCACTGCAGATACTGTTGATGATCCAGCGGCATGTGAACTTCACAGGTGCTATACTGACCCACTCGCCCATAGAGGCGGCGGTGAGAGCAGATGCGATGATTCTGGTAAAAGACTTCAATGATATTTTGGGTGATACGGACATTGACGATGTGCTTAATATACTCGTAGGGTACGGAATAGTGCATCTTATCGACGGCTATGTGATAATTGAACTGAACCGTAGCTGTCTTCCAGATGGCGCGTTCAAAATGCCTGGAGGGCAGTGGTAACAGCATAACTTTTTCTTCCAGGTCAAAGATGCTGAATCTGCTGCCTTCTTTCTTTTGAAACGGCTTGTGGTTGAAAACATGAAGCTTCTCGTGTACCGCGTCGTTTAGTTCAGAGAGATTAAAGAACTTCTCGTTGCGCAGAGCCGCCAGGATCCACGTGGTTAAATTTCCCACCGTTCCTTCGGCATTAGGCTTATCTTTTGGTCTCCGAACGCGGGCAGGAATAACAGCCGTGTCATAGTGGACGGACATTTCGTGATACGTCTTGTTGATAACGGGTGTGTACCAGGAGACTTGTTCTACGCCCGTCTTCAGGTTATCGGGCACAAGAATGCGGCTGACACCGCCAAAGAAGCGATACATATTCACATGGGCTTGAATCCAGCTCTCTTGATCCTGCGTGAAGAAGGCTTCGGCGTAGGCATATTGGCTGTACGATAGAACTCCGACAAACAGATAGGCCGATATTTGTTCGCCTGAATCTCTGTCGACGACATAAGCTCGCGTCCCAGCCCAGTCTACTTCAATTTGCTCGCCGGGCTTCCGATGAATGTGCATGGTAGCTCGTCGATTCTGTGCAAATTTCTGATAATGCAAACAGAACTGCGAATACATAAGCGGCAACTCATTTGCAGATCGGCATGACTCACAGTACTCATTCCAGAGTAATTTGAGGGTGACACCGTTCTTGGCCATTTCCTTGTGGATATACTCCAAATCGGGTGGTCGATGATTCGTTTTGGAGGGGATGACTTCCGGGAACAGTTGCTTCTCGAGTTCGCCATCGGTTACATCGTTCTTGAACGGCCACCTCAGATTGAGTTCTTCGGCTCGGACAATCACCTTGGCGACGGTGTTGCGCGAGCACTCACAGCTTAAGGCAATGCTGCGTTGACTGATTCCCTGGCTACTTAGGCGCAGGATTTCGGTGTATTGGGTCATTTTATGACCTCCTAAAAGTATTATTTGCACTTGCGTGCATATTGATACTTTATAGGAATTCTTTCGCCTTGGCTCTCGTTACCGGAAGGGTGGCTCTGTTGCTCCGGACAAGTGGCTCTCACTCACCGGAACGATGGCTCAATTTGGCACGGATTACTCAGGGTTCTATGTTGGGATGAGAGACAATCAGTTCCGTCGGATTCTCCGGGCTGTACTGTGTTGTTACTTTCAATCCGATCAGATCCGGCCCCACATCCCAAAGCCTCGAATGGAAGGAGATACAGCCTGTTTTGTCGACCAGTCGTTCTTCGGTTGTGGTGAAGGCAAAATTCAAGGTGTCCGGAGTGACAAATCGAAGTTCTTTCCGATTTTCCCGGAAGGCCTGTTCCGGTGTCCTGCCATGAAGCGCACTGTGGATCTTCTGCTGGTAGAATACGGAAAGCCAAAGATCCAGTTCGTGCTGGACTTCCGCCGCGCTCTGCGGGTGCTTGAGCTTCACTTCCGCAACAAACTTATCGAGGTATTTGTTCAACGCCTCGACTTTTCCCTTCGATGCGGCGGCGTAGGGTTTGGCGTGGATCAGGCGGATGCCGAGCTTGTGACAGGTTTGTCGGAGCTGTTTTCCAATGTACTGCCGGCCGTTGTCCGTGTAGAGTTCTTCCGGCACTCCGTTCGTTTCGATGGCGTGACGGAAACAGTCCATGACACAGCGGATATCCTGTCGCTCATATGCGCGAAGTCCGGTTACCAGGCGTGTCGCGTCATCCAGAAAGACCGAGGTATACAGCTGTACAGCGGGACGCTTGGTCGTGGCCGGAAGGACCAGAAGGTACTTAATATCCGCCTGCCATAACTCGTTTCGTCCGGTTCGTTCAAATCGCCGGGATGCGCCCGCACTCCCGGTATGGTACATCGCGATCTGTCTGGCGCCGTATCCGCGTTTCTCCAGGTGGTCCTGAAGGGTGGAACGCTTCACTTGACCACAAGGGATTCTTCCTTCCAGTTCCAGGATCCGGATCAGGTCGGCGACGCTTCTTGTCGGCACTTCCCGGCGCAGTATCACCGCGGCATCCACGATGTCTTCCGATACGGAACTCGAACGATCGTGCGCGGGTTTCGGCTTTGTCATGAGGCCGCGAAACCCGTCCTCCGCATAGCGCGACAACCATCTTCTTACGGTTCTTTATGACAATTTGTGCTGTTCGGCTATCTTTCGGATCTCATAGGCGCGCTTCGCCGGATCCATCTCCGACTGGAGCAAGGGACCTAAGATCTGACATCGGGTATAGGCAATTTCTTCTGCATTCTTTGATCGATTCATGGTTTTTGCCTCCTTCTTATCTTTACTAAGAGGAGGCTAACGGTTCCGTTACCGGTTGACCACGCCCGTTCGGGTGGGTGGTCCAGAATCCGCTGTTTACGGCAGCGGTGACCATCGCAAGAAAGCTGGGGATCTTCTTCGGGGACGCAAGTGTCTGGTTTACAAGTCGCTTCCAGATGCCGTCCAGATAGCTCCGGATTTGGCGATACCATCTGCGAATCTTGCCGCGGGTCCGCTCATCGTCCGGAGCGCCGGTTCGGCTTCCGGAAAGCACATCTTCGATACTTTTACGGCTGTATCGCTTGTAGGGCACCAGGAAATCCGGCAACTCCGTGTGGAGCTTTTCACACTGCGTACAGCGCAATCGGCGCAGGAGAAGGACGATTTTCCCACTGGAGCGCGTGTGCACTTTTCGCGTTTTTCGATCGTAGGCGGCAAGGGTTCCGCCGCAAATCGGACAACTCAGAGGCTCCGTCCCCGAAATAACAAAAATTGCCTCTCCCATTTTCTTGTAAAACTTGATACAATTACCATGTTACAATTACCACGTAATAACGTGAAAGCCTCGGGATGTCCTGCTACATACAGGACTACAACACCCGGGGCTTTCGCCTTTCTGTTAGAATGTCATTGACAAGTATATCCGGCTGGTGATGGACAGGCAACTCCGTCAGCACAGGGACATATTACGCGGGCACAAGCAATTAGGCTATGAATCTCATTTCTACAGCACTTTTTTTAGGTGATAGGGATTGTTTTGATCCTTTCTTAGATTATGCCAGAGATTAAACTCTTCTCCCGATTTTTTGTGTATTGCGCAATAATCGTGGAACAATTTCTCATTTGGCATGAAAAATTCTTATATAAGTCATTTGCCTTTTTCAAGGTTCCCTTCGCAACAACAGAAATTTGTTTTATCAACCTTAATAATAATGATTATAAAAAATCCCCCAAACGCCCTAATATCAAGGGGTTTGAGGGATTAATTTCAGAAAAACACTATTGTTCTGTTCCCTCAAGTTCCTGCCGAGAAAATTCCGGCAAGCCGGAATTTTTCCTATTCCCACTCAATGACGTCGAGTGACATTGCCCCCATTTCCCCTTTTTCTCTGATATAAGAAGCGTCGGTCCGTCTCCCGCGGTCGGCGCTTCTTCCTTGTTTGCTGACGGCTGTAATAAATTGTTATGGTAAAATTGAACCAAGACCTCTGGCAAATATGCGCCGGGATATCGAGAATGCCACCATCATGTAAGGAGACAACCTATGAGAAGATCTGACCGTCAAGTAACCGATCCCCAAGAGATTCTAGACATCATGCATGGTTGTGATGTTTGTTACGTCGCTTATTTTGCCGATGAATATCCCTATGTTGTCCCGTTGAATTTTGGAGTGCAGCTCGCGGACGGACGATTTCGTCTGTTTTTTCACGGAGCCGACGCCGGCACGAAGATGGCCCTCCTTCGCAAGGAACCACACGTCGCGTTCTCGATGAGCGGATCCCACAACTACATCCCGGGCGGCGAGGACGCCTGCGACGCGACCATGGAGTACGAGAGTGTTTGCGGCAACGGCACGATACGAGTCGTCGCGGAAGACGAGAAGATCGAGGCACTTACAAGTCTGATGCGACAATACGAGGCGGCTGATACCTATCACTTCAATCCCGCAGATGTTAAACACATCGCGGTTCTCTGTCTGGATGTAAACGAAATTACCGGCAAGCGCCTTCGTCGCAAGGGGTAAGTCTGAGAGAGATTCGACTCTCGTTGGTCTGAACATCCGTTCTTATTGAGGCCATAACACTTCAAGTTTTGTATGACGGTAGGCGAGCATTCGGCGAGCGAACTTCCGCAGGATCGAAGATCCGAAGACCCGTGAGTGAGATGAATGCGAGACCACCGTGTCCCCGTCGCCCATGATCTTCTCTCCGCCTGTTCATCCCCTGCCGAAGTCACCTCCCGAGCTATCGCCGAGAAGGCCGGCGTTCCCGTAGCGATGATCAATTACAGCTTCGGGTCCCGCGAGGCGCTTCTTTTCGCGGTATTTCAAGATCTCTACACACAGATTGTCGCCTCTGACGCTACACTCTCCGCAATACTGCGAAGCGACGCGACACCCAAGGCCAAGCTCAAGGCGCTCCACTTGGCCGTTCTCCGGTTCATGCTCGATAATTTCTCCTTCTCGGAAGCCATCCTCCGGCATGTCCTACTTCATCGGGACCTCTCCGTAGATCAGAACAGCCTTCCCTTCGTTATCGCGCATTTCGCCGGCTCGCGAAGTGATGCCGCATGCCGCCTGATCGCATACGAGCTCTCCTCCACAATGCATTTGGTCGTCCTCCGACACGGGGAGTTGTCCGCTTACTGCGGCCTTCAGCTGGATACCGAAGCAGGGCTGATCGAATTTGTTGACCGGCAGATGGATCTCTACCTTCCGGACTCTCCCGGCATCGAGAGGCCAGATTCCCTTGTCTCCAACGCGAAAAGCACCTCGCACGATCGGAGTCAACCATGAGATACATCTATTCTCTCCGCGAACTCCCCTCTGGCGTCGACCTTCATTTCGGCGGCAAAGCGGAATCCCTCTCACGCCTCATTCTCCGTCGAATGCCCGTACCGCCCGGATACGTTATCGCCGCCGAGGGATTTTCCCGGGAAAAGCAAGGTCTGGGGCTGCGAGCCGATGCGGCGAAAGAACTCGCGCGACTTCTTCCCCGGTTATCGACGCGTCACACCTACGCCGTCCGATCCTCTGCCGTCGGGGAAGACGGCAAATACGCATCCTTCGCGGGGGCCTATGAGACCGTCCTTAACGTCCTGCCGCAGGATATCCCCGAAGCTGTTTCTCGCGTCGCCGCATCAGCGAATTCCGACCGCGTCCGTCAATACGCAGCGCATCGCGGCCGGGACGTCGGTCCGATGGCCGTCATTATCCAGCGGATGGTCCCGGCAGAATTCGCAGGCGTGCTCTTCACCGCAGATCCCGTCACCGGCAGCGCCTCGCGCATGACCGGCAATGTCGTGCAGGGACTCGGCGAGCGACTCGTCTCCGGCGATGCCGATCCATACATCTTCACCTATGAACTTTTCGCGAAAAGATATTCCGGCGACCCCCGGTATCGCAATGCCGCACGAAGAATCGTCCGCCTCGCCGCCCGACTCGCACGCGAAGAAGGCCTCCCGCTGGATATCGAGTGGGCCGTGGCCGGGGGACGTGTGCATCTCCTGCAATCTCGACCGATCAGCACCCTGTCACCGGGCGACGAGAATGCTTACGATATTAACGAATCTCTCACCGGAGAGTATCTCTTCTCCAAGACCAATGTCGGCGAAATCTTCATGCAACCGGTGCCCCCGATGACCCACAGCATCCTCCGGTCCATGTTCATCGAACTCGGCATTCCGCTGATCTCCAATATTCACGGCCGCTTATATATGAATGTCAGCGCCGCCTGCTCCATGCTCGTGTCCTTTGGAATTCCTCGCGAAAAGGCTTTTGCCCAGATCAAAGATCTTGTGGGAGCTCTTCCCGCCGGCATTGAGGTCCCGATCTATCCCTTTGATAAAAGACCCTTGTTTCGCAAGCTTCTCACAATGTTTCTTCCTGCGCCGCGAAGCAAATTCGTCCGACTGACCGGCCGCGACTTTCCGGATCGCATCAATGAGATCGGAGAAGAATTGATTGCGATCGTGCGGAGAACGGACAACCCGGAGGATCTGTACAAACTCTGGTTTGATGCCTGCAATCCGTACATGCAGCGTGTGCTCAAGGCGATCGTCAGCGGACTTCAAATCAAGCCTCTTTTCGGTACGAGGGAGAAGCTCGAAGCGATCTGCGGCCCCATCCTGACCGACGAACTCTGTTCCAACACCGCATCCGTCGGGGCCCTCGAGAGCCTGCGTCCGATTCTTGCCATCGGAGAAATTCTCGACGGTCGCATGACCCGTGACGAGTACCGCCGCCTCTACGGCCATCGCCACGCCGACGAGATGGACGTCTCCCGTCCGTATCCCTACGAGAATCCGAACTTCCCGGATGATCTCATCCAAGCGTACCAAACCTCCAATCTCCCCGCCGCCCGATAGAAGAACGCGCAGGAGCAGCGCCATCACGACGCCGTACAACGATTCAAGACGGCTCATCCCAAAGAGTCGCGCCGTATCGACAGGATCTTGCGAGACTTCAATCGCGCCGTCACCAAACGTGAAAAGCTCCGCAGTGACTCGGTTCGCCTGTTTTGCCTGATTCGGGAATATCTTCTTAAGATAGCCGCATTGTCAGGAGTTGGTGAAGACATCTTCTATTACACATTCCGCGAGGCCCTCGAATTGCTGCGCGGAATCCGACCCGATCCGGGGATCATCGCGGCGCGGCGTGAGAACCATGAGAAGAACCTCGCGATGCCCGAGTTTCCCAACCTGATCGTCGGAAGATTCGAACCCGAGATTTGGCTTCGCGAAAAGAATCGCAGGATGGATATAACAGTTTTCGGCCGAAATATGGATGGCTCCTGGGATACAGCCTCAAATTCCTCCCCGACGACTGCCTCTGAGTCTGCTTCAGGCAGCGCCTGGGGGACAGTCCCAGGTTCTGCCACGAGTACTACGTTGGGAATTGAGGTCAATGGACTGATCGGGTGCGCAGGCAAAGCAGAGGGTCGAGTACGGATACTGCAGGATCTTCGCGACGCCGACGATCTGCTATCCGGCGAGATTCTCGTCGTGGTAGCGGCCAATATCGGTTGGATCTCCATCTTCCCGCGAGCGGCCGCAATCATCACCGATATCGGCGCGCCGCTCTCGCACGCGATCATCGTCGCCCGGGAGCTCGGGATACCCGCCGTCGTCGGCTGCGGGAATGCGACGACCGTGCTCAAGACAGGTGATCATGTGGTGGTCGATGCGAACAGCGGGCGGATTCGTCGTGTGTGGAAGGATGGTTGATTCGCTATATTTTAGGAGCGCCGGCGAGTCCGGCGCAGATTAGTAGTCGCGCCGCGATGCGGCGATCTGACAAAAGAAGTAAGAGTGTCCCCGGCACCCCGAAGTAGTATAAAAATCAGCCTTCACTCCTGTTTTGACGGTTATCATTGACGAATAACTAAATATGCGCCCCCCATGTTTGATATTTGCTTCTCCAATAGTAGCAATACAGGGGAATTTCGTCTGGAACTGCTCTATACAAGGCCGTATATCGTAATCATGTTTTTACATCAAAAACACCGCCAGGAATCGAGTCTCCCCGATTCCTGGCGGCATTTCATCTTTACTTATTCTATTAAATACGCAAAACCGCTGTCGTTACCACTTACCCCGGCTCGCGTGTTCCGCTATTATATTTGCGACCTTCCGCAGGAGCATGGCGACGAGGACCTGGGAGCAAATTAACTAGCGGAACATCACTCCCACTCAATAGTTAGGGACTACTGCGCAACCTGAAAAGCGTTAAAAACAGGACGTTACAGGGAAATTAATGGTAAAATTAGTGCATGAGAAAAGCTCGAAATCTTAGAAAAACCTTGCACTAGGAGCGGCAGATGAATCGTAGAAGACATAAGCAAGTGGCATTCCATGACTTTCCTGGCGGGTTTAATGGTGCCAGGATCTTCTCTGACAATCGATGGGTGAAGTTGGCGCAGATCATACCGTGGGATCTCGTCGATAAAAAATATGCAGAGAATTTCGTCGGCAGTTGCACCGGTAACCCGGCTGTCGAGAGCCGGATTGCCTTTGGCGCATTGATCATAAAACAGGAATTGAATCTTTCGGATGAAGACACGGTAGCCATGATCCGGGAGAATCCACATTGTCAGTATTTCCTCGGGATGAGCGAGTTTACAGGTCATGCCCCTTTCGATGCGAGCAAAATGGTTGCGTTCAGGAAGCGTTTCCCACCGGAAGCCATGGCCGAAATCAATGAGGCGATCATCGCTGTTGAACACGAGGACCTTCCACCACCAACATCCAGTGGTACGGGAGAGGATCGCGAACTCGACGAGAACAAAGGAACATTGATTCTGGACGCGACGTGCGCACCGGCCGATGTCCATTTCCCCACCGATGCCGGTGTTCTCAATGACGCCCGCGAGTTGAGCGAGAAGATCATCGATGAGTTGTGTGACAGTGACAGCCAGAAGAAACCGAGGACCTATCGCAGACTGGCCAGAAAGAACTACCTGCTACTGGTCCGCAACAAACGGCCGGGATACCGTCTGATCCGCAAGACACTGCGCGCTCAACTCCAATACTTGCGTCGGAATCTCCAGTATATAAAGGATCTGACGCAGACCAACCGTCTGACGGCTAAACAGCAGTACAAACTGGATGTTCTGAATGAAATCTATCGGCAGCAAAAGCAAATGTATGACAGCAAGCGCCATGTCGTTGAGAAACGAATTGTCAGTGTATCCCAGCCATGGGTACGGCCGATTGTCCGGGGCAAGTTGACCGCGAAGACGGAGTTTGGTGCCAAACTGGCTTTGAGTCTGGAGAATGGCTATGCCCGGATCGAGAAGCTTTCCTGGGATTCGTTCAATGAATCAAAAACCCTGATCGAAAGCTGTGAGCGATACCGGGACCGCAATGGCGTCTACCCGGAACGAATTCTGGCTGACAAGATCTACCGAAACCGAGATAACCTGAACTTCTGCGCCCGAAACGGAATCAAGATGCATGGACCGAAACTGGGTCGACCGCCCAAGGACAAGAGCCTTTACGAATACCAGAAGCTGATGGAGCGAAGTGAGGCAGGAGAAAGAAACGCGATAGAGGGTAAGTTCGGTGAAGCCAAGCGACGCTATGGATTGGGTCGTGTGATGGCGCATCTTTCCGACACCAGCAACACCACGATCCATCTGACTATCCTGGTCATGAACCTGAAAAAGAGGGCGAGAGATCTCTTTGACTTCATTTTTCATTTGCTGGATCGCTGCGCCTCGGGTGGACTGGTTTTCAAATTGGCTCTTGAGCAGTAGTCCCTAATATAAAGCTTCCGCGGAGATATCCGGAGGAGGTGAACGCTTGTCAAGGAAGTTTCTCTTGTACCATTGATAAAATTTCCCGTTGTCCTTGCCGCTCTCCGTACGAACCATCCCCGGATGCATTGCGTTGATTGTAACGTTATATGGGGCCAGTTCAGCGGAGAGGATGTGCATGGAAAGCAGTTGAGCTAGCTTACCGGCCCCGTATGCCTTGTTGCCGTTATACCGCCGCCGTTTCCACTCAAGATCCTCCAGATCCAGCCCCCAGGCAGCAAAGCGATATGCCTCTGAGCTGACTAAAAGAATTCTGCCTGCTCTGTCCCGTTGATACTTTGGTATCAACATTTTGTTGATGATCAGCGGACAAAGATAATGGATCATAAGGTTCACTTCGAGTCCCGACGGGGTCTCTTTTCGAGTTTCCAAATGCAACCCCGCGTTGTGAATCAGCACGTTGATCGGCTTTTCAAGGGACAGAAGATGCTGACCTACCCTTTGTATATCCGGAAGAAGCGTTAAGTCTGCAATGACATATTCAACCGGCACATGGAATTCTTCGGTGATTTCTTTACTGACAGCCGCTGATTTCTCCGGATTCCGGTTGATCATCAGGATATGGGCGCCCTTTGAAGCGTATTTCCGTGCGGTGTGGTATCCGATTCCCGATGTCGCACCCGTAATGACAACCCACTTATCATGGAACGGCTCCGGATATTTTGCCGGCGGCCGCTTCA